>Ga0105047_10004177_pt1 | contig 25242 bp, 19 predicted proteins | sample MAT04_FD_78384 | JGI IMG/M metagenome (GOLD analysis project Ga0105047, IMG submission 78384) | Freshwater microbial communities from Lake Fryxell liftoff mats and glacier meltwater in Antarctica - MAT-04 (megahit assembly) | ecosystem: Environmental > Aquatic > Freshwater > Ice > Liftoff...
CCTAATCATCCGGCGCGCGAGCGACTGTGCACTTTCAAAGGTGCGTGCCTTCTCACATGACGCGACCGCAACTTTTTTGCGCTCACTTAGCGACAGAGACGCTAGGTGAGCACAAAAACATTTCTGGAGGGTTCCGGATAAGGACCGCAGGGCGAACGCTGGTCAACACGCGTTGCAAGAACCGACACCGCGGTTGACGTTCACGGCCCTGGCCGCGGATGAAGGCGGCCTTTCCCCCGGAACCCAGGTCACATGGCTACGCGAAGTATGCCAAATTGCGCGGCCGATTTCAATAGTAAAACTGGCCAAATTTATGAGTTTAAAAAGATACGAATAAGGCGTTGTCCGCGAGCGAACCCAGGGCTGCGCCGGCGTTGCCGGCTGAGCCTGGGCTAGAGCTTGAGCGTCCCGCTGGGACTCAGGAACGCGCGCGAGGCGATTCGTGATGGTGTCCATGATGGTGTTTGAGATGGCGCGCGTGTTAACCTGTGCGGCGTGCGCGCGTAATGTAGATGGGACGGTCCCCGAGAGGATTCGTGTTTTGGCGCTCCGGCGGCCAGAATGATTTACGGCCGCTAGATAATGAGGCCACCTCGCGCGGAGCGTGAGGGCTACGATGGACGCTACGGCGAAGAACCCTCGCTGTCGGGCTGGTATCGAGGGGAGAGCGTTGGAAGCGTTTGCCTCCGTGCAGACCATGGCGGCTGCATTGGGCCAGGCTACACTCGCTACTCTAGCTACTCCGGTAGCGTTGGTAGGTCCAGGAGTTCCATGCCGGCGTTGCGGCCGTCAGTGGATTCGTAGCGGTTGACGCTCGTTAGCTCTTCGGTGGCGAGTGTGAAGTTTTCTGGTCGTAGATCGCTGACGCGACGGTCGGCCGGGGGCGCCTGGCGCCAGACGTTTTCTGATGGGTCGAGCAGCGTGTCGCCCTTGCCCCAGTGAAGCTGCCACGGTCCAGCGGCGAGCGTGCGCGGCACGGTGGGGTTTGTCAGGTCCACCATGCGCCAGAACGTGGTAAAGCCCTGGCAGAAATTCCGGTCGCCATTCCAATGGAATTGCGATTCCAACATGCTCACGCGCTGCGGACCGACTTGCTCGACCAGGGGCGCGTCGCGTGTGACCAGGAAGCTGTTATCGCATTTGACTTCCGTCGCCAATTGATAGGGAGCGTCGCTTGTCGCGGACATCCGCACCAGGCCACCGCGGACGATTGCGGTCACGTGGCTCAGGCTGATTTGCGTGCGTTGCCCTACCGGCGCCGGATTGACGGCGCCCGTAGCGTGCAGCAGCGGACCGGTGGTGGCCAGGAAGCCGTTTTTCCATTGCAGCACCATTGGCTGAGTCTCGGCCGTTCGCACAAATGCGGCTTCGCCCCGGGCGACGCAATCAATCAATTGCAATTCCACTGGATGAATGGGCGCCGGGTCGGCCATCCGCATTGAATCCGCGCCCGGCGCGGCCTTCAGATGAAAGATCGAGACATTGGCGTAATATTGCTGACCAGCGTCCGTGGCGTTGCGGACCGTGAGCGCGCACCGTTCCAAGCGGACCTCTTCCGCGCGGCGCGTCTCAATCAGCGACCAGCCTTCGGCCGGCGCGTCGCGTGGGATGTCCAGCTCCAGGCAGACGTTCACCAGGTTGAGGCGGCCTCCGGCCAGCGTGATCATGCTGGGGGCAAAGCCCGCTGCGCCAACGCGCGTGGGACGAAAGCGGACGATGGGCTGATGTCCACCAGCGGCGCGGATTGTCAACTTCAGGTTCGTCAGCTCGATCGGCTCTTCGTCGCGGCGACCGGTGTATTGCAGTTCGATCACGTCGTTATTCTTGGCGCTCGCGCAGGCTGCTTTGAGGCTGGCGAACTGCCGGCGATCCGTTCCGGCGGCGCCGACAATCGAGATTCCGCCTATCGGGCTGGCGCGTTCTCCTTCGACGCCCGCAATGGCCGAGCCTGTTGCGGCCCCATTGATCGCGGAAGTATTTGTGGCAGCGTCCGCGGCGCGTGGAGTTCCATCGGCCGTTAATCTGGACTGGGCTCCTACGTCCGCCACTGCGCCGGTGACGCCAGCGGCGGCCGAAAGTTCGGCCGCTAGATCCGGGCCTGCGCTGATGCCGGCAGAGACTTGCGGCTCTGTGAGTTTGCTGCTGCCGCTGGCGGGCGCGCCGCGCCGTCCGCCGAGTTGTCGGATGGCGTAGTCAGTCAGGTCGAGCAGTGACGGAATGCCAACGGGGAGCGTTACATCCGGAGTTGTTCCGGCGACGCCCGTTGGGTCCGCTCCGTTGGTCCCGCCTGCGCCGTTATCGTTCGTGGCCGTTGGGTTGGTGGCGGGTCCTTGGGAGCTCGTGCCTGGCAGAACGTCGTTGGTCGTTGTGGCTGGCGTTGATCCCTTGACTGAACCGCTGGCCGAGCCGCCGTTTTTACCGCCGCCTGAGCTTTCGGCGTTTTTGCCTTCCGTGGTTTTCGACGGATTGGTTGCCGGCGACGCCGAACTTGTCGCGCGTTTGCCGGCCCCGTTTTTCCCATTCGGGTCGATGACGGCTGGCGGTTTGTTGATCATTGCAATCGGGTCGGCCGGCGCGCGGTTCGCCGCGTCGTACCAGGCAAGGCCGATGGCAATCAGCGCGAGCGCCGCCACCGGCATTGCCCAGGGGAGATGCCGCTCCCACCAGGCGCCCTCTTCGCCACGTCGCGCCAGCCAGAACTGGCTCGACGAGACCGGCCGCAGATCGAGTCGCTCTGCCAGAATCAAAAGTTCGCCAATCAACTCGGACGGCAGTTGAAACCGCTTGCGCGGGTCTTTGGCCATCAAGCGCGCCATCAGCGCCACGACCTCGGCCGGCAGATCCGCGTTGTATTGCCGTGGATCGGGGGCCTCGTCTCCTTGATGCTGCAAAAGTTTTTGCAGCACTGTGCCGTGCGGAAATGGCGGGCGGCCCGTCAGCATGTAGTACAACGTGCAGCCCAGCGAATACATATCGCTGCGGACGTCCGCCGTGCGCGGGTCGCGGGCTTGCTCTGGCGAAATGTAATCGAACGTCCCCAGCGTCACGCCGCTGGCCGTCAGGTCTTCTTGCTCGTTCTTGACGTGGACGCGCGCCAGGCCCATGTCGACCAGCTTTGCGCGGCCTTCGTCCGTCACGATGATGTTCGATGGCTTGATATCGCGGTGAACTACGTTGCGTTGGCTGGCGTGGGCGAGCGCCTCGGCAATCTGGAGCGTGTAGCTCACGGCGTCGGCCAGTGGGAGCGGGCCTTCGCGATCGATCAAGTCGCGGACGTTTAAGCCGTGGATGAACTCAAAGACAATGAAGTTCAGCCCTTGGTCTTCGCCAACGTAATAAACCCGGGCGATGTTCTGATGATCCAGGCGGGCGGCGGATTGCGCCTCGACCTGAAAGCGGCGGCGCGTTTCGTCATCGGCGCCTTGCGAGCGCGATAGCACCTTGAGCGCCACCTCGCGGTCGAGCATGGTGTCGCGCGCGCGGAACACGGCGCCCATGCCGCCACCGCCGACAAATTCCAGCAGCTCGAAATGCCCTAGCATGTCGCCTGCTAGCAACTTGGCCAGCTCTTGCGGCTGAGGTTGCAACGCGCGGCCATGGGGCGAAGCGTCGGCCGGGCGATCGCGAATGACGGTCTTGTCGTCCGAGGCGTCTTTGGGAGGTTGCTTCGCCTTCGAAATCGACGAACCGCGACCGACCGGCGGCGTGGCCCCGGTTTGCGAACGCGGCTTGCTAGATCCCGACTGACTCATGCAGTTGCCGTCCTGACGCGAAGCAATGCCGGCAAGTCCTTGCCAGCGAGGCAGTTTGTCACGACTGGATACGCGAACGCGGAACCGGCCGATTGGTTTGGACGAACGTCCGATTGGATTTGGAAAACGATACCCGTTTCACTTGTTCCCATGATAGTTGACCATAGCGACCATCGTCAAAGGAAATGGGAGTCCAGTCGGCAGGTTGAAACCGAAAGCGCTAGCGCGCAAAGGAACGGACTACATCGCCTGGGTTGGGCGCTCCTGGTCGTGTTTGCCGGCTCTGCCGTAAGTCTTTACTGCGTAACCGGAATCACCCTAACCGCGGTTTGCGGGATGAGGGAGAACGTCTGACGGTGATCCGCATGCCGACTGCGCAGGAGTTGGCGGGATTGTTCACGCAAAGGGGCCCCCGGCGCCGCTGCGGTGGAGTTCTGGCCGTTCGTTGCCGCGTGGTGGGCGGCTTTCTATACTGAGCCCGTGCGTCGGGATGCCTGGCTGGGACGCTTACAGGGTCCCCTGCCCTGCTCGCCGGCCTTTCTCGGCGCTTACTCTAAAACTTCGCGCGCTACCTCACTCGACCTCACTCGCCGCTCACCAGGATATTGAAGGAAGAAACCATGTCTCGCCTCGCTCGCCCGCACGTCGCACCCGCATTGGCCGGAAACACCTGTAACAACTCGGCTGCTAGCTCGTTGGATCGGCGTGGTTTTTTGGCCGCCACTGGCATGCTGGCCGCGGGCGTTGCCCTGGGCGCGCGGAGCGCGATCGCTGCGGACGATAAGAAGCCGCTCTACGAGATTTCGCTGGCCGAGTGGTCGCTGCACAAAGCCCTATTCAAAGGCGACATCAAGAACATCGATTTCCCTGAGATCAGCAAGCGAGATTACGGCATCCACGCCGTGGAGTACGTCAACCAGTTCTTCAAGGACAAGGCGACCGACAAAAAGTACCTGGCCGAGCTCAAGCAGCGGGCCGCCGACCAGGGCGTGGTCAGCGTGCTGATCATGATCGACGGCGAAGGGGCCTTGGGCGACCCGAACGAGGCCGGCCGACAGAAAGCGATCGACAACCATCACAAGTGGGTCGACGCCGCCAAGTTCCTCGGCTGCCACGCCATTCGCGTCAACGCCCAAAGCAAGGGGAGCCCTGAAGAGCAAGCCAAGCTGGCGACCGAAGGACTGCGCAAGCTGTCCGAGTATGGCCGCGACCAGGAGATTGAGGTCATTGTTGAAAACCACGGCGGACTCTCGTCCAACGGGCAGTGGCTCTCCGGCGTGATCAAAGCGGTCGACATGCCCAAGTGGTGCGGCACGCTACCAGACTTCGGCAACTTCCGCGTCGGCCCAACCGAGATGTACGACCGCTACAAAGGCGTGGCGGAGCTGATGCCGTACGCCAAGGCCGTCAGCGCCAAGAGCCACGACTTTGACGCCGACGGAAACGAAACGCAAACCGACTACAAGAAGATGATGAAGATCGTGATCGACGCCGGCTACCACGGCTACGTCGGAATCGAATACGAAGGCTCGAAATTGCCTGAGCCGAAGGGAATTGAGCTGACGAAGAAGCTGCTGGAGCGGGTAAGGGCGGAATTGGGGTAGGGGGCGCCGCCAGACGACGCGACGAATCTTCGCCGCCCCCGCGGCGAGGACTCCCTAGCGATTGAGAGCTCGGCCGCCGTCGTTCATCAAACAATCCTAATCTTCTCCAAGGGGCAAGCTCATGCAAGTTCTTATTCCGCTGTCGCCAGACAATCTTGGGGGGCCATCCGTTACGGTCTCCAGCGGATTTGAGATTGAGGGACAGCGCGATCAGAAGTTCATTGTTTGGTTCCTCGAGAAACCCGAGCAGATTGAGTGGTTTGAAAAGTTCGAGTCTCTTTACTGCCAGCAGCAGCACAGTCCCGAGACACTGAAAGTTATTCGCAAGGCCACCGACGACGACTTTCGATTGTTTCGCGTTGCGGTCTGGATCCAAAATGAAGATGAGCCGGAATGCTGTGGGAAGAAAATGTTCTTCGTCGGGCAAATCGATGACGATCACATTTGCACGGAGCGGCCCGCCGGCGCGAGATTTTGGTGGCATGATCGCGCAAGTTTCTACGTCTTTACATGCTCGCAGTGCCTGGAGTGCAAGGCAGTTGGTCAACAGTTTTGAAGGGTCAATAACGGTTCCTGGCGCCGTTACTAGCCCAAGAACGGTCCCTGGCCGTTACCGCCGCCACTCCAGGGGCCGGCAAACTGTGGAAGGTGAACCGGGCAGTTATTTGCCTCGGCTGGGCAGCGAAAATCGGAACGTCGAGCCGCAGCCTTCCTTGCTTTCGACGGTCACCGTCCCGTCGTGAGCCTCGATGAAGGACTTCACGATGGCAAGACCCAAGCCGGTTCCGCCCCCATGTTCCGGATCGGTTTCTCCCTTCTCGAAGACTTTGTCGAGAAACTCTGCGGGGATTCCTGCGCCATTGTCGCTGACGGAACACTCAACGACAGCTTCTGCGGCAAGTTCCCTGGCCTGAATGACGATCTGTCCGCCTGGCGTGTATTTGAGGGCGTTGGCAATCAGGTTTTGAAAGACGCGTCTCAACAAACTGGCGTCTGCGGAGATGATCAAGTCGTGGGGCGCCTGATTGATCAGCTCCGCGCCGGCCGCCTGCGCGACGGGATTGAGATCCTGGATGATGGACTCGACGAGAGGCCACAAATCGAATGTGCGCCTTTCCAATTTGATCCCAACTTCCGTCTGGAGGTGGGAATTTTCTTCAACCACCTTGTTGACCAGCCCTGTGAGATGCTGCACATTGCGACGCAAGTTTTTAAGCATCTGGGCTGTCTCGTCACTCAATCCACGTTCCGGACACGTCAGCTCCAGCACGTTGACAGCTAACGAAATGGCATTGAGTGGCGTTCGCAGATCGTGAACCACAAACGTCAGGTATTCTTCCCGTCGCCGCTGCACTTCGAGCGCTTGCTGAGCGGCAAATGCTTCCACAGCCAAACCGATCGCGCCATCGAAAACGCGGTTAAGTACGTGAAACGGCTTCCCTTGCAGCATTAAATCGTTCTCGTCAGCGAGATCGTGGATACAACCACGCAGGATGTTGTATTCCGCAACGACTTCTGTGATTTCAAAGCAGTCTTCAACACGCTGCGAACCATGCGCTGGCGGGCTGCCTTCACTGAGTACTTCGAGGATCGTCTCGTCGGAATTGGATTGGAGCGCGGCAGCCAATTCCTCCAGCAGGCTAGGAATGTGATCATTGAGAGTCGGGGTGTCCAGATGCTGCGCTGAGGGGAGTTCGCGCACCTGTTGCCGCCAACGCAGGAGCAGTGCGTCGCGCTGCTGTTTGATGAGAGTTGCCAGCTTGTCGGGTTTATTCACGGTCATCTTACTTACATCCTTGCGCAGGCTTTACCGGCTGCTGCCTCGCGCGCGAGATCCCTGATAACGGCGCGATTGGAATCGAGCATTGCCACTCATCCGGATCATCCGCATCGCCCAGGTTTCTCTTGGTTCGACAGTCGCTGCCATATTCAGTGGTTTGCCCCGTTGTTGGGTAAAAGTCCAGGCAACCGACGGCAGGCCCGTAAGTATAGGTGAGATTCTACCGCTTGCGACATCGATGCGCACAGCGTCGGACCTTTCATTTGCGGGGGCCCGCAGCGGAGGATCCAAACGCTTTAGCTGGTGGCTCGAACGCGGAAGATTCGCACGGCGAAATGCCAGCGACGCCATCCCGCCGTTTTATCGGATAGCGCCGGGCGCCAGACAGTAGCAGCGGCCCCCCGCGGGTTGATAGAATCAGAGATCGCTAGAAACCGGCGCCGACGTGCCTTCCGCGCGTGGCGTCGCTCCCATGTTCGATCGCGCCCCTCCTTACCAGCAACTCGCCCACCAACGAATGCCGCACCAACGAATGTCACTGATGACAATTGAGATGCCCATGAACTCGGGGCGAAATTGCCGTGCCGGCCAAATGGCTCCGGCGCCGTTTGTGTTCTGCTTCCTCATTGCGATTGGGAGCGCGCTGCTGGCGTCGCTCGGCGCCGCTGGTCTCGCCAGCGCGGCGGAGTCTGCCATCGCCCCGCGCCGGCCGGAGCTGCCCGCCATTCCGGCGTGCGCTACAGAAGCTGACAGGATCGCCAACCCTATCGACCGGATCCTGACGCCTTATTACGCGCTGCACAAGATCGACCCGCCGGCGCCCGTTGCGGACCACGTCTTTGCGCGCCGGGTGTATCTCGACTGCGTTGGCATGCTGCCGACTCCGGCGGAGCTCGACGCATTTCTGGCAGATAGCAAGCCAGACAAGCGGTCGCGGCTGATCGATCAGTTGCTGGCCGACAAGGAGCGCTACGCGCAGCATTGGCTCACGTTTTGGAACGACGCCCTGCGGAATGATTACCAGGGGACTGGCTACATCGACGGCGGCCGCAAGCAGATCACCGCCTGGCTGTACCGCGCGCTGGCGGACAACATGCCGTACGATCAGTTCGTGCGAGAGCTGGTCAGCCCTACGCCGGAGTCCGAAGGCTTTATCAAAGGCATCGTCTGGCGCGGAACGGTCAACGCCAGTCAAACGCCGGAGATCCAGGCGGCGCAAAACGTGTCGCAGGTTTTCCTCGGCATCAATATGAAGTGCGCCAGTTGCCACGATAGCTTTATCAACGAATGGAAACTGTCCGACGCGTACGGCCTGGCCGGAGTCTTTGCGGACAAGCCGGTCGAAATGCACCGCTGCGATCGACCGACTGGAGAGTACGCGCCCCTGAAGTTCTTGTATCCGGAGCTCGGTTCGATCGACGCCGAGGCGCCGCGTAAAGAACGCATGAAGCAAGTCGCCGCGCTTTTGACCAGCCCGAAGAATGGACGGCTGACGCGGACGATGGTCAACCGCCTGTGGGCCAGGTTCCTGGGCCATGGGCTGGTGGAACCGGTCGACGAAATGGACGACGGGCCGTGGAGCGACGACTTATTGGATTGGCTGGCGTCCGATCTGCAAGACCGCGGTTACGATCTCAAGCAAACGATCGCGCTGATCATGAACTCGCGCGCGTACCAGGCGCCATCGGTCGGATCGGCCGACGCCGAGTATGTGTTTCGCGGTCCGCTGGTGCGACGGATGGAGGCCGAGCAATTCGTCGACGCCGTCTCCGCGCTGACCGGTGTCTGGCAAAGATCGCCGGCCGTTCCGCAAGGACTGACGCCGGTGAATAAGAAAGCGCTGGCGGCCGATGAAGCGCTCACGCCGACAACGGACAGGCCATCCACGGACAGGCCATCTGCCGAGACGTCCTTTGCTGCGCAGGCCGAAAGCAGTGCGCCGGCCGCGGACCACCACGGCAGCGACGGCCGGCATGGTTTTGTTCGCTATTCGAGCCCGATTGTGCAAAGTGGCAAGGTGGACATTGATGTGGATATCACCGGCGCAAACACGCTGTGGCTGGTTGTGACCGAAGGGGATCATGGCCCAACGCTTGATTGGGCAAACTGGGGCGAGCCACGGTTGATTGGCCCAGACGGCGCCAAGAAGCTCACAGACTTGTCGTGGAAATCTGCCAGCAGTGGCCACAACAAAGCGCAGGTCGATAAGAACGCCGTCGGCGAGAAGCTGCGGATTGCGGACACGGAACCGGCCTTTGGCATCGGCACGCACGCCCATAGTGTGATCGTGTACGACCTGCCGCCGGGCGTCACCCGCTTCACTGCGCAAGCCGGGCCCGATACTGCGGCGGTCGAAAAAGGGGAGAGTGGGCACGAGATGCAATTTCTGGTCCTGACCGACGTGCAGATTCGGACGGCGCTCGCCACGGCCGATCCGCTGACCACGGCGATGGGCCGGCCGAATCGCGAGCAAGTGGTAACGTCTCGCCCCACGGCGGCCACCACGCTCGAAGCACTGGAGCTCACCAACGGCCAGACGCTGGACGAAGCATTGAAGCGCGGCGCAACGCGGTTACTGGCAGACAAGCCCACCGCAGATGGGGTCATCGACACGGTTTACATCAAAGCGCTCGGGCGAAAACCGAGCGCGGCAGAGCGCGAGACGGCGAACCAGGTCCTGGGCTCGCCTCTCTCGGCCGAAGGGGTGGAAGACCTGCTGTGGATTGTCACGATGCTGCCGGAATTTCAATTGATTTATTAGCGTTTGTTATCGAGCCATTACGCCCGACTTAATGCACACGCCTCAATCGCCCACTACCGGTGATCCCAACCATGAATTTCTATTCAAACTTCGATCGGCGTAATTTTCTGCGCACGGCCAGCGCCGCCACGCTTTCGGCCTTGGCCGCCGGCGCGCCGCGGATGGTGCGTAGCGCGGAAGAGCCGGAAGAAAAGATCACCCCCACTGCGGACACGTTGATTGTGTTGTGGATGGGGGGCGGCATGGCGCATACAGAAACGTTCGATCCCAAGCGGCACACGCCGTTCGAGAAGGGATTGGAATCGAATGCCGTGCTGAGCACGTTTCCGCAGATTGATACCGTGGTCGACAACATCAAGTTCTGCGCAGGCCTGGAAAACCTGGCAGGCGTGATGGACCGGGGCACGCTGATTCGCTCGTACACGTCGGGCGATCTGGGCTTTATCCTCCACTCGCGGCATCAGTATCAATGGCACACCGGCTACGCGCCGCCGCAGACGGCCGCCGCGCCTCACATTGGCGCTGTGATTGCCAGGACGCTGGGCGCTCGCAATCCGGCGGTGCCGGCGTTTATTGATATCGGGCAGCGGTTTGATCTGGGGGAAGGCCAAGAGCTCAAGGCGTTCCACACTGCCGGCTTTTTGGGGAGCGAGCACGGGCCGTTTTTGATTCCTTATCCTGACCAGGCGGTCGATACGATCCGTCCGCCGAAGGGGATGAGCCCCGGGCGGTTCGCCAATCGCTATGAACATTACAAGCGAATGGTCAAGGAGAGCCCCATCGGCGAGCATGGAAGCGACTTCCAAAAGGAATCTTTGTTGCGCTCGTTGGAGAATTCCTATCGGCTACTCTCCAGCCCGGCGGCCAAGGCGTTTGACCTCACGCAAGAGCCCAAGGAGAGTTTTGATCGCTACAACACCGGTCGCTTTGGCCAGGGCTGCTTGTTGGCGCGGCGCTTGACCGAAGCCGGCGCGCGGTTCATTGAAGTCACCACGGAGTATGTCCCGTTTTTGAATTGGGACACGCACGACAACGGCCACACCCGGCTGACCGAGCTCAAGCGGCAGATCGACGCCCCGATTGCGCAGTTGGTGCTGGATCTCGAAGCGCGGGGGTTGTTGGATCGGACGTTGATCGTGGTGGCCAGTGAATTCAGCCGGGACATGATGCTGGAAGGGAAGCCAGAAAAAACCGTCAAGGACCAGGTTGAAGTGCCCACAGTCATGACAGAGCTCAAGCATTACGGCATGCACCGCCACTTTACGGACGCCGGTTGCGTGCTGTTGATGGGGGGCGGCGTGAAAAAGGGACACGTCCACGGCGTGACCGCCGATGAACGCCCTTGCAAGACGCTGAAAGATCGCGTGGTGATCGAAGACCTGCACGCCACGATCTACCGCGCGATGGGCATCTCGCCCAAGCTGGCGTACGAAGTAGAACGCCGCCCGTTCTACGTCACTCGCGACGGAGAGGGGCAGGCGATTGAAGGGCTGATTGGTTAGTGGCTTTCACTCGGTTCGCCGTTTTCTTGCGCTACGCGTTGCGAGCAATCCGATTGAACCCAAGGCGAGCAACCCCAACGTCGCTGGCTCTGGCACTGCCGTGCCGTTGAGGATGACGTTGTCGAAGGACTGTGCGCCGTACGCGTCATAGAGTGCGACCTTGCCCGTCGCGAAAGTCCCATCGATCAAGGTCGAGATCAAAACGTCGTTGACGTACGCCTTGAATGTGTCGCCACTGACGTCCACTCGCAGCGTGGCGTCCGTCACGCCGGGATCGAATACGTTCTCCACGCGGCTCAGATAGCCGGGCGGGCTGCCGACGCCATTGACGAAGACGTGCCAATAGAGATCTTTGCCCTTCTGTGGGCTGCCGCCGTTGTCCCAAAAGCCATCGCCTCCGGTAATCAGCAGCACCCCGTTGAGATTGTCCGCGCTGCGCAGCCAGATGCCGCCGTCACCGATATCGTTCATGTCGACCTGAAACGAGAAGTCCGAGAGCTGATAGGGCAGGCTCGAATAACGAAACGGCGGCGCTCCACTGGGAAGCGTGGCGTTATAGACGCCGCCGGCAGCGCTCCAGGCGCCTACTTCGTTCCCCCACAACGGCGACGGTCCAGAGTTGAAGTCGTCATTGAACGCAACGACCTCTGCCTGTGCTTTCGCACCGAATCCGAACGCGACGAACAACAACAGAGTTACCACAACGTTAGCGCGCAGAATCCCCATGATGAAACCTCCCGTGTTGGCGAGTATTCCCAACCGCGTTAGCGCCAGCGCGTAGCGATCAATGCATGCGCGCAGCAATCAACGCGAATATAATTGGGAAATAAAACGCAGAAATGCCCGATAATTGCCCACGATGCGTGAAGTTGGCCGCCCTTTTGGTTCCGAGTTGGCGCCACTTGCCTCGTGAATCTAGTTATAGGGATAATTTGCATGGGTGCAACGGTTTTCGGCGCCTGATTGCGAGAAAATTTCTTCGTCGCATGGCGTCAACCAAAGTGAGTGCAGTCGTCCAGGTCGCTTGCAGCGCGCTCGGGACTATAGTGTCAGGACTGGGGTGATTTTGGCAGACTGTGGGTCGACTGCTCTCGGGGAATCCATCGAATGAAATTGCATGGGCGCCTGCTATTGATTCCTGCGCATCTGCTCCTCATCGCGAGCGTCGCATTCGCTGCGGCGCCCGATTATGAAATTGAATTGCAGACCGTCACTAGTGGCTTTGACGGTAAGAAGTGTTGGGTCCACGCCAGGGCTGGCGCCATTCCTCCGCGCGCGGCCGGCAACGACTCGGACACGCCGCTGGTGGTGATGACCATGCAGCTGCTGCGCGTCGATAAGTCCGACGTATTCAGTGGCCTGTGGGATTTGCGCACGACCGATCTCGGCCGGACGTGGAGCAAGCCTGTCGAGCAGCCAGGCTTGCGGCGCGACAGCCCGCGCGAGGGCGTGGACGTTGTTGCCTGCGACTTTTGGCCGACCTGGCACGCCGCCAGCGGCAAGCTGCTGGGGACCGGCGCCACGTTCGCTTACTCACAAGAAAAAGACGATCATCTGAAGGACGAGCCAGGCTTCACGTCGTACAGCGTTTACGATCCGGCGAAGCAGAAGTGGGACAACTGGCGGCGGTTGAAGATGCCGGACGACAAAAAGTTTGGATTCTCCCGGGCTGGCTGCTCGCAAAGGGTCGACCTGCCCAATGGCGATATCCTGCTACCGATTTACTTTCGCACTGTGAATGCCAAGGCCCACAGCGCCACGGTGCTGCGCTGTAAGTTCGATGGCGAGACGCTCACCTACCTGGAGCACGGCAACGAAATGACCGTGCCAATCCAGCGTGGTCTAGTGGAGCCGTCGCTGGCGCGCGTTGGCGATCGCTTTTTCCTGACGCTGCGGAATGACGAGCAAGGCTACGTCGCCACCGGAACCGATGGGCTCCATTTCGACGAGCCACGCCCTTGGAAGTTCGACGATGGCCAACCGCTGGGGAGCTACAACACGCAAGCGCATTGGGTGACGCACGGTGAGCAGCTGTTTCTGGTCTACACGCGGCGCGGCGCCAAGAACGACCATGTCTTTCGGCACCGCGCGCCACTGTTTATGGCCGAGGTCGATCAAGAAAAAATGGTCGTCCTCCGCGCGACCGAACGCGTGTTGATCCCCGAACAGGGCGCAGGTTTGGGAAATTTCGGTATTACGCAGATCAGCCCGGACGAAGTCTGGGTGATCTCCACGGAATGGATGCAGCCTGAGACGGCCGTGGACCATGGGAGCGAGAACCGCGTTTACGCGGCCAAGCTCCGCTGGCCGAAGCGGTAGGGCTTAGCGGCCTGTTGAAGTTCTCGACAGGCCGCGACCTCTCATGGATATGAGGACAAAATAGCGCGGCAAGTCGTTATTTTGCGAGCCGCGCGAAGCGCTGCATTGCGGCGGGCGAGGTTGCAAATCGACACGACGGCGTTTTGTAATAGGCGGTTTGTGGCGAAGCGCGAAAAAGGGTATCCCGAAGAACCTCGCGAGCTGACGCATTCGCGTGTTCGCTAATCGTTCGGAGCTACTTGGAACGCGCGCGGCCGGCGTTAGCGTTCGACTCGGCGCAGCGTGGCGGCGCCGCCGTTGGGTTCGCGGCGGAGAACGCAATCAACGCAAGCGCGCACAGACGGACACGAAGTTGAATGGACCTCATCGTTCTGCTCGCCTGTTCCGCAGGCTAGTAGCCTGCTGGTTTACGGTTCCGCTGGTTCCACAGCGGATCGCCACGCGCGGCGGCCGCGGAGGAATCTCCGCAAGCTGAACAACGCCGCCGACAAATCGTTGTCATTATAAGGATTACGAGCGGAAAACACCGCGCAGATTCACCGCAATGCGTGCCGCGGCGGCCGACAAAATAGTTGTACGCATGAGCGCATTCCGATAGGATGTCCGCAGTGGCTTTGGCCCCCTGTACTTTGTTTTGCCTTCTCTGATTGGGATTTGCCTTCGTCCAATTGACCTGCGTCCGATCCATTAGCAGATGAGAGTCTTGCCATGCTAACCATCTTGGGCGGTAGCAGCCGCTTTTGCGACGGCGTCTCACGCCGCAACTTCTTGAAGATTGGTGGGCTGGCGCTCGGCGGGTTGTCTCTGCCGCAGATTCTTCAGGCGCAAGAGGCCAGCGGCTCTGCCAAGTCGCATAAAGCCGTGATCATGATTTTCCTGCCTGGCGGCCCGCCGCATCAGGATATGTGGGATATCAAGACCGACGCGCCGGCCGAGATCCGCGGCGAGTTCAAGCCGATCAAGACCACGGTCCCAGGCATTGAGATCTGCGAGATGTTTCCGCGGATCGCCGGGATGATGGAGAAGTTCGTGCCGATCCGCTCGATCCATGGCTGCGATGGCGCCCATTATGCCCATCAGTGCCTCACCGGTTGGCGACGTCGCGATCCGGGTCCGCAGGGGGGGCATCCCTGCCTGGGCTCGGTCCTGTCGAAACTGCACGGTCCTGTCGATAAATCGGTGCCGCCGTTTGTCGGCCTGTCGCCCAAGATGGGGCACATGGATTGGGCAGACAATGGCGTGCCTGGTTTTCTGGGTCAGGCCCATTCGCCGTTCAAGCCAGATGGCGACGGCGCGGCCAACATGGTGTTGCAAGGGGTGACGCTCGATCGACTGAACGACCGCAAGGCGATGCTCGGCGGCTTCGATCGCTTTCGCGCCGAGGTCGACGCGAGCGGCCAGATGCAAGGGCAAGACGCATTCCAACAGCGCGCGTTCGACGTGCTGACGTCGTCCAAGCTGCGCGAGGCGCTCGACATTGAGCGCGAAGATCCCAAACTCCGCGAGCGCTATGGCCGCGGCGTCAACAAAAACAAAGACGACGGCGGCCCACGGTTGCTGGATAATTTTCTGGTCGCGCGGCGGCTGGTCTCGGCGGGCGTGCGCTGCGTGACGCTCAGCTTCAGCCGCTGGGATTGGCACGGCGGCAACTTTTCGCAAGCCAGGACAGAGATGCCAATGCTCGACCAAGGCGTTTCGGCCTTGATCGAAGATCTGGAACGCCGCGATATGCTCGAAGACACTTCGGTCGTAGTATGGGGCGAGTTCGGCCGCACGCCGCGCATCAACAAAGACGCCGGACGCGACCACTGGCCGCAAGTATCGTGTGCGCTGCTCGCTGGCGGCGGCATGCGAACCGGCCAGGTGATCGGATCGACCAACCGACTGGGCGAAGAGCCGAAAGACCGACCCGTCCACTTCCAGGAAGTCTTTGCGACGCTCTACCGCAACCTGGGCATCGACGTGGCCAACACGACGATCACGGACCACGCCGGCCGACCGCAATTCTTGCTCGACATGCGCGAGCCAATCCGCGAGTTGATTTAAGACGCGGGCGGGCTGTTTCATGACCGCCTTCGATGCAAATAGGTGTCAGGATCCCTGACGCTCTATTCCCTCCTTTCTATCGCGATGAACTGAATTGGCCTGTTTGCCAGGCCGACCCTTCTTCGCCAATACCCTTCGTCAACAACTGCGTTGGGAAAGCAGGAATGGGGTACTGAGCGATTTTGGCAATCTGTGCCAATTGTGCTGATTATCCTGCCCGTATCATCCGATAATTCCGAGAATTGACGGCTCTCGACAGACGGCAGCGATTGGCACTTTGCGTTCAAGGCGACAGTTTCTTGTTCATTCGCCGAATGGTTCTGCTCTTGATGATTGCGCTCTGGGCGACAGGCTTGCGCGCGCAATCTGTGCCGGCAGCGCTTCCCGCCATCGAGCGGGTCGCGCAGCATCAGCCAGGCCTGGCGGCTCCCGTTCCCCAGACACTTCCGCCGATCGCACAGCAACAACCGCAGGGGGCGACGCATCAGGCGTCCATACCTCTACCGCATAATCAAGTCGCTCCCTCGGTCGGGCCGCAACAACCGCAAGAAGTTCGTCGTATCTCACTGCAACCGCCGATCGCAGTACCACCCGCCGGTCAGTATCAGGCGATGTCCACAATTCCGCCGAGCGGAGTGCAACAACTCGCGCCGTTCGCGCAGCGACAGTCAATCGCCACGCCAGGTCCGCCAGTCTCAAGACCGCCACCGACGGCCACGGCGCCGTTAAGTTCGGAACAACAGGCGATTGCAAACTCGATCGCAACACAGGAATCGTCGATTCCGGCGCCGTACGTCGAACAGGAAAAGCCCACAGTGGCTTCGTCCGTCACGCGGCTGATAACGTTGCAGCCACCCGCTGCCGGTAGCCCGGAAGCGGATCGCACCCAAGGGGAGCAGCGGATTCGAGATCTCGAAGGGCTGGGTCCCGCTCCGGGCACGACGAGCGCAGACGAAAATAGATCGTCCGGCGCCGTGCCGAACAAGCCGACGGTGGCGTGGACCGGCGAACTGCAGACAGACGTCGTGGGGGTGAGGCAATCCGAAGCGAATATTGCGGAGCTCGGACAACTGAAGAATTTTTCGGACTTTCGACGCGCTCGCCTCGGCGCGTTCGGCAGTCTCTATGCAAACACGATCTATCGACTGGAGTTCGATTTTGCGCTGCAAGGGCGGCCGTCGTTTCTCGATGTCTACGGCCAACTCACGGATCAGGCGATCGTCGGCAATATTCGCATCGGACATTTCTTCGAGCCGTTCTCGCTGGCGCGGTTAACGTCGAATCGCTACCAGGAATTTATGGAGCGCCCGCTGCTCGATGCGTTTGCTCCATCGCGAAATCTGGGCATCATGGCGTTCGATACGTACAACGATAAGCGCGGCACGTGGCAGATCGGACTGTTCGGCGCTGACTCGAATGACAACGGCGAAGAACAAACGAATCGCGGCGGCGAAGCAGTCACCGGGCGCATGACGTATTTGCCCTTCTGGGACGAACCATCCGACGGCCGCTACTTTATGCACCTCGGTGGTTGTTTCAGCTATCGCGCGCCAGCCCAGCAAACCGCGCGGTTCGGTTATTGGCCCGGTTTCCGGCCAGGATCGTTTGACAATATCGTCTGGCCGCGGTGGGTAGACACAGGTCTGATCGCCGCCAACCAGGTCACGCTGCTCGACGCCGAATGGGCCTGGGTGATGGGCCCTTGGCATGTGCAGGCAGAGTACGCCGCGAATTTCGTGAATCAGATCAACGGCCCGAACCTGGCGTTCTCAGCCTGGTACGTTGAGACCGGCTACTTTCTGACAGGCGAGAGCCGCACGTATCAACAAGAGATGGCGATCTTCAATCGTGTGACGCCGCTGGAGTCGTTTTTCTTTGTGCGGACAAAGGATGGTCTGCGCGGCGGCCGCGGCGCGTGGCAAGTCGCATTTCGGATCGACGATCTCAACGTCAGCGACCAGAACATCCAGGGTGGACGGCTCGTCAATCTGACGCTTGGCCTGAACTGGCACCTGAATCCGTACACGCGAATGTACTTCAACTACGTTCACGCCATGCTCGACCGTAACAGCCCCAGCGCCAGCTACGGCAACCTGGTCGGCCTGAGAGCCCAATTCGAATTCTAATCGCGCTGGTACTGGCGATAACAAGTCATTAATCCTAGCCGGCAGTGCCCTCCGGATCCCCCACCGCGCAATCGATCCAGATAGCGTCGACGGATTCTGAATCGAGTTGCAGCGTTTGAAGGGGGCCGGCGGGTGAGGATTGTCGTTGAAAGAGCGTCGCACAGATTCGACGAAGCGCCAATCCGTTACTGACCATCATGACATTGTTTTCTGCCGCGAATCACGATCGAGTCCCGGGAGAGCCAGCAACGCTGCAATCCACGTTTATCGTCTGGGATCCAGCGCCTGCTAAGTGCTCGTCTGGCGGTACGGAACGTACCTGAATTCCACCCATTCGCGTTCGGCAATTTGCCAGAAATCGGCGTCTTTGCCTGGGGGGGCCCCGGCGGCAAGCCATTTGAAATACGCCATTTTGCGGATTTCGTCCTGGCAGATTGAGATCTTGTCCGGCGGTATTTCGAGGCTGACCAGCGTAGCGGTCATGGCAACGATCCTCGGGTTAAATGGTGCGCGCTACGATCAATCCTAGGGCGCAATTGGCGCGCAGGGCAGAATTCCGATTCTATCCGCTGCGACGCGATTCGACCAATTCTGCGGAAATAAGGCCTCCGATCAAGCCAACTACCGGAATTTCTACAGTGCGTCTCATCGGCGATTCGGCGGTCAACGGGAGATGTCGCACAACGGGATGCTCGCACTGGTCGAACTCAGCAACTCAGCGATGGTGACCCGCGAGAGCGCCGCTTCGGTCGCCGCGTAGGCACGGTCCAGTTCCGCGTGCAGCGGGCAGAGTTGCGTGTGAGATCGAAGTCCCAAGGGGCAGTGCCGAATACGCTCCAGCGGCGACACAACATTCACTACATCGAGGACGGTGATTTTCTCGGGAGACCGCGCCAGCGTATAGCCACCTCCTGGCCCCGACTGCGAGCGAATCAGTTTTGCTCGCACGAGCTCCTGGAGCACCTTGTGCAGATAACGTCTGGGGACCTTCGTTTGCGCAGCCAGATGGTCGGCCGACTCCGTGCGATCAGGTTCGCGACCTAACCACACCACGGCGCGCAACGCGTATTCGGCTGTTTTAGGCAACATGCAAACTCTCCTCACCAAGCACTGGAACTATTCTACACCTTGACGTGTACTATTCAAGCGATATATTTTGACGTAGACGCCATAACGTCCTGCGCTTGAGCGGCGCACAACTGCGGTTTCATCGTGTGAGCCTCAAAATGCGACACTCGAAAATCTTCGGAGTCTCAGCAATTGCAGTGGCTTTTGCCGTCATCTCGACGACAAGCGTTTCGGCCGATGACAATGAGCGTCCGCCAATCGAATATAGCCGCAGCACGCCGGACAATTGCGTTTCGAAACTGCAATCGAGGATCCAAGACGGCAAACTAAAATTGGAGTATAGCGACCAGTTGGGATACCTACCCGCGCTGCTCAAGGCGCTGGATGTTCCGGTCGAGTCTCAACTCCTGGTGTTTTCCAAGACCAGTTTACAGCGACACTGCATCTCGCCCCGCACGCCGCGCGCGATCTACTTCAATGACGACGTTTACATTGGCTATTGCGCGTCAGGCGAGATGTTGGAAGTATCGGCGGTCGACCCGCAGCTCGGCGCGGTGTTTTACACGCTCGATCAGACGAAAGCCGACGCCCCCCATTTTCTGCGACAGACCGAGAATTGCCTCGTGTGCCACAGTTCCTCGCGGACCGAAGGGGTGCCGGGACACCTTGTTCGCTCGCTGTTTGTCGATGCCGGTGGCCAGCCGATCCTTTCGGCCGGTAGCTATTCGGTCGATCACAGCACGCCACTAGCGCAGCGCTGGGGCGGTTGGTATGTGACGGGCACGCACGGCTCACAAACGCACATGGGCAATTTGATCGTTCGCGGCCAGGAAGTGCGTCTGCCCGTCGACAATGCCCAGGGCCAGAATGTCACTAAATTGGCCGATCGCCTGGCTGTCGAGAATTATCTCGCGCCGCACAGCGACCTCATCGCCCTGATGGTCCTCGAACATCAGACCTTGGTCCAAAATCACTTGACCAAGGCCAACTTTGCCGCGCGGCAGGCGCTGCAATACGAGATGGAAATGAATCGGACGCTGGGTGAACCCGAGGGCAGACGCATGGAGAGCACCACGCGCCGCATCCAGAGCGCCGGAAATGACCTGGTGGAAGTCCTGCTCCTGGTCGACGAAGCCAAATTGACCGCGCCGATCAGCGGCACATCCGATTACGCCAGCAAATTCTCTCGGCTGGGGCCGCGCGATGACCAGGGGCGGTCATTACGAGATCTGGAACTCCAGCGGCGTCTATTCAAGTATCCCTGTAGTTACTTGATTTACTCGCCGGCCTTCGATGGACTCCCGCGCGAGATGCGGGATTACGTCTGGCAGCGACTGTGGGACGTGCTCTCCAATCCAAACGAAGCCAAGTTCCAGCATCTGTCAACCGAGGACCGACGTGCGATTGTCGAAATTCTTCGAGACACGAAACGCGATTTGCCCCCGTACTGGACCGCGGCAGTCGATCATTGACCGGCGCTACGCGGGATAATTTCTTAGCATCAATCATGAAGGCGATTCATCGATGTCAGCGAGCACTAGCATGAAGCGGCTGTGGTTGTTTTTTGCACTGGTGATGGTTCTGTCGTTTGCCGTGCTCGGCTGGATTGGCACGCGCATCTATGAAGAAGCGCCTCCGATCGCCGATCGAGTGGTCACGGCCGATGGCGCCGTGGTGATTGGCGAAGGAGAGATCCAGGCTGGCCAAAATGTCTGGCAATCGTTGGGTGGCATGGAAGTCGGTTCCATCTGGGGGCACGGCAGCTACGTTGCTCCTGACTGGAGCGCCGATTGGTTGCACCGCGAAGCGATGTTCATCCTGGACCGCTGGGCAACGACTGAATTCAACGCCGACTACGAGAAGCTCGATGGCGAGAAGCAAGCGCAACTGAGTGGTCGGCTGGCCAAGTTCCTGCGGACCAACACCTATGACCCCAGCACGCGGACTATCACCATCGATCCGCTGCGCGCCGAAGCATTCCAGGCGAATCTCGCGCATTACTCGGATGTTTTTTCAGAGGGCGAGACCGACTATGCGATTCCCGCCGGCGCGGTGACCGATGAGTCACGCTTACGCCAGTTGTCGGCCTTCTTTTTCTGGACTTCATGGGCCGCGTCCACCAATCGGCCTGGCGACCATACCAGCTACACCAACAATTGGCCCTACGAGCCACTGGTAGCCAACCGGGCGACGGGCGAAGCGGTCGTCTGGACGGGAGTCAGCATCATCATGTTGCTGGCCGGGATCTCGGCAATGGCCTGGTGGTATGCGTCGCGTCGCGCTGAGGAAGGAGAATCGATTCCGCCAGAAACCGATCCTCTCGGAAGCTGGGTAGCCACGCCGTCGCAACAGGCCACGGTCAAGTACTTTTGGGTCGTCTCGGCGTTGCTCTTATTGCAGATGCTGTTGGGTGTCGTCACCGCGCACTACGGCGTCGAGGGAGATGCCTTCTATGGCTTTCCGCTATCCGAGTGGTTGCCTTACTCCGTGACGCGCACCTGGCATGTGCAACTGGGCTTGTTTTGGATTGCCACGGCCTGGCTGGCGGCAGGACTGTTCATCGGCCCGCTCGTAAGTGAGCACGAGCCGAAAGGGCAACGGCTGGGCGTCAACGTTTTGTTCTTGGCCCTGCTCGTCGTGGTTGTCGGCTCATTAAGTGGCGAATTGCTGAGCATCCACAACAAAATGTCCGATACGGTGTCGTTTTATTTCGGCCATCAGGGATACGAGTATGTGGACCTGGGCCGCGCGTGGCAGGCCGCGCTTTTCGTTGGCCTGCTGCTGTGGTTGTTCTTGATGGTTCGCGTGCTGCGCCCCGCGTTGCGGAAACAAGGTGAGCAGAGGCAACTCGTGGCGTTGCTGGCCGTGGCCTCGGCCGCGATCGCCCTGTTTTATGGCGCCGGTTTGACGTGGGGCCAGCATACGCACCTTTCGCAAGTCGAGTATTGGCGCTGGTGGGTGGTGCATCTGTGGGTGGAAGGATTCTTTGAAGTCTTCGCCACGACCGTGATCGCATTTATCTTCATGCGGTTGAATTTGATTAAGCCGGGCGTTGCGGCCGCGGCAGCGCTACTCTCGGCCACGATCTTCCTGTCGGGAGGAATCATTGGCACTTGCCATCACCTGTACTTTTCGGGGACGCCGAGCGTTGCCCTGGCGTGGGGATCTGTCTTCAGCGCATTAGAAGTCGTCCCATTGGTCCTGGTTGCCTTTGACGCCACCGAAGACCTGCGACGATCGAAGACTTCTCCCTGGGTGCAACGCTACAAGTGGCCGATCTATTTTTTCATTGCCGTTGCCTTTTGGAATATGGTCGGAGCCGGCTTGTTTGGCTTTATGATTAACCCGCCGATCGCCCTGTATTACATGCAGGGCCTCAACACGACGCCACTGCACGGACATGCCGCGTTGTTTGGCGTCTATGGCATGCTGGGAATCGGCTTGATGCTTCTCTGCCTCCGCGTCTTGATTCCAGGGGTCGAATGGAAGGACGGCTTGCTGCGTTTTTCGTTCTGGTCGTTGAACGGTGGCCTGATGGCAATGTGCGTACTAAGCCTGTTGCCCGTGGGCCTCATGCAAACGTGGGCTTCCGTGGATCATGGATATTGGTACGCTCGTAGTTCGGAATTCCTCCAAACGCCACTCATGCAAAATCTGCGTTGGATGCGAGTACCTGGTGATACCGTATTCTTTCTCGGGGCCGTGTCGCTCGTGCTGTTTGTGGCGGGGCTCAAGACTGGTCATTCGTTTAGGAGGACAAAGTGATGGCAATTCTCCATGCACAGGCTGGCGAGGTCATTGATATCCGGCCACTTGGCACGCGACTCAAAGATTCCGTCACGTCCACGCTCATCAAGACTGAGGCATTGGAGGTGTTGCGATTGGTGATGCCTGCCGGAACACAAATCCATCCGCATCAGGTGCCTGGCGAAATCACTGTCCAATGCCTCGAAGGCCAGGTGATCTTCGACGCTGGGGGCACAGACCGTGAACTTGTAGCGGGCGATCTGCTATTCTTAAAAGGGGGGGCGATGCACGCGTTGCGCTCGATCAAAGACAGTTCCGTTCTGGTGACGATCCTGCTCCATCACAAGTCAACCGCTGCATCGGCTCATTGACGCCGAGACGACGAATGGGCCGAGGGCTCACGTGAATCGCCCGCGTTCCCGATTGAAACCCACCCGCAAGGAGCGAACGTCGGCCGTTGAGACACTCCTTTGGCATAACGCATAGCCATTAGCCGTTTAGTGCTTCTGACTTTCGACCTTTCGCTCGAACAGTTTCAACCATTGAAGCATGATGGCGTCTTCAAGCCGATTGGATTCTTGCAACTCTTTGGGAGTCTTGCCCCAATAGAATCCAATCCAGCCCGAGGCGTGCTGCTTCGACTGTTCGATGAATTGGTCCATTTCTTTCACCGAACACTTCAGCGGAAATGTTTCCTCCACCACGACCGGTTTGCCGATGGCGAAGCCGGCAAGCGTGTCCAGGGCCTCTGTGAGCATGCCTGCCTTGGGATACAGGTGGACGCTGATGAAATCAAGATCGTCAGCAATCACTTTCGGCACGAATCCCGAATTCAGTCCGGGACGATCCAGGCTCCAGTCGACCAGACCCACGGTAATCAAGTGGCGGCGATCCACTTGTCGAATGGCTTGGGATAAATGGTGAACCCATTGTCGAGCAACAGTCGGGCGGGGCCGCTCTGCCTGGTCGAGCGTGATGAACTGCACAAAATGTTTGCCAGCAAAGGGAGGCCCTAGCCAGTCGCTATCCTTGCGGCGACCACCAGGCACGACGGGTTCGTTCATCAAGTCGTAGCAGAAGATGGCTGGGCTATCTTTACAGCGCCCGGCCACCGCCCGCCAAAATTCTGCCTGCGCATCCCAGCGCTCCGTCTCGCTCAGCTTGTCGTACCAGGCGGGCACGTCCTTTTTGTGATAACAGGCGAGTCCGGTCAGATCGAGGTAGAGCTGATGACGCTCTGCCAATGTCAGCAGGTCGGCAAGTCGGTCGAGTGATTGGGTGTTCGGCAGCTTCGGGCCGTCCATGAACTTGCCGAATTGCAGATGGATGCGGACGACATTCGCCCCCAAATCCTTCATCTCCGCAAAATCTTCCTCAACCTTCTTCCACTCGTTCTCCCAATAGTCTTCGAGCAGACGGCCCTCCTCGTCGTGGTCGTAATTGAAGCCCAAGGGCGTGAAGGAACGGCCAGAAGGTTCCAGCACAAAGCCACGTTTGTCCTCGGCCACCTTCACCCAGGGCAACGAGGTGGGTTGGTCCTCCGCATGACAGAGGGAAGAGAAAAGCAGGACTGCAATCAACGCCTCAGCGGTTCTGATCATGGGGACGCTCGATGTCTTTCAATGTCGGCGAGAATCACTTGTGCCAAGTGTTTCTGAAAGTCCCTTTTGAAGCTGACCCCATGACCTCGATGGCGCAGGCTGGGAATCGCGACATGCCACCTTGATCGTCATGATCCTGAGACATCAAGAGGGTTTCGAACGAGCATGCCCGGCGGCTTTGTTCTCACCAAGTTGTGCCTGGCTTGCTGTGCGACCAGCAATGAGACCAGTGGTGGCATGCGACGGATGACGCTGCCTATTTCTGAACCAATGCCAGCTGAATTGCGTCAGTGAGCTTACCACTATCGGAACTGCCGTTGTTCCACGCTACGCGTCCATCCCGTCCGACGACTAGTAGCGCGAACGTGGTATACACATTCAATTTTTGGACTGTCTCGAATGTCCCATAGCCATTCAGCCAGGGGATTTCTAACTTTTTGATCGTGTCCTCGAAGTCGGTCACGACTTCCGGATCTTCAGACAGCCCTACGAATCGGACTCCTTGCGGCGCGAAGGCTTCGTAGGCTTCCTTCACCTCAGGGATCCTTTTGCGGCACTCGCCGCACCCAGTCGACCAGACGACCACCACTTGGACCTGTCCGTCGGCAGGTTCGACATCTGCCGGGGATCGGTTCACCCAACCTTTAGCAGTCAGTGTGGGCATCTCCGACCCTACCGGCAAGGGAGAGTTCTGAGCTGGAAAACCGCGAGATTTTGGCGGAGCGTTGTCGCAGCCTAGCGCGAATAACGCCCCCAGGATCAGCGCCACCGAAACATATCGCATTTGAAAAAAGACCGCCGATACGCTTTTCGGAGTTGGACAATTGTTCATCGAGGTCATTCCTTATTGATCTCTGCGCAAGGAACTTGCTTTGTCCGTTTCGGATCGGGATGATGGATAGGGGTTTTTAGTTTAGCGGAGGTTTGCCATGCGAC
>Ga0105047_10004180_pt1 | contig 25235 bp, 19 predicted proteins | sample MAT04_FD_78384 | JGI IMG/M metagenome (GOLD analysis project Ga0105047, IMG submission 78384) | Freshwater microbial communities from Lake Fryxell liftoff mats and glacier meltwater in Antarctica - MAT-04 (megahit assembly) | ecosystem: Environmental > Aquatic > Freshwater > Ice > Liftoff...
CGCCGGTCGTAGCGGATGACCCGATGACCAGTCGAGGTCAACAAGGGCACCAGCGCATCCCATGCCCGAGCGTCCACGATCCCGGCGTGCAGCAGGACCAGCGACACCCCGACACCCTCCTGCTGGATGAACAGGGATCCGCCCGGCACCTCCAGCTGGCGCTCCCAGCCACGCGCCCGCCGGATCTGTCCGGCGTGCTCATGGGGATGCCGCGCGTAGACACCCAGCCAGTCGTCGACCGAATAGCGTCCGGAGTCGGTGTGCTGGCCGGATCGCTCCCACTCTGCCGGTGTCAGCGCCTCGAGGAGCTCCATGCTCGACGCACGGACCGCATCCAGGACCGCCAGTGATGCTCCGATGGGTCGGTCGTAGTGGTTGTGTCGTGCGTACTCATCCTGGTCGTAGGGCACGATGAGGGGCCCGTCCTCGGCGATGAGCCGCCGCAGCCGGGCGAAGCCGTTGGTCTCGCTCTCGGCGAGGTGATGGGCGATCTCGCGTGCGGTCCAGCCACCATCCGGAACGGGTCGGTCGAGTGCGGTGTCCGAGATGTCAGCGAGCGCATCCAGGACCGCACGCATGCCGGTGCGGTATCGGTCAAGCAGAGGGGTTCGGTCAGGTCGCATGGGTCGATGATGGCATGCGCGACCCCGGACATGAAAGCTACCCCGGGGGGACAAGCGAACGACGGCGACGCCTGGGCGCCGCCGTCGTCATGAGGGGTGTCGGGGCGGGAGAGAGGTCCGCCCCGACGGGGATCACTGGGTGAGATCCGCGGGGCGGGTGCCGAGGGTGACGTCGACGGAGATCGTCGCGCCATCCCGAAGGACCGTCAGGGTGACGGTGTCACCGGGTGCATGCGTGAGGAGGACGAGGTCGAGCGGATGCTCCTTGTCGATGGCCTGGTCGGCGATGGCGGTGATGATGTCGCCGTCCATGAGGCCGCCCTTGTCCGCAGGGCTGTCAGCGACGACGGAGGGTGTGGCGTTGGTGCCACCGGCAGCCGTGGTGTGGATCCAGGCGCCGTTGTTGACGCTCAGGTTGTTGTCCGCGGCGACCTGCGCGTCCAGCACCAGGTACTGGATGCCGATGTACGGCCTCGCGATGTCCTTGCCGGCGAGGACCTGGGCGATGATGGGCTTGGCGAGGTCGATGGGGATGGCGAAGCCGATGCCCTGGGCAGCCCCTGCCTGGGCGGTGTCGATGCCGATGACCTTGCCGTCCCCGTCGAGCAGTGGGCCGCCGGAGTTGCCGGGGTTGATCGCCGCATCGGTCTGGATGAGGTGCGACAGCCGGGTGGCCTCGCCACTGCTGCGATCGGACACCACGACCGTGCGGTCGAGGCCGCTGACGATGCCCGAGGTCACGGAGCCCGGGTACTGACCGAGTGGGTCACCCATGGCGATGGCCAGCTGGCCGACCTGGAGCGAGGCCGAGTCGCCTAGCTCCGCGGCCTGCAAGCCCGTGGCGTCGATCTTCACGAACGCCAGGTCGGTGTACGTATCGATGCCCACGACGGTGCCATCGAAGGTGCGTCCGTCCGCGAGGACGACGATGACCGTGTCGGCGTCCTGGACGACGTGGTGGTTGGTGAGGACAAGCCCACTGTCATCGATGATGACGCCCGAACCGGTACCCGACTGCACGAAGCCCTGAGGCCCGTTGCCGTTGCCGGGGTTCTGGCTGGTGTCTGCGTTGGACGTCACGTTGATGGTCACGACCGAGGGCGAGACCGCCTTGACGACGTCGATGACGACCTGGTTGTCACCGGCCGCGTCGGTAGTGCCGGCCATGACGGATGGCTGGGTCTCGTCGGCCGCGAACACCGCGCCGCCGGAGGCGGCTGCTGCGCCGACGCCTGCCGAGACGAGGCACAGCGCGCTGATGCCGAGTCCACGGACGACGCCGATGCTGCGTCGGTTGCGGACGGGAAGACCGGCCGTGCCGACCAGGCCGGCCGCCGTCGGATCGGATTGGATGTCCTGCATGTGGGATGCCTCCTGATAGTGGTCCATGACCGGCACGATGTCCTCGTTGGCTGAGGATCCGATGAGAATCCGTTCGGTGCGAGCGGAGGTGAAGAGAACTACACCGAGCGGCCGGCGGGGGCCAGCACGGGCAGCTCGACCGTGAACACGGCACCACCACTGGACCGGTCGGCGACGCCGATCCGACCGCCCATGCGGGTCACGATGGTGGCCGCGATGGCGAGCCCCAGGCCGGTGCCGCCACCGGGGGAGTTCTGGGCACGCCAGAAGCGGTCGAAGACATGGGCGAGGTCTTCCGGACGCACGCCGGGGCCCTGGTCTTCCACCACCACCTGCGCAGAGGACCGCTCGCGGCGGACGCGGACCCGCACCTCGCCGCCGTCGGGGCTGTGACGCACCGCGTTGTCGACCAGGATGGTCACCACCTGGCGCAGCCGGACCGGATCGCCGGTGACCATCACGGGCTCCGGGTCGACTTCGATGCGCACGCCCCGAGCTGCCGCGGGCGACATCATCGCGAAGGCTGCGTCGGCGGCGATGTCTCCCAGCTCGACGGGTTGGAGCGTCAGGTCCAGGGCGCCCGAATCGGAGCGCGCCAGGAGCAGCAGGTCCTCCACCAGCGACGTGAGGTGACCGACCTCGGCATCGATGTCATCCAGCGCGCTGCCGACCTCGGCCACCGGCTGGTGCCCATGGAGTCGAAGGTCCTCGACGCTCGAACGCACGATGGTCAATGGCGTTCGCAGCTCATGGCTGGCGTCTGCCGCGAACTCCCGCTGGCGCCGGAGTGCCTCCCGCTGGGCGCCCAGCGATGCCCGGATGGGCACCAGCGCGCGCGTGGCATACGCGGCGCCCAGGATGCTCGCGAGCACGAGGGCGAGCACGCCGCCGCCGATGAGCACCTGCAGCAGCGAATCGAGCGTCTCCTGCTCCGCGGTCCGGTCCTGGATGATCTGGGTCACGTACTCGGTGCCGGTGGGCGTGTCGGTCGCCACACTCAGGACCCGCAAGGGAAATCCCTGGGCGGCGAGGGTACGGACGTCACGCCCGGCCATGCGCGCGTTGGCGATGCTGTCGGTATCCGGCAGGCCGTCGATGAGCTGACCACGAAAGTCCTGTTCCTGGACCCGATCGTCGTCGTCCATGAGCAGCGCCAGGGTGCCCGTCGTCCGGCCGCCGAACCGCGGATTGATGGGAGCAGGTCCGGCCATGCCGCTCTTGACCCATTGGACGATGGGCGCGGCTCGCTCGTCCAGCCGGCCCACACCCTGGGCGGCCAGAGAGTTGGAGACCGCGGTATAGATGGCCACACCGAGCAGCAACAGCACGATGAGCGTCGCGCCGCCGCTGAACAGCACCAGGCGCCATCGGACGCCCCGGATCATGCGCGCGTCGCGACTCCGCTCGATGTCGTCGTCCACGGCTCGTCCCGGTTGGGCCACCGCGCCGGGTGGGGACTCGTCAAGCATCGCTGAGGCGGTAGCCCACGCCTCGAACGGTGCGGATCATGCCGCCGGCGCTGCCGAGCTTGTCGCGCAGGTAGTGGACATAGGCGTCCACCGCGTTGGGCGTCACGGCGACGCCGAACGGCCACGCATGGTCCAGCAGCTGGTCGCGGGTGAGCGCCTGGTCGGGATGGCGCAGGAAGCACTCGAGCAGCGAGAACTCACGCGGGCTCAGCTCCACCGGCTGGTCCGCGATGGTCACCAGCCGGCGCGTCTCGTCCAGCACGATGGGCCCGACCCTGAGTCGAGGCTCTGGGCGCCGGGTGCCATTGGACGACCGACGACCGAGGGCACGCAGGCGCGCTGACAGCTCCGCGAACGCGAACGGCTTGACTAGGTAGTCATCGGCGCCGGCATCCAGCCCGGTCACCCGGTCGCCGACCGTGTCACGTGCCGTGAGCATCAGGATGGCGACCTGGTTCTTGTCCCGCCGGAGCCGCTTGGCGACCTCCAGGCCGCTGATGTCCGGCAGCCCGACATCCAGGATGACGACGTCGATGGCATCGCCCGGGGCACTGGCCACGCCGTAGCCTTCCTCGCCCGTGGCGCAGGTGTCCACGACGTGTCGCTGTTCCTCGAGCATCCGCTTGAGGAGCCGTCGGAGTCGGTCGTCATCTTCCACGATCAGGAGGTGCATGTCGAGGTCAGGGTACGCTGCCTGACCTGAGATCCCGATGAGATCGCGCCGAGCGATCCCGGAGGCCAGTCGCTATCGGGTGAGCGCCAGCGCGTAGGCCGCGATGGCACTGAAGTCGAGCGCCGGCTCGACCGTCTGCCAGGCACTCACGTTGTCCACGAACCGACTGCCGCGGCCGGTGAATGCCGCGAAACGGTCCTTGCCATCGGTGGGGCAGGCGTGGGCCTCGTCGAAGGACTCGTCGAGTCCGTCGGAGAACAGCTCGGCACTGTTTGGCCCGTTCACGACCGCTCCCCGAAGGATCGGTGCCGTTCCGTCCTGCTGGCCCGACAGGTTGGCGACGACGTGCTGGGGACACAGGGGAGATCGCGACCCGGCCCCGATCATCATCGAGACGCCCCACGGGTTGGCCCCGAACACCCAGTCCCGCTGCTGCGCGGCGAACGCGTCGTAGGTGTCGTCGCCGGTCAGCAGCCGATACAGGCGCGCCGTCGCGATGAGCCCGAAGGCATGCGGCGCAGCATCGAACTCGTCCGTGGCAACACCGGCGCCGAACGGGTCCTTGGCAGCCCGCGCCACGGCACCGTGCAGCTGCGCCCGGAGGCCGCCCAGCAGCATCTCCTCCGTGATGCCCGAGAGTGGCGCGTCCGTGGCCCGCATGGCCCGCCCCAGGTCGCCCATGGCGAGCGCGCTGGTGTCGTACAGGTTGAGCGTGTCCTGGCCGGACTCCGTAGCCAGGTAGTCGGTGATCCACAGCGCGCTGGTCGTGAGCCAGGCGTCCGATCGGGGGTCGTCGAGCGCCTGACCGGCCAACGCCAGCTCGACGGCACCCCAGGCCATGTCATCACGCCAGGAGGACTCGGGGTAGAACGCGCGGGGCAGTGCCGTGACCACATCTGCTTCCTGGACGTCCTGCGTCTTGGCGGCATCGAACACCTCGACCGCCGTGTCCAGCAGCATGGCGGCCCGGGAAGGGTCGGAGGCAGCCGTCACCTGGGCAGCCAGCGCGAACGCCGCAGCGACGCGTCCCGCCAGGTTCGGCGGCAGGGGTGCGCCCGGCGCATTGGCCGCGAACGCCGGGCGGTGGCTGAGGTAGCGGTTCGACGCGTCCGTCAGGGCATCATCGGTCTCGGGTAGGCGCCACACATCGTGATCACCGACGTACGTGCCCTGGATGTCGCCCCCGCCGATGCCCACCTGGAGATCCAGCGCGCCGGTGTCCGGATGCCACGCCTTGGCCAGCCAATCGAGCCCGAATCGCGCTTCCGGGATGAGCGTCTCGGGTGCCGCGGCGCCAAGCTCCCGCTGCGCAGCCCACAGCAGCGCATCCGCGTACGCCGTGGTGTGGCTGAATTTGATGAAGTCCCCGGCATCGAACCAGCCACCACTGAGGTCGGTGGTGCCGCCGAGCGGCGTCAGGTCACCGTCGATGGCATCCGAATCGGGATCGGGATAGTCCGGCCACTGGTACATCGCGGCCGCACTGTCGTTGAGGTGGCTGGGCTTGCGACCCAGGTCGCCGGGGATGACATCGGGACCATCCCGCTGCGCCTGGAAGAAGGTGACCGTATCGCCGATGAGCGGGTCCACGAGCTGCCACGCCGCGCCGATGCGGAACCAGGGCGACGCGGCCCCGGGGTTGCCGGGAACGATGATGCGGTACTCGCCGGGTCGCCGCAGATCGGAGAAGTCGAGCGGCTGCACCGCCCGGTAGACCCGGTTCCAGCGACCGGTGCTGGTGCCCGCGGTAGCGGTGAAGGCGACCGTGCCGTCCCGGGCTTCCACATGGAACACCTGCGCGGCACGGAGACGGGGCGCCAGCAGCCATGCGACCTTGGATTGCTCCACGGTGTAGCCGACCTGGTCCACACGCACCTGCCCCTTGGGGGTCGCGGCGCCGGCCCCCAAGGGCATGAACAGGGACGCGACGAGGAGCAGGCTGATGAGGATGCGTGGCGCAGATCGCATCGCGGGATCATGCCTGCCGCAGGGGAGCGGCGCAAGTCGAGCCGGTTCCGGCCGGGAACCACCGGTTTGCCCCGGAATCAGAGGATCCCCGGCCTTCGGCCGGGGATCCGTCATCGGGGGCCGCGTGCGCGGCCTCCGATCAGAGCCTGATCAGGCTGCGCTGACGCGAGTCGCTCGAGGGCCCTTGGGGCTCTGCTGGACGTCGAACGAGACGCGCTCGCCGCCGTTGAGGCGATCGAAGTCCAGGGTCGAGTCGAGCTCGTTACGGTGGAAGAAGTAGTCCTTGCCGTCCTCGGCGGTGATAAAACCGAAGCCGCGGTCAGCAACGACCTTCTTGATGGTTCCTGCGGACATGTGGTGCCCTTTCACGCTTCCCGAACTCAAAAGCAGACGCACGGTCCGTTCGAGAAGGGCGGTCGACCACGCGGAGCGTCGCTCACATCGAGCGACAGCGCGGAGTATAGCAGGCAGCCGCTGACCCCGCTAGCGGAATAGAACGATCGTACGGATCACGCGCGATACATGTGACCATGGCGGTGACCTCTACGGGGCGCTACCAGGCCGCAGGCCGTTCATGAAGCGGTCGGGCCCAGTGGGGGCAGGGCCCGACCATCACGGACCATCGCGCCCGGCTGTGACACGTTGTGTGTCACGAAGGTAGGTGCTGTGAGTGCCCCTCATATTGGCTCATCATCGGCGACCCCATTGCGCTCGATGACCTCGCGATACCAGTGGGCGCTCCGTCTGGGTGTCCGGACCAGGGTCTCGTAGTCGACATGGACGATGCCGAACCGCTTGGAGTACCCCTCCGCCCACTCGAAGTTGTCGAGCAGTGACCAGGTGAGGTAGCCGCGGACGTCGGCACCCTCCGCTATGGCATCGCTGACAGCCAGCAGGTGTCGTCGGAGGTAGTCCACTCGACGGTCATCGTCGATGGTGCCGTCCGCGAGGATGGGGTCGTCATACGCGGCACCGTTCTCGGTGATGATCATGGGCGGCGCGTTGGGATGGTCCTGTCCGATGGACACCAGCAGCTGCCGCATCCCGTCGGGTGTGATGGGCCAGCCCATGTCGGTCGAGGCGCCAACGGGCGGTGCCTCATGGACATGGTCGACGCCCGGGTGGACACCGTCACGGCCGGCCACCGGGCCACCGCCGGGCGCCAGGATGATGTCGTTGTAGTAGTTGATGCCCAGCCAGTCGAAGGGCGTGCTGATGGCCTCCATGTCATCCAGCTGCACCCCGAAGCCACCGAAGCGGTCGGCCAGCTCCACCATGTCGGGGGGGTAGCGGCCCTGGAGCAGCGGTTCCAGCCAGACGCGGTTGCGGTACCCGTCCACGTGCCGCGCGTCGGCCAGGACCGTGGCATCGGGCTCGGGGGCATCGACCCGCACGGGCGCCAGATTGAGCACGATGCCCTGTCGTGGTGTCGGGTCGATGGCACGCATGGCGCGGACCCCGAGGCCGTGGCCCAGTAGCACGTGGTGGATGGCCCGGATCGCCCGACCCGGTGCACGCTCACCCGGAGCGTGCTTGCCTGCCGCGTAACCCAGGAGCGCCACGCACCACGGCTCGTTGATGGTGCTCCACCACTGGACGCGGTCGTGGAGCGCCCGATACACGACCTCGGCGTACTCCGCGAACCGCAGTGCGGTGTCGCGAGCCGGCCAGCCGCCCGCGTCCTGGAGCGCCTGCGGCAGGTCCCAGTGGTAAAGGGTGAGGTAGGGCTCGATGTCATGTGCCAGCAGCTCGTCCACGAGCCGCCGATAGAAGTCCAGGCCGCGCTGCTCCACCTGACCCGCGCCCGTGGGCATGATCCGTGGCCACGCGACGGAGAACCGGTAGGCGCGCAGACCCAGGCGTGCCATGAGCGCCACATCCGCCGGGTAGCGGTGGTAGTGGTCGGCGGCCACATCACCCGTGTCGCCAGCCACTACCTTGCCCGGCGTCCGCGAGAACGTGTCCCAGATGGACATCCCGCGACCGTCGGCATCCGTCGCGCCCTCGATCTGGTATGACGACGTTGCGGCACCCCACACGAACCGCTCGGGGAATGTGCCACGGCGGCGGTCGATCATGCGTCGGCCTCGTCGGCCTCGTCGGCCTGGTCGGCCTCGTCGAGCTGGTCGGCCTCGTCGGCCTCATGCACGATGCGCTCCGGGAACACCGAACCTACCTCCAGCACGTGCCAGAAGCCACCCTTGGAGGCAACGGTGATATCCACCCACCAGCCTTCCTGGGCGACCCGGCTGGCCGCCTCCCCGATGGGCACCGGGCCGACACCGTCGGCGAACCAGAGCATGCCTGGCTGGACGCGCGCGATGCGCATCAGGCCATCGACCACGTCCGTTGGCTGGAACTCAGGGCTCGGATCGACGCGGTCGGCCTGACGGTCGAGCAGCGTCCCGAGCACCATCGCACGCGGCAGCTGGTCGGCGGCCCGTCGGCACACCGCCATCGCGTCCTTCGCCTCACGGTGGTCGATGGCGCCTTCATCCGCCAGCCATCCGAGCAGCCGCACCATCGTCTCGGCGATCCCGTGCGCCTCCTCCGGCTCCCCCTCGAAGGTGGACACCAGGTAGTCGTACAGGAACTCCGGCATCAGGCTGGGCAGCACGCTCGGATCCGCGGTGGTGGCGAACGGACGCGGGCGGCCGCCGATCATCGCCCGCTCGTACGCCTGCGCCTCATCACCGGTCAGGTAGCCCGGCCCGAAGTCCTCGACGAACCCCTGGAACATGGTGATTGCGTCATGGTCTGCGGTCCCGTCCACGATGGCGAACCGGTCCAGGGCTTCATCGATGGTCATGGCGTCCAGCATGGTACGGCACCCACCCCGCCGGGCATTCGGCGGTCGCCGGTTACCCATGCCCAGCCACGACGGCCAGGACGGACCGTCGGCCAAGGCATCAGACTGGCAGCGCCCATGTTCAGCGAGACCCCTGCAGCCGACCCCGTCGCGCCCGTGGACCGGTCCTACCGAGCGGTCTTCGCGATCCCGGACCTCGGTCGGGTCGTGCTGTCGATGCAGCTGGCCCGCATCGCCCAAGCCATGGTCTCCGTGGCCCTGGTCCTGTTCGCGCTCGCGGAGTACCGGTCACCCGCGGTCGCGGGCGTCGTCACCTTCGCCATCCTGTTGCCGGGCATCCTGCTCAGCCCCATCGCGGGAGCGCTCCTCGATCGCCACGGCCGGGTGCGGCTCATCGTGCTCGACTACCTGGTCGCGATGGCGACGATGGTGCTCATTGGCGGACTGGCACTGGCCGGTGTCCTGTCCGAGCCGCTGTTGGTCATCATCGCTGCGGTGTCCTCGATGACCGGTCCCTTCAGCCAGACCGGTCTGCGCAGCCTGTTCCCGATGATGGCGCCGAAGTACCTCTGGGAGCGCGTCAACGCGCTCGACTCCAGCGGCTATGTCGTGGCCACGATCGTCGGTCCGCCCCTGGCCGCGGTGATGGTGGCGCTCCTGGGACCCCGGGTCGCCGTCACCTGCATCGCCATCCCATACCTGCTCGCGGCCATCGTCCTGTGGCCGGTGCGGGAACCGGCGGGCATGCCCACCAGCAGTGGCCGGCTGCTGGTCGATGCCTGGGGCGGGCTGCGCTACGTCTGGGGCAACCGCTCCCTGCGCGGCCTGGGTTTCTCCATCTCGGTGCTGAACCTGGCGGGTGGCATCGCGACCATCACCATCCCCGTCATGGTGCTCCAGCGATTGGGTGGCACGGACGCGATGGTGGGCCTCGTGTTCGCCATCTCGGGTGTCGCAGGCGTCATCTCGGTGGGTCTCTCGGGGCGTATCGACTCGCGGCGCCGGGAGTGGCTGCTGCTGGTCGTGCCCATCACGCTCATGTGCCCCGCCACGCTGCTGATGCTGCCCGCCGCGAACCCCACGGACGTCGCGCTGGCGTGGATGGCGCTGCTCGGCTCGCTGGTCATCACGGGCCTGCTGAATGGCCCGATGGACATCGGGCTGTTCACGATGCGCCAGCGTCGGACGGATCCCGCGATGCTCGGCCGCGCCTTTGCTGTCTCGATGGCCTTCAACTTCCTGGGCTACCCCATCGGCGCCGCCATCGGGGGCATCCTGGCCACGACGTCATTGGAGGCTGCCGTGTGGCTGGGGTTCGGCGCGACCGCTCTCGCGGCCGTGTTCGCGTTCGTGATGATCCCGCGCCAGGTGGATGCGCTGCGGACCGATCAGCTGGCCGCTCAGTCGTAGAGCGTGGCCCGTTGGCCGTCGCTGCTGCCAAGGGACGGGTCGCTCACCGGTGTGCATGTGCTGCGGACCCAGTCCTGGCGCTCACGGGCCGCGGCACCGCCCATGAGGCCCCCGAATCCTCCGCCGCCACCCAGCAGCAAGTAGCGCAGCCGTCCACCGGCGACGAGCTGTTCCGGCTGGGCCGCGGTTGGTGAGGGGTCGCTGCCGATGAAGCCACCCATCGCCAGTTGCGGGTCGCTCGTCGACCCGTCGGTCATCCCAGCACATGAACATGACAGGTCCTGAGAATGGCGATCGGGGCCGATCAGCGCCGGGGGATGACCAACAGGGTGCTCGATCGGGCCGGGTACGTGAGGCGGCTGACGCCGCCGCGGATCATAGCTGCGCCGACCTGGCGGAGGTGCCCCAGGTCACTGCCGTCATAGCGCCAGGCACGTGCGCTTGTCGCATAGCTCGCGCCCGTGAGGTCAGGCTGCTGCGCAAGGCGCTGCCTGTCTTGTTGATGATCATCACCGTGAGCGCGCTATCGGGCCGGCGTGATGGTGACGGCCATCGACGGCACCGGCCTGATGCTGGCGACAGCGGACGGCTGAAGCCGGACCATCGACACCACGGGTGTGGTGCTGACCAAGGGCACCACGACCATCACGGTCGCGGACATCGCGGTCGGTGACGATATCGGGATCGCCCAGACCCGCAATGCCGACGGCAGCTACACCGTCACCGGCATCGCAGTCCTGCCAGCCTCCGTGAGCGGCACGGTCGCGACGGTCGGCCCGGACAGCTTCACGGTGACGCTGCCGGACGGTACGACCCAGACGGTGAACGTCACCGCCACGACCACCTGGAATGTCCAGGGCTCGACGGCACCGGGCATCGCCGACCTCACCGCCGGCCGGCAGGTCGCCGCCCGGGGGACCCTGTCGGCTGACGGGTCGCTCGACGCGACGAAGGTCGTCGCGCGCTGACATCGACGGTCGACGGCGGTCTCCTCCAGCCGATCGCCGACCATCCCGACCGCCCTCCAGCGGTCATCCAGGAGCCACGGGTCCACGCCGACCCGTGGCTCCTGCATGCGTGGCGCAGGTAACGGCGGCTATCGACGGTCAGGTCGCGGCCGCATGACCTGCTCATGACGCTGCAACAGGCGACCAGCCCGAGCGTCCTGATGGAGACAGTGCCACCCGGCAGCGCCCGGTGTTGGCCCCGATCCTGCCGTCTCCCGGGAGTTTCCATGCACCAGCCACCCGCACCCCGACAGGTCCGGCCCGCCGAGCCGCCACCGCCCTGGATGCAGGCCCCGCCGCCAACCCACTGGGATGCCTCGGGTCCACCGCCCCAGTTCGGCCCGCCTGGTGGCTGGATGCCGCCGGGTTCACCGCCCCCGCGGCCGCCACGACGTCGTCGACGCCGCTGGCCGATCGTGCTGCTGACGGTCGTGCTGGCGATGCTCGTGGGCGTCGGCTCCGTCTGGGCGGATGCGTTCGGGGTCCGGGAACGCATCGACCATCTCGCCGCGCGCCTGGATGTCGCACTCCACCCCCCAGCCGACCGCACCACCGCGCCCACGGTCCAGGTCACGCCGCCGCCGGATGAGATCGCGGACGACGCTGACCCGAGCATCGGGCCACTGCCCACCGACGCCCTCGAGCTGACCCCGGAACCGGATCCGACGCCGGCACGATCCCAGCCGGCGACGGATCCGACGATCGATCGACCTGACCCCACTGTGACCCCGCGACCAAAGCGGCGCCCGGTACACCTGAGCCTCAAGGTCGCTGACCGCGACACGATGTTCGCGCCCCAGGTCGAGAACACGATGTGCGCCGCGGCGGGTCTGCAGATGGTGCTCGCGATGCACGGTCACGCCGGTACCTCAGCCGCTTTCCAGCGCAAGGTGCACGCCCGCCTGGACGAGTGGGAGGCACGATCGGACGCCAAGGCCGGCGGCTGGGGCCCTGCTTCGATGGTCGACGCCCTGACTGCATACGGCGTCAAGGGTTACCAGGTGCGCGCATACGACAACCGCAACCAGGCGCTGCGGGACGCCGCCATCGCCATCACCAGGACCGGTGCGCCGGCCATCCTCATCGCCTGGCATGGAGCCCACACGTGGATCATGACGGGCTACACCGCCGATGGCGACCCGACCGTGTTCGGGAACACGCGTATCACGGGCGTCCACGTCTTCGACCCGTGGTATCCGCGCATCTCGTCCATCTGGGGCCGATCGGACCCGCCCGGCACGCTCCAGGACCTGTCGGAGATCCGGCGCAACTTCCTGCAGTGGCAGCGGCCGGAAGGCGCCTATCAGGATCGCGACGGCAAGTACCTCATCGTGGTGCCCACCATCCCCCTGCGCGATCAGCTCGGGTCAGCCGCTCGGTAGGGTCGTGGCGGGCTCGCGTCGGTCCGGTCAGTCAGCTGGCCAGATACGCACTTCGTCACACGCCATCGTGCCCTCGGCGCACAGCAGGGCGACTGCCCCGCCGCGATGGGGTCGTCCCGATGGGTCGTCCAGGCTTGCGACCGTGACCCCGTCCACCGTAGCAGTCAGCCGCCGGTTGACGACCTCCAAGGAGAGCCGGCTGGCTCGGAACGGCTGCCACCCAACCCAGGCTTCGGCAAGGACCGTCTGCCCGTCGTCACCCATCCTGAGCAGGCGGGCGTTGCCATCGGCCACCAGGACCAGCGCGTAGTATCGGCGCATCCCGCCGACGTAGGCAGCCACACCGGCTGCCGTAGCCATATGCACGGTGACGTCAGCCTCGACGACGTAGTCGCACCACTCGGTGGAGCCCTGCATGATCAGCCCGGTTCCTCGATCCTGGGTCAATCGGAAGGCCTCCGGCCAGAACGCTTCCCAATGGTCCATCCCGTCGACCCAGGCGCGTCGCCACAGCGTGCCACCTGCCGCCGGCCGGCCAAGGCGGATTCTGGGCACGCCGGCCCATGCCAGCCAGTCGAGGTGGAGTGCCCCGCCAGCCGGGCTGGTGGCCTCGACGCCAACCTGGGCCACCGGCTGCCCATCGGTGTCGGGAACTTGCCAGACGAGTTCGACGGGGTCGCCCGTGCGTAGGCGTACGGGTTCACCACCCAACCAGCGGAGCTCGTCTTCGCCGTTGTAGGCCCCAGCCACCAGCCGCACGGACGCGTCACCATCGGCGTCGCTGTGCACCATGACCGATGCCCGGATGACCTGTCCAGGATGGAGTGACGGCGACGCCAGAAGCGGATATCCGGGCATGACGAGAGCGTCGGGTGGGATGAATGTCGGGGTGACGAGCCGGACAGACCCACTGCCGCCCGGTAGTGGCACGCGGAGGCTTCGGGTGCCGAGCACGCTGCCGCCGACGACATTGGCGACTGGAAGGCTGCTCCCGTCAGCCGCTGCCACGGCACCGAAGCCCTGGACGGCACCGGGGTGCTCGAAGTGGAAGCGTGCGCCTGCCTTGGGGCTCACCGGGACTTCCGAGGCAAGGCGCCGACCGACCGCAGCGATCCGTCCCGCCTCCGTGACCGCATCGGTGATGGAGCGACCGCCCTCAGCTGTCGGCAGGTAGAGCCGGTCCGCGACGGGGCCGCGCCAGTCCCGGCCTGCATCCAGGCCCGCGAGTCCCAGGCGGATCCCCTGGAGGCAGCCGACGTTGCCCGAGTTGCAGTCGGTGTCCCATCCCGATGTGTTGACGATCGTCATCGTCTGGTCGAAGTCGTCAGCGCCCCACAGGAGTGCCATCTGGATGAGCCCATGGTTCGGGACCACGTGAACGTTACCTGCGTACCGATGGTACCCATATCGCTCCGCGAATCGGACCCGCGCGATCTGCCAATCAGGCTCCACGACGCGCCATTCACGGAGGTCACTGATCATTCGCGCGATCACCGAGTCCGCTGAGATCTGGGCGAGACCCACCTCAAGGAGCCGATCGATGTCGCGCTCCACGAATGCCTGCGCCTCCATCGCGGCCAGCAACACTGCGGCATCGACGGCGACACCATCGTGGCTGACCGAGGCGGCGCGTCGGGCGAGTTCGGCCGCCCGATCGGGCTCGCCTGGGCAGGCCATGGCCCAGGCATCGATGAAGATCTGGGCACCGATCTGCTCGGCCACCACCTGTCCATTGGTCGCGATCGAGCCGCTCTGCGGCGCCGGGATGCCGGCCTTCAGGCGCAGATAGGCGGTGTGCTCCGTGGAATTCCCGAGCCCGCCCCACCACAGGATCGTGCGCCCCTCGATGAGGTAGTTCAACCAGGCCTGGCCGATCGCGGCCGCACTCAACTCAGGGTCGTACCCGGAGTCCTCGAGCGCCCGGAAGAAGGTGAATGTCCCCGTGATGTCATCGTCAGTGACGATGAGCGGCAACCCGAGCCGGTCATGCACATAGCCGGTGATCTGACCGAGTTCACTGCAGATCCGCTCGTATGTCCACCCTTCGAATGGACGGCCGAGGTAGACGCCGATGATCTTTCCCAGCACGCCTGCGTAGACGCGCTCCTCGTAGTCGAGTGGCAGGGCCATAGGAACCTCTCGTTACCAGTTCTGGACCGACCCGTCCGCCCGGTGCAGCTGGGGCGGGCCCCAGGGTGCGCCACGCACGGACACGGCTTGCTCGTTCACCTCGACGCCGAGCCCGGGGGCGTCGGCCACATACAGACGTGGGCCGTCCTGTCGCGCCTGGACCGGGAACAGGCGCGGGTCGTAGAAGCCCGAATCCTCGGTCGGCGACTGCCGGATCTCCATCCAGGCCAGATTGGGCACTGCCAGGCACAGGTGTGCGGTCGCGGCGGTGGCGATGGGCCCCAGCGGATCGTGGGGCATGAGGTCGAGATAGTGCGCCTCGGCCATGCCGGCGACCTTCATCGCCTCGGTGAACCCGCCGACATTGCCGATGTCGACACGCACGAACTCCAGCAGACCGCGCTCGATGTACGGCGCGAACGCCCACTTGCTGCTGAATTCCTCGCCGAGCGCGATGGGCACGTCGACAAGTCCCCGCAGCTGCGCATAGGCATCGGGGGACTCGGCCCGGATGGGCTCCTCCAGGAAGTCGAGCGTGCCCGGGGGCATGCGGGCACAGAAGCTGGCCACCTCGGCCACACTGAAGCGATGGTGGAGGTCGATACCCAGGACCGGCCGGGGACCGATCGCCTCACGCGTCCTGACCGCCACCTCCGCCGTCATCGCAAGCGCCTCCCGGGGTTCGAAGCGATCGGGATCATCGGGGTGGAGGGGGCCGCCAGGGCCAAAGCGGATCACATCCCAGCCCTGGGCCACGAGCCGTATCGCATCCGCGACCACGTCGACCAGCGGCGGAGCGCCGGTGGAGGCGAAGAGCGGCACCCAGTCGCGCTGGCGCCCGCCCAGCAGCTCGTACACGGGCACGCCGTGCGCCTTGCCCGCGATGTCATACAGCGCGATGTCGATGGCACTCTGGGCCGCGAGCAACACCCGGCCGCCCTCGAAGTACTGACTGCGATAGAGGCGCTGCCAGATGCCGCCCCGGCGCAGCGGGTCCTCTCCGACCAGCAGGCTCCGGTAGTGGCCGATGGCCCCGATGACGGCGTCCTCGCGGCCCGACAGGCCGGACTCGCCCCAGCCGTAGATCTGCGTGTCGGTCTCGACCTTGACCAGGCACTGCGGTCGCGTGCCGACCTGGGGCACGAAGACCTTGATGTCGGTGATGCGCATCGCTCAGCCGCCAGCCGGTCGTCGAGCGACGGGCGCACCAGGCACTGCGGTCGACGGGCCCGCTGCGACGCCCAACGGCGTGCCCAGCAGCCGGCCGATGATCTCGGGCGTCGCCACCTGGCAGCGCAGCGGAGGCAGTCCCCGGGCGATCATCTCCAGGTCGTCCACGACCAACCGTCCCAGCTCCCACAGCCCTTGGCGCACTGCGCCCGCCTTGTGCGCCGACAGCACCGCACCTGCCGCCGCCCGGATGGGGTGGTCCGCTGCCAGCGGCTCCGCCGGGAAGACGTCGATGGCGGCCCGGAATCGTCCCGCAAGGACGAGCTCGGTGAGCGCTTCGAAGTCCACCACGTGTGCCCGGCTGACGAGCACCAGGACCGCGTCGGGCGCCAGCAGCTCCAGCAGGTCCCGGCCCAGGAGTGCCCGATTCTCGGAGCTGGGGGCCGCGAGCACGAACACCACCTTCGAGTCACGCATCAACTCCGGCAGGCTCGTGGGCCGCACGCCCTCGTGCCGCAGGTACCCGTCGCCCAGCCATGGGTCGAACACGGAGATGTCGCAACGGAATGGCGCGAGCAGCGGCTGCAAGCAGCGCGCGATGCTGCCGAACCCGATGAACCCGACCGGTTGGCCATAGAGCAGGAACGTGTCGGTGTTGCCCGCGTGCATCCAGCCCTCCGACCCGTCGCGCATGGCGCGGTCGCCCGCGGCGATCTGGCGGCTGGCCGCCAGCGCGAGGCCCAGGGCCATCTCCGCGACCTGCGGTCCAAAGGCAGGTGCCGCGGTCAGGACCCGGATGCCTCGCTGGGCACACGCCGCATAGTCCAGGTCGCGCGGGAAGCCGCCGCCGACATCGATGATCGCACGCAACGACGGGGTCCGCGGTGGCAGCGGCCCGTATCGCCAGCCGGTGCACACGACCGCAGTCGCATCCTCGAGCGATGTCCGGAAGCGATCGAGGGGCATGGGATCGTCCAGACCCCATGTGACCTCGACCAGCCCGTCAAGGCGGGCGCGATCGGCCGCCGACAGGATCTCGCCCATGGAGCGCCCGTGGGGGTCCACGATCACGCGCGGTCGTGTGCCAGGAGCCAGACCGTGGCTCATCCCTTCACCGATCCGCCGATCAGGCCCTGCGTGAAGTTCCGCTGGAACAGCACGAACAGGAGGACGATGGGGAGCGCGATGATCATCACCCCAGCCGACATGGAGCCCCACTCCACGGACGTACGGCCCTGGAGGAACAGGAGCCCCACGGGCAGCGTCCGCAGCTGGTCCCGCGTCAGGAACACCAGCGGTAGCAGGAGGCTGTTCCAGCTCCACAGGAACTCCAGGAGAGCGACCGTCAGCACACCTGGTCGCGCCAGTGGAAGCATGACGCTCCAGAACACGCGGAGTTCACCGCAGCCGTCCACCCGCGCCGCATCGTCCAGCTCCCTGGGCAGACCCTTGAAGAATCCCCGCATGATGAAGGTGAAGATCGGTACGCCGATCGCGATGTGCGCCACGATGACTGACCACTGGGTGTCCAGAAGGTGAAAGTCCCGCATCGTGAGGTACAGCGGGATGATGATGGCCGTGATGGGGATGGTCAGGCCGACGAGGAACAGGAGCAGGAGCAGCCGCTCACCCCGAAAGCGCATGCGCCCCAGCGCGTAGCCTGCGAGCGATGAGACCGTGACCATGCCCAGCACCGCCGCGATCGAGATGAACACGCTGTTCCAGAAGTAGATGCTGAAGTGACCAACGGTCCAGGCCCTCGACAGGTTATCCAGGGTGAACGGATCAGGGAGGCCGAATGGGTCACGAACGATCTGCCTGGAGGTCTTGAAGGCGGTGATCCACGTGACGAGGAGTGGGCCCACCGAGAACACGGCCAAGGCACCCAGCGCGAGATAGACCGGCAGCCGCGATGGACCAACCCTGCGACCCCCGGCCGAGCCGGCCCCGGCGCCACGGGTGCGGTCCGGCGGCCGATCGCCCCTACTCATGTTCGCGCTCCCGGAGCACGATGGAGATGACCGCGAAGGCCAGGACGATGACCATGAATACGACTGCGATCGCGGACCCGTAGCCGTATTGCCCCTCCTGGATACCGCGTCGGAACATGAACGTCGCGAGCATCTCGGTGGAGTTCAACGGGCCGCCGCCGGTCGTGCCCCAGATGACATCGAATGCCTGGAACGCGCTGATGATCTCCAGCAGGATGACGACGGTGATGACGTTGCGCAGCCCTGGGATGGTCACGTGTCGGAACGATTGGCGTGCGTTCGCGCCGTCGATGGCGGCGGCATCGTAGAGGGTGCGATCGATGCCCTGCATGCCCGCCAGGAAGATGACGACCGCCAAGCCGAAGCCGGCCCAACCGGTGGCAAGGGCCAGTGCGGGGAGCGCGGTCGCCCGATCACCCAGCCAAGCGTGGCTCAGACCGCCCAGGCCGATCGCCTCAAGCACGCCATTGAGCAACCCCGCGGGGTTGTACACCCAGCGCCAGATCATCGCCACCACGATGGCGGCCTGGACGACGGGCAGGAAGTATGCCAACTGGAACGCGACGCGACCCCTGATCCGACTCGCCAGCATCGCTGCCGTGACCAGCCCGACCAGGACGTTGAATCCAACGACCAGCACCAGCCAGACGGCGTTGTTCCAGAGCGCCTTCCAGAAGACCTTGTCGCCCGTGAGCTTCTCGAAGTTGTCCAGACCGACCCATTCGCGGATGGCGCTGATGCCGTTCCAGTCATGGAGGGCCAGCTGGAACATCTCGAGGGTGGGCCGCAGGACGAAGACGACGTAGAGCAGCAACGCTGGCGCCACGAACGCCCAGGCGACCAGGTCCCCCCGCAGCCGACGTGAGATCACCGACGACCGCCACAGAAAGCTGTGCGCGGTCGTCGGTGAGGTCCTCCGACGGAGGAGTACGTCGGCAGGCAATGGTGGGATGTCATGGTGGATCCGGAGCAGGAGACCGGTGGCCGCTCCGGAGCGCGTCAGCGCTTCCCGGCCGGTCCGGGGAAGCTCAGGGCGCTGTCACGCCTCCGGGCTGCATGGTCTCGCCCTTGGCCTTGGCTTCCTCCCAGGCGGCCTGGATGGCGCCCGTGAAGTCCTTGGCGGATGTCTCCCCGACCAGCATCGACTGGAGACCGTCGTAGGTGACAGCGGATACGTTCGCAGGCATGATCGTGTCGAGGAACGCCTCGACCGAGCCGTTGACCCGGTTCGCGTCGTTCATCTTCAGGATGTCCTGGTGGATCTGCGGAAGCTTTGCGAGTCCTTCGCCGCTGACCTCGCCCACCGGGATGATGCCGTTCTCCAGCAGGGTGGCGCGGCCGAACTCGCTGAAGTTGAGGAAGTCCAGGAACGCGGCGGCCTCGTCCGGGTGTTCGGTCTTGGAGTTGACGGTCCAGGCACCGGAGATGCTCTCGGTGGGATATGTGGGCTTGCCCGCGACCGGATTGGGCAGTGCGAATGCGCTGAAGTCGTTGATGGCGTCACCCACGGTGGGCACCCATTCCGGCAGCATGAAGGTCCCGGTGAACATCATCGGGATCTCGCCGCGGAAGAAGCTCGCCAGCACGTCCCGGTATCCGCCAGCGAGCGGCTCCGGTCCGAAGTAGCCCGCCGCGTTCTGGTCGATGAGGACCTGCGTGGCATCAACGAACGCCTGGTCGTCCCAGCGGCCGTCCCCATAGAGGACGTTGTCCATGCCCTCCGGGCCCGCCGCCAGACCCCACACCGCGGTCTGGTTGTGTGAGATCGGCCAGCCGTCACCCGCGGGCAGGCCGACGACCGTGGGATAGTCCGCCTTCAGGGCCTCTTCGACCGCCAGGAACTCAGCCCATGTCGTGGGGACCTTGAGTCCCTTGTCCGCGAAGATCTTCTTGTTGTAGAACATCGCGGTGGTCTGGACGCTTTCTCCGATGGCGTTGAGCTTGCCATCGGACGAGGTGCGGGTCACCACATTGGCGGGGATGAGCTTGTCCCAGCCCTTGGAGAAGTAGTACGGGCTGAGGTCAAGGACGTGTCCGGCGTCGATGATGTCCTTGGGCTGACCCGGCCCGATGCCGCCCTGCCAGATGTCCGGGCCCGTGCCCGCGTTGAGCGCTGGCAGGAGGGCTGGCTTGACCAGCTCGTCGCCCATGAAGGTGGCGACGACCTGGGTCTCCGGGTGCTGCTGGTTCCATTCGTCGGCGACCTTGGTGTAGGCGTTCACGGTACCGACCGACCCAGACAACCAGAGTTGCAGCGTGGTCGGGTCCTGGGCAGCGGCTCCCATGGACCCAGCCAGGAGTGTCGACGCGCCCAGCATGGTCGCTGCCGATGCGATGGCCCACCGCCGTCTGAGTGTGTGCATCTGGGGCTCCTCATGTGATCGACCGCCGTCGACGGCCGGTGCCTCCCGGTCCGCCGCACGCGCTGGATCGGCCGACGATGAATCGGCCACGCGCCACGTCGGACGATATGGTCGGACGCGTCGGCCCGGCAGTGAAAACAGGCCAATCACGGGCAACAAGCGGCGAATCCCGGCCAACTGATGACCGTCCGATCCGAGCCTCCGTGGCACGACGTGCGCTCGGGCCTCGGCCGTTGCGACCCCGGCCATGTCGCCCGCGCGCAGCGCCTCGTCGCTATCGGACCGACGCGACCTCGATCATCGGCCACGAGCATCCGGGCTGTGGACCGCAGCCGCCACCTGGCCGGTGGCGCTTGGCCCACGATCGTGCGCGTGCCTGTAGGCAAGGGGGCTCTGTCCAAAGGCACGCCGGAAGGCTCGGGAGAACGCAGATGGGTCCGGCCAGCCGACCGCGGCGCCGACCGCGGCGACCGCGACGTCAGATGCGACGAGCATCTGCGCGGCCACCTCAGCGCGCCGATGGTTCACGAAGGCGATGGGCGGCCGACCCAGCCATTGGGTGAACATGTGGCACAGGTACTGCGGCCCAACGTACGCCCGAGCGCTCAATTCAGAGAGCGTCCACGGGTAGCTCAGGTCGTGCTCGATGACGTCCACGGCCGCGGATACGGCGTGGGGTACGGTCGCCCGTTCCCCTGTCGACGCAAGCGTGTCGAGCCGTCTCGCCACGACGTCGATCGCCAGCAGCAGGTGGCCAAGGTCGCTGGCCGCCGTGCGATCCTCGGAACGCCTCGTTCGAAGATGCTCGAGATGCTCCAGGCACTCGTCCGTCTCGTGCGATCCCAACGTCAGCACCACGGGGAACGGGGTGACAGTGGCCTCACGCGTCCCGAACAGCGCCATGAGACCTGGGTCCAGCGACGCCCACCGCAATTCGAAGTTCACGACCTCGGCGCGAATGAGGCAGTTGTACACGTACATGTCGTCACACAGGCGGTACCCATGAGCGACCCTCGGCGGCACGAAGATGGCCGAACCGCGGCGGATCTCCTGCTCACCCGTCGCCATCAGGTGTCGACCCGTGCCTGACGCCACGATCGCGAGTTCGAAGTAGTCGTGGCGATGCGAGTAGACATTGATGGGGTGGTGCTGGTAGCTGATGCCCACGAGCTGCGATGGCTCGAGGAAGGCGTCTGCGGTCAAGGTCGTGCCGGCCACGTGGGGAACCATGCGCTGGGAGCGATCGGCACTACCCATCGGGCGCGCGACGCGCGGTGTCGCCTCTGCAGGCATGCGCCGAGTCCCGAATGCTCCTGGCCACACGGCAGTGCGTCATGCGCGGGCCACTGCAGGGTTGGCGAGGTGCGGAGCTGACACCGTGACGTGGTGTCGTCCTGGGCCGATGAGCGACCGAGCGGCGGTCGGCGTGCCATCGACGATGACGCTGGACGCGGTCGTAACCGGGGCCATGAGGGTGCCCGACGTGCCGAACGGTAGCTCGATGTCCGACACGAACGACCCCGTCGCGTCGATCCTCCAGTCGATCGCGACCCTGCCGTAGGCGCTGTCCACCGATCCACGCGCCCAGTCGATGCCCATCACCGGCTGGGGGGCGATAAGGACATGTCGATAGCCTGGCTGCAGTGGATCGGGAGCGATGCCGGCCACGTGTCGGTAGACCCAGTCGATGACAGCGCCATAGGCGTAGTGGTTGAAGGAGAGCATGTGGGGTTCCCGGTCGTCAGGCGTGGGCATGTCTGGTGGCGTGGTCATGGCCCCGGAGTGGATCGAGCCATCGGGCAGGATCGCGTCCCAACGTTCCCAGACCGTGGTGGCACCCTGCTCGACCTGGTAGAGCCAGGAGGGCATCTCTCGGCGGAGCAGCATCTGGTATGCCTCGTCGATGTAGCCGGCATCCGAGAGCGCGGGCAGGACCAGGGGCGTGCCGAGGAACCCGGTCGACACCCGACCCTGGACCTCGCGCACCAGGCGCCCGAGCGTCGCCCCGACAGCCTCGCGCTCGGACGACGGCACAAGGCCGAACCGAAGGGCGACGGAGCATCCGGTCTGGGTCGTCAGGGCGTGGTCGCCCCAACGCGCCCAGGTCGCGGCCGCGACCCGATCCGCGGTGGCCAGCGCGTCGGCGGCCCAGGCGGCGTCACCGAGCACGGCGGCTGCATCACCGGCCAGCCTGGAGCTCCACGAGTAGAACGCGTTGGCCAGGAACTCCGAATCGACCTTGGCCTCCCACGGACGGTCCGCGGGTGCGTCGGGATCGAGCCAGTCTCCGAACTGCCAGCCGGGACGGAGCAGTCCATCTGCTGCTTCCCGGGCACGCAGGGAGTCGACCCACCGGCGCATGCTGTCCATCTGGTCGCGGAGGATCGTCTCGTCACCGAACGACTCATACACGGCCCACGGGACCATGGCCGCGGCGTCTGCCCATCCGGCCCGACCGAATCGCGCCTCGCCCGTCACTACCACATCAGGCACCACGGCGGGTACTCCCAGCTCGTCGTCCTGGTCGATGGCGACGTCCCGGAGCCAACTCGCCCAGAACGCCTGTGAGTCGAACAGGGTGGCGGCAGTGGGTGCGAATGCCTGTGCATCACCGGTCCAGCCCAGCCGCTCGTCGCGCTGGGGGCAATCGGTTGGCACGGACACGAAGTTGTCGCGCTGAGACCAGACCACGTTCTCATGGAGACGGTTCAGGCGCGCTTCCGAGCACTCGAAATGGCCACGCCGCGGCGTGTCGCTGCTGATGACCACGAATGCCGCGCCGATGACCTCAGCAGAGGTCGTAACCTCGGCGTAGCGGAACCCGTGGAACGTGAACAGCGGCTCCAGGGACGTCTCGCTATCGTCCGCGAGCGTATACGTATCGGTGGCCTTGGCCCCTCGCAGGGCCTTGGTATGCAACGAACCGTCGGGCTCGAGCACCTCGGCGTGCCGGACCGTCACGACGTCGCCGCGCTGGCCTCGGACCGTGAGCCGGACGAACCCGGAGATGTTCTGGCCGCCGTCGAGCTGGACCCGGCCGTCGGGTCCCGGGATGGGCTCGACCGGGATGACCGCGACGACCCGGACCGGTGGCGCGAGGCGCGGCTCGATGATGGACGCATCGAAGGGCACCACCTTGACCGGGCGCCAGCCGCTCGTGTCGTGGCCAGGAACATGCACGCCGCTCGTCCGCCGCCGCAGGTCCATCACGCAGCCGTCGTACAGGTCTGCCGACATGATGTCCGACGTCGTGGCCGTCCAGGTCTCGTCCGTGACGACGCGCTGGGTGCTGCCGTCGGCCATATCGATCTCGATCTGGGCGATGAGGGCCACCTCCCGACCGTACCTGCAGCGGTCCTCGTGGCGGTCCCAGCCGAGCCGTCCGCGATACCAGCCGTCGCCCACGGTGCCGACGATGATGTTGGCGCCAGAGGAGAGGAGCGACGTGACGTCGTACGTCTCGGCGATGAGCCGCTCGCGATAGCTCGTCCAACCTGGGGCCAGGAGGTCCTCGGTCACTGGACGGCCGTTGATGGTGACACGGTGGACACCCAGTGATGTCAGGTACAGCCTCGCCCGAACGATGTCGGCAGGGAGATCGAACTGGTGACGCAGGACCGGAGCGGGAGCCTGACGATCAGCTCCAGGGTCGTCCGGCAGCGTCACCGCCAGTGCGGTCCAGTCACTCGCCTCCAGGAGTCCCGCCTCGACCCGTAGCACCGGGCTCCAATCGGTCCACCCGCGAGCCGTCCGGACGCGCACGCGGCAGTACCGCACTTCACGGCTCCGGAGCATTGGCCCGGGCGCTGGCACGGCTACCTGCGCCGCGCCATCGACCACCCCTGAGCTGGCCGTCAACGTCTCGAATCCTGCAGACGCCGCAACCTGGATCTCATAGGAGAGCTGCTCCAACCCGGCAACGGCCGGCGCGACACGCCACGTGAGGCGCGTCACTCCACGTCCGATCGTCAGCACCCCGTCCGGCACCTGGGAGCGAAGGTCGGTCACGACGATGGCCGCCTCGGGCGACACGAGTGAGGATGTCACGCGGAGAACCTCCTTGAGTGGCCGCGTCGGGCGGCCACCAGTGCGTCAGCCCTTGACGGCCCCGGCGGTCAAGCCGGATACGAGTTGGCGTTGGAAGAAGATGAACATGATCATCGGCGGGATGGTGATGAGCAGGACGTCTGCGAACAGCAGGTTCCATTTGGTGCTGAACTGGCTCTGGAATTCGTACAGGGTCAGCTGCACCGTGGCGTTGCCGTTGCCCGGCAGGAAGTACAGGGGATTGACGAAATCGTTGTAGACGGCGATCGACGAAACGACGATGACCGTGATCATCGCGGGGCGAAGCAAGGGCAAGATGACCTTGAAGAACAGCCGCAGCGGACCGGCGCCGTCGATGATCGCGGCCTCATCCAGCTCTCGGGGTATGGCGGTCATGAACGTCCGGAAGATGAGGACCGCGAACGGCATCAGCAGCATGGTCTCGACCAGGATCAGGCCCAGCAGCGTCTTGAACAGGCCCAGCCACTGGAGCATGAAGATCGTGGGCACGAGTGCCGGCGGCAGGATGAGACCCGCGAGCATCAAGGCGGCCACGGCCGACCCGGTGCGGTCGCGTCGCCGCTGGAGCACGAACCCGACCATCGCGGACAGCAGGACGATGAGCGCGACCGAAGCGACGGTGAGGATCAGGCTGTTGCGCAGGGCGGTGAGCATCAGGTCGCGGCCCGTGGCCATCACCTGTTCGATGTTCGCCTGCAGATGCCACTCGGTGGGCAGGCTCAACTCCAGGCGCGACGCCTCGGCACGGTCCTTGCCTGCGGTGACCACCATGAATAGGAACGGGATGACGAACACCACGCCGGCGATCGC
>Ga0105047_10004181_pt1 | contig 25230 bp, 23 predicted proteins | sample MAT04_FD_78384 | JGI IMG/M metagenome (GOLD analysis project Ga0105047, IMG submission 78384) | Freshwater microbial communities from Lake Fryxell liftoff mats and glacier meltwater in Antarctica - MAT-04 (megahit assembly) | ecosystem: Environmental > Aquatic > Freshwater > Ice > Liftoff...
ATCTCAAATCTCAAATCTCAAATCTCAAATTTGAAATTTGAAATTTGAAATCTGAAATCTGAGATAGCAGACTCAACGCAGAAGACTTCGCGAGCTCTCGCCACTCACCACTCACCACTCACCACTCACCACTCACCACTCACCACTCACCACTCACCACTTCCCCCCCGTGCCCAGCTCCTTCCACACCACCCGCCGCGTCGAATTCTCCGATACCGACATGGCCGGCATCGTGCACTTCTCCGCGTTCTTCCGTTACATGGAAGAGGCCGAGCATGCGTTCCTGCGGTCGCTGGGGATGTCGGTGATTATGCAGGATGAGGAAGGCCCGTACGGCTGGCCGCGTGTAGGGGCGTCGTGCGATTTTCTGGGACCGGCTAAGTTCGAGGACGTGCTCGATATCCATATTCGCGTGGCTCACAAGGGGAACAAGAGCATCGCTTACCAGTTCAACATCACGCACGAAGGCCGCCCCGTGGCCATCGGCCGATTGACCGCGGTCCTCTGCCGTCTGGCGCATGGCGAACGTCCCCGTTCGATAGCGATCCCCGAATGGATCGCTGCCAAGCTTGAAGTCGATCCGAGCCTTCCCCCGGCTCAGGCCTAGCGCGAGATCTGCATGCCCGGCTATCTGGAAACGCTGACCGCACGACTAACCGCGGGCGTGGAGCGCCTGTCGCCGGAGATCCGAACGCGGCACGCGGCCTACTTAAAGAAGGCGCAGAACCCCGACGGAGGCTTCTCGGGGCGCGAAGGGGGAAGCGATCTATACTACACGGGCTTCGCCCTGCGCGGCCTGGCCCTGCTGGGCGAGTTGAGCGGACCCGTTGCCGAAGGGGCCGCGCGGTATCTGAAAAGCCGCCTGCACGGCCAGGCCCAGATCATCGACTTCGTGTCGCTCTTGTATGGTGCGCTGTTGCTGCAAGGCTCGGCCGGCGTCGACATTTTTGAAGACGCCGACCCGAACTGGCCGGAGGCCGTGGCGACGACGCTCGAGCAACTTCGTCGCGAAGACGGCGGCTATGTCAAAACGATCGAGAGCAGCTCGTCGAGCACCTACAATACCTTTCTAGTGGTGTTGTGCCAGCAACTCATTGGCCGCGAGATCCGCGAGCCCGCGAAGATGCTGGAGTTCGTCCGCAGCCGGCGCCGCGAAGATGGCGGCTTTGTCGAGATCACTGCCATGCGGAAGAGCGGCACCAATCCCACGGCTGCCGCGATCGGGCTGCTGAAGATCCTGGGCGGAGTCGATCACGATCTTCGCGAGGGGACGCTCGATTTTTTGGTCGAGATGCAGAACGACGAAGGGGGGCTGACGGCCAACACCCGGATCCCGGTGGCTGATCTGCTGAGCACGTTTACCGGTCTTGTGACGCTGGCCAATCTGGATGCGCTGGACGAGATCGACCGCGATCGAGCGAGGAAGTTCGCCGAATCGATGCAATGCGCAGACGGGGGCTTTCACATGGCCGTGCTCGATCCGGCTGCGGACGTCGAGTACACGTTCTATGGACTGGGTTCGCTGGCGATCCTGATGTCGTAAAGTAGCAGGCACACTCCGTGTGCCGTCCGCCCGTTGTGGTGCAGGCGTCCCGCCTGCCTGAAGCGTTTTCGATATTCCAGCAGGCGGGACGCCTGCACCACAAAAGATCACAGCCTCTCCGTGCGCAGTCCGCTGGCTTTCGGCGCACTGTATCATGGGCGGAACCTGCCGAGAGTCTCGGCGGATTGCACACGAAGTGTGCCGGCTACTTGACGCGCCTGCACCACAATGATGTCGCGCGAGTAGCACAGCCGGCGCCAGAGTGCGCCGGCCCAAAGAGCCGCCGCGCCAGATGCGCGGCGGACAGGCAAAGCGATTAACGCTTCGAGAACTGGAAGCTCTTGCGAGCGCCCTTGTGACCGTACTTCTTCCGTTCCTTCATGCGGCCGTCGCGGGTCAGCAGGCTGCCGTCGCGAAGAGCCGGTTCCAGAGTCGGATCGTAGAGCTTCAAAGCACGAGCCAGGCCCAGCATCACGGCGCCGGCCTGACCGGTGAGCCCACCGCCGTTGACGGTGCAGATCACGTCCACAGCCTTCACGCGGTCGGTCTTGACCAGGGCGGCCAGGACATTCTTGCGATCCTGCTCCTGGGGGAAGTACTCCTCGTACGGGCGATTGTTGATCAGGATCGTGCCCGAACCTTCGCGAATCCGCACGCGGGCCACGGCCGTCTTACGACGTCCGGTGCCGAGCTTGTCGTTCTTCCCGTTTGCTGCTTTTTTGGCAACTGCCATCGCATGTCCTTGTGAGGATGCTCGTGAATCTTAAGTGCGAATTTGTGCGGTTGAATCGGGGCTACTTGCCCGCGGCTTTGCCGGCGGCTGCTTTGCCCGCGAACTTGCCCGCCGCGGTGGCGCGAAGGACCGGCTGCTGGGCCGCATGCGGGTGCTCGGTCCCGGCGTAGACCTTCAGGTTGGCGATCCGCTTGTACGAGAGCTTGTTCTTGGGCAGCATGCGGCGAACCGCTTCGCTCAGAATCAATTCGGGGCGACGCTCAAGCCGCTCGCCGGCGTACTCGACGTGCAGACCCGGATAGCCGGTGTAGTGGGTGTAGCGCTTCTGGTCCCACTTCTTGCCGGTGAAGACGACCTTCTCGGCGTTGATTACCACAATGCAATCGCCCGTGATGACGTGCGGGGTGTAGTCGGGGCGATGCTTGCCCATCAGGATCATGGCGATTTCGGTCGCCAGACGGCCCACGACCTTGTCCTCGGCGTCGATCAGCCACCACTTCTGCTTGATCTCGCCCGGCTTGGCCATGTAGGTCTTGGTGCAGACCGGCTTGGACTTAGGTCCGCTCTTGGGCTTGGTGGTCTCGGGGGTCGTCGCCGTGTCGGCCATCGCCTGCTCGCTGGTAGAATTTATAAGGAACGCACGGTGAACGTGCTGGGGCAGTGTGGAAAACTCGCAATTTACAGTGCGCTGCCGTTTGGTTCAAGGGCCTAAATTCAGGCCGACGGCAACGAACTGGGCGAAACCGGGGGCGGATTCCCTTTTCCCAGGGCCATCCCCTGGGCCCCCGCCTGGATCACCAGGATCGCCAGGGGGATCGCCAGCAGCACGCGCCCCGTAAACCAATACCAGTCCGCAGGTTGCTGAGGGTACGTCCAGACGAGCACGCCCACGATCGCAACCAGTGCAAGGCACGTAGCTGCGACCGAAATGGCCGCGATCTTGGAGCTGGGTGAGAAGTGGGACATCGGGCGGGTCATCTGCAAGTCAAAGGAAGCGGTTGCGATTGAAACGACTGGGGCCGAGGAGTGCAAGCACCCCTGGGGCTTCCCGCGGGAAGTGACGAGCCAGCTAGGGAATCTTCGAAGAGTCGATCGGCTGGCCATCTTTGCGATTGCCCAGTCGCCGGTGCGTCGTCAGGTCGATGCCATAGCCGATGGAGCGAACCGAGCCATCGCCGAGCAGGGCATTGAAGCTTCCGGCGTGCGTGCTGCCGAAACTCTCGAGCGAGCTGACGCCAGGCCGATCTTGCAGGGGCGCTGTTTGGGTCCAGCGGGCCACGTCCCAATCCTGCCCCTGGTACATCGAGGTATTGTCGGCGCCATCCTCGCCGTTTTCGTACTGATCGGCGTTGATGTACTTCTCGGCCACCAGGTAAGTGTTGCTCATTCCATCTTTGACATGGGCGATGCTGATCTCGCTGCGTGTGTAGCCGACGCCGGTGTGTCCGGCAGCCGTCGCGTTGACTCCCCAGTAGGATTCTGAACTATCGCCGTCGGCGAGGGAACCAGGACCTGGGGGGTTATAGGCGCTGCCATCCCCAGAATTGATAGCGTAGTCCGAACGCGCCATCTCGGTGATTCCATCGGCATTGTTGGCATGATTGCCGCTGCCTCCGCCCCAGGTGTTCTTGTAAGTCTTGGGGGCCCGACGCGAGGGGCAGTTGAACATGACGATCGGCGTCTTGCAGACCGTCGCCGCGAAGGACTTCTTGGCGGCGGCTGCCTGATTCGATCCCATGTCGTGCAGGGCATTCTGCTCGAGATACGGCAGGATGTTGTAGATCCAGCCCCCCGGCTGCATCCGATTGAACCCGCGGTCGGGATCACCTACCCACATGTAGCCCCAACCGTTGCTCGGCAGGAACTTGTGGCTCCCTTCGTGACTCATAAACGCCAGGCCGACCTGCTTCAGATTGTTGATGCATTGCGTGCGACGAGCCGCTTCGCGAGCGGACTGCACAGCCGGCAGCAGCAGGCTGATCAGAATTCCAATGATCGTGATGACCACGAGTAATTCGATCAGCGTGAAACCACGCTCGATGCGACTCTGACGAAAGGAACCTCGGATCATCGCAAGGTCTCCATGAGGCCGGCTAGTTACTTTTCAGACTGAATCCCAATCCCTCAGAAAGACTGTCCAGATCGGAGGCAATCTCCCCTCCCAGCGTCGTCTCCGCATTATAGCGGGCGGGGAGCGTCTCTTTGCCGCCGATGACCTTCGAGATCTCCACTCGATAGATCCCTGGATTCACTCCCGGCAAGTCCGTCCCCTGAGCCTGTGCGGTGCCGACCCCCTGCTTGTCGGTTGTAGCGACGGCCGGAAGCAGGGTCGCCAGAAAAGGTTCGGGGACCAGCTTGATCGTTGCTCCTTCGATGGGCATGCCATCCAAGGTGACCGAACAACGGCAGGTCACCACAGCCACCTTGCTGTCGAGGTACTTCTGCAATCGGGCGGAGATCTCGTCGGCCGCTAGTTTGCCATCGCCGTTGGCGTCGAGCTTGGGCTTCAGCGCCCCCTTCAGGCCCGGAGCCTTGTCGAGTTCGGCCCCGGCAATAAAGCCGTCTCCGTTGGTGTCGAACAGCTTCATCGCCTCGGCGGCAGACGAACCTGGCGATATGGCGGTGACTTGCGCCCGTGGACTGGTCGTCGGACCGCAGCCCGAGAGGGACAAGATTGCACCGAACCAAAGCAACTTACGAAGCGACATAGGCGATTCACCAGGACGTCGGAAGGCAGCGAAGAAATGTGCCGCGGGTTTCGCAGAAACTACTGGCTCTTGTCGGTGGCTGGCGGTCGAGGCGGCTTGCGAGGGACTGTCAGCCCGGCTCGATCCAAGAGCGGCTTGTTAAACAAGTCGCTCGGCTCTTCATAGGGCGGAGGCCCTACAGCCCCCAGATCGGCGGGCGAGTAGCGGATCTCGTACTTATGGCGGGCCACGGATACCACGTCGCCCGGCCGCAGGCACGACTCCATCACCCGGATGCCGTTCACCTTCACGCCGTTGCGGCTTTCCAAGTCCTTAATGAACCAGTAGCCCTCGACCAGGCTCAACTCGCAATGGTGCGCCGACACATTGGGAAAGCGGAGCACGATATCGCAGCTTTCGCGACGCCCGACCTTCAGCGTGGCGCTGAGCAGGGGAATGGTGTCGCCGCCCCCTTGGGGGATCAGTTCGCCGAAGCCAGAGCTTGTATTCATGGTTTGTCACCTTGAAATGGGGGACGACGCGTGCGCAGCACGAATGCTGCTGGATGGGGGCCGTCCGCCCGTCGCTTGCCTCTGCGAAGAACTCGCTCTACGATCGGTTTCGGAAGAAGTCGTTGGCTTGCACCCAGGATCCCACCAGGGTGAAGCGATGTTTGAAACAGCTTTCTTCCTGCACTTTGAGTCTAGGTGACCCTACCCATGCCGTCAACAAATACCGAGATGGCCTGGCGATTGGCAGGGCTGCGTTACCATACGTACCGACACTTCCTGCAGCAGCGATTTGGCGGACGGATTCGGCACGTCAGCATCAACGCCGGGTTCACCTGCCCCAATGTCGATGGCACGGTCGCTCGCGGAGGTTGCGTCTTCTGCGACAACCGCAGCTTCAGCCCCAGCCGCAGAGTCCCCCGTGCGGCCATTGCCGCCCAGATTGACGAGGGGATCCGGCGAATCCGGCTGCGCTATCGGGCCGAGGGCTTTTTGGCCTACTTCCAGCCCGCCACGAATACCTATGCCCCGGCCGACGAACTGCGGGCGTTGTTCGAGACTGCGCTCACCCACCCCGACGTGGTTGGCCTGGTCATCGGCACTCGGCCCGACTGCGTGCCCGACGACGTGCTGGATCTGATCGCCGACTTGGCCAGTCGGCACTACGTGGCCGTGGAATACGGCATCCAGACGATTCACGATCGCACGCTCGACTGGATGAACCGCGGACATCACTACGATGTATTCCTGGATGCCGTCGAGCGAAGCCGCGGGCGAGGCTTTGAGATCGGCACGCACGTCATCCTGGGCCTGCCGGGCGAGAGCCGCGAAGACATGCTGGCTACCGCTCGTGAGATCGCGCGGCTGGATCTGGACTCGGTGAAGCTGCACAACCTGTATGCCGTCGAACACACTCCTCTGGCCGATTGGGTCCGCTCCGGCGAGGTGAAGCTGATGGAGCGTGAGGAGTACGTGCAGGCGGCCTGCGACTTCCTGGAATTGCTTCCGCCGCGGATGGTCATCGAGCGAGTCACGGGCGAAGCCCCGCCCGAATATCTGGTAGGCCCTCCGTGGGCGCTCGACAAGGCGGGCACGCTCAAGGCGCTCGAAGCCGAGATGGTTCGCCGCGAAACGTGGCAAGGCAAACGCTACCAAATATAAACGAAATAAAGGTGTCAGGAACCTTTTCTTGACGCGGCAGGGCTGACGGGGTACCATACCTGCCATGGGAAGACCGCGCCGAGCCGCCGAAGGTGGATACGTCTATCATGTTGTGAACCGTGCCAACGCGCGGATGAAGATCTTTGGGGATGATGACGATTACGAGGCTTTTCAGAGGGTTCTTGCCGAGGCCGTCGAGCGGACACGCACGCGGCTGCTGGCCTATTGCCTGATGCCCAACCATTGGCACCTCGTGGTTTGGCCGCAGGCCGATGGCGAGTTGTCCCAATTCGTCGGTTGGTTGACGTTGACCCACACCCAGCGTTGGCACGCCCATCGCCGCTCGGCGGGTTCGGGGCACGTCTATCAGGGGCGTTTCAAGTCCTTCCCGATCCAGGAAGACGAGCACCTCTATACGGTCGCGCGTTACGTCGAACGAAACGCCCTGCGAGCGAGGCTGACGCCCAGGGCGGAAGACTGGCGCTGGGGCAGCCTGCATCGCTGGCTGCGTCGATCGGCCGAGGACCGCGAGTTGCTTGCTGCCTGGCCTGTCTCGCGTAAGCCTAGCTGGGTCGACCATGTAAATGCTCCGCAGACGGCTGACGAGCTGGCGGCCGTGCGTCGGAGTGTCGAGCGCGGCAATCCGTATGGCGATGCCTCATGGACCGAAGCAGCGGTGGAACGATTGGGGCTGGAATCGACGCTGAGGCCCCGGGGTCGACCGAGGAAAGTTTAAAAAGGTTCCTGACACCTTTTTTCTTCGATCCGCCGATCCGCCGACGTGTGCCGGTTGGTTTCCCGCGTTTTTAGGTCTTGACGAAAACGTTATGATATAAGAACATTCAAATGTTTGAATTAATGAACAGTAGAACTTGCCGCCATGCCGCACCGTGCACTGGTAACAAAAGAGCTTGCAGAGTTCCTGGGCGTTCTTTCGCATCCGCACCGCATCCGCATTATTGAGGAGCTGCGAGATGCGGAACTTGACGTGAACTCACTGCAAGAGGCCCTGGGCATCAGCCACTCCGGGGTGTCGCAACACCTAATGGTACTGCGTTCCCACCGGCTCGTTTCGGAACGTCGTGAGGGCCGCCGAGTGTTCTACCACCTACCCCAGCCCAAGATCGCCGCTTGGTTGATGGAAGCAACTCGCTTTCTTGAAAAAGACACCGCTGCGGCAGCGGAGCTTCGGAAGGCCATTGAAAAGACCCGCAAGGGTTGGTCGCAAGAATGACTCTCTCCCGTGAGGGCTTGATTTCGAGGAAATGAAACACGCATTCCAGAAAGGCAACACGAGACCATGCAAAAACTGATCCAGGGCATCCACAAGTTTCAAGAAGAGAACTTCCGCCCCCTGCAAGGTCTGTTTGAGCGGTTGTCTAAGGGGCAAAACCCCGAAACGCTGTTCATCACCTGTTCGGACTCCCGCATCGACCCGAACATGCTGACCCGTTCTCAACCGGGCGACCTCTTCATACTTCGCAATGCGGGGAACATCGTGCCTCCGCACGGCGCAGCCAACGGTGGGGAAGCAGCGACCATTGAATTCGCCGTGGTGGCGCTCGGCGTCAAGGACATCATTATCTGCGGACATTCCCACTGCGGGGCGATGCAGGGTTTGCTGCATCCCGAAAAGGTCGCAGCCCTGCCGGCCGTCTCGTCGTGGCTCTCGCATGCCGAAACTACTTGCCGCATTGTGCGAGACAACTATGGGCATCTTGACGGCGACCGACTGGTGACGGCGACGGTTGAAGAAAACGTACTGGTGCAATTGGAGAACCTGCGAACTCTCCCGGCAGTCGCCTCACGGTTGGTGAAGGGCGATCTGCACGTACATGGCTGGGTCTACAAGATCGAAACCGGCGAGGTCTTCGCCTACGACTCCACCAATGGTCAGTTTGTCCCTTTGGCTCAGTACCAACCCGGCGAAGCCGTCGTCCGGCGCCGAAGTGTCACGATATAGCCCACGGCGACCCCGGCAGGGGAGCGAAACGGAAAAGAACGAAAAAGGTGTCAGGAACCCTTTCGTTAAGTAAAGCAAAGGTTCCCGAAAGAAGGCCAAGACCAGACACCCGTGGCTCTCGCCTTCATTGGCCTGCTTTGCAAGCGAACAGGACGACCGGTCTGCCAGTGGGACAATAAGCCAGACGCCCACAAATAGGGGCCTAATTCACGTTGGAATCTACCGTGCATTATGGGTAAACCGAGACAAAAGCGGCCGGCTTGCCTCCGGGCGCGCTCAACCCGCAAAGTTGCGCGCTGGGGCCAGCGCGGGCGCTAAGTTTCAACCCGCAAACTTACACTCGCGGCGTGAATCCGCAGGGCAATTTCTGACACCAATTCCCGGCGTGATGCACGGCAACTTCTACCGGCTCAACTTATGGGTGCGTGGGGGTCTCGTTTGTTTGTGGGTATCTGGTTCTGTCGTTCCTAAGCCGGGCCTCACAAGTGACGCGTGCAATTTCCTTGCTTTGGCCATCCCAGGTGCTCTAGTCTGGATTGATACAACATCGTTCCTGCACACCGCGGGGCGGTGCGATGTCATTTTTAGGGGAACGCTTGATGTCGACCCGCCGTGCAGGTCTCGTGGCGCTGGGGTACGTACTGGCGGTAGTCGGCTGCGGATTGACAGCCCCCGATCCGGCCGCGACGGTCGATCAAGAAGTCCGCGACTACGTGACCCAGCGCTACGCAGGGAATCTCGTTACGGACGGCCTGCTGGGGAACGGGCCCAAGATCCCGATGCCGGTTTTTCAGTCGCCGCCCGACTACTCGCGAATGTTCCCCGAACCGGTCGACAACACTCCGGGGGGACGCTACCTGAGGGATCTCGAGGCCCAGGGCCGAATCACCGCGGCGGAAGCCCGTTTTGCAAACGGCCCCTCAGTGCCCGAGGTGCGAGGGAGTCTGGACGATTGCCGGGTTCCGGCGAAGCTCGTGGACTTCAAGGTGGTGCGCAAGAAGAAGCAGCCCGGCTCTGGGGACATGTACGAGGTCGAGTTCCGAGCTACGCAGGAGCTTGAGGTCGACCTTTATGAGCTGATCGACGATCGCAAGGCCATGGCGCTGGTCGGCGGCAACGATCTGGGATTCAGCCTGGCGGTCGACCGGGCACGGAAGCTCCCGGCCAATCTTGATCTGCACCAGAAGTGGCTCGAGTTGCGGAAGACCAGGGGCTGGGCCCTGAAACAAGTCCACAAGAAGGGCTCGAAGTGGGTTACGACCGGCAAGCTGTGGGCGGAGTTCGTCGGACTCCAATGGAGCTTCCAAATGCCCACCGTAAACCTGCAGAATAAGCCACAATCGAGGGCGGTGACGATCGACCGTTGTCCCAAGGGACTGCTGACCATCGATCCAGACAACCCAAAATCCGTCGAGGCCGAGTGGCAGAAGCCGTTCGAAGCGTTTACCGCGGAAGTCGCCGCCCGAGATCTGGAACTGCATACCAACAAGAAGAGACAGCCCGAGTTGCTGCGGAACTACCTGGCCCCGGGCACAGTCTGGCGGACACGCATTACCGCCTCGGAAGGGTCGATGGACATCGAGTTGACATTCGAGAGAGTCTCCGACGAAGGGCGGTACCACGGAACCTTTGTGGCCAGGAACGGGGACCGCGAGACGAAGGTCGAGGTTTTCGGCAAGATCAATGAACTAAGCAAATACTACCTGGAAGAAACCAAATCGACGCCCGACAAGGTCCCCTTCGGGTTACATGGGATGGGAGCGACTATGATGACGAGCGAACACCCGAAGCGCTCCAAGCTCTGGAACGAGCTGAGATTTGTGGTGGCCGCGAATCCTAAGGAAGACGCCCCGACGCTGATCTGGCTGGACCAGATCAAGAAGCTTGAGCCGGTGAAGTAGCGTGAGAGGAAGATCGCGTCATTCCCCGACTTGCATGGCCTTGGCCGCGCCGCCCACCTTCCTTATTCCCGACCGGCGCATTGCCAGCACTTTCAGTGCAGGCACTCTAAGTCAGGCAGTCTGGGGAAAGTTTGCCTGACATGCCGGAAACAATGGCCGCGCGTGTTGCAACGGTCCGATCGATTGTAAGGCGGAGGACTCTCCGACGCTGCTCGCTTCGAATTGGACTGTACGTTGCCAAAGGGCCCTACGATGGCATTCCGGACGCAGGCTTCGCACCTACGAACGCTCATCGCGCTGATCCTCTCGTCTTCACTCTCCATGCCTGGATGGTCGGCCGAACCGACCGGTCCTGTGCTGGAGCTTCCAGACTTGAACGACCCGGCCGAAGATCATGACCCGCCGCCCGCGCCGCGCGAGCTGGCGCCCGCGCCGAAGCCAGCACCCGTGGCGAAAAAGGCCGAGCCTAAGGCCAGCCCCAAGGGGGTCGAAGCACCCAGGACGCCCAAAGCGCCCACGGTGAAGCCCGTCGAGACCAAAGTGGTCGAAACGAAGCCCGCTCCGCAAGCAATCGCCGAGGTGAAGCCCGCGCCCAAAGCTGCGCCCTCCAAGCCGGCGGCCGTGAAGCCCGCTCCGCAGGTGAAGCAGGCCCCGGCTCCGCGTCGTTCGACCAACGGTCCCGCGCCGATTCCTCCGATGCAGGAAGACTCGGTCGTCACGCAGAGCCCTTCGTTGCCGCTGCCTCCTCCGCCGGTTCCGCAGCCGCCGCGTTCGGTAGCGGCCCCGACGGCCCCCGCTCCGGCTCCGCGGGTTGCCACTCCTTCTGCGCCGACCGCGCCGGCTCCGCGGGTTGCCCAGAGCCTGAAGAAGGGCCCCGACGCTCCCGCGCCCCTGCCTCCTCCGCCGACGAGCCCTGCGACCACTGCCGTGAAATCTGCCCCGCTGGTTCGCCCCGCGCCGAGCGCGCCGACGGTTCGCTCGGCTCCTGTAGCCGCCCCGACCGCGAAGCCCGCTCCGCAAGTAGCCACCAAAGCCGAGCCCAAAGCCGAGCCCAAGATCGAGCCCAAGCTGGTGCTGGAGCCCGAAGAAACGCCCACCAAGAAACCGGCCCCAGCCCCGGTCGCATCCAAGTCGCTGCCGCCGGCGCCGCTGGCGTCGAACGACGATGAAGACGCCTCGCCGGCTTTGACGCCCTCTCTGGCGCCGGAACTCGAGTCGCCGGACGCGGCCCCGATGCCGAGCAAGTCTTCTCCGGCACTGTCGAAGAATAAGAAGCCAGCCGTCTACGATCCGCCGGCCGAGCAGAGCGTGAGCTCGGAGCCCTCGGAGGATGGCAGCGAAGTCATCCGCGAGCGCTATCCCACGGGCCGTGTCCGCATCGAGCGGCAGGTCACTCAGGATGAGGCCGGCAACTACGTGAACCACGGCCTGTGGACGATGTGGGATCCGGAAGGCCGAGTGCTGTGCTGCGGCGAGTATCGCCTGGGCAAGCGTGAAGGCAAGTGGATGCGGCTCTATCGCCAGGGTGAAGGCTCGCTGTTCAATCAGCAGGGCCAGACAGGATTCCACGCCCCGTTCCTGGCCTCGGCGAACTTCGTCGACGGACAACTTGATGGAGAGTGGAACGCCCAGGACAGCCGCGGCGCCAAGATGTTCCAGTGGCAGTTCCAGGCCGGACAGCCCCACGGCAAGTGGGTCTGGCAGCACAATAACGGCAAGAAACTGCGCGAGTGCACCTACGATCACGGCACGCCGGAAGGGCTGTGGCTGGAGTGGGAAGCCGACGGCCACCTGGTGGTGAACGATGCTTACATCAACGGGCAGAAGCTGACCCGCATGGTCTCGCAGTATCCTTCGGGCCAGCTTCGTTCGGAAGAGACCTACCTGATCACTCTGAAGCCGATGGAAGCCAAGTACGACTTCCTGGAAGGCTCGCTGATGGTCACCGGCGGAGGTCCTGTCGGCGCCAAGGTGCGGCACGGGGTCTGCAACTGGTATCACGCCAACGGTCAAAAACAGTTGGAAGGGGAATACAACGCCGGCCAGTCGATCGGCACCTTCACCTGGTGGTACGACAACGGGCAGAAGCAATTGCTGGGAAGCTATGCGAACGGCAAGCCGGACGGCACCTTCACCTGGTGGTACTCCACGGGCCAGAAGCAGCAAGAAATGACTTACGAAGGAGGGTCCGAAGTCGGCAAGTTCGTCCGCTGGAATGCGGACGGCAAGGTGGCTGAATCGGGCCGCAACAGCCCGACTGAGGACCTGCCAGTCCCCAAGCCGATGCCGGCCACGACCAGTTCGACCCCGAACTCGGCCTCAACCTCGTCGCATATCGCGCCGGCCGAGATGGATTCGTCCGTCTCGCCGGTAAAGGGGAAGAAGAAGCCGGCTGGAAAGTCTTAGGAGCCGGGTGAGGGGGCGAACGCCAGTGGCTCCGGAACTGAGCGGCAGGGCGCTAGCCGCCGGTGGTACACGGTTCGAGCGTCCCTGGGGCATTCGTACTCATCGGCGGCGGGCCCGAACGTCCAACTCGCATGCGATTGGCAGAGTGAAACCGGGGGTCACCGGCGGCTAGCGCCGTGCCGCTCAGTTTGCGTCGCTGACGGTTGAAGAGGCTTCGGGCAGACGGCACACGGAGAGGCTGTGATCTTTTCAGCGGCGAGGGAGCGAACGCCAGCGGCTCCGGAACTGAGCGGCAGGGCGCTAGCCGCCGGTAGTACACGGTTCGAGCGTCCCTGGGGCATTCGTACTCATCGGCGGCGGGCTCGAACGTCCAACGCGCATGCGATTGGCAGAGCGAAACCGGGGGTCACCGGCGGCTAGCGCCGTGCCGCTCAGTTTGCGTCGCTGACGGTTGAAGAGGCTTCGGGCGGACGGCACACCGAGAGGCTGTGATCTTTTCAACGGCGAGGGAGCGAACGCCAGCGGCTCCGGAACTGAGCGGCAGGGCGCTAGCCGCCGGTGGTACACGGTTCGAGCGTCCCTGGGGCATTCGTACTCATCGGCGGCGGGCTCGAACGTCCAACGCGCATGCGATTGGCAGAGCGAAACCGGGGGGCACCGGCGGCTAGCGCCGTGCCGCTCAGTTTGCGTCGCTGACGGTTGAAGAGGCCGTGATCCTTTGTGGTGCGGGCGTCCCGCCCGCTGGAACATCGGTCCCACGTCAAGGCAGGCGGGACGCCTGCACCACAATAAGCGGACGGCACACGGTGTGTGCCTGCTGCTTTACTCGCCTCGCTTAGACGCGCGTCAAATACGGCGCGGGATCTGAAATGCCGTTCTCGGCAAAGCCCTTCAGCCGGATCAGGCAGGCATCGCATTGGCCGCAGGCCGCACCGCGGGCCGGATCGGGATCGTAGCAGGTGCTGGTCAAACCATAGTCCACGCCCAGCGACAAGCCGGCAGCGATGATCTGCCCCTTGGTCATGCGGATCAGCGGAGTGTGAATCGTCAGCTTGGTGCGGCCTTCCACACCAGCCTTGGTGGCCAGATTGGCCATCTGCTGATAGGCCTCGATATACTCCGGCCGGCAGTCGGGATAGCCGCTGTAGTCGACCGCGTTCACACCGACAAAAATGTCGGCCGAATCCAACGTCTCGGCCCAGGCCAGCGCGAACGACAGGAACACGGTGTTGCGGGCGGGGACGTACGTCGTGGGGATTCCCTCGGACATCGCGGCCAGATCGCGCCCCTTGGGAACCGGCAGGTCGCTGGTCAGGGCCGAGCCGCCGAACTGCCGCAGGTCGATGTCCAGCATCACGTGCTTCGCCACCCCTTGGGCGGCAGCCACCCGGCGGGCGCACTCGATCTCGACCTGGTGCCGCTGCCCGTAACGAAAGCTGAGCGCAAAGGGCTCGAAGCCTTGCGAACTCGCGATGGCCAGTGTGGTGGCCGAGTCGAGACCGCCGCTCAACAGCACGACTGCCGGTTTCCCTCGAGACATCGACCACTCCTTCCGTGCCGCCCCCTGGAGCGACTCCCAAACGCCGGATCACGAAGGTGTAGTCTACACTTCGCCCAGGTGCCAAATCGAGTTGATGGCCAAAACCTGAGCTTTTCCCCCTTCGAATTTCAGCACATTCAGCCCCGTGTTGTGCTGCGGAATCTGCCGCGTGTAGCGAAGCGGAATCTTGAGCACGTGGGCCATGTAGCAACGATTGACCACGTTATGGGCGACGATCAGGATCCGCCCGCCGGCATGCGCCGCGGCCACGCGTTCGATGGCCGGGGCGATGCGGTCGCGAAGCTGAGTCAGGTTCTCTCCGCCAGCATAGGGATGCAGGCCGGCGTCTTCGTGGAACAGCCGAAACGCTTCGGGCTCGGTCCGCTCGATCTCGGCCCAGTCGCGGCCTTCCCAGTCTCCGATGTCGCACTCGCGCAGCTCAGGAACTGGTGTCACGGTCAGGCCGCGCAGCGCAGCGGCCGGTTGGGCCGTTTCCATGGCCCGCACCAACGGGCTGGCGTAGCAGGCATCCAGGTGGTGCTCGGCCGAACTCAAGTAGCGCGCCAGCCCCTGGGCCTGTTCTCTTCCGGCCACGGACAGCGGAGGATCGCTCCGCTGTCCTTGCAGCCGGGGAGGATGGGCCAGGTTGTTGTCGGTCGCGCCGTGGCGCGCCAGATAGACAATCGTCGCACTCATGCGGTGGCCGCGCTCGGAGCCTTCTTGCCGGCCATCATCTTCACCAGCACGACCAGACCAATGGCCACCGCCAGCAGGATGACGCCCAAGAGAGGGCGATAGACAATCCAGGCGATCGCGATGGTGACCAGCGAGAAGAACGCCGCCATGACGCCTGCCACCAGTGCCGTGCCATAGCGGAACATGGTGCCGATAAAGGGGACCACATCCCCCGCCACGCTGAGCGGGGCAAAGACCATCGACAGGCCCATGAACATCAGAAAGAAACCGCCCCCCCGGATCATCCAGGTTCGCGTGGCGACTTCCCCTTCGGCCGCAGCGAACATCGCATCGGCCGAGACATTGCCCATCTGCAACCGCTCAACCGGCTCGCCCACGCTGGTGGGGAAGGGCTCGAAGGAGGATCCCGTCTGCTGCGACAGGATGCTGACCTCGGCCGGCTTGACCACCGTGAAGCTGATCTTCATATCGCCGATGGCGGGGTTCGCAGGGTCCTTGCCCAAATAGAGCTCCTCGCTGTTCACCTGCAGATCGGGGTACTTGGCGCGCAGATCCTCGGGGACCGCCTCGAGCGTCTCCTTGGTGACCGGCAGTTTCACCGAGTTGCGGATATCCGAAATCAGCCCAGGCGAGAGCGTATGCGCGCCGAAGGTGACCACCTTGGCCTCTTCGCCCCGATCGCGAAACGGCATGTCGGTGGGATTCTTGGGGGCGTCCGGATCCTTGAAATCGCTGGAGTCGATCAGGCCGTCCTTCCAGGTCTTCTCATAGGTATAGGTCGTGACGGTTGTTTCCGATCCCCCCAGGTTCTTCTTTTTCTTGGTCTCGGACTTTTCCTCGTATTGGTACATCGCGACCGCACGACGCAGCGCAATGGCGTTAGCCTTCACGTTGAACTCGGTGTCTTCCAGGATCTCTTCGGTCTTGGCCTCGCCGGTCATGTGGACCAGCTTCTTGTCGAGGGCCGGATCGATGGTGTCGGCCTTGCCTTCAACGACCGCCCCGCGACCTTCCGTCAGAGCCCGGTACGAAGTGACCGCGCAGCCTTCGTTCTTGAAGAGGAGCGGGAACGCGACCAGGAACAAAAGTCCCCCGATCAGCACGCCCTTGATGGAGCTCATCAGGCGGCTGCCCCAGCCCTCGGTGGAAGTTTCGGTATAGGCCATGGAGGTTTCCTTGAAGTTGAGAGAGTCTCTTTTGAATGCACAGGCCAACGAACAGCCAGGCGATTTGGATCAAATGCCGTTTTTTCGAGGTGGGGGACGATGCCTGCGAAATATTGTTGCCGACGTCTGGGCGACGGTCACGCAATTTCTTGGGAAGGCTGCTGTAGTTTCCTGTTTCGCCGGTTCCTGACAAGAGCCACAACGAGCGTGCTCGTTTCTGTCTCACACGAATCCATGGCAAGATTCAGACCGGAAGACTACCCACGGGCAAGTTGGCTCCTTAGGCTGATGCCATGGCCAGCACCTCCCCAGCGTCTCAGCCGCCGGTTCCGATCACCCCGACTCCGGGCGGGCTGCAGTTTTCGGTGCGCGCGCTGTTCGGATTCTCAGTGACTTGCGCCGCCTGCTTCGGATGGCTGCGGTACATGATGCAGGATGGCAGCATCGGCTTTCTGGGAGTCAAGGCGAATCACGACGCCGTGGTTTGGGTCGCGCTCTGCTTCTGGCCGATGCCACTGGCGCTCATGGGCCTGCTGCCGCGACGCGAACTCTGCGAAGTCGCCCCGGGGCTGTCGGGCTTTGCGCTGTGGAGAGTCTCTTCGGTTCTCTATCCGGTCGCTTACCTGGCCGCCTCGGTGCTGCTGTTCCCCGGCGAATCGTTCTTGTGGGCGCTGGCCCTGGGAGGACTATGGGCGGCCACCGTCGGGCTGCTCATCGCCGGGGCGCTGGTGCTGTGGGAATTGGCTCACTCGACGCTTCCCTCTACCCGGGTCGAGTGGCTCGGACTGGCGCTGTATCTGTACCTGTATGTCGGACTGACCGTTTCGTCGTTGATTGGCTTGCTGGGATGAAGCCCTTGCCCAGCGATCCGTTTGCCGGACTCGATCCGCGCGATCCGCAGTACGCCGTGCAGACGATCGATCGCATCTTGGCATTGGGAAGAGCCCAGGGCGCCAGCGACCTGCACTTGCAGCCGACCGCCGAAGGCCTGTCGCTGGAGTGGCGCCTGGACGGCGTGCTGCAGACCGTCGCGCTCTTCCCGCGCGAACTGGCCGGCAACCTGGTGGCGCGCCTGAAGGTGCTGGCAGGCCTGCTGACCTATCGCACCGATATCCCGCAGGAAGGCCGCATCCGCGAAGACCGCTCGGACTCCGGCACGGCCGCAGGAACAGGGCCGCTTCCCGAGTCCCTCGAGATGCGCGTCAGCACCCTTCCCACGCTGCACGGAGAGCGGGCCGTGGTGCGGCTATTCGCCGGGCCGGGGCAGTACCAGTGGCTCGCCGACTTGCAGTTGCCGCAAGATGTCGACCAGCGGCTGCGGCAGATCCTGGCCGAGACTTCGGGCGTGATCCTGGTGACAGGACCCGCAGGAAGCGGCAAGACAACGACGCTCTATGCCTGCATGCGGCAGATATTGCGCGACTCGCCCGCCCGACGAAGTCTGGTCTCGCTTGAGGATCCCATCGAAGCGGCCGTGGCCGGCGTGGCGCAGGCGCAAGTGAATGGTGCGGCGGGCTTCACCATCGAATCGGGCCTGCGCTTCCTGTTGCGGCAAGATCCCGAGGTGCTGCTGATCGGAGAGATCCGCGATCGCGCCGCGGCGCAACTGGCCTTTCAGGCGGCGCTCACCGGGCATCTGCTGCTCAGCAGCTTTCATGCGGGCAGCGCCGCCGGGGCCATCAGCCGGCTCTCGGACATGGGCATCGAGCCCTATCTGCTGCACAGCGGAGTGCGGGCCATCCTGGGCCAGCGCCTGCTGCGCAAGCTATGCGGCTGTGCCCGCCCGTCAACCGATCCGGCCGAACGACTCGGCCTGGCGGTCGAGCGCGCCAGCCTGCCCGTCGGTTGCCCCGACTGCGCCGGGACCGGCTATCGCGGGCGATTCGTGCTGGCCGAGTTGCTGGTCCCCGATCGCAGCGATGTGTCGCGGGCGATTCTGTCGCGCTCGGACGAAGCGAAGCTCGAAGAGCTGGCGATCGCGGCCGGAATGGTCAGCCGCTGGGATCGCGCCCGACAGGCCGTCGAAGAAGGACGCACCAGCCCGGCTGAGGTGCGCCGCGTGCTAGGATTCGGCGCTTAGGGTGGCCTGAGCAGGCCCTGGAAGAATCGGGCGGCATTCTGTAGGGAACGCCCTCCGTGGCGTTCCGGGCGGAGGCGAAACGCTTCGATTCCAAACGATCTCGAATGGAAGAATGTTCGAGCTTCCCGGAACGCCGCGGAGGGCGTTCCCTACATCGCTCCGAACCGTCCGAGTTCCTCGCCAACTCAGTTCGCGTCGTAGAAGAGAGCCAGCGTTCCCACAAAGGCCAGCGTGGCCTCGCTCTGCGTGGCGGTCGCCGCCAGTGCTCCGGCAACCGGCGCCTGGCCGGTCTGCAAGGCATCAAAGTGCATTGCCCGCAGCGTATCGGCAGCCACCACGGCGGCCGCGCGCTGCGAGATCGCCGTGCGCAGCAGCGCCCGCTGGTCGCGTTGGAGCGGGGCCTGTGTGGAACGGGAGTCGTCGCCATCCTTCTGCACCAGCCAATCGGGAGCCGCCAGGTTGGCTGTGGGATAAAGCCACGGGCCGCGCACGTTCTGGCCGGCTGTCTGCGTCAGGAACCATTGCGCCACCAGCAACTCGACGCGCCGCTGGGCCAGATCGGCGGTGACCTTGGCGGCCGCCGCGCGGAGCGTCAGCTTCGCGCGCCCCGTCTCCGGGATCTTGCCGACGCTTTCGAGTTCAGCAAACTGCACTTGGGTGCCGATCAGAATCTCGCACTGTGCGGCCAGCACGCAAGCCTTCCAATAGGTGCCGCGGACCTGACGCGGATCTCGCCCGGTGGCCAGCGTCAGGCATTCTTCCAGAGTCACCTGGCGGCTGGTGTCCTTCGCCGCCGGATGGCCGCCCAACAGGCCGGCCAGGCTCTTGGCCTGTTCCGAGGGCGAGGCATCGGCCAGCCCCGAGTACAACGCCGCCCCGCCCGAGCGCGGTCGCTGAGCCCGATAGCGCGGCGGCGATGCCTGCGGTTCGCGGCGAGATTCTTCCACGCTGGGCGCTTCGCGCACACCGGCCGCCGGAATCACGCCCTCGTCTCGCCCATCGCCCGCTTTCGGAACGTAGATCGAGCGGATCGTGGGCCTGCTGTCGTTTGAAACGGCTGGAGCCGGAGCCGAGCCCGTTTCGCCCGAAACCGAGGGACGCCAGTTGGGGTCATTCGCTGAAGGGGTCGCCTCCTCAAGGTTCGCCGGCCGCACGCGCGGGTCGAAGATCTCATCGGCAGGCGTCTCATTCTCAGCCCGCCGAATCACCCCCGGCGGCGGCGAGGCCATCACCGGCCGCGTACTCGGTGCCGTGGTCGACGCAGGCGACGCATCGCGAATCAACATGCCGGCCATTCGCAACGGGTCGATCCCGGCCGGCACCGCCTGCATGGCATAGCGGGCGATGTCGCGATTATAGACCTCGGCCGCGCGCACCAGGGCCCGTTGCTGGCGACCGTTCTCAGCGATGGCAGTCAGCGCGCTCGTCAGCGGTCCCTTGCCCGCCTCGAACTCGGTCATCGTCGCTTCCAGGTCATCCATGGCGGCCAGCGTCGCTTGCGTGCGGGCCAGCAGCACCTCGCGCTCCAGCGGCAGCGTGCGGTTCAGCAACGCCAGTTCTGGCGGCGCGGCGCGCCCGGCAAAGATCTCATCGAAGAAAGTCTGATACGTCCCCGTGTGAGGGAAGTCGGCCACGATCGGAAGTGCCGGCGGCACGTAGCCCGTGAAAGCGGCCAGCCGCTGCTGCGCGCCGATGGCCGTCAGCTTGCTCTCGGCCAGTGCGGCGCGGGCCGATCCCAGCGCCAGCTTCAACTCGGCGGGCTGGCCTGCGGCCCCTTCGAGCGAGCGGCTCAGGATCTCCAGCTCTTCGGCTTCGCTGCGGCGTTGATGGAACTCGGCCGTCGCGGCGGCCAGCCCCCAATAGGCCTGGGCCACATCGGTCGGCGGAAACCGGCGGGCCGAGCGGACAAACGCGTCGGCCAATTTCAGGGGCTCGCCCGACAGACCTTGCCCGGCCGGTGCGACCACCAGCCCGGCGATCAGATCCTTGGCCGAGATGCGGGGCGCTTGCCCGTCAATCAACTCGGCCTGGTCGACGGGCAAAGTCCCCGGCGCTTGAGTCGGCAGCTCAATCCTGGCCGGCGCTTTCGTCGCGGTGGGCCGGTTCGCCGGTGCTTTCGTAGCCGGCGCGGCGGACCGCACAGGATACGATCGCTCCGCCGGTAGTTCTTCCAGTTCGCGCGGCCTGGCCGCGGGTTCGCGCTCCGTCGGGGTCGAGACCGCCGGCGCATCGCGGCGCAGCGGATTCGCAGGGATCGGCTTTGGCTTGCTCTTGGCCGGGGGGAGCTTCGGCAGCGTCGCCGGCGGCTCTTCCACCGCGGGAGCAATGACCGAAGGCGCGCGCTCGGACGAGCGTTCGAACGGGTCGCTGCTCTTCTTGGACGGCGGAGCGGTCGCAGCACCGCGTCCCTCGAAAGGAGGCGCCGTTTCGCTCTCCACCGAGGACTCGGCAGCTTCGGCTCCAGGGTATCGGCGGGGAGGTTCAGCGGCTTGCGCCAGGAACGCGCAGCCCAAGGCCAGCGATGCGATGTTCATCCGCGAACCTTCATCTCGAACAGGCGGGTAAATTCGGGCCGCAATCGGGCCCGGGGGTGCATCTTGCGGTCGCCAGGGTGACGCTTTGGGCAAAATGCGTCAAGAGGAAGTGGCCAGTGACGAGTGGCGAGTGGCCAGTGTTGGGGTTCAGGACCTTGTCCCATCTCATTTCCAGCCACTCGCCACTCGCCACACGCCACACGCCACTCGCCACTTCCTTTCCAGCCACTCGCCACTAACCACTTCCCCCCTTTTCTCCTACAATGCATGCATCGGTCCCGCAGTCTCCTTACCTGCCAGCACCCTCCATGAACGTCACGTTTCAATGCCCCACCTGCGAGCAGGCCGTCCGCACGGATGTGTCCCCGGCCGCAGCCCATTTGGACTGCCCCGCCTGCAAGCGGCAGATTCTGATTCCAGACGATGCCATCGCGGGGGACCGGTTGCGACGCTGTCTGGTCTGTCCCAGCACCGATCTGTTTATCCGCAAGGATTTTCCCCAGCGATTGGGCGTGGGGATCGTGACCGTCGGCTTTTTGCTCAGTTGCATCGCCTGGCACTATCAGTATCTCACGGTCACGTTCGGCATTCTGTTCGCCACCGCCGGCATCGACCTGATGCTGTTTCTGATCGTTGGCGAGTCGCTGGTCTGCTATCGCTGCGGGGCCGAATACCGTCTGATGCAGGGAATCGAGGGACACGGCGCGTTCAATCTCGAGACCCACGAGCGCTACCGCCAGCAGAAGGCCCGCGAACCCCAGCCGGTCGCTGCGGCCGCGCCGACTTCGCCTCCTTCGTCCTGAGCCCTTGCGCCGACTCCTATGGACGAACAGCAGTCCAAGATTCAGGAAGACCTGCGCGGGCTGATCGCCGGCGATGTCCGCTGCGATGATGTCTACACGCAGATGTTTGCCAGCGATGCCAGCATCTATCAGATCCGGCCGCTGGGCGTGGTTCGCCCTCGTTCGACCGCCGACGTGGTGTCGTGCGTCAAATACGCCCGCGAGCATCAGATTCCGCTGCACGCCCGCGGCGCGGGAACAGGCCTGGCCGGCGAGTCGCTTGGGGCAGGGTTGGTGCTCGACTTCTCGCGCTACATGCGGCGCACGCTGAATGTGGAAGGCAACCTGGTTCGCGTGCAGCCGGGCCTGGTGCTGGAACGCCTGAACGCCAACCTCAAGCCGCATGGGCGGTGGTTCGGCACCGATCCAGCCACCATGTCGGTCACCACGATCGGCAGCGTCATCGCCATCGATGCCGCCGGCAGCCACTCGCTCAAGTACGGCTCGGCACGCAGCCGCATCCGCAGTCTGCAAGTGGTCCTGTCCGATGGCGAGGTGATGGAGTTGGGGCGCGAGTCGCTGGCCGCCATCTCCGAGAGCGGCCAGAACGTCCGCCGCCGCGACATCATCAGCCAGGTGGCCGACCTGGTTCAACAGAACCATCCCGCGATCTTGAAGAATCGCTCGCGCGCCCCCTTCAACTGTGCGGGCTACTATCTCGATATCCTGGACGAGACCCACGTCGATCTCGCCCGGCTGCTGGTCGGCAGCGAGGGGACGCTGGCCATCGTGACCGAGGCCACCGTCGAGACCGCGCCGCTGCCCGGCGCGCGGGGCGTGGCCCTGCTGTTCTTCGACCGTCTGGATACGGCCGCCCGTGCGGCGCTGGAACTGCTTCCGCTGGCCCCCAGCGCCTGCGACCTGATGGATCGCCGGTTGCTCAGCCTGGCGCGCGATACCGATCCGCGCTTCGATCTGCTCATCCCCGCCGCGGCCGAAGCGGCCCTGCTGGTTGAGCAAGAGGGAGACAACGAAGCGGAAGCCCGGGCCAAGATCGACCAGGTCGTGGACCGCATGACCCGCGAGAAGCGGCTGGTCTTCGCCAGCCAAAGCTCGACCGACCCGCTCGAGGTGGAACTCTTCTGGCAGTTGGCCGGCAAGGTGGTGCCCCGGCTCTATCGTTTGAAAGGGACCACGCGCCCTGTCCCGTTTGTCGAAGACATGGCCGTTCCGCCGGCCGCGCTCCCCGGATTCCTCACGCAGTTGCAGAACGTGCTGAAGAAGCACCAGGTCACCGCGTCGCTGTTCGCGCATGCCGGGCATGGCCAGTTGCACGTGCGTCCCTTCATCGATCTGACGCAGGCCAGTGCCGCGCAGACCTTGAGCCGCCTGGCCGAGGACCTGTACGAAGAAGTCTTCGCCGTCGGCGGGACGATCTCCGGCGAGCATGGAGACGGGCTCAGCCGTACGCCCTACGTGCAGCAGCAATACGGCGATTTGTATCGGGTGTTCCGCGAAGTGAAGCGGATCTTCGACCCGCACAACATCTTCAACCCGGGCAAGATCGTGGGAGATGACCCCGATCTGGCCACGCGCAACCTCCGCCCGGTCACGCAGAACCAGCCGCAGGTGACGCCGGGCAGCTTGCCGGTGGTCGTGCCGCTGCAGCTTGATTGGACCGCGGCCGAAGTCGCGCTCGCCGCCAGGGCCTGCAACGGCTGCGGACGCTGCCGCACGCAAGAGCCTGAGTTCCGCATGTGCCCGATCTTTCGCTTCGCGCCGGGCGAGGAAGCCTCGCCCCGCGCCAAGGCCAACTTGATGCGCTCGGTGATGACCGGCAGTTTGCCTCCCACCGCGATGGCGGGCGATGACTTCAAAGCCGTGGCCGATCTGTGCGTGAACTGCAAAATGTGCAAGTTGGAATGCCCGGCCAGCGTCGACATCCCCAAGCTGATGCTCGAGGCCAAGGCCAACTACGTCGCCGTGAACGGCTTGAAGGCCGGCGATTGGGTCATCTCGCGGCTCGACCTATGGAGTTCGCTCGGTAGCCTGATCAGCCCCCTGGCCAACTGGGCGATCGGCAACCGCCAGGCCCGCTGGTTCATCGAGAAGCTGTTCGGCATCGCCCACGGGCGCAAGCTCCCTCGCTTCAATGGCCGGACCTTCATGCGCCGCGCCGCCCGACGTCGACTGACGCGCCCGACGCGTCGCACCGGTCCCAAGGTCCTGTTCTTCGTCGACTCCTACGCCAACTATCACGATCCGCTGCTGGCCGAGGCGCTGGTGGCACTCCTCGAGCACCACGGCATCGCGGTCTATGTCCATCCGGGGCAGGCCACCAGCGGCATGCCCCTGGTCGCGTTGGGCGTGCTCGATCGCGCCCGCGAGATCGCCCGGCAGAACGTCACGCTGCTGGCCGAGGGAGTGCGGCAAGGCTACACGATTGTCACGGCCGAGCCTTCGGCCGCGCTGGCGCTGACACAAGAGTACCAGTCGCTGCTGGATGATCCCGACGCGCGGCTGGTGGCCGAGAACACGGTCGAAGCCTGCGCGTACCTGTGGAAGCTGCATCGCGAAGGGCTGCTGAAGCGCGACTTAAAGCCGATTCCCGCCACGCTAGCCTATCATCAGCCCTGCCACTTGCGGGCGTTAGGGGCCGGCAGCCCGGGCGAGAGCCTGCTGAGCCTGATTCCCGAACTGGTCATCAAGAGCGTCGATCACGGCTGCTCCGGCATGGCCGGCACTTTTGGCTTGAAACGCGAAAACTACCGCAGCAGTCTGCGGGCGGGGTGGGAGTTGATCTCCAGCTTCCGCGATCCGACCATTCAAGGCGGTGTGACCGAGTGCAGCGCCTGCAAGATGCAGATGGAGCAAGGGACGGAAAAGCCCACGGTTCATCCGCTTAAATTACTGGCCCTTTCGTATGGGCTTTTGCCGGCGGGTCGCTCGATCCTCTCGGCGAAAAGCCAGGAGTTGATTGTCACATGAAGTTGCATTTGAAGTTGTTTGCGGTGGCCCGCGAGTTGGCCGGCACGGACCTGTTGGAAGTCGATCTGCCGCGCGGCGCAACCGTGGGTCAACTGCGCGAGTGCGTAGCCGCCACCACGCCGGCCCTCGCCCCGTTGTTGCCGGCCATGACCTTTGCGGTGAACGCAGAATACGCCAACGACCGCACCGTCCTGCGCCTGGACGACGACATCGCCTGCATCCCGCCGGTGAGTGGAGGGTAAGCGGAGGTGAGTGGAGGTGAGCGAGCTCGCATTTCAAATCTCAAATCTCAAATCTCAAATTTAGCGTTCTCGTGTAGTGCCTCACGCAGCCGGTTTTCTTTTCGGTCGGCAGGGGTTTAATGAGCGGCAAGGCGCTAGCCGCCGGTGGATAGGCGTTATCACAGGGCCTACCGGCGGCTAGCAGGGTGCTGAAAAACACAAATTGACGTCCGTGAAGACGCTTTATCTAGCGATGCAGTTTTCTGGAGACACAACATGCAGTACGAAAGTCTGCCATTTTGGCGTTTTTCAGCACCCTG
>Ga0105047_10004182_pt1 | contig 25228 bp, 22 predicted proteins | sample MAT04_FD_78384 | JGI IMG/M metagenome (GOLD analysis project Ga0105047, IMG submission 78384) | Freshwater microbial communities from Lake Fryxell liftoff mats and glacier meltwater in Antarctica - MAT-04 (megahit assembly) | ecosystem: Environmental > Aquatic > Freshwater > Ice > Liftoff...
CCCGGCTACCGTGGCACCAGTGCGTCCGATGTCAGGCGGCCTCCGCGTCCGCACGCTCGGCCCGGGACGGGCGGACCCGGCGGGGCGTGACGGAAGCCCGGATACGGTCGCCATCCGCGGCATTCGTCCAGAAGCTGAGCGCCATCACGCTCCCCGCAGGCGCCGCGAGCCACGCGCGCATCCCGTGGCCATCGACCGGGAAGCGTCCACGGAGCAAGCCCGGGTGCGCGGCCACGTGCCGGCGGTTGGTGCGCGATTCGGCGAACACCACCCAGGCGCTCACGGTCAGCGGCTGCCAGCCCCGCTCCGCCGCGATCTGCTTGCCCAGCCGCATCCGGCGGTCCATCGTGCCAACCAGCGCCTGCGGGTCACCCAGCACCGTCTTGAGCTCGATGATCAGCAGGCAGCGCGACGCCGCGTGCCAGGCGAGGATGTCGATCACGCCGCGCTCACCGAAGATGGAGAACGAGACCTCAGCGAGGTTCTCCCAGCCCGGCAGGTCCACGCAGAACCGCCCGACCGCCTCGTGCATCGCCGCGTGGCCCGCGTTGATCGCACGGTCGAGGTCTGCGCCATGCCACCGCAGCTCCGTGGTCAGGTTCGCACCCAGCGCAGCCACGACCGCCCGGACGCGACCCCAGGCGACGCCGACCAGCTCGCCGCGCTCGACGAGGACCAGATTCTCGCGTGGCACGCCGGCCAGCGCCGCGACATCCGACTGCCGTAGCCGCCGCCGCATCCGGATCATCCGCAGCGCCGCCCCGATCCGCTCGTCGTCCATGCATGGCAGGATGACCCCCGCCACTCATCACGGACTTGCGCCTCGGTGGACAACGTGTCGGAAGACGCGCCCGCTACCGCGACCGTGCCGCGGCTCCAGCGCGCCCGTCAGCACACCAGCCTGGGCTCGGCATCGCGGCCCCAGCGCGCCAGCGCACCGCGCCCGCCACCGCACCGCGCCCGCCACCGCACCGCGCCACCCGGCCCTTGTCTGGCCAGATGCGAGCCATCATGCTGCGGACGCAGGAGGTTCTCGTCCCGATGACCCACGACCCCGTCGCGTCCTTGCTGCGCCGTGCCGCCGCGCCTGACCCGCGCGACGGTGCGACCCAGCGCCTGACCCCGGACACGGCGGGCTGGCGCTACGTCTCGTTCTCGGCGCATCGCCTGGAGCCCGGCCAGGGGATCGAACGTGCCCCGGACAGCGAGGAGGTCGCGATCGTGATCGCGGAGGGTGCCGCGACCGTGGGCGCTGCCGGCCACAGGTTCACCTCGCTGGGCAGCCGCCAGTCGGTGTTCGACGGTCCGCCGCCCCCGGTCGTGCTGGTCGAGCCCGGCCAGGCCGTCTCAACCCGCGCGGAGTCGGCCGCCACCATCCTCGTGACCAGCGCTCCCGCCCATGCGGGCGTCCCGACGCGGCTCATCGACCCCGTGACGATGCGCGTGGAGCACCGCGGCCAGGGAAACACCGCCCGCACCGTGCATCACCTGCTGCCACCCAGCGAGTCCGCCGCGCGGCTGATCCTGGTCGAGGTGTTCACGCCCGGCGGCAACTGGAGCTCCTACCCGCCCCACAAGCACGACACGGAGGATCCGCCGCGGGAGGCCTACCTGGAGGAGCTGTACTGGTACCGATTCGCGAAGCCTGCCCAGGCATTCGCGTTCGCCCGCGTCTACACGCCCGAGCGCGACCTGGACCATGCGCTCACGCCCATGGACGGCGACGTGGTGCTGGTGCCGCGCGGATACCACCCGGTCGGGCTGCCCGCCGGCTACGACGGCTACTACCTGAACGTGATGGCCGGCCCGCACCGCGCCTGGAACTTCACCCTGGACCCGGACCACGCGTGGCTCATGGACTGGAATCCGGACTTGACGACGGAGCGCTGACTCAGGCCGGCTTCGTGTCCGGGTCGGGCAGAAGCGCATCCGACACCGTCGCGAGCAGCTCGTGGTACGAGGTCACGAACCCGCGCAGCGTGCGCACGGTGGGCGGGAACGCGTCGAACTCGTCGATGGTCAGCCCGTCCGGCTCGTACGCGCGCACGAAGTCCGGGAAGCGTGCCTCCAGCTCCGCGACGATGGCCGGGTCCACCGGGTCGTCGATGCGCGACCGCACCTCCACAGCCGACGCGTTGAAGCGCTTCTGCCAGGCGGATGGCAGCGTGAGCACGCACTCCCCACCGATGAACTCGGACCAGTGGAGGTGATGGCGGATGGCCGCCGCCAGGGGTCGCGCCCGATAGCCGCGCTCCTGGAAGATCGCCACGGCGCGCTTGAACACCGCCACGCCGGACCACGCGGGCGCCGCAGGGTCGGTGATGATGCCGTCCCGATCGACGAGCGCCCGCAGCCAGTCCTCGATGCGCCCGACCATGATGGTGATCACGGGGCCCATGTCGTCGGTCTGCAGCCCGGCGGCCTCGCGGCGCCGAAGCCCGCGCTCCACGGCCTCCGCCGCGGCCACCGCCTGGGCCACCGAGAAGCTGACCGTGCAGTTGATCGAGACGCCGTGGTACGTCGCCTCCTCCATGGCCGCGATGCCCGCCTTCGTGGCGGGGGCCTTGACCACGATGTTCGGCGCGAGCGAGGCGAAGTGACGCGCCTGCGCCACGATCCGGTCGGCGCTGCGGAAGAAGATCGGGTTGGTCTGCATCGACAGCCGCCCTTTGCGGCCCCCGGTCCGCTCGAACGTGGGCAGCAACAGGGGCGCGGCGCGCAGGGACAGCTCCTCCACCATCGCCCAGGCGATGTCGTCCTCCAGGGCGTCGGGCCGCTCCGCAGCCAGCGTCCGGACCCGCGCGCGATTCGCGGCGGGATCCTTCTTCCAGACGTCCATCACGATGGTCGGGTTGGCGGTCGCCCCCACCGCGCCGTAGTCGATGGCGTACCGGAGCTCATCCACCGCGCACGAATCGTTCCAGATGTCCGTCGGGCCCAGGGCGACGGTACGGCCCAGCGGGGTGTCAGCGAGGGGCAGCGAGGTGGCATCGCGCAGCGTGGTCATCGGGTCCTCCTGGTCGGTCGAGGACGATCTCGCCTCGGAACAGACTCCCAGGGAGCTGCCGGGGCATGGGTCGCATCCGCAGGATAGCTGGGGTGCGATGGAGCTGAGTCACGGCCGTGGCAGCCCCACACACGTTCGCCGCCGCGCCGCGCCGCGCCGCGCCCGAGCGCCCGGGCGCCCGAACGCACGGCCCGGAGCCAGACCTTGCCAGACCGTGTTATATTCCGTTCCGATATCGGAATGGAATGAGGTACGACGCGATGGCGACCCCGACAGCGTTCACGGACACCCGGCGATTCAAGGTGATGCGCACGGTGGTGGGTGCGACGAACCCGCTGATGGTTCGACTCCTTGGCTCCCGGTTCGCAGGCCCGATGGGCAAGAACCTGATGCTCCTGCGGTTCACGGGGCGCACGAGCGGGCGCGTGTTCACGACACCCGTCGGTTACGCGCGGGAGGGTGGACACGTGGTCGTGGTCACGTCGCCCACCTATCGCTGGTGGAAGAACATCCGTGACGGGGCGGACGTGGACGTGCACCTCGATGGGGCCTGGCGCCGGGGAAGGGCACGCGTCGTGCCGCCGACGGAGCCCGCCTTCGACGAGGCCGTCGCGCTCCAGGTCCGGGGGCGTGGTCCGGGAATGCTGCGTGGCTTCGGCGTGCCGGTGGATGATGCCGGGCGCATCACCGACCTGGATCGGTCCGGCCTGGACCAGAAGGCGCTCATCGTGGCCATCGACCTGGCGGCCGAGGGCCTGCTGGACGCGGCGGCATGACCGCCGCCCGCGTGGCGGCGGCCGAGTGCCCCGATGTGCCTCGCCCTGCCGGCCGGCCACGGGACGCGGTGCTTGATGCGGCGATTCTGGACGCCACGCTCAGCGTGATCGCCGAACGTGGCTACCAGGCCCTGACCATGGCCGCGGTGGCAGAGCGCGCGGGCGCCAGCAAGCCCGCGCTGTACCGCCGCCACGACTCCAAGGAGCGACTCGTGATGGCCGCGCTCGCCAGGATCGCGGACGGGCCCGATCCGGACCTGCCCGACGAGACCCGGGCGGCGTTGACCCTGCTGCTGTCCGAAACGGCGCGGGCGGTCGGTACGCCGGGCGGGCTCACCATCATGGGCTCGTTGCTCGCGCAGGAATCCCGGGACCCGGCGCTGCTGGCCGCATTCCGACTGGCCATCGTCGAGCCCCGACATCGGGTCGTGGAGGCGGTCCTGCGACGGGGCATCGATCGCGGCGAGATCGCCGCGGACGTCGATCTGGATGCCGTGGACGCCATGCTGTTCGGGGCGGTCCTGGCCCGGGCGACGCTGGGGCTGCCGTTGGACGGCACCTGGGCGGAGCGCGTGGTCGCGGTCGCTTGGCGTGCCATGAGGCCGACGCCATGACGGCAGCACCCATCCTGGTGACCGGGGCGCCAGGCAACGTCGGCACGCCACTGATCGCCGAACTCGTGAAGCTCGGCGCATCCGTGCGGGTCGGGGCCAGGGATGCCGAGCGTGCACGCCACGTCATCGGCGACCTGCCGAACGTGTCGATCGTGCCGTTCGACTTCCATGACCCGGGGACCTACGGCGCGTTCGCGGACGTCGAACGCATGTTCCTGGTGCGTCCGCCGGCCATCGCTGACGTGAAGGGGGTGATCCTGCCGGCGCTGGATGCAGCCCAGGGCCACGGCGTCCGACACGTCACGTTCCTGTCCATCCAGGGCGCGGACCGGAACCGGATCGTGCCGCATCGGACGATCGAGGACCACCTCCGTCTCAGCTCCATGGAATGGACGTTCGTGCGCGCGGCATACTTCATGCAGAACCTCTCGACCACGCACGTCGCCGACATCCGGGATCATGACGAGATCCTGCTGCCGGCGGGACGATCGTCGCGAACGGCCTTGGTCGACGCGCGCGATGTCGCGGCTGTCGCGGCACGGACCCTCGTCGACGATGGACACGCCGGTCGCGCCTACACGCCGACCGGCCCCGCGGCGATGACCTATGGTGAGTGCGCCGCGATCCTGAGCGACGTGCTGGGGCGGCCCATCCGCTATCGATCTGCCACCCCTTGGGCGTATTGGCGTCGGATGCGCGCGACGGGCATGCCCGCGGGCATGGTCGCCGTGACCCTGGGCATCTATACGGCGGCACGCTTCGGGCTGGCGAAGGGCCTCACGGACGATGTCGAGCGGCTCGTCGGCCGCCCTCCCATCGACTTCGCGACGTTCGCCCACGATACCTCCGCGGCGTGGGCGTCGAGTCGCTCCGCTCCCTGAATCGAACGGCGACCCGGCGAACGGCTCCGGGTCCCTTCGACCCCGGCGCCGGATCGGTCCGGAGCGACGCCGTCCTTTCGATGGCGGAGACGCTCGCGCACGGTGGGTGTCCTCACGGTCCGTGAGTCGACTCGGCAGGACCGCGCCCATGCGTATCGCGCGGATGTCCGAAGATGGTGCGGTGAACGTCCCAGCCGAACTCCGACCGAGCGCGACCGCGCCTGCGACCCCTCGCGGCCTCCCTGCGGACCCCGCGCTCGAGGTCGAGCTCCTGGAGCGCCAGCTCGAGCGCATGCGTGGCATGCTCGGCACGTACTCCGCGATGTTCTTCGTGCACATGCGCCTGTGGGCCATCGCGACCATCGCGCTGCTCGTGGCGTCGCGGCTGGAGCCGCTCGGGCCAGCCGCGATCGTGGTGCCGTTCCTGGTGCCCTTCGTGTTCCTGGAGGCGAGCTACCTGTTCTACTACACCGTGTTCGCGCGCCGGCATGCCGCGTTCCTGGAAGGGACCATCGGCGCTCGACTGGGCCGGCCGCTGCTCCACGCTCATGCCATCGAGGCGGCCTACTTCTACGACCCCGCTGCACCCAAGATCAGCGCCCTGTCGCTCGCCCGGCCGCTGGGCCACATGTCCGCGATGACCGTCGGGTACACGGTCGGCGGCGTCATCCTGTGGGTGGCCGGCTGGCTGGGCATGCTCGATGTCGTGGGTGGGGAGGTCGCGGGCATCGTCCCGCTCGGCGCACTCGCGTGGACCGGCGCCGTGGTCCTGTACTTGCTGTGGACCTGGCTGGGCCGCGCCGACGAGCAGCGCCTGGAAGCGGCCCTGCGCGCCGCCTACCCCGAGGCTGGCGCGACGACGTGACCGGCCGTCCCGCGCCGGCGCCGTCGACCGACAGCGGCTCCCCGGCTGACGGGAGTACCCTGTGCGCGGCGCCGGCCCCCCGTGCTGGCGCCCCAGGAGGGGATCCTGGCCGGAAGTCGCGCCGGGACGAGCGATGACCGTGGGCAGCAGCCCGGGGTGCGGGGCCACGTCAGTTCAGGAAGGAGCCGCATGAAGCGAAGGCTGCTCATGGTGGCGGGCATGTCCGCGCTGCTGCTCGGGACCACCGTCCCGACACCCGGTATCGCCCAGAGCCCCGAACGGTTCGGTGAGGTCTCCGTGGGACGGAGGCCCGATTCGTCCGTGATGCGGGGGGTCCGCAGCCGCAACCAGTTCGTGATGGTCGCCGTGGAGCTCGAAGGACGCACGGTGGCCGCCTACCAGGCTGCCGCGCTCGCCTCGGGGAGCGAGCTGAGTGGTGCCCGAAAGGCGGACCTGCGCGCCCTCCTCGGCCGCAGGCAGGCCGCGCTCAAGGGACGCATCGAGGGCATCGGCAACGTCCAGGCCACGTACACGGACGTCTTCAACGGGTTCCGGGTGCGGGTCCGCGCGAACCAGGTGGACGACCTGGCGCGGCTGCCGGGTGTCAAGTCGGTCCGTGCCGTGCCCAGGCACGAGCGCAACAACGGCAACACCGTCACCTACCTCGGTGCACCCAGGACCTGGGCACAGACGAACCTCACGGGCAAGGGCGTGAGCATCGCGGTCATCGACACGGGCATCAACTACTACCACGCCGACTTCAACGGGGCCGGCTATAACGCGTGGCGGGCGGATAACGGCCTGACCCGTGGCGACGACTTCCCGACGACCAAGGTCATCGACGGGTACGACCTGGCCGGGGACGACTACAACGCCGAGGACGAGGTCCCCATCCGGCAGCCGGACGGCGACCCGCTCGACTGCAAGGCCGCGGACGCCGAGTCCGTCCAGCATGGCACGCACGTCGCGGGCACCGCAGCCGGCACCGGCGTCACAGCGGCCGGCAAGACCTGGAAGGGCCCCTACACGCCCGCCGCGCTCGCTTCGGCGAACCTGCGCATCGCACCCGGTGTGGCGCCGGAGGCGAAGCTGATGGCATTCCGTGTCTTCGGCTGCGCGGGCAGCACCTACCTGACCACGGATGCCATCGAGATGGCGGTCCGCGCGGGTGCTGATGTCATCAACATGTCGCTGGGGTCGGACTTCGGCAACCCCGGCTCCCTGGACGCGATCGCGTCCGACAACGCCTCGCTGGCGGGTGTCACCGTGGTCGCCTCGTCCGGCAACGCCGGCCCGTCCGCCTACCTCACCGGGTCGCCGGCCTCCTCGCTGCGAGCCATCTCGGTGGGCGCCATGGATGCCCAGCCGTCGTTCCCGGCCGCGACCATCGACATGGCGAGCGGCGCCGACATCGATGCGATCAACGCCAATAGCGGCCCGCTGCCCGTGACGGGTCAGGTCGTCTATTTCCAGGACAACCCGAACACGGTCGGTGACCCGGACACGGGCGAGGGCTACGAGCAGTCCGGCTGCATGGCCGACTCCTACGCCTACAACGACTTCGCGACCGGCCGCATCGCGGTCGTCCAGCGCGGCTTCTGCGCCCGCATCGACAAGGCGAAGACCGGCGACAAGCGGGGCGCCAAGGCCGTCATCCAGGTCAACAACGCGAACACGCTGCCGCCGTACGAGCAGGCCATCGCCGGCGTCACGATCCCGTTCATCGGCGTCTCCCTGGGGTCGGACGCGCGCTTCTCGGACGCCGACGGCCAGTCCGTGACCATCAGCCGCGCAGGCACCATCGCGAATGGCAGCTACCAGTCCGCCGCGGACTTCACATCCGCCGGTCCCGGCCGGGTCCGCAACCTGGTCAAGCCGGATGTCATGGCACCGGGCGTGTCCGTCTTCTCCGCTGACGGCTCGACCGTGGTCCAGGGGAAGGCGCTGAGCGGCACCTCCATGGCCGCGCCCGCCGTCGCCGGGGTCGCAGCCCTCGTCAAGCAGGCCCATCCCAGCTGGATGCCGCGTTCCATCAAGGCGGCCATCATCGGCACCGCGGCGTCCGGCCGCGTCAAGCCGTTCGACCTGCGCCTCGCGGGCGCTGGCCTCGCGCAGCCGCGCAAGGCCGTGGACACGAAGGCGATCGTGTTCACGGAGCCGGGCTCCTCCTCGATCACCTTCGGCTACCAGCCGGCAGCCAACCAGCCGGGCACCAGCACGTCCTTCTCGCTGCGACGGAGCATGGGCATCAGGAACACCGGCAACCGGGCCATCACCTATGACCTGACCAACGCATTCAAGACCCCATCTGCTGGCCTGAGGGTCAGCCTCCAGCCGCGCACGGTGACGGTGCCCGCCGGTGGCGAGCGCGAGGTCACCGTGGTCATCAGCCTGAGCGAGGCGAACGCGGCGAGGTTGCCGTCCGCCGCACCGGGCCACGCCGCCTCCCTCGCCCAGGACGCATTCGGCCAGCTGTACCAGGACGTGTCCACCGTCGGCGGGCTCATCCGGGCCACGCCCCGCAGCAGCGGCGCCGGCATCTACCCGCTCAGCGTGCCCTGGCACGTCGTCCCGCGACCGGAGTCGCGCATCCAGGACCTGCCCGCCTCACGCACCGCGTGGGTCACGGACGGCAGCCTCCGCAAGAGCTCCCTGCGCGTCCGCAACTACGGCGTCCACACGGGCGTCGCGGACATGTACGCGTGGGGACTCCAGGACACGGATGAGAGCCTCGGCCGGATCGACCTCCGCGCCGCCGGCGTCCAGTCCGTGGACTCGTCGGTCTGCGACGAGACCGCGAAGCCGAACGATCGGTGCCTTGTCTTCGCCATCAACCTCTGGGGCACGTTCAACAACGCCGCCGAGGCCTGGTACGAGGTGGGCATCGATCTCGACGAGGACGGCACCGAGGACATCTATGTCAGCGCGGTCGACCTGGGCCTGGTCTACGGCACGTTCTTCGGGGTGACCGGGTCGGTCGTCTCGGATGCCGCCACGGGCCAGATCATCACCGCCTACTTCGCAGGCGTCGGCACCAACGGGTCCACCATCCTGCTGCCGGTGCTCGCGAGCGACCTGGGCCTCAAGCCCAACGGCGACCGCGCGTTCCGGTACTTCGGCGAGTCGTTCACGCTCTACGACGATGACGGCACGGGCGTCGCGTTCGACGTGATGACCACCGGTCTCTCCGGCGGCAGCGCGTGGGCGCACTTCAACGCCTTCGATCCGGTGCTCAACACGGGTGCCTTCAAGACGCTCAAGCCGGGCGCCACGAAGTCCATCCCGCTCGTCGTGGACACCGATGGCTACGCGCCCAAGGCCCGCGGCCAGAAGGGCTGGCTGATCGTCTCGCTCGACGATCAGAACGCCCAGTTCCAGGCGGACCTGGTGCCGGTGGGACCTGGCGTCCCCTGACCGACCCAGCACCCGGAATCCCTGCGAGGCCCCCGGCGCAACGCCGGCGGCCTCGCAGTCTCAGTCGAACAGGGTGCCCTGGCCGGTGTCCTCGTGCGTCCGTGCACGTGCGCCGGCCCTCGCCGTCGCGGGTGCAGCCGGGGATGCGGCCAGGTCCGGCAGCGCGGCCAGCGGGAGCACCAGGTCGGGTATGTCGTTGCGCACGTTGTTGACGAGCTTCGACACGGGGACCATGGCGAGCACGTCCTCCGGGGCAGGCACGAGCAGGCCCTGGAGCCCCCCTGGGTCCGCCAGGCCGGGGTCCAGCCACAGGGCCCAGGCATCCCGAGGCAGGAGCACTGGCATCCGGTCGTGGATGCGACCCACGGCCTCGTTGGCGGTGGTCGTGATGACCGCGGCAGATGGCACCCAAAGGCCCGTCGCGGGGTCCTTCCACACCGCCCAGATGCCCGCCATGGCGAGCACGCCATCCGCCGACGGCCGCAGCAGGTACGGTTGCTTCGTGCCACCGGCGCGGTCCCATTCGTAGAAGCCGTCCGCAGGCACGATACAGCGCCGTTTCGCGAACGAGGCACGGAATGCCGGGCTCGTGGCCACGGTCTCTGCCCGCGCGTTGATCATGCGTGCACCCTCGGAGGCCTTCGTCGCCCAGGATGGGATCAGGCCCCAGCGCATGCGCTCCACCACCCGCCCGTCGTCACGCTGGAGCACGGTGGTCACCACATCTGTGGGGGCCAGGTTGTAGCGCGGCGTGAATGGATGGTCGCCGTCCCGCACCGCCGCATCGAAGATCTCCCCGATCACCGCAGGATCGGTCTGCTGGGTCATCCGGCCACACATGCCGGCATGGTGGCACACGGGCGTCCCTGCCGGCCATCCGGCAGCCGCTAGAGTCCGTGACGTGGATGGCATCAAGCGACCGCTGGGCATCTGGATCATCGTGATCCTGCAGGCATTCAATGCCCTGATGGCCATCGCAGACGTGGTCGTGGGGACGACGCTGTCCGGCGGCGAGCTCGCCCGGATGGCGAGTGGCGACGCGGTGCTGCGTGCCGCCGTGCTTGTCTGGGCGGGCCTCGTCCTCGCGGGCACGGTCTCCCTGTTCCTGCTCCGGCGGCGCGGCTGGGCGCTGATGATGCTGCTCGTGGGAATCAGCCTGATCATCCACCTGGCGATCTATTGGACCGATGCTGCCGCGACCCAGTGGCTGACGATGGGGGTGGCCGTCGTCACGGCGTTCTACCTCAATTCGGCCTCGGTCCGGGGCCTCTTTCTGCGGCGCCACGACGTGTCGCGCATCTCCATCGGCAGCCGGGCGGAGCAGTGACGGACACGGTCGCGCCGGAGGCCAGCGTCGTGCTGGATGCCTCGGACGATCTGGCGCTGCTGCGCGCGTTCGAGCCCATCATCCGCTACAACCAGGGGGAGCTGTTCTTCCCGGGCGCGGTGGAGGGCTACCTCGCAGAGTGCGACCTGCTCCAGGGCACCTCCGAGAGAGACCGCAGTGTGGTCGTGGCGCGGGGCCTGGTGACCAAGGACGTCATCGCCACCTGGATCGCGCCGCCGGGCACGTCGCTCTACCTGCGCTACGTGCAGGAGCCGCTCACCGGCATCGCCCTCGCACGCTGGCAGACGCGGCCCGATCGGCCCCACTTCCGCGCTCCCGGACGGCTGGCGCGCGTGGGCCTGTTCGGGCGGCTGGTGGACGCAGGGTTCAACGCGTCACTCCTGGCGCGCGGCACGGTTCCCGGCGGCACGGCCGCGGCGGCGCAGGTGAAGTACGCGGCGTACGCCGCGCTCGACCCGCGTCACGTCTACCACGGCCGCGTCGTGCGCCGCAATGGCTGGATCGTGCTCCAGTACCTGTTCTTCCACTACATGAACGACTACCGCTCCACGTTCAACGGCGCGAACGATCACGAGGCCGACTGGGAGCAGGTCTTCGTCTACCTCGAGGAGCGACCGGAGGGCCCGCGGCCGGTCTGGATCGCGGCGGCGGCCCACGACTACATCGGTGATAAGCTGCGCCGGCGCTGGGACGACCCGTCGCTGGTCAAGGACGGCGGCCACCCGGTGATCTTCGCCGGCGCCGGGTCACACGCGAGCTACTTCGAGCAGGGTGACTACCTCACCAGCGTGCCGCTCGCGGCGTTCCGGGGCGCCACCAATCTCCTGGACGTGGGCCGCACATTCTGGGTGGGCACGCTCCGGCAGCCCGACCCCGGCGACCTCGCCACGAAGCTTGAGGACGCCCTGTCTGCGTCCTTCGTGGACTACGCACGCGGCGATGGCCTCGCCGTGGGGCCCGGACAGGCGGCGACGTGGAGCCCGGTGCTCATCTCCGACGCGGACCCGTGGGTGGACGGCTACCGCGGCCTGTTCGGCCTGGACACCCACGACCGGTTCGGGGGCGAGCGATCGCCGGCCGGCCCCAAGTACACCCGCACAGGAACGCAGCGCCTCTCGTGGCACGACCCGCTGGGGTTCGCGGGCCTGGACAAGGCCGCGCCACCGGTGCGCTGGCCGGAGGTGCTCCAGGCGCAGGAGGCGTCGCTGCTGGCGCAGCGCGCGGCCGTGGCGGAACGTGTCGGGGCGGCGGTCACCCACCTGCCGGGTCTCGCCCTGGAGGTCCAGGCGCTGGAGATGGACGGTGGCATGGAGCGTCTCCATGTGGCACGCTCCGTGGAGCTGACCGCCGGCGAGCTGGAGTTGCGCAGCATGCGCACCGAGGCGGCCGCGCTCGATGATCGACTGTCGGCCGTGCGTCGCGAGATGGTGCGCAACCAGGCGGGCGATCGCGGTGATCCCCGCGCCCACCTGCGTCACCCCCACCGGCCCGTGCCGCCGGAGGACACCCAGTACGGGTTCATCGTGGAGCTGTGGTCGGCCATCAGCGTGAGCCTCCTGCTCGCGCTGGTGGCCGCGTTGACCTGGTTCCGGGTCGTGCCGTGGTGGGCGGCACTGCTCGTCGGCGTGGGTGGCTACGTGCTGCTCGAGTCCGCCTTTCGCCGACGCCTGACGCAGCTCACGCTGACCCTCACGTTGTCGCTCGCGGTGGTCGGCGCGATGGTGCTCGCCTGGGAGTTCAAGGTTCAGGCCATCCTCGCGGGATTGGTCGCACTGGCGCTCGTGATCCTCTCGGACAATGTCCGGGAGTTGCTTCGCCGTTGATCCGGGCCCGGCTCAACGCGAGCGCCAGCGCTTTCCAAGCGCCCAGAGCGCACCGTGCAAGAGGGCGATCCTCGCAAGGAGGCCGGTGAGCGCGGGACGTCGCGATGCCCACCAGCGATGCCACCCGATCCGCGAACCCGGCCACGTCGCCCTGGATCTGCTCCAGGCCGGCGCATGGCGTTCAGGTGCGGCCGGCGCGGTCGAGCAGCGCGACGGCCTCCCCGATGCGCTCCACCGACGCGATGCTCATCGGCTCCGGCCAGATCATGACGTGACGATAGCCTGCCGCCTCGAACGCCGCGAGGCCGGCCGCCAGCGCGGCGGCATCTCCCATGAGGTCCTTGTCCCGGTCGCCGGTAGGCCCCGGCAGGTCCGCCTCCGGGAAGCGCACGGACACGCCCGCCGTGCGTTCCAGGGTCGCTGGGTCACGACCCACCGTCTCGCAGGCGCGGTCGAGCTCCGCGCTGCGACCGGCGAGCACCGCATCGTCCGGTCGTGCCACCCACGCGCCGTTCCAGGCGTCCGCCCACTGGGCGACGATGCGCATCATCCGGCCGCCACGCGCGGAGGAGAGGAGGGAGATCCGCCGGGCGGGCGGTGGCAGCAGCACGGCGTCGTCCGTGTGCCAGAAGCGACCAGGATAGGTGACCCGCTCGCCGTCCAGCAGGCCGCGCAGGATCGCGAAACCCTCCTCCGTGCGGTTGAGGCGGTTGTCCAGGGGAAGCCCGAACGCGTGGTACTCGGGGTCATGCCAGCCAGCCCCCACGCCCAGCGTCAGTCGCCCGCCCACCGCCTCGTCCAGCGTGACCGCCGCCTTGGCCAGCACGGCGGGGTGCCGGAAGCGCATGCCCAGCACGAGGCTGCCCAGCTCGATGCGCGTCGTGGTCGCACCCAGGAGCGACAGGATGGTCCACGGCTCGAGTGCACCGCGCTCCTCCGAATCGGGGAACCGGAAGATCGCGTGGTCGAACGCCCACAGGGAGTCGAGCCCTGCAGCCTCCGCGCTCAGCGCGTAGGCGCGCACCTCCGCCCACGAGCTCGGCTGGTTCGCGTGGCTGCCCAGGGGCAGGATGACGCCGACCTTCATCAGTCCTCCGGTGTCCGCTATGGATGGCCATCGTAGACCGGGCGGCAGGGCACGGATGCGCGGTCCCGCCGATGTCACTCCGTGATCGTGAGCACCGTGGGGGCGACCAGGTAGCGCGGCGTCTCCGCCTCACCCGTGATGCAGATAGCCACGTAGTCGCCGGGCGTCAGCTCGGCGGTGTCGTCGAGGGACGACCCAGACTCCACCTCCAGGTAGGCCGCCAGGAGCAGCCATTCGGGGGGGTCGGCGGTCGGGGACGTGGTGGCCAGGAGCGCCTCCAGGTCCGTGATGCCGTAGCCTTCACCCAGCCCCGCGAGCACCGCCACGAGCGCCTCGTCCGTGGCCTGGGCCTGGATGATGGCGAGGCCGGGGGTGGTCGTGCCGCCCGTCTCCAGCTCGCAGATCGTCGAGTCGCCCCGGATCGTCAGCGTGCCAGCGGGGGTCGCGACGGCCGGACCCTCACCCCGGATGCCGTCGAGGAGCGCGACCTCGAAGGCGGTCCGGTCGGCGCTCAGCGCGACCTGCGCCGGCAACCCGTCCAGCTCGTCCGCGGTGATGGCGCCCGCGTCAGTGCCGTCCTGCTCGACGACCAGCAGGCGCTCGCGCGGGTCGAGCACCGCTGGATGCGTGAGGGCCACCGCCGTCAGTGGGTCGCGGAGGGAGAACCCGGGGTCGGTCGCGGACGGGTCCTCCGCCAGCAGCCGAGCCACGAGTGCCGCGGACGGATCCTCGCCGCCGGCACGCAACCCGTCGAGAAGCGCCCCGGACATCGGCGCCTGGTCCGTGGCATCCAGCGTCACGAGCAGCAGCGGCACGCCCGATGCGAGGAGGGCGTCCACCGCTGCGGGGTCCGCGTGCGCGTTCCACTCGGCACGTCCGGGCCCGGTCGCGCCTGCCGCGATCACGTTGCCGGGCACCTCCAGGGCGCCCAGCGTCGCGGTCACGGACGCGACCCGGACGGCGCGATCGGGGTCCGTGAGCACGCGCGCGAGCGTGGTCACGGGACCCAGGGACAGGATCGCGATGGGATCGGACGCGGCGTCGAGCAGCGATCCCAGGATCTCTTCCGCCGGCCGCGAGGGCGCCGCGGCATCGGGCGCGGGGGCCAGCCCCAGCCCGTACAGCGAGTCGGCAGCGGTGCGCCACTCGGCCGGGAACGGGGTCCCGCCGCCGAGGGCCTCCTCGGACCCACAGCCGACCTCCGGGCCCGTCGCTTCGAGCGCCACCAGCAGCGCCCGGAGGTTGGCCACGCCGCTCGCGCAGCTGGTGAGGCCGGTGCCAGAGACGAGGATCGCCTGGATGTCCAGGGTGGGGTCATTGACCAGCCAGGCGAGGGACAGGATGTCGTCCGCGCCCAGGTCGGTGTCCACGACCAGCGGGCGGGTGCTCATCTGGGCCGTCGCGCTCCAGGGCATGACCGCCGCCAGGACCACGGCCAGAAGCGCGGCGATGGGGCGCGCGATCGATGTGGACATCAGGCTCACTCATCCTCCGGTGCTCGGCCGCGGAGCGCGCATCGTGGCACCGAACCGCCGAACGCGTCCAGCGCGGGTGCCCACGTGCCGCGCCCTCCGGTACCCTCCGGTACCCTGCGGCCATGAGCACCAACGACACACCCATCCGCTGGGGGATCCTCGGCACGGCGAAGATCAACGGCAAGCTGCTCGCCGGCGCAAGGGCGGCGGGTGTGGAGGTCGTGGCGATCGCCAGCCGCGACGCCGCGAAGGCCACGGCATACGCGGCGGAGGTCGGCGTGGCACGTGGCCACGGCTCCTATGCTGCCCTGCTCGCCGACCCCGAGGTCGGCGCGGTCTACATCTCGCTGCCCAACCAGCTGCACCACAGCTGGACGATGCAGGCGCTCGCGGCGGGCAAGCACGTCCTGTGCGAGAAGCCGTACTCACGTCACCCTGCGGACGTCCAGGCGGCCTGGGATGCGGCGGACGCCGCGGGCCTCGTCCTGCAGGAAGCGTTCATGTGGCGCCACTCGCCCCAGACGAAGCGGCTGCTGGAGCTGCTGCCAGGCATCGGGCCGGTGTCGTTCATCCGCGCCACCTTCGCGTTCACGCTGACGGACCCCACGAACGTCCGCCTGGGCGCCGAGCTCGATGGTGGATCGCTCATGGACGTCGGCTGCTACACGGTCAGCGCCTCGCGCCTGCTGGCGGGTGAGGAACCCGACCGTGTGCATGGCGAGCAGGTGCGCAGCGCGTCCGGCGTGGATATCCGGTTCTCGGGCCTGCTCCACTTCCCGCGCGACATCACGGCGCTCATCGCGTGCGGCTTCACCACGGAGCACCAGGGACTGGAGGTCATCGGGGCGGACGGATCGATCTTCGTGCCCGACCCCTGGCACGCGGTGGGCGGCACGATCCTCGTGCGCATGACCGGGGAGGCCGAGCAGACCGTCACGGTGCCCTTCACGAACCCGTACGGGGCGGAGCTGGCGGACATGGAGGCGGCCATCCGCGGCCAGGACCGGCCACTCCTGGGCCGGCACGATGCCCTCGGCCAGGCACGCACGATCGAGGCGCTCTATCACTCCGCGGACACCGGCCAGGCGGTCACGCTCGACTGATCCAGGCTCAGCGGCCCGGCCGGTACGGGCCCGCACCACCTGCCATTGACGGAATCGCCGCTAATTCCGATAATGGGGGTCGGATATGCGCCGGCCGGCCAGACCCTCATCCGGCCAGGCCCCCAGGCGCGGATCCGACCTTCGATCTCTCGGCGCCGTCCCGTCGGCGCGACATCTGGGCCTCCCTTCACGGCCTTCCCTCACACGGGTAGGAGCGACATGACAGACACCCGCCAGCTCGTCCAGGACCGCCGTGACGAGTACGCGTTCCACGATGACATCACGTATCTCCACGAGGCCAAGCGCGGCCTCACGCGTGCCACCGTGGAGGAGATCAGCGGGCTCAAGAACGAGCCGGCGTGGATGCTCCAGTACCGCCTGAGGGCCTTCGAGCACTTCCTCAAGCGGCCCATGCCCGACTGGGGCGGGGACCTGGGCCGGATCGATCTGGACAAGATCGTGTACTACCGCAAGCCCTCCGAGCGCGAGGAGAAGTCCTGGGACGACGTCCCGGACCAGATCAAGAAGACCTTCGAGAAGCTGGGCATCCCGGAGGCGGAGCGCAAGTTCCTGTCCGGTGTCGGGGCCCAGTACGACTCCGAGGTGGTCTACCACTCCGTGCGGGAGGAGCTGACCAAGATCGGCGTGGTGTTCATGGGCACCGACCAGGCGCTCATCGAGTACCCGGAGATCTTCCGGGCCCACTTCGGCACGGTCGTGCCGCCGGAGGACAACAAGTTCTCGGCGCTCAACGCCGCGGTCTGGTCAGGCGGCTCGTTCGTGTACGTGCCCAAGGGTGTGGACGTGCCGCTGCCGCTCCAGGCGTACTTCCGCATCAACGGCGAGAACACGGGCCAGTTCGAGCGGACCCTGATCGTGGTCGACGAGGGCGCAAGCGTCCACTACATCGAAGGCTGCACGGCCCCTATCTACGCCACCGACTCGCTCCATGCCGCCGTGGTGGAGGTCGTGGCGCTGGCCGGCTCGAAGGTCCGCTACACGACCATCCAGAACTGGTCGAACGACGTCTACAACCTGGTCACCAAGCGCGCCCACGCCCACGAGAACGCTCGCGTCGAGTGGATCGATGCGAACACCGGCTCGCGCCTGACCATGAAGTACCCCTCCATCTACCTGCGCGGCCGGGGCGCCACCGCGGACATCATCTCGGTGGCCGTCGCGGGTCGCGATCAGCACCAGGACACGGGCGCCAAGGCCGTGCACCTGGCGCCGGACACGAAGTCGCGCATCGTCTCCAAGTCGGTGTCCAAGGACGGTGGCCGGGCCACGTACCGGGGTCACATCAAGGTCGCGCCGGGCGCCACGAACGTGGTCGCCAGCGTCCGCTGCGATGCCCTGATGCTGGATGCCGTGTCGCGCAGCGACACGTACCCCTACATCGACATCCAGGAGGATGACACCACCCTGACCCATGAGGCCACGGTGGGCAAGATCTCCGCGGACCAGATCTTCTACCTCATGAGCCGCGGCCTGACGGAGAACGAGGCGCAGAACCTCATCGTGCAGGGGTTCCTGGAGGTGTTCACCAAGGAGCTGCCGATGGAGTACGCCATCGAGTTCAACCGGCTGGTCAAGCTCGAGATGGAGGGCTCGCTCGGGTGAGCGTCAAGCCGCTGGACCTCGCCTTCGTCTCGGAGGACATCGCGTCGGGTCTGTCCCATGACCTGGGCGAGCCGGAGTGGCTGCGCGACGAGCGGGTGGCTGCGGCGCGCCTCGTGGCGCAGCTGCCCGCCGAGAGCAACCGGCTGTACACGCCGTATCTGGACCTGCGCGCCGCGCGCTTCGGGGAGATCGAGGTCTATCCCCAGGCGGGCGTCGCGCCGGATAGCGATGGCGACCTGCCGGAGGGCGCTTCCGCCTACCTGCACGTCCGTGAGAACGCCGTCGTGGAGCGGGCCATCAGCCCGGTCGCACGCGACGCGGGCATCTTCATCGGTACGTTCGAGGAGGCGCTCCGCGACCGCCCGGACGTGCTGCGCGGCGCCATCGAGGGCGGTGACTCACTGCCCGCGGACGATGCGTTCGGCCAGGTGGCGCGCGCCGTCGCCACGCTCGGCCTGCTCATCCATGTCCCGGAGGGCCTCTCCCTCGCCGCGCCCATCCTGGTCCGCTGGGATCTGGGCACGGCCGGCCGCGGCCTCGTGTCACGCACGGTGATCTCCCTGGGCCGCGGTGCTCGTGCCTCCATCCTGGAGGTCCAGGGTGACGCGGACGCGCGTGAAGGCGAGGGCGCCCAGTCCCTGTGGTGGGGCACCAGCGAGGTGCTCCTCGCAGAGGGCGCGTCCCTGTCCGTCGCGGCGGAGCAGGACTTCGACGCATCGACCCTCGCGATGATCAACCGCCACGCGCGCATCGGACGCGGCGCGTCGCTCCAGCTCGCGCTCGCGAGCGTGGGATCGCGCATCCACAAGAGTCGCATCGACAACCTGCTCATCGGCGACGGCTCATCCGTCCACCAGGTGGAGATCGGGTTCGGCTCCGGGGACCAGCTGTTCGACCTGACCAGCTACACCCGCCACATCGGACAGGACACCACGGGTGACCTGCTGAGCAAGGGCGTGTTCACGGATCGCGCGCGGGGCTACATCAAGGGCCTCATCGATATCCAGCGGAGCGCCATCGGCACCGACTCGTTCCTGGGTGAGTTCGGCATGCTGCTGAGCAAGAAGGCCCGCTCCGTCACGATCCCCAGCCTGGAGATCGACCAGCCCGACTGCAAGCGTGCCGCGCACTCGAGCTCCGTCGGGCCCATCGACGAGGGCCAGATCTTCTACCTCCAGAGCCGTGGCCTGGACCGGGAGACCGCCCGCAAGTTCATCGTCATGGGGTTTTTGGAGCCGGTCGTGGCGCGCATCCCTCTCCCGGAGGCGCAGGACCGCCTGCGCGGGCTCCTGGAGCGCAAGTGGCCCACGGAGGTCCCCGCCGTCGTCGCCGCCTGAGGCACGCGGCTGGACATTCGAAGGGCATGAGCCACGAATCGACCACCACCCGCCGCGTCCCGGTCGCGGATCTCGATGCGCTTCCGCCCGGCACCATGCTCATGGTGCAGGTGGACGATGTGAACATCCTGCTCGTCAACCAGGACGGGCTGTACGCGCTCCAGGGCACCTGCTCCCATGAGTACTTCGAGCTGGACCGGGGGTTCCTGACGGGCGACGCCGTCACGTGCGCCCTGCATCTGTCGCGGTTCGACCTCGCCACGGGCGACGCTCTCGATCCGCCCGCGGAGCTGCCGCTGATGCGCTACCCGCTGACCGTCGAGGACGGCCGGCTGGTGCTGGAGCTGCCGATCGGGGCCGTGCCGGTCAACGAGTAGCGGTCACGCGCCGACGGGACGCGGTGGAGCCAGGTGCATGCGGCTCGCGGCATATCGGGGTTCGCGCCTCGTGGCGCAGCGCCGGGCCGAAACCCCGGTCTGGGCCGACGCGTCAGCGCACGTGCAGCCCGATTCGATGCCAGGCGTCGTTCATGTAGCCCTTGGGGTTCCAGCGTTCGTGGACATGCACGGCGCCGGTGCCACCGTCCGAGTCGTGAGCCCGGACGATCAGCTCGCGATCGCCGGGGGCGAGCGTCGTGACGACCTGCCAGCGTGACCATGCGCCGGGGGCGGGGCGATCCAGCAGGTCGGCGGTCTGCCACGTGGCGCCACCGTCCGTGGACAGCTGGACGGATGCCACCCTGCGGTGGCCGGGGGCCGTGGCGTACCCCTGCACGATCATCGGACCCGCGGGGACCGTGGCGCCCGTCGCCGGCACGCACACGACCGCCTGGAGCGGCGCCTCCTCGATGGCCGGGTACGCATCCCAGTCGACCGTGGCCGGGTCGGCATCGGCCGGCAGGACCTTGTAGGCCCGGGTCTGGAAGTAGTTGTCCGTGGGTCGGTCGGAGACGATGATCCGACCCAGCCACTTGACGCTGCGCGCGCCGATGTAGCCCGGGATGAGCGCCCGGAGCGGGAAGCCGTGCTCGGGCGGCAGCGGCCCACCGTTCATCCGGTCGGCCAGCAGGACATCACCCGCCAGCGCCCGCGACAGGTCGATGGACGACCCGAAGCCGAAGGTGTGCCCGTGCCGGGTCACCTCGTCGAGCCCCTCGAACCAGACGTGGCTCGCTCCTGCCTGGACGCCCGCCTGGGCGAGCACCTCCGCCAGCGAGACGCCACCCCAGCGGGCCGTGCTGACCGCTTCCGCGCCCCAGGGCACCTCGCCCGGGATGGGCCGGACCGCGATCAGCTCGTCCCGGCGGTTGCCGGCGCACTGGAGCGTGACCACGGCTTCCCGTCGCGCGAACCGGCCCACCAGCGCCGCATGCGAGTACGTGGTGGGCCGATGGACCAGGCCCTCCACGACCAGGCTCCAGTTGTCCAGCGCCAGGTCCGGGATGGCGCCGTGATCGCGCACGAAGAAGTCCTCGCGCCACGTCAGGGGCCGCTCCACGAGCCGGGCCAGCGGCGGGCCGCCGCAGATCGGCGACTCGCTCCGGATGATGAATGTGGGGTCCTTGTCGATGGCCTCCATCGTCAGCCGGGCATCCCGAATGCGAGCAGGCCACCGCTGCCGACCAGGTCGAACGATGGCGCGTAGATGCGCTCCCCGGCCACCACCGGCGAGAAGATGGCGCCATACATGTCGACGTCGATGCGCCAGACCTGCGCGCCGCTGGCGGCATCGAAGGCCTGGACCGCGCCCGTGGCGTTGATGTCGGTCGTGCCCACGATGACGAGGCCGTCCACGACCGCCGGGATGGGCTGGTAGGCGAACGGCGGGGGCGAGTCCTGGATGGGCGCCTCCCAGGCGGGCGCACCGGTGCCGGCGTCCACGGCGTAGAGCGTCGTCACCCCATTCACGAACGCGAATGTGCCGTTGACGGTGATGGAGGCGACCATGCGGGAGGACGTGGCCATGGACCAGCGCTCGGTGCCGTCAGCGCGGGTGCGCGTCGTGACGGTGCCACCGGCGAGGCCGACGATCAGGTCGTCGCGCGTCAGCACCACGGGCGTCACGGGGGCGTTGCCCAGGTCCCCGACCGCGATGCGCAGCTGATCATCGCCGGTGACGACGTCCCGCAGCACGAGCGTGTTGTCGCCCTCGACGACCGCCACGGTGGTGGCGTCCGCGGTGAGCGGCCCGGCCGGCTGGCCCGGGGACAGCTCCTGCGCCCAGACCTGGGAACCGGTGCTGCGGTCGAGAGCGATGAGCTGGCGATCGAGGGAACGGCGGCTGTCGCTGGAGTAGACACTGGCGATGACGCTGGAGCCGGCGATGACGGGGGAGTAGACGCCCGCGAGCGCAGCCTGCGGGCCGGGGTCGATGGCAAAGGTCCAGAGCGTGCTGCCATCCACTGCCGAGAGCGCCACGAGGCCGGTCGGCGTGCCCACGTAGATCGTTGTGCCGTCGGTCGCGAGGCCGCCCAGCATGCCGTTGCCCTCCGGCACGAGGTTGACGCGCCAGATCTCGGTGCCATCCGGCGCGAACGCGATGGCGTCTCCGGCGTCCGTCAGGGTCAGCACCTCCTGGCCCACGATGAACGCGCGCGTACCCAGGACGGCACCGCCGTCCGTGCCCGTCCAGCACAGGATCGGTGTGCCCGTCGGGGCCGGGCCGGGCTGCGGGCCGTTGAGCGCCTCAGTGCCGCCGGGGAGGGCGGGCACGTCCGTGGACAGTGACGGTGCCGTGCAGCTCGCGGCGGCATCCTGGCCGGCGATCGGCGCCGCACCTACGGCGAGCAGCGTGACGGCGAGCAGCGGCACGAGCGATCGGTGGCGCGACATCCGGAGAGACCTCGTCAGCAGTCGGTGGGGCGTGGGTGACACGTCGGTGGCGTGGCGCAATGGTGGCACGGAGGCGGCCACCGCTGCGCAGCGGTCTGCGTGCCGCGACCGCCCGAGCGCAACCCGGGGATCGTCGTGTGGTCTTCGGGTCAGCGAGGCAGGATCTTGCCCAGGCCCTGGGCCGCTGCGGCCTGCAGCAGCGCGTCGCCGAAGACGACGTCCGCGAGGCCCACGCCCAGGTGCGTCACGAGCACCCGGCCACGTGCCGGCCGCGCGGTCCCCGCGAGGAGCGCCTCACCCATCGTCGCGCCCGGCTCGGGGTAACCCCGGAACACCGCGTCCGTCCGGTTGGCCAGGAACTGGCCGCGATCATCCACCAGGAACAGGGCCGCCTCCGCGGCCACTGCCGCGGGTACGCACATGTCGTAGTCCACGGCGACGACCGTGACGTCCGGCGCCCACGCGCTCAGCGGCACCGCCTGCCGGTCCGGCCCGAACGAGACCAGCGTCACGACCACGTCCGCGCCCTCGATGGCCTCGACGGCGCGCTCCACGGTCGCGATGGCGTCGAACGCCCCGGTGTCCTCCGCTTCCGCGGCGAGCGCACCGGCGCGGCCCGCGTCCCGGTCATGGATGACGAGGGTGCTGCCAGGCAGCAGGTGTGCCAGCACGGCCAGGTGGCTGCGGCCCTGGATGCCTGCCCCCACGAGGCCGATGCGCAGGGCGCGGTCCGCCGGGTCCGGCGCCCAGTGCTCGATGGCCACGCCGCTCACGGCCGCGGTGCGATGCGCGGTGATGGGCCCGGCGTCCAGCACGCCGCGCGGCAGACCCGTCCGAGCGTCGCTCATGAGCACGGTACCGTGGATGGCGGGCATGCCCAGCGCGGTGTTGCCCGGGACCCCGACGACCCACTTCATACCCAGCAGGTCGTCGCTGCCGTCCGCGGCGCTCCCCCGCAGGTAGGCGGGCATCGCGTGCCCGAAGCTGGCCGCCGAGCGGGGATGGACGCCGATCTTGGGCGGCAGCTCCGCGTCCGCGACGAGCGCGAGCATCGTCCGGCGGGCGAGCACGAGGCGCTCCTCGACCGGGGGCAGGGCCGCGAGCACGTCGTCGGCGGACAGGTACCGGAGAGGGGTCGGCTGGATCGTCATGAGTGCCGCGAGTGTACCGGTTCACGCTCGCCGGATCGGCTGCGGCGCCGGCGGCCCTGCGGTCCACGTCCTGTGGCCGTCGCTCGATGGGTCGCCACGGGCCGCTCCCGGACGGTGTCGGCTACGATGCGAGCATGAGCGCACGCGGGTCCGCTTCGCCGGTCGAGTCGCTGTCGGCCCGGTTGGCGGCGGAAGGGCTGTCGGCCCACGCATGGGGCAACGGGCCGGGAGACCGGTATGGCGTGCACGAGCATGGGTACGACAAGGTCCTCGTGGCCGCCGCCGGGTCGATCGAGTTCAGCCTGCCGGGAGTGGGCCGGTCGGTGGTGCTCGCGACCGGAGACCGGCTGGACCTGCCGGCGGACATGGCCCACGGGGCCCGGGTCGGCCCTGATGGGGTCACCTGCCTGGAGGCGCACCTCGGGCGCGGGTCCCTCGAGGGCGGGCTGCGGCACGTTCCGGGATGGGCGCAGCACCGTGCGGACGCGCTGGACGAAACCGCACACGACGGGACGGCGTAGCCACTGATGGAGACCGCACACGCGGGCGCCAGCGACGCCGGGCTCGTCGCGTCCCTGACCCGGGGGGACGCGGGCGCGCTTGAGCAGCTGTATGACCGGTATGCGGACCCGATCTATCGGGCCGCCTTCCGGCGTCTTGGCGATCGACAACTGGCGGAAGAGGTCTTGCAGGACACCTACCTGGCGCTCTGGGATCGAGCCGAGCTCTACGACCCCGCGGCGGGCTCGCTGCTCGCCTGGCTGTCCACGATCGCGCGCAACCGCGCCGTCGACCGGCTCCGGGCGCTGGGGCGCCGCCCGAACGCGCTGCCCCTGTCCGCGATGGTGGATGACGATGAGGCCGATGACCGGGGCATGGACCGGGCACTGGCCCAGGGCGAGGTCGTGGGCGGGAGCATGACCGACACCGACCCCGTGGTGGTGGCCGACCGGGCCGCCTTGCGCGCGGAGATCCGGGTCGCGCTCGACCGCCTCCCCGCCGCGGAACGCCAGGTCCTCGAACTCGCCTACTACCACGACCTGACCCAGACCGAGATCGCGACGCGACTGGGCTGGCCCCTGGGCACCGTCAAGACCCGGACCCGACGTGCGTTGTTGCGACTGCGGGCAGCGCTCGCGACCAGCCTGGGACCGGACGTCGCTTTGGTGCCCGCGCAGCTCGCGGAGCTCGACGCGTCCGTGACGGACGAGGAGGCGGCCCATGTCGCACGCTGACGTCCTGGCGCTCCTGGAGGCCGCGGCGCTGATGCCCGGACGCGTGCGCGCGCTGCTCTCCGGGGACACGGAGGAATCGGCCGCGCTCCAGCACCACCTTGACGGGTGCGGAGCATGCCGTCGCGAGGCCGGCGCGTGGCAGGCCGTGGACGAGGCGCTCGTCGCGGTGGCGCCCGATCCGCTGCCGGCGCCCGCAGCCGCGAAGGCCCGCATCCTCGCGAACGTGGTGGCGACGGGCGTGGCGCGTGGGCCGGACCGGATCCTGGGAGCGCCGCGCCCGGCCCTGAGCGCGGCCGGCGGCGTGGGTGGCGTCGCAGCGGGGACCGACGGCGCCGCGGCCTCTTCCGACTCCCCGACGGCACCCCACGCTGCGGCACCCGCCGACGCAGACGCGCCGCCCGCCCCGAACGCGGGTCGCGTCTGGCGCACCCCGGGCGGCGCCCCGATGCCATCGCCGATGCCGGTCCCCGTGCCGGCGGGCACCGCTGCACCCGGCGCACCGCTGCCGGGCGATCACGCTCCCGCCGCTCCCGCCGCTCCCGCCGGTCCCGTGGGCCCCGCCGCCAACGCCCATCCGGGCGACCGTGCGGCCGTCGGTACGCCCGAGGGCGCGGCTGTCCCGCCGGGCAGGCGCGGTCTGCGGGTCCTCGCGGGTGGC
>Ga0105047_10004184_pt1 | contig 25225 bp, 22 predicted proteins | sample MAT04_FD_78384 | JGI IMG/M metagenome (GOLD analysis project Ga0105047, IMG submission 78384) | Freshwater microbial communities from Lake Fryxell liftoff mats and glacier meltwater in Antarctica - MAT-04 (megahit assembly) | ecosystem: Environmental > Aquatic > Freshwater > Ice > Liftoff...
CTTCATGGCAGCTTGTATACAGTTATTTTAGAATATGGAGTCGATCAGGTTTTATAGAACGAATTCATAACATACTGAGAGATAGATTAAGAAAATCTGTTGAGCGTAATAAAAGTCCTTCTACGGCTATTATAGATAGTCAATCAGCAAAAAAAACAGAACAAGGAGGGTCACGAGGATACGATGCAGGTAAAAAGATCAACGGCAGGAAAAGACACATTATAGTCGACTGTTTAGGTCTAATATTAGCCTTAAATATACACCCAGCTAGTATTCAAGATCGTGATGGTGCAAAAGAGACGCTATTAAAGATCAAAGGTTTATATCCACTCTTAAATTTGATTTGGGCAGATAGAGGTTATCCAGGTGAGCTAATAGAGTGGGTTAACGAGCATTTTGATATCAAATTCGAGATAGTCAAGAGGGGTGATGATGTGAAAGGATTTGAAATGCTGCCTTGGAGATGGATTTTAGAAGGCACTCTCGCTTGGATTAGTCGTAACCGTCGAATGAGTAAAGATTACGAAAGGCTACCAAAGACAACCGAGTCTTGGATATATTTAGCAATGACATCGCTTATGCTGAAGCGTCTTGAGAAAATTCAAGAAAATAAAATCCCTCAAATTGCCGCTTAAAACATATAACATCATCTAAAATAAATTAAAAACGATTGAAAAATTGAAAATAGGCCTTCAGATGCTTCTAAAGATTTTTTAAACACCCTCTTAGAGAGAGAGGGGAATATAACTTTGAAGATAAAGTATCAAGTAAAAAAGCTGAGGCCTCAAAGACGCGCAGCAATTGTGGGAAAATGAAATGAAAAGGGGCCGGGCCTGTGAAATAAAAAGAATCGCAGGATCGCAGGCTCAGCCTTTTTCATAAGTTAACTTATTTACGGCGATACGGTATTCTATAAGAAAAAGGAGAATTTTTATGAAACAGGAGCATGAGAAACGCGATACAGTTCGTTTAACGATCGATTTCCCTGTAGATCAGCATACATACATTAAAATGTTAGCCGCTAAAGAAGGTGTCAGCCTGAGGCAATTCGTTATTGAGCACTTACCGAATCTCGAAAAAGGTAAAAAAAGCATACGGATATCGAAAAAGATCAATTTGATGAATTGTTAAAAGAATTACTAGTTGAAAAAGCGAATGTCTTAAAGAGATTATCCAAAAAATGATTAAATATTTGACACTCGAGCAAGTTCTCAAAATCCATGATGCATTTATCGAAAAATTCGGTCGGTTGTAGGGAATAAGGGACATGAATCTTTTATTGTCAGCAATTGAAACACTTAAATGCTCAGGATAAATCAAAAAATCACCATTCAAATTTGTAGGGCGAGTTAAAAATGGAATCACAGACTGCTATGGAAACGCAAAGAAAAATTCCATCGATCGGAGTACTTATTCCGACTTGGAAGGGAGTTAAACAGCTTAGAAATTGTCTAACTCCTCTCATTCAATCTTCCTTGAAGCCTCGTATTTTAATAATCGATTCTTCTTCGGATGACGGGACAATCGAACTCGCTGAATCGCTTGGTGTCGAAATATGCCTCATTCCTCAAAAGGAATTTAATCATGGAACTACAAGGGAATGGGGAAGAAAAAAACTTGCTACCGATATCGTTGTCATGATGACACAGGATGCATATGCAACATCGGCCGATATGCTTGAAAAGTTGGTGGCCCCCCTTCTCTCAGAACAAGCTTCCATCGCTTATGCACGTCAAATACCCCATCTGAACGCAAGCTTTTTGGCGTCTTTTTCTCGACACTTTAATTACCCTTCCGAGGGCCATAATAGAAGTTTAGATGATGTTCATCAATATGGAGTTTATACCTTTTTTTGTTCGAATTCATGCGCCGCTTATAAGAACCGTGCTTTAGACGAAATAGACGGTTTTTCTAAAACGCTATTTGGCGAAGATACGATTGCTGTAGCGAAGCTTTTGCACCGTAATCATCATATCGCTTATGTTGCGGAAGCGGTTGTCCGGCATTCTCATGATTATAACTTAAAAGAAGAATTTTATCGACATATCGACATTGGGTTTTCAAGGAAAGCCATTCAACCTCTAATTCAAATAGGAGGAAAAGATAGCAAAAGAGGAAAGGCTTATACTATCGCTCTGTTTAAAAATCTTTGGCATTCCCATAAAACTTTGATTCCTTACGCTTTCGTGCAAACTTTTGCAAAATTTTTTGGTTACACCTTGGGCAAAACTTGCGAGAAAGCTCCTCGATGGATAAAAAATCTCTTCAAATAAAATAAGCTCCCTAAAATATTTCCTTTAATTAATCTTTTAAAAAACACACATGTTTGGTAAATTACGAATCAATTATTTTCTTTAAAGGATTTTGCATGTCCAAAGATGATCGGGAACAAAGCATTCATAATATTTACAAAGAACTTTATGACGTCACTATTCCTGATTTAGACTATTACATCCGCCAAATTGATTGCCGCGATGGTTGCCCTGTAAAAACAGATGGGCGCGGTTATATGTTGGCTTTGCACGCAGGCAATTTATTGGAAGGATATAAAATCGCGCGTGGGCCTAATCCTTTTGCGTCGATCTGTGGAATGATTTGCGGTGCCCCTTGCGAGATCGCTTGCCGACGCGACCGGGTCGATAAAACTTTAACAATTCGAGCTCAAAAACGTTATCTTGATGAATGGTATGGACTAGATAAAAAAGCTCACATTAAATCTTTAGAATATAGCTATGCACGCGGTTCGACTCGTCCGCAACCGAATGGATTGAGAGTGGCTTGCATTGGCGCAGGTGTTGCTTCTTATACCTGCGCACATGATTTGTTACGCTTAGGCTATGCGGTAGATATTTATGAAATGATGCGATTACCTGGAGGTATGCTTGTTTATGGCGTGCCCGCCTATCGGCTTAAAAATGAGATTGCAATCAATGAATGCGCTGCTATCGAACATTTAGGCGCAAAGGTGATCTACGATACCAAAGTAGGTAGAGACATTACCATGCAGACCTTGCTTGAACGCTATAATGCAGTCTTTATTGGCGTAGGATTATGGAAATCGCGCGAACTGCCGATTCCGGGTGCCGATTTCCCTGATATTATTAGGGGTATTGAATATTTAAGAGTACGTTGTGTAGAAGAGAAATGGAAAATCGGTGAACACCTCGTGGTTGTGGGTGGAGGAAACGTTGCCTTTGACGTGGCTCGAACTTCAGTCAGAAATGGAGCCAAAAGCGTGACAATGGTCTGTTTAGAATCGCGCGATGAACAAACTGCCGATGAATTCGAAATCGAAGATGGAATGGAAGAAGGGATCAAAACAATTAACAGAGTCGGTCCGATAGCCGTCGAACGGGATTTTCAAGGCAAAATTATCGGCTTACGGGTTCAGCCTATTTATTCATTATTTGATCATCTCGGAAAATTTGCTCCCCAATTCGTGCCGGATAGTCAATATGTCATCCCTTGCGATTCGGTCGCTTTGGCGATCGGGCAATCGATGGATTTAAGTTTGTTCGACGGTTGGGATGATAAGGAAAGCTTAAAGTTGGATCGAGGGATGATCAAAACTGAAAGAGATTCCGGAAGGACTTCAATGGAAAGAGTGTATGCAGGGGGAGATGCCGCCTTTGGACCGGCTCTTTTCATTACGGCTATTAAGCATGGCCAAGATGCCGCCCGAAGCATCGATAGTGATTTAAGAGGAACCAAGCCTTATCAAGAATTTGTCGGCGAATTTACTGAACTCTCCCCTATTAGAGATAAAACCTATTTGAAAACCAAGTGGGCACTACCTTCCATGCAACCCGCTGATATACGCGTGAAAAACTCTAAAATGGTGGAAAATAATTATACGGATGAAGAAGCGCATGAACAAGCCAATCGTTGTCTTCAATGCCATGTTTCCCCTGTATTTGACGGGACCCTCTGCATAAAATGCAATGGTTGTGTAGATGTTTGCCCTTGTAACTGCCTTAAACAGGTCCCTATTAACAAAATGAATTTAGACTTAGGCGACGGGAAAATGCGTCAAGCTGTAGACCATTTTTATGGCGTCGACTCGGCTTCTATGGGTGAAGAGGATCTCGCTTCCATGGGCACAGCCATGTTAAAAGATGAAGATCTCTGCATTCGCTGCGGATTATGCGCTGAAAAATGTCCTACTCAAGCTGTGACTATGGATGCCATGAACTACTCATTTAGATGGATAGGCTAACCCGGATGCTATTTTGGATCTTAACACTTTCCATTGTGGCCGGTTTGGTTGGACTAGGAATTTATATTTATAACTTACGACATGGACAGTTTGATGATCAAGAATCGGTCAAATATCAACTATTTCATGAAGAAGATCCCGACAATTAAAAAACAAATACAAAATGCCAAAACAAAGAAATTCACTTAATTCCGATCTCGATGAAAATGATCCGCAGATGACAAGGCGCTCTTTTTTAGCTTTAATGGGCGTCGGTGCTTGCTTGCTGGGAGCCGGTCAATTTTTCGGGGCATCCATCTTAGGATTTCTTTATCCCAATGCCATGGCTAATCCTCCAAGCTTTTTTTCCATTGGACGACCGGAAGAAGTCCTTTCCAGGGAAGGAAAAATATTTTATGCGAAGCAAAAAGTCTTTATTGAAACGCAAGCGGGTAAAGTGCGCGTTCAAACTGGCATTTGCACACACTTAGGTTGCACGGTTAACATGGTGGATACTGGCTATAAATGCCCTTGTCATGGTTCCGTGTATGATTTACATGGGAGAAACGTAGCCGGACCTGCTCCCTTACCGCTTGTTTACTATCAAGTGCTTTTGGCAGCTTCGGGAGATTTAATGGTAGACAAAGCCAAATCGACTTTAGATTCCAATGCTGCATGGTTTTCACCACATACATAGTAGAAGATTGAAGGAGTGCGCAGATGGCTGTTTTTCGCGGAAAGAAACGTGAATCCTGGGGAGAATATCTCGTTAATCTCCCCTCACTAATTTTACGATCTATTTTTCGCCATAATTATCCTAACAATGATGTCGATAGATCGGAAATTATTTTTAAGAATTTTTTTCTCCATTTTCACCCTGTAAAATGCCATAAACATTCCTTGGATCCTTTTTATACTCTCGGCTTGGGGACCATCACCACTAGTTTATTTTTATTATTAAGTGTGACGGGCATTATTTTGATGTTTTACTACATTCCGACTGAAGATCGTGCCTATACGATTATGAAAGACTGGCAGGACACAACTCCATTTGCCATGATGTTTCGTAATATGCATCGCTGGGCGGCTCAGTTAATGGTTTTATTTGTCTTCCTACACATGTCGCGTGTCTTTTACACAGGATCTTACAAAGGCACGCGTCGCTTTAATTGGGTAATCGGTGTCATCCTCATGGTTTTGACATTACTCTTATCCTTTACCGGCTATTTATTGCCTTGGGATCAATTAGCATTTTGGGCGATTACAGTGGGAAGCAATATTGCAGGCTATGTGCCGAATTTGCCGGGATTCGAGTACAATGTGAATCGCGTTATGCTTTTAGCTTCTACAATGGTCGGACAAGATGCTCTCATTCGCTTTTATGTTTTGCATGTCGCATTTTTACCCTTAGTGACCGGCACTCTGATCGGCGTGCATTTCTGGAGAATTCGTAAGGATGGGGGTTTAAGCCGTCCTCCGGATAAGTTCCGCCCTGACCCCTACCGCGTCGTTCAACGATCGGACACAAAAGAATCTTTTGCTCCAGGTGTGAAAAGAACTTACGGGCTGATGGAACTTGTCAGAGGAACTTGTCCAACTGTTGACAAAGGCCCTTATAACTTTGTTTTTACTTGGCCCCACTTATTAAGAGCCGAACTGCTCGTTTTTTTGCTCACAACAGGACTAGTGCTGGCACTTTCGTTTATCGATGCTCCTCTTGAAGAACCCGCTAACCCAAGCAAGCCCACTAACCCCTCAAAAGCTCCTTGGTATTTTTTAGGACTGCAAGAAATGGTCGCCTATAATGCTTTTTGGGGAGGAGTAGCGATTCCGACTTTGATGGTTTTAGGGTTAATGGCGATTCCTTATTTAGATCGAAATCCTCATGGAGAAGGTTATTGGTTTCACAGAAGCCGTTATTTAGCAATTTTTGTATACACTTTATTTATGACTTGGCAAGGAATTTTAATCATTATCGGCACTTACTTTAGAGGTGCGAATTGGGGATGGATTTGGCCATGGACAGAAACTTTTGCACGTCATTAATATACTCAACTTAGCTCAAAGTAAGGAATGACATGCGCGCGGATACATACCAAGTTTTTTTGATCACAGCCGGAATTATTGTCACGATGCTTTTGGGTATATTTTTTTATCGTGAAATATTTCCTGAATATAAAATCTATCAAAAAGACTACATCGCGCTTGACGAATTTCACTCGACTTATTCTCATCAACCGGCGACAAAATTCAAAGAAGGCATTAAACAAATTGTGATCACGAGGGCTGACAATGGTCCTCCGGAAATCGATCGTTGCATTTCTTGTCACGTCGCTCTACAGATTCCTTATTTTTCGCCGACAAAAATTGCTAAAGATCTCAACGATAACATCATGTACGACGTCAACGGAAAACCGATTCAAATTCCGAATGAAAACTATATTTGGAAAAAATTAGATGACAAAATTAGTGAGCTACGTGATTCGCAGGTCATTGCACATTTAAAAGAGAGGAATGAAACAAATGCAGTGAAACAACGTTTAAAATTGGCCGATGATTATGAGGGCTTAAAGACTGCAAAAGTTCGAGATCAAGTTTACGATGTCACTAAAGTTTTGGTGATGCATCCCCTCATTAGTCATGAAACTCGACCTTTCGAGTTTCATCCGGTTGAAGAATATGGGTGTGTTTCATGTCATAGTGGAAACGGTCGCGGATTAGTGACCGACCGTGCACATGGACCGGTTTTTGATGGTCGATATGAGGAAGAAAATGAGGGTTTAGTTCCTGAATTTATTGAAAAAGACCCCAAAAATGATCCTCGTTTTTCCCGAATGTTTAATGCTAAGCCGGGCAGCCGCCTCATTTTTCAAACAACCCCTCTGTTAGTCGGTTCGCTTATACAAGCTAAATGTATGAATTGCCATCAGACAAGTCATCTTAAGCTAGATTCTGCAGTCAATACAACATCCGAATTAACCCGTCGACGCGACATAAAAGTCCAAATATTACTCAAGTCTTATGACAATGACCGACAAACTCTTCTTGATCTTTTAAAAATCACTCGGATGATCGAAGAAAAAGGCCACGAGCAGACTCTGCAAGCTTTGCAAGAATTGACAACAGACTATTCCCTATCGGAATCTGAACTAAAACGCATTCATTCTCAAATTAAATATTTAAAAATAAACGAGAACGAACAAGCTGTAAATGAAGATCTCGATCAAACAATCACGAGTTTATTAGGATCTAAAGAGCTTGTCGCTAAATCTAAAATCGCTTTTCAAGAAAAAGGACTTAACGGGATCGATGAATTTATAAAGAACGCGCAAACCGATCCCTCTGCTCACGGAACATTGTTTATTCAAGCAGAGGCTCTCAAGTATAATCAGGATCTTTTATTACATGCTAAAGAAGTAAAAAACTCCTTCGAATCTGCTATCAAAAATCAAAAAAATCTCGCATCTTTGAATTCCGATGTCGATAACCTCACACGTAATTATCAAAGGGGAAAAGAGCTTTACCTTTCACAAGCTTGTTATGCTTGCCATCGGATTGCCGGCTACACGCGTGGAGGAATAGGCCCGGAGTTGACAAAAATCGGCGAAAGCTATCCTTGGTATATTAAGCAATCGATTGTTTGGCCACAAGCCGATCTATCTAGTTCGACGATGCCTAATATGCGATTAGATCATCTTGAAATAGAAGACCTGATGGCATTTTTATTAGCACAACGCGGGGGTAACCTCGCAGTTGCCGAAACAGCCTATCAAGCCGACCTCTTGTCCTGGGAAGGAGGTAAAAAGTCGGAGTGGGAAAAACCTATTCAACCTGCTCGGATTTACGATATTCGATATGCTATGACAGTATTTGCCACAGAAGGATGTGCCGCTTGTCATCGTTTGGAAGGCTATGAATCTAATGTGGGTTTTAAAGTTGAAAAAGATCCCGGCCTTGATTTTGATATGCTCTACGAAAAGCAACACTGGTTTAAACAGTTATTTCCGGAAATCATCCATATTAACCGGTATGATGAAGAATTACCCGGATCGCATATCGTTGCTAGTTTAGAAAAATTTAAAGATGAAATCGATGAACAGATCGTTTCGGATGTCAGACAAAATAGCCTTTTAGAGGAGATCTCCCGGAATCATCCACAAGTCGTCGAATCATTTTATTCAAACTTTCGTTATGCTTCGCGTGCTAAAAATGACCATTACGAGCGTTTGCTTAAAAATGAGCTTGAGCTTGAAAAAGTAACGGCGATTCGAAAGGAACAAAAAGAGTGGCAAGATCGCGTACACAAGGTCCTGATGATGTATATCCAAACCTATGGATTAGGGCGTTTAATCGGACCTCATTTGAATTGGTCGGGCATTTACCGGTCAGATCAATGGTTAATGGAGCATTTTAAAAATCCGGCAGGCCATGTCCCCCGTTCAATCATGCCTATTTTCCCTTTCGATGATACGAAGTTTTATTCCTTAACACACATGTTGGATAAACTTAGCCTTATAAATCGTCAAAAAACGCGAGACATTTGGACTCATCGTGGATTTAATCCTCAAGAGGCATTCGACGTCCATTGCGCTCAGTGTCATGGAATGACTTTCTATGGCAACGGAGCAATTGCCGAATGGATTTTTCCTCTTCCAAAAAACCTGCGTAATTCTGAATTTCTGCGTAATTTAACGAAAGAACAGGTTTTCCTATCTATTAAAAATGGTGTAAAAGGGACTCCAATGCCCCCTTGGGGAGAAGTTGCCCAAGATAAACCCCATGACATTGCTAGTCAAGGAGGGCAAATGCCAGTCTTAACTGAATCTGAAATTCACTATCTCGTTGATTGGCTCTTTTCCTCTCTGCCTGGTGGAGAAGTCATTAAAGAAGATAATGTGGCTAAGTGGAAGTATGGACCTGAAGAGATTTTAGAAGAATTGCGACAGGAAGACTCTTTATCGACTTCGGAATCTGAAAAAAAAACCGATCATGCGACCCTTTATCTTCCGAAAGCAAAAGGCTTATATGCGTCATTAGATCATAAGGTTTATCCCGATAAACAATCCAAAAATGGAGCGGGAGAGATTTTTGATATTATTCCTAATCCTTCAGTTCCGCAAATGAGCAACTATTACATAAAAAAAAAGTATTATACCCCATTTAATATCGACCAAGGAAAACAATTTTTTCTTTTGAACTGTGCCGTTTGCCATGGAAATGAAGGAGATGGTAGCGGTCCTCGAGCCGAAATCATGAGGGATGCTAAACCACGCATATTGAACGGATTACATTGGATTAATTCTAAAGATGATGTCTATCTTCTCCGTTCGATAAAATATGGAGTAGCCGGCACTTCGATGACTCCCTGGGGAGATTTAACCGACGCATTCCAACGACTCCAACTGGTCGTCTACATTCGCACCTTAAGCAACGAGCAAATCCGAAGAGAAAAGCTGACGAATGCCATTTATCACTCATTTGATACCTCTATGATTGAAATTGATCAAGTGCGCAGTAAGCAAAATGAACAAACTAATCTGGACAACCGATTAGAGAATTTGCAATCGCTGCAATTTTCTCTGACAAATCAATTCACAGAGGAGAAAACGACCCAACAAGCGGTCTTAAAAAATTATGAAGAGAGATTAGAATTAGAAAAAAAAATTCATATCAATCAAAATCAAGACGAGCAATTTCAAGCATTGAAAGCCGAAGTCAAAAGAGAAAGGGATCTCTATTTTAATTTAGGCATGACCTTCCTATCGCAAAAAATAGAAGGAGTAGTGATCGATAAATATTTAGAGTTAATTCATTTAAATACCCGTTCCTATAAAGTCGAAGATAACCAACTCTTATTTTTAGAAAATGCAAAAAATGACGCACAGATTCGCTCGCTTTTAGAAGAAATTCTTTTGGAATTTGATCAAAAAATTTCAGAACTAGAAAAACAAAAAGAGATCATTTCGGGAAGAATGTCTTCAGCGAATAGAAGGGAAGAATTAAATTTGAATCAATCCCGACTAGATACTTTAAAAAAATTGAAAGTCAAAGTCGTATTAGATATTGAAGAGGCTTTGCGCTCCGTGAAAAAGCAAGCACAAATTGTTGAAGAAATTAATCACTCATCGGGATGAATAGACATGGTTAATTACGACGATAGACCTACTAAATTGTTTTTATATCCTGCGATCATTTTTATGGTGATCGGGATGTTCGTAGGAGTTTTTATAGCTTTTAATGGATTTATTTTTCCTGATTACTTTGCGGGCGAATACATTCATTTTGGCCGAGTAAGACCTGTCCACGTTGGTACAGTGACTTTACTCTGGCTCTTATCCGCTAACATCGGCTTAATGTTCTATTTTATTCCGAGATTATGTGGTGTATCACTATGGAGGCCTGAATTAGCTATCGCAGCCGGAGTCATATGGTGGTTTATCCTGATTATCGGCAATGGCTCCTATCCTTGGGGGACGAATTCCGGCTGGGAATATGCAGAACTCCCGACTTGGATTTCATGGCTCCCGGTTAAATTTTTATTCACTACTACTTGGTTAATGATCGTGCTGGTCTTTTTTATGACTATTGCAAACAGAAAGTTTAAAAAACTCTATGTTTCTCTTTGGTATAGCATGGGAACTTTGATTTGGACTTCGATTACTGTATTTGTAGGATATTTTGTCATCAATTGGGTCCCTGAAGGCATTTCACGCGTTAACATGAACTGGTTTTATGTACATAATTTAGTGGGTTTAATTTATACACCCATGGGTTTAGCCCAAGCGTATTATTTTCTTCCAAAATTGGCGAATACACCCATTTACAGCCATCGTTTATCGATGATCGGATTTTGGTCGATCGCTTTCATTTATGCTTGGATCGGTACTCATCATATGATCCATGGTCCCATCTCACAATGGCTGCAAACGACCTCCATTGTCTTTTCAATTTGGCTGTTTATTCCGGTTTGGACAGTTGTTTATAACTTGTTTCAAACCCTAGCTAAAGACTGGGCAAAATATCTAGAAAGCGCGCCCATTCGCTTTCTCATGACGGGTGTGCTTTTTTACCTTATTACCTGCATTCAAGGCCCATTAATGGCATTACGCAATGTCAATGAGATCACATCCAAAACGGATTGGGTTATCGGTCATGCCCACATCTCTCTTTATGGTACGTTTACTTTTTTCGCTATTGCAGGAATTTATCAAGTCATTCCCTCTATATGTAAAACTCCTCTTTGGTCCAACAATCTAGCCGATTGGCATTTTGCTTTAAATTTGTGGGGCAGCTTACTTTTTCTCTTTTCATTATGGGTAGGAGGTTTTTTACAAGGCCTAATGTGGGCGAATTGGGCGAATGGTTCATCGTATGCTGAATTTCATCAGAATTTAACACGTGTGCCATTCCTTCAAACGATTGCCGACACGCGCGATTGGTGGATTTTACGGGGAATCGGAGGGGTCATGATTTTATTTGGAAATTTAATTTTTGTTGTTAATATATTCAACACAATTCTTTTAAAGCCGGTTGATCAGCCTGAATCTTCCAATCAAACAAGGATGGTGTAATGTCAGAGCAATTAGAAAAAAAACCGGATTCCGATACTTCCCCTTTAAAACCCCATTTTACACAGAGGCTTGAAGCTTCGGCTATCTTGACAATTATTGGAATCATTGTTTTATTTTCGACGGCGATCCTTGCTACCTTAGTTGCGCCTCATTATGTAGATAACTCCTGGACTTCCCCCTCGAGTCCTTATCAGGTGCAAATGTATGAAATCGAAGATCCTAATATTTACATCAGTAATGCATCTTCGGGAGGAAGCAATTTACAATACCTGCATCACCTTAAAGACGGCTTAAATTTACTCGCATTTAAAGAATCGGATAATCTGCGCTTTATTTACGAGCCGGATTTAGAAAAATATATTACACTTCAAGATGATCCCATCCTTAAATTAACATCTCGCTTACTTCTATTGCGCATTCCTGAATATGAGATGAAAGACAAGGCCAAAGACTTGGAGTCGGATTTACAAAAGCGATGGAAAAATGCTGAACATAAAAAAAAAGAGGGTATAGAAAAAATTTTCTATCAAATCCTTGAGTTATACGATCCTGCAAAAAAAGAGGCTTTCTCTTATAACCCTTCGGAGGGTATTTTACAAAATTGGATAGAAGAAAATTTTGTAATTTTGGAGGGGAAAAACAGGCAATCTCATCATCAAGATTATGGAGTCGTTTATGTTCAGAATCCCCAAGAATATCGTGTAAAATCGGTTAAATTCGGATCGGAAGAGAAATGGGGTTACAATCCACAAGGCGAACCCTTTAATACTCTTGATGCATTAATGAGTGCGGGTCTTAATTTTCATTCCCGTAAGGAATTAATTGCTTATGGCGAGCATATTTATGCCATTGAAGGATGTTGGTATTGTCACACAGATCAAACGCGTACTTTAATTCAAGATGTTGTCTTGAATGGTTCAGATTCCTATCCTGCACCCCCTTCATCTCCCAATGAATACATCTATCAAAAGATTACGTTTCCCGGCACACGCCGTATCGGACCGGACATCTCACGTACAGGAGTTAAACGTCCCAGTCGTGATTGGCATATGGCTCATTTTTGGGACCCTAAAACAGCGAGTCAAGGATCTATTATGCCTTCTTTTAAACATTTTTTTGATTTTGATCCGCGTGGAACAAGCAATACAAAGATAGGAATACCTAATCATCGTTTTGAAGCTATTTATCAGTACTTGATGACTAAAGGTACACGTATAACGCCACCCACGCAAGCTTGGTGGATAGGAAAAGACCCTGTCCGGACTAAAGAAATTATCGAAGGTCAAAGAGCATTAGGAGCCGGGCAATCATGAGCTATCTAGCAATTATCGATGGATATGGTGTATACGGAAATTATTTACATTATGGGCTCGTGATTGCTTTTGTAGGCAGTGCCTTAATCTTATTTATCTATTTGTGGAGCAAGGGACGTTTAGACATGGATGAAAGTCCAAAATTTAACATGATGCATGAGAACGAAGAACACAAACGGGAGCATGAGGATGAAAAAAGAAATGAATGAAGAGATCGCCGAGGGTTTGCCTCATGAAGAGGGAATTGAATTTTACGGAGATCCGGCCATTGCCAGCTACCATGGTAAAATTCCTTTATTTTTACTTCTTACTTATTTCATTTTGCCAATTTGGGGGATTGCAGTCGGCTATTACTACTGGAATGGAAGCGTGGGTTGGCTGGATAGGGGGTATTGGCACCAACTTCAAATTGCAGCGAATACCACCCTTCCTTACGAAAATCAAAATCTTTTAACGGAAGAAGCTACGCATCGGATAGAGGCGCCGTCATAAAATCCGCTAAAATCTTCCGAATACTCTCGGGCTCCATCTTATCAAGGTGGATTTTTTTATTTTCATTTCTCATATTTTGAAGGTTTATTCTCAAATAATTTAGAGACGTAAAAGTAAAAGCACCAGCGAATAATCCGTTATCGGGATGGACTTTGATATTTAGAGAGGAAAGAATATTTCTTCCCAAAATTTCTTCGGAAAGCCTCTCCACTTCATTATTAAGATCCCTCATAATTTTTTCTTTGCCAATGCCTATAAACTGTAATTGCTGAGTAAAATCAATATTTTGAGCTTGGAAAGGAGATGAACCGGTCTCTCCTCCGACAACTGCAAATACTAAATCATTAATTTTTACAGATTCATTATGAAAAAAATGAGGAAACAAAATTTCTTCAGCTGCCTGATTCCAATAGATTTTCACTCTCTTTTCTTTTGATTCACCAGGCAATTCATTATGCAAATCAACTAAACTATTATACAATTTAGCATAACTTTCCGCATAAAAATTAAGAGGTTCGAAACTTAAAGCAGGGAACTTCTTTTTGTGCTCTTTCCCGTGATCTTTTATACGGGTTTGCTCAATTAAATTCCAAATCTCTTCGTGACTTTCTGTCGTATGAAAACAGACAGCGAATGCTGCCGAGTAAAGCATTGTTGTCTCAATGCACGAATTACAAGCGATCAGATCAGGAGGTTTTTTTTCGTCAACATTCCTTCGAAATCGACCTACTTTCTCCTCATCTTTTATATTAAGAATAGATAATGATTGCCGAATCGCTGCTCTTACAGAATCGATAGAATGCGCCACCCATTTAGGGTTGTGAATATTCTTATCAAGAGCTTTAAGTTCTATATTATCTATATTTACGCGGTTAAACCAATCTTTCAAGCTTTTACAGTCGAGGTAATAAGTCCCCTCATCTCCTTTTAAAAAAACAGTTTTATGAAATATATAAGACAGTACCCAGCCGATTATGTTCCCTAATCGCCCATGGTATCCAGAGATCCCTTTTGTAATTAGGTTATTACCGTTTTTAACTCCTCTATCTTGAATTCCATCAATATCAAATCTATTAAATACATTTTTTCTAATTTTCATTATATAAAGACTTTTTTTTTATTTTTCAGAATGAGTTATTATAAATATCATATAAATAAAGCATTTTTAAGACAACTTTTTTCCTGACTTTTTTTCATGATTATGCTGAGAAAATGAGAAAAAAATTATAATTCTTTACGTGTATTTTTTGGAATTGTATAAGGTCTATTTCAATTTTTAACCTTGAGATCATGTATGTTTACCAAATATTTCCATTTTTTTATCTTTTTCATTACCGCATTATTTTCCACTCTTAGCGCTCAAAATCCTCAGCGATTCATCGTTGTCACACCGGAAAAAACAGGCACACACTTACTCACGAAATTGATCGAACGACTTGTTAACAAACAAGTTCATAACTGCTGGAATCACATTCTTACAGAAACAGAGTTGATGACCCTCTTAGAGGAAGTAGAAAACAACAATTCTTTTTTGCATATTCACGCTCTTCCCACCAAAGAACTCATTCATACTTTAAAGAAAAACCATTACAAAGTTTGTTTTTTGATGCGAGACCCAAGAGATGTGATGGTTTCTTTACTTTATTATATCGAGAAAGGCTGGTCAATGGGGCCTTGCAATTTAGAAATGCCATATGGACTTCTGTCTTTTCAAGAAAAATTGCATGAACTCATCACAGGCGAACGTTATGGTTTAAGAATGGTTGAAGCCATTATTCTGCGAAGACTTGGATGGATGAAAGAAAGCTTTGTCTACACTTCCTATTTCGAAAATTTAGTGGGAGCAGAAGGCGGAGGAAATGATGCAGATCAGTTAAAAGAGTTAGTGAACCTCTCTCGTCATTTAGGCATTAAATTAAATAAACATGAAATGAAAAATATTACTGAAAATTTATGGGGAGCAGAACCCGGAGAAAAAACCACCTTTCGTAATGGACAAATAGGTAGTTGGAAAGAGGAGTTTCATGATGAGCATAAAAAAGAGTTCAAAAAACGTTATAGCAAGCTTCTTATTCATTTGAAATATGAAAAAAACTCCCATTGGTAACTCACCGAGCGCAAAATTAAATCGCTGATTTGGTAACCTTCTTGATCGATAAGAACTTTTTTTGTAGCTCAAAAACACCTTTTCTATTTAAAATGGTCTGCCTAAACCAAATATTTGATAATTAACAAAACTTTGAACATCTATGGTCTTTCCTCATACTCAAAGAAATACATTAATGACTTTCCTAAAAACATTAAGAGAAGAAATAATCGAAGCATTCGAGAAATTTGAAGAAATACAATTTTCAAAAAAGAGTTGGAATTATCATCACCAAGGTGGTGGCGAAATCGCCTTACTCCGAGGTAACCATTTTGAAAAAGCTGCGGTTAATTGGTCAGACGTGAGTGGACCAAATTTTCCTTTATCAGATAATCAAGGGCCTTTCTGTGCTACCGGCATCAGCTTAATTACTCATATGTTAAATCCCCATGCACCCACAGCTCACTTCAACTTACGCTTTATTGAAACGAATGATCGCTATTGGTTTGGCGGGGGATATGACTTAACCCCGATGGGATTTAGTTATGTAGAAGATACTCGACACTTTCACGAAATCACCGAAGAAGCTTTAAAGACCTATCCGGGTTTATATAAAAAATTTTCCGAAAATGCCAAAGATTATTTTTACATTCCCCATCGAAAAAAAGAAAGGGGCGTTGGCGGATTATTTTTTGATCATTGGAATACGGGGAATTTTGAAGAGGATTACAAACTTTGGAAAACAATTGGAAATACATTTTTGGCAGCCCTACTTCCTATCTATGAAAGACGCATACTCCAAAGTTATACGGCTGAAGAAAAAGACATTCAGCTTCATCAACGGGCTCATTATGTAGAATTTAATTTAATGTACGATCGAGGTACAAAATTTGGTTTTCAATCCGGTGGTAATCCGGAAGCCATTCTTTGTTCAATGCCTCCGCTTGTCAAATGGTAAATATTATTTAACTAAGTAAGGAAAAATAAAAATGCAAAAGAATATTATTAAACTTACTCTTATTTGTCTATTGGCCTTTTCATATGGATTATATGCAGGCTGTTGTGGAAAAGTAGACTTCGGAGCTACTTTTATGGATGTCGATTTTTTGCAATCGGGTCATACTCAAAAAACAGACCACATGGCTGGTTTTAAAGGCGATGCTACGATTCAAATTATTGGAGGAGTAGTTTTTAAGCCTGGATTTATATGGGGAAAAGGTAACGGAGAGCTTGCTTCGGGAACGCTCGGAATCGGTCATTGCACTCCTATATTTAAAGGATTCACTTTAATTCCAAGCGCGGGAGTCGTTTTTAGTTATTTGACGACAGAAATCGATGTCGAGGTTCCGGAATTAGGAATTCTATTGAAAGATCAAAGAGAAAGATTTCGCTCCGTAAGTCCCTACGTCGCTCTAGAGTTTTGCTATACCTTCTTAGAAAAATGGTCATTGATGGGGGGGTATCAGTACTCTTGGAGCCGAACCCATACTAAAATCAGCAACATCGTTTCCGATACAAGCAGTTGCTCGGGTTCAAATTATTCCTTGGGTATTGAATATAGTATCGATAAGCGATGGGCCGTCAATCTAGGAGCCGGTTACAACATTTCCTTATCTAAAGAAAAACATGGCGTTAGAGGAAAAGGAATCAAGATAGGTCTTGCTTACTACTTTTAACCATTAAGAGACTGTAAACTCGACTTTGGAAATTTTGTGCGCATCTTACGAGAAATTTAATTAGCCCGAGGAAGGCTCTGTCGGAAGATGCGCTCAAAAATTTGCAAAGTCGACGTGAAAAAATAAGAACTTATTTCTTTACAAGTTCCTTGAATAGGTGCTTTCAGCCTAGAGGGTGTTTAGGGTGTTTATGACTTTTCAATCGATCGCATTCGAAGAATCGGGACTGATTTTTCCAAGATATTCAGGAAGCTCTAAACCAGCTAAAGAGGCAATGTCATGAAGGGCCGGTAGTGATTTTGTAAATTGGCTAATGAAGTTTGAAGTCGATGATCCTTTTCCATCCGCGCTACCGCTATCCCATACAGTAATCTTGTCGATCTTGATATTTTTGATAGCTTCTACCTGTAACTTCACGATCTCTTCAAGTTTTTCTATTAATAACATTGTTGCTGCGCTCTTTGCGTCTTCTCCGCAAGCTTCAAAAAGTTGTTTATAACCGGTAGCCTTAGCGTCTAATAGTTTTTGGATCCCCTCTGCTTCAGCCTGTCTGATTGACAGGATTGCTTCTGCTTCACCTCGTGCCATAATCACTTTGCTCTGAGCTTCCGCCTCGGCCTCGATTTGCATTTTCCGTTTCTTAATCTCTTGAGGAACAATTTGCTCGGCTTCCAAGAGTTGTGTTTGTGCTAATGCACGCGCTCTTTGAATCATCGCTTCTGCATTCTGCTTTGCTACCTGGCTGCGCTGCGCAGCTTCCGCTTCTTTTTCAGCTAACATAGCATTTGTCAATGCCATTTGAGCTTTCGAGTCATTCTCCCCTTTCACTGCTTCAGCATTGTAAGAAGCCACGAATACTCGGCGGTCTCTCTCTGCCAATGATTTTCCGATATCCCCTTGCTTTTCCTGCTCTGCCACATCCACTTTAGCTTGATTCACAGCCATGGACGAGGCTTTCATTCCAATGCTTTCAATATAATTCGATTCGTCGGTTATATCTGTGATGTTAACGTTCAGTAAAGTCAGTCCGATTTTATGAAGTTCAGGCTCGATATTTTTCTTAATGGACTCTAAAAAACGCTCTCTATCTTGGTTGATCTCTTCGATTCGCAAAGAGGCTACCGTTAAACGTAACTGACCGATAATAATTTCAGTAGCCATGGATTCAATTTCTTTATGGCCCAGGTCCAACATTCTAACGGCGGCATTGTTCATCACATCGGGTGTTATGCCTACAGCTACCGTAAATGTACTTGGTACGTTCACACGTATGTTTTGATGAGAAAGTGCCCCTTTTAACGGAATATGTATAGTACGAGGTGTTAAATCTAAAAAAGCATATCCCTGGATCAATGGCCATATGAATGTTCCTCCCCCATGATAGCACTGAACGGTCTTACTGCCTGCTACTCGTCCATAAACGACCAAAACTTTATTGGAGGGGCATCGACGATACAATTTTGCCAGAAAAAAAACTGTCGAAAATAGGAATAAAAGAAAAACCCCTACAGTGATGCTTAAATATGAAATGTAGAACATAAATACCTTTCTATAATAGTGCGACGACAACCGTGTTGTCGTCTTTTTTTTCAATAATTTTTACAAGCGTAAACGAAGACAATTCTTCGGAATTTTGAGAGACGGCATCGATTTCATGGGTAAAATCTTGCAGTGAAATCGAGATTTTTCCGATCCCATCTTTCGGGATGGATTGATAAACATAACCCTCTTTACCAATGGCATCTTCAATTCTATAAGAGTTCCCGGAACTTTGAAGTTTTTTTGCATATTTAAAAATAGAGCGAATGATGAGAGCTGTAAGAATGCCCGATGCAATTGATATTCCAATCGTAGGAATGTTTTCAAGATCAAATTCACTCCGACATGTAAATCCTGTCCATCCAAACATCATCAAAAATCCGGTGATGGCTTGCATGGAAAACCATTTGAATTTTCTGGCGTCTGCAGAATCGTTGCTTGCATCCGTAGTGTCACCAGGATCGAAATTATCTTGATCTGCGCCACCGAAAATGTTGATTAAGAATTGGATAAAGAACATACCCGAACCAGTGAGAGCGCAAAACCAAAAAACAGAATCTGATTTAATTAACTCATTAAAATAATTAATATAATAAAACGTAACTGACATAATTATTTTTTAAATAGACAATAGTCGAAATCGTGATTGATTGCAATGGAATGAACTTATTGCTCTCATAGACCTGATCTTTAGCCACAGATCTAAAATTTAGTATACCCTCATATTTATTAGAGGGTATTAAGAACCGTGAATCGATTCACATACAATTTGCTAACATCGATGGAGTCGCGCGCTTAACGGGCGTCGGGTAAAGATCAGGCAAAGCATCTCATTGCATATTGTAAATAAGGCGGTTGATGATTCAGATAGAAAAGTAGATAAAGATGATGGAAACGAAAGAAATAAATATTATCTTACAAATCGTCGATGAATAATAGCTTCCTGGATTCATTATTCAGTCCGCTTGGAACGAAGATTTGTAGAGAATCGAGCCGAGTGCCAGCCAAATTTACTTTTCGATTTGTTGCGCGAGTTTTGATAATTTGGCTTGCATTTTCTTCCAAGCTTCATGGGTTTGCTGAGCCTCGGAAATGGCTTCATTCAGTTCGAATTCAATGTTTGTTAAATCGTTCGCCATTGCGGCATCTTGGCAGTAATGAGAGAAAATAGAGGGCTTCTTCGATTCTAAATCTTGAGGTGTAGCCTGATCTAATTCAGGAACTTGCATCTGTAAATTTTTATCAATAAACGCCTTCATCTTTCTATCATTTTTTTTCAAAGATTTCCATAATATTTCAGCAACCATGATTCCCTCTCTAAATCGACTTTAAATTAAGCTTATAAATCCAACTCATTTTATGATCAATTTTAATCTTTGAATTTTTTTTTATATTCTTCAGATCAAAAAGAAACCTGTCTTTTGTTCGGGCAACTGTTTAGATTTATTGATAATCAACTTGATTTTCGGTATTCTTAATTTTTTTCATACTGAAAAAACGGAGTTTTTACATGAGTTCATTGGAATCTTATCTTCTTGATAGCTGGAAAACAGATATTTCAGAAGAGATAACAAATTCTGCAATGCAGTCTTTAGAAACCGGTAAAGTGCTTTATTTTCCTCATTTACCATTCCTATTAGAGAAAAATGAAATGCGCTATTTAAATCCTGAAATTGTCAATCCCAAGACAAAAAATATAAGCTATGATGTCCATAAAAACCACTTGGCAGGAACGATCAATCATCCTAACGAGATGGAACCCCTTCAAACCATGCTTCACCGTTATGCGATCTATAGCCGTAATTTCTTAGAAAGATTAATTCCTCATTATCGACCTAATTTACTTCAGGCAAAAACCAGTTTCAGACCTGTAGAAATCAGTGGTAGAAAAAGCTCATATCGTAAAGACGATACGCTTTTACATGTCGACTCTTTTCCTTCGAATCCTACTAAAGGAAAAAGAATTTTAAGATTTTTCACGAACATTAACCCGAATGGGCAATCAAGAATCTGGCGCGTAGGCGAACCTTTTGAAGAAGTCGTCAAAAAAATGGCCTCCAAGGTGATTAGCCCAATCCCGGGTGCAGCTTACCTCTTAAAGACGGTTGGAATTACTAAAGATTATCGCACGGCCTATGATCATTATATGCTCAAAATGCATAATCTAATGAAAGGGGATTCCCATTATCAAAAAACAGTGTCACAAGAAGAAATTGCCTTTCCGCCAGGATGCAGTTGGATTGTCTTTACAGATCAGGTTTCCCATGCCGCTATGTCAGGTCAATATGTTTTAGAGCAAACTTTTCATCTTCCGGTGCATGCTCTAAACGACGAATCAAAAAATCCTGTCCGAATATTAGAAAAATATTTAAGCAAACAACTCATTTAAAAAATCTTAAGAAGGGAGCACATTTGTTTCCTTCTTCTTTATAGGAAAGAAAACGCGTTGACAAAATCTACTCATCTGTTTCATATTTTATCTAAATATTAAAAGTAACCAGAGTTTATATGAATTTTTCTCGTTTGTTAGCCACTTTAGGATTTATTATGATTGGGGTATCGAGCCGTTTGCTACCTCACCCACCAAATTTTACTTCCCTTAATGCAATTGCACTATTTGGAGCAATATACTTCCAAAGTCGATGGATTTCTTTAGCCATGGTGTTTTCGACACTCTTAATAAGCGATCTATTTATCGGATTTCATTCGACTATGCCATTTGTTTATTTAAGTTTCGGCTTAATCATTTCACTAGGATATCACTTCAAAAACAGCAAATTTCTCACAACCGCTCCGTTGACATCCTTATACGCCTCTTTGCTTTTCTTTTTCGTGTCTAATTTTGGAGTTTGGTTAACGGGTTCATTGTATCCCAAGACTATAAATGGGCTGGGTTTATGTTATTTGGCAGCCATTCCTTTTCTTACAAATCAGATTGCGGGAGATCTTGTTTATCTCTCCATTCTATTCGGCTATGTCTATTTAGTCGAAAAGCTCGCGATTAAACAAAAGCCGATTTATTGAATGGAAATGCCGTTAAGCTTCTATTCAAAACATTTGCCAACTCATTGCATTGTTTTTCGAAATCTTCTTCTGGGTTCGGGAAAGGAGTTGTTAAAGGCAAAAGATTTTTCTTTTCTCTAAGCTTGTTTTTATGAGAGTGCGAGTGAATTGCCCATTTTTAAAAATAACATGAATGAATGTACCAAAGATTAATGGGTGTTGCGAAATGGCTCCCTCAATTCCGTTCTCTGAAGCAAAAAGTGGAACGACTTCCAACCCATATTCTATCTCTCCCCACTGGATCCCATACCCTGAAATTTCTCCCGCATGAGCAAAATAGCCTTCAGATATGGACCGGTAAATCAGCTGAGTGACCTTTTTATTCTTTGTAAACTTGATATTAAAATCAAAAAACCCAAAACCTCTAATTTCCAGGAAATCCGACTCGATCCCATAAGGATCATATAAAAATTTTCCATGAATAATCACTTGAGACTCTGGATCGCTTTTGGGCTTTAAGAGAATCAGATTCTTATACATAAGCCGTTCTTGTCTTGCTGCAAAAGCTTGAACGGCTACAGATCTTGCAATTTCTTCTCCTTGCAAAGTAGCAAAGCTATTGAGAGATATGTTTTGAGACTTAAAAGGCGTCACTTTTATTCCATAATCGGAAAACACGCGACACAAACCTGCTACTAAAGTGGTTTTACCGACATGCGAGCCTGTTCCTAAAATCATGACGGATTTTACACGCATAGTACTTAACGTTAGAGTTTATAGGATATTTTTTCGATTAAGATTAGTAAGATTCATCGATATAAATCTATTTATTTCAAAAAAGTGCAAAATCGAGTTATAACTCTTTTAGATTTAAAAATATTTATATAACGATTTTAATTTTTTGGGCTCTAGTATGTCGATTTTAGGAATAGGTCCTTCTCAAAACTCTATTGAAATTATGTCGGAAATCAATAGACAGAGTAATGACTTTTACAAGACCTCGATTAAAGGAAAAAAACTGCACTGTTTAAAAATTTTCTCCGAAACGTACAAAAGGGATTTTTATCAATCCTTAAAGGAGTTCTTTAAAAAAAGAAAGATTAGGTTAGGGCCTCCCCAAATCGATGAATTAGTCGATAGCTTACAATTAATTAGTGATTTAAAAAAAATTTATTCCGAAATGGAAGTTCAAGAACGCAGACTTGTAATTCAAGCTTTGAGAAAGGTTTGTGCTAATCCTAAAATTTCGGCTTTAGCTTTAGTGGTAACCATTTGTTTAACTGCATATACTGCCATAGCATTCGCAATCGCACCTGAACTACATGGAGGTTTTAAAACCAAAGGATTAATCTTCAGTGGTATTGCGGCAGTGGTATTGGGAACACTTCTTGTGCTACTTTTTCATTATCTTGAACATTTGTATGCTAAAGTTAAAATCGGGAAATATGATTTGCCGGAACGGGCTCTTTTTTCAGGGTATTTTCGATGTTTTGGAAAATTAGAATTCGATAAATGCAAGGATTTAATAGAAAATATGGAGGTTAATTTAAGAAATGAAATTGAGTATAAATGGAGAAAAAATCTTTTAAATTTAGCACAAGCTTGCCAAACATATAAAATCTCTGTCGATGAAGGTGAAAATCAAGAAAAAAGTGAAGAGTCGGATGATCAAGAATCTGATTCTGTTTTAGAAACTCCGTGGGGTCATTCGAAACCCCTTCCTTATTTGAGAAAATTAAATTTTCAAATGTCTTGCGAAACTTTAGGTGTTTATCAAAGTTCAGAAATGTCGAGTCAAAATCCAGGAGATATTTCAAAAAAATATATTCTCCCGAGTCTCTCGTTAAGCTCTCAAGGTTCTCTACTTTTTGAACCATTCGATTATACAAGTGACGACGAATCCGAGAAAAATAATCAAGCAGAGGCAGCAGAATTAACGGGTCATGAGATTGAATCAGTTAATTAAAAATTTCATCTTTTTTTAATAGATTACTTCCTTCTTCAGGAGTTCGAGATCGAAGTGCTTGATCTTTGATCCCTTCTGCCTCGGAATCGAGTTTTCCTTCTGCTCTGGTAGAAACTATTTCTGTTTTTTCAGTATCTTCGATCGCATTAGCAATGACTGTTTTCTCTTTTTCAAGTTCTTCTGTTTTTTGTGAAATCATGCGAACGACAATTCCATCAGGAAAAACGCGTTCGCGTCCTTCATCAGGCATTGGAATGCCACGTGCTTGATATGCTCGTTTGATTAAACGAATAACTGAAGACCTAACTTTTAGCCAACTATGTTTTTTTCCATCTAGCCAAAAATATATTCGGAGATTCACTGTAGCACTGCTTAAGTTATCAACTAAAACCCATGGCTCAGGATCGCTTAGGACTGCCGGATGTTCTTTGAGAATTGTTAGGGCAATTTCTTGAGCATCTGAAATTGCACATCGATAACCGATACCTATTATAAAATCTTCTCTTCGATTAGGGTTACCGGTGTAATTTCGTATATTACTTTTATAAACTTTTGCATTCGGTATTTGAACATAACTTCCCCCCAAAGTGATTAAAATCGTGCTTCGAATCGTAAGGCTTTGTACATACCCTGTGATCCCATCAATTTCAATCAAATCCCCTCCGTGAAAAGGATTGTTAATGCTAAGAAAAATACTTGCCAAAAGGTTTTCTGTAATGTCTTTAAAAGCAATTCCCAAGATAATACCCACCAAACCGGTTCCCCCGATAATAGTCAATGCAATGTCCGTTAATCCCATTAAATGAAAAACAGTATATAACCCTATCAGGGAAATCCCTAAACCTATTCCCCAGATGATCAATCGTTGAAGGAGGGGATTTTCGAGTCTACTCTTCAAAAATAAGCGAACTAAAAAAGTCATACCTTTTACGCCAAGCCAAGTAATTACTAAAATGAGCAACCCAAAAATAATTGAAGGAATTGTTCTTATTAAACTGCGCCACTGTTCAAGCAATCCTGCAATAATCGGTTGAAAATCGAAAATAGATGCAGGCATAACTTGAATTTGGTTAACTACGGCGACGGTATCTTGCGTATTATGAGCCAACTCTCCGGCCCACTTTTTGTATTCATTAGTCCTCGTTTTACCTTCTAAGAAAACAACTCCATTTTTTACTCTTACAATTGGATCCAGAAACCAATTTGTAGACTTTAATATGTTTTCAAGTCGTAGACTGATATCAGTATCGAGTGCTTCGGGCTTAACATCTACTTTTTCAGGAAGCTGAAGAGAGTCGGTTGTTTTGCTTGTTTCTTTTTTTTCCTTCATGGGATGCGTATCTTCTTGAGCGAATGACGACACGGAATACAAAATGAAAAGAAA
>Ga0105047_10004185_pt1 | contig 25218 bp, 14 predicted proteins | sample MAT04_FD_78384 | JGI IMG/M metagenome (GOLD analysis project Ga0105047, IMG submission 78384) | Freshwater microbial communities from Lake Fryxell liftoff mats and glacier meltwater in Antarctica - MAT-04 (megahit assembly) | ecosystem: Environmental > Aquatic > Freshwater > Ice > Liftoff...
CGACCGGAGATGCGTAGAATCTCCTTCGGGTTCTTGGCGCCTTCCGTGATCTGGTCGCCGGCTTGCACCATCTTGCCTTCGTCGACGCGCAGGCGAGCGCTGGCGGGCAACTCTGACTCCCACACTTCGGTTTCTTCGCGCCGTATGGTGGCGAGGGAGCCGCTGCTTTTGCTTTCGACGAAGACCTCGCCGTCCATGCCGGCCATGATGGTTTCAGTCTCAGACTTACGTGCAATGATGGTGTCATCCTGCACGCGGTCGTTGTCGGCCACCAGGATCTCGTAGCCGGCTGGAATCTTAACCTCGCGACGCTTGAGGTCGGTGCGGCTGATCTTTAATGTGCGCTGGTCGCCGTCACGTTGGACGCTGACCACGCCGTCGATTTCGGCGATGATGGCCTCGCCCTTGGGGTTGCGCGCTTCGAAAAGTTCTTCGACGCGGGGCAGGCCTTGGGTGATGTCGTCGCCGCCGGCCACGCCGCCGGTGTGGAAGGTGCGCAGGGTCAACTGGGTGCCCGGCTCACCGATGGACTGGGCGGCGATGATGCCGACCGCTTCGCCCAACTTAATCATGCCGCCGCGCGCCAGGTCTTCACCGTAGCATTTGGCACAGATGCCGAACCGAGCCTCGCAACTCAGGGCACTGCGCACATAGGCGCGCTTGATGTCGTGGCGCTGCACTGTAGCCAGGGCGGCTTCGGTGAGGAGGTCGCCTTTGGCAAGCACGAGGGCGCCGGTCTCCGGGTCGCTGAGGTCGCCGAGGAGATAGCGGCCGGCAATCCGTTCGGCGAAGGTTTCGCCCATGCCTTTGGCATCGTCTTCGGTGATCCAGATGCCGGAGTTGGTGAAGCAGTCGTCCTCCGTGATGATCACGTCCTGGGCGACGTCGACGAGGCGACGGGTGAGGTAGCCGGCATCGGCCGTGCGCAGGGCGGTATCGGCGAGGCCTTTGCGGGCGCCGTGTGTGCTCAGGAAGTACTCGAGGGCTGTGAGGCCTTCGCGGAAGTTTGAACGAATGGGCAACGGGATGATCCGGCCATTGGGGTCGGCCATGAGGCCGCGCATACCGGCAAGCTGGCGGACTGGGTTGATGCCACCTTTGGTGGCGCCGGAGCGGGCCATGGCGCCGAGGCCCTCGATTGGGCTCAGCAGGTCTTTGACAGCGTCGGTGACTTCGTCGGTGGCGCGTGTCCAGAGTTCGACCGTCTTGTTGTAGAGCTCTTCTTCCGTAATCAGACCACGCCGGTACTGGGTTTCGGCCTTGTCGACTTCGAGGGTGGTTTGTTCGAGAATTGCGGCTTTTTTCTCAGGCACGTTGATGTCGGAGATGGCGATCGTAATGCCCGAACGAGTCGCGAATTTGAAGCCGAGATCCTTGATGTTGTCGACGGTGACGGCGGTCTTATCGCGGCCAAGGTGTTTGTAGCAGCGCGCGACGATCTGGTCGACGCCTTTGCGGTCAAGCAGGTCATTCACGAACCAGAGTTCGTCTGGCAGAGCACGATTGAAGAGGATGCGACCGACGGTGGTGCGCATGAGCCGTTCTTTGGGCCAATGCGCGCCGAGCAGGCCGATCTGGCGCAGGCCCTCGCGGGTGGCGTCCATAGCGGCGGCGCCAAAGTGGGGGATGGCGTCGATCATCTTGCGATCGCCCTGTGCGTAGAGGTCCATGACCTTGCCGATGGTATCCAAACCATGGCCAGAAAGAGCCTCGCGCACGCGGTCGGGTAGCGGCAGCTCGGTGGTAGGGACGCTGTCGAATCGGCTGCTGTAGAGCACGCGGATGGGCTGGCGCAGCTTGATGATATCCATGTCATACGCGTACTCGGCGTCTTCCATGGTCGCAAAGGTGTGCAGGGTCTCCGTATCGGCGTCGGCATCTTCGTCGACGGTGAGATAGTAGACGCCCATGACCATGTCTTTGGAAGGGCCGACGATCGGTTCGCCCGAACTTGGTTTGAGCAGGTTGCGGGTGGCGAGCATGAGTTCGCGCGCTTCTTTGACGGCTTCGTCCGAGAGCGGGACATGGACGGCCATCTGGTCGCCGTCGAAGTCGGCGTTGAATGCCGAGCAGGTGAGCGGGTGAAGCTGAATCGCGCTGCCTTCGATGAGCACAACTTCGAATGCCTGGATACCCAGGCGGTGGAGGGTAGGCGCACGGTTGAGCAGCACAGGGCGCTCGTGACAGATCTCTTCGAGCACATCCCACACTTCGGGGGACATGCGGTCGACCATGCGTTTGGCAGACTTGATGTTATGGGCGTAGTTGTTCTCGACCAGCCGGCGCATGACGAAGGGTTTGAAGAGCTCTAGCGCCATCTTTTTGGGCAGGCCGCACTGGTGCAGTTTCAGGGTTGGGCCAATCACGATGACCGAACGACCGGAATAATCCACGCGTTTGCCGAGGAGGTTGCGACGGAAGCGGCCCTGTTTGCCCTTGAGCAGGTCGGAAAGCGATTTGAGTTTACGTTTGCCCGAGCGGGAGACGGCGCGGCCGCGGCGGCCGTTGTCGACCAAGCTGTCAACGGCTTCCTGGAGCATGCGTTTCTCGTTGCGCACGATGACGTCGGGGGCGCCGAGTTCCATGAGCCGTTTGAGCCGGTTGTTGCGGTTGATCACGCGGCGGTAGAGATCATTCAGATCGCTGGTGGCAAAGCGGCCGCCGTCGAGCTGCACCATGGGGCGTAGCTCGGGGGGGATGACCGGCAGTGCAGTGAGAATCATCCACTCCGGGCGGTTGCCGGATTTGCGGAAGTTTTCGACGACGCGCAGGCGTTTGGCGGCCTTTTTGCGACGCTGTTTGGACTTGGTGGTGCGCATTTCGCGGCGCAGTTCGCTGGACATGCGTTCCAGGTCGAGCTTGGCGACGATGTCACGCACCGCTTCGGCGCCCATGCCGGCCGTGAAGACGTTGCCCCAGCGTTCGGCGAGTTCGCGGTAGCGGTTTTCGGAAACGAGTTGCTTTTCTTCGAGCGATTTCAGGTCGTCGAGGGCGCGTTCCATCTGGCCGCGCAGAGCGTCCTTCTTGGCATCGACGTCGCCACGCAGGGCATCGATCTGGCTGCCGAGTTCGCGGCGGATGAAGTCACGCTTGGCGCCCACGCGCATGCGGATATCGGCTTTTTGTTCGTCGGACTCGCGCTGCAAGTTATCGATCTGCTGCTGGACGAGGTCGTTGACGAGCATGTCGTAGTCGTTGGAGACTAGTTCACCCTGGCGCAGGACGGCTTGTTGCGACCAGGAAAGGTGTTTGTCTTCAGGTGCCTTCTTGCCGGTGTTGGTGTGGATCCAGGTCTGGACTTTTTGGGCTTCAGCGATGACAGCCGAGGTCTGCTCGTTGATGCGGTCGTTGAGCTGACCGATCTCCTGGGCTTCTTCGGCGTCGAGTTCGCCAAGTTCGCTGTCGATCTGGGCTTCTAGTTTGTCGACCTGCTCCTGGATCTCGGCGTCCATGCGCTGCATGCGCATTTGAAGTTCACGTTCGTGGCGCTGGATGGCGCGTGAACGGGCGTCTTCATTGACGTTGGTGACGATGTATTGGGCAAAGTAGAGGACGCGTTCGAGATGGCGCGGGCTGATATTGAGGAGCAAGCCCAAGCGGCTCGGCACGCCTTTGACGTACCAGATATGGGAAACGGGGGAGGCGAGTTCGATGTGGCCCATGCGTTCGCGGCGAACACGGCTGGGGGCAACTTCAACGCCGCATTTGTCGCAGACGATGCCTTTGTAGCGGACGCGTTTGTATTTACCGCAGGCACATTCCCAGTCGCGGGTCGGGCCGAAGATGCGTTCACAAAAAAGACCATCGCGTTCGGGCCGCAGGGTGCGGTAGTTGATCGTTTCCGGTTTGGTTACTTCGCCGTAGCTCCACTCGCGGATTTGTTCGGGAGAAGCGAGTGAGATCCGGATTGCGTCGAAATTCTTAACTTCCATTGGTTTGTGTCCTCCGCTCTATCGTCCTACAGATCACCGATCAGTTTGGTCATGGCGCCGGGAACGCTGAGGCTGAAGCCCAGCCGTGGTAGGTTGTCGGTAGTCTCTTCTTTGCCAAAGTGGACGACTTCGTTCTTTTCGTTGATGACTTCGACGGAGAGACCGAGGCTTTGCAGCTCCTTGACGAGCACGCGGAAGCTTTCGGGGACGCCGGGACTTTGGATCGGTTCACCCTTGACGATGGCTTCATAGGTTTTGACACGGCCGGTGATGTCATCGGACTTGACCGTGAGCATCTCCTGCAGGATATGGGCAGCGCCGTAGGCTTCGAGGGCCCAGACTTCCATTTCGCCAAAGCGCTGGCCGCCGAACTGCGCCTTGCCGCCCAGCGGTTGCTGGGTGACGAGGGAGTAGGGGCCGGTGGAGCGGGCGTGCACTTTGTCTTCGACCAAGTGATGGAGTTTGAGCATTTGGACCACGCCGATCGTGACCGGTGAGTCGTAGGCGACGCCCGTCTTACCGTCGTAGAGGCGCTGTTTGCCCGTCGTGGGCAAAGGCCAGCCAATCGTGCGGCTGAGGGCGTTGGCGGCGACTTCAAGATCGTGGTCGCGCAGGTCGCCGGGGTCGCTGCCGTGGAATTTCATCCACTCGACCAAGGCGATGTCGCGCGTGACAAGGTTCGCCTCCGTTGAGGCGCGGCGGGCTTCGTAGCCCTCGGGCAGGACTTCGGCCGGGTCGTAGCCGGTGTCGACGAGCCATTCTTTGAGCACAGCCTGCCGTGTGTAGGCATAGTCAGCGAAAATACGCTCGGGGTCATAGCCACGCGGTTCAAGCCAGTCCAGCAGATAGATCAGGCGCGCATCGTCGTCATCCTTGAGTTCGGTGGCGTCGACGTGATGGGCGCGCATGTGGCTCCAGGCGTGCTCGGTAGCAACCTGCCAGGCACGGTCCACGAGCCAGGCGCGTGCAAGTTCGGCTTCGATCTCTTCTTCTTTGGCACCGTCGAAAACAGGGGTCTCGGCCATGAAGCTGAGGCGCCAGGCGGCCCAGCCCAGATGGGCCTCCAAGATCTGACCGATGTTCATACGACCGGGCACGCCCAGTGGGTTGAGGATGATGTCGACGGGCGTACCGTCCGGCAAGAAGGGCATATCCTCGACCGGCACGACCTTGGAAATGACACCTTTGTTCCCGTGACGGCCAGCCATTTTGTCGCCTTCGGTCAGGCGGCGGCGCTGGGCGACAGCGACGCGCACGATCTTTTCGACGCCGGCGGCGAGGTCGCGGTGTTCATCGCGGTCGAAGACCTTGACGTCGACGACTTTGCCGCGTTCGCCATGCGGGAGGCGCAGCGAGGAATCTTTGACCTCGCGTGCCTTTTCGCCAAAGATCGCGCGCAGGAGCTTTTCCTCCGGCGTCAGTTCAGTTTCGCCCTTGGGCGTAATCTTGCCGACGAGAATATCACCGGGCGTCACTTCGGCGCCGATGCGGATGATGCCATCTTCGTCAAGGTCCTTGAGTGCGTCTTCGCCGACATTGGGGATGTCGCGCGTGATTTCCTCGGGGCCTAGCTTGGTCTCACGCGCATCGACCTCGTGTTTCTCGATGTGGATGGACGTGTATTTGTCGTCCTGTACGAGGCGTTCGGAGACCAAGATGGCGTCTTCGAAGTTGCCGCCTTCCCAACTCAGGTAGGCGACGAGCACATTTTGGCCGAGGGCGAGTTCGCCGCCGTCCGTGGAGGAGGAATCGGCTAGCGTATCGCCGGTGTGCACGACGTCGCCCTTGAAGACGACCGGGCGCTGGTCGATGCACGTGCTCTGGTTGGAGCGGTTGTATTTGCGCAGGGCGTAGACGCGGCGCGTGCCGTCGCTTTCCTGGACAACGATGGTGTCGCCGGTGACGCTGACAACTTCGCCGTCGTGCTTGGCGACGACAACCTGGCCGGAGTCGATAGCAGACTGATACTCCATGCCGGTGCCGACGATGGGGGCGTCGGGGCGAACGAGGGGCACGGCCTGCCGCTGCATGTTGGACCCCATGAGGGCGCGGTTGGCGTCGTCGTGTTCCAGGAATGGGATCAGGGCGGCCGAGACGCCGACAATCTGTTTGGGCGAAACGTCCATGAGGCGCACCTGGCTGGCCTGGGTGAACTCGAAAGTTTCACCGCGGCGTGCGGAGGGGCGCGGGTTGTTGAATTCACCGACGCTGCTGAGGCCGGAAGATGCCTGGGCGATCGAAGCTTGTTCGTCTTCGTCGGCCGTCATATAGACCACTTCGCGAGAAACGAAAGGCTTGACGCGTATTTTGGCGGCCGGTTGTTGGCTGCCAAGCAATGCCCCAATGCGCTTGGCGAGGGTGGCGTCGATGAAAGTGCCGCGCGAGGCCATCACAGCATCAGTGGTCGGGTCCTTGACGTCGACTTCGACGGTATGGCCGATGAGATCAGCGGTGGCGTCGGCCGCCAATTCGTGGTAAACGCGGCGGTAGGGCGTTTCGATAAAGCCAAAGTCATTGACGCGGGCGTAGGAGGCCAGCGAGCCGATCAGGCCGATGTTAGGGCCTTCGGGTGTCTCGATGGGGCAGATACGCCCGTAATGGGAGAAGTGGACGTCACGCACGTCAAACCCGGCGCGCTCGCGGCGCAAACCGCCGGGTCCTAGCGCGCTGAGGCGGCGTTTGTGGGTCAACTCGGCTAGCGGGTTGGTCTGGTCCATGAATTGGCTCAATTGGGAGCCGCCAAAGAACTCGCGGGTGGCGGCCACCACCGGCCGGATGTTAATCAAGCTCAGGGGTGTGACCTGGTCGGGGTCGCGAATAGACATGCGTTCGCGTACGACGCGTTCCATGCGCAGCAGACCAATGCGCAACTGGTTCTGGATCAACTCGCCGACGGTCTTGATGCGGCGGTTGCCGAGGTGATCGATGTCGTCGGCTTTACCCTCGCCGTTGTTGATCTGGATAATGCGCTTGATCACGGCTACCAGATCTTCGTTGGTCAGGATGCGGTCTTCGAGCGGCGTGTCGAGACCAAGCCGGCGGTTAAGTTTGTAACGGCCAACTTTGCCCAGATCGTAGCGGCGTGAAGAGAAGAACAGATTCTGCACAAAGTTCTTGGCGTTGTCGAGCGTCGGCGGGTCGCCGGGGCGTAGTTTCTTATAGAATTCTAGCAGCGCGTCATCCACGCCTTTTTCGGCGTTCGTGGTCGGGTTGCTGGTGTTGTCGCGCTCCAACGTCGACTCGATAAAGGGGTGGTCCAGGTTGGTATCGGTGTCGGTGAACAGGGCGCGGATCTCGTCATCGGTGCCAAAGCCAACGGCGCGCAAGAGCAGCGTAACCGGCAGCTTGCGTTTGCGGTCGACTTTAACGCTGACAATGTCGCGTTTGGAGGTCTCGAATTCTAGCCAGGCGCCGCGCGACGGGATGAGTTTGGCGCCGGCTAGATCGCGGCCGGTGGCACGGTCAGTTTCGACCATGAAGTAGACACCGGGCGAACGGATCAACTGGCTGACGACTACGCGCTCACTACCATTAATAATAAAGGTAGCGGATTCCGTCATCAGTGGGAAGTCGCCCATAAAGACTTCCTGCTCGCTGACTTCGCCGGTCTCCTTATTGAGCAGTTTGACTTTGACCCAAAGTGGCGCGGCGAAGGTGATGTCGCGTTCGCGGCATTCTTCTTCGGGATACTTGGGTTCGCCGAAGTAGAAGTCACCGAAGTGAAGCTCCAACGCTTTGTTGAAGCTGGCAATCGGTGAAATCTCGGCAAAGAGTTCTTTTAGTCCCTCGGTTTTGAACCAATCGAAGCTGCGCAACTGTACTTCCGTCAGCCGCGGCAGTTCGAGGACCGTGGGCGTGCGTGCATAGCTTTTGCGTGCGACGCGCTTGCCCTGCGTGGACCCATTGTTTCCGTATCCGGATAGGCTCATGTAATCCAGCTCCTTACGTGTCCTGAAAATGACAATAAGACACCCAGGCAGATCGGTTCCGACAGCCGCACCAGTGCGACTGCCGTCCATCCACTTGCTGGTGTCTTAGACTCGACACAATGCTTGCGTTTGCTATCGGTTACTATCCAATAAAAAATCAGGTGACCGGGACAGGGTCATTGAAAATCGAAGTTCAACCCCACCTGTCATCACCTGATCTCCATTCCCACAAAATCTACGTGTACTGCGCGGTAACCCTGCGATTGGCCGATTACCGTAAACGCAAATGCTAACACAGCTACCGCGGTGTGTCAAATTGAAAAATCATTAATTTGCATAAATCTCAAAATACTGTGTGATCGGTGCAAGGTGGCCAAGTTTAGTGGTAATACAAGAGGATCTGTAGAGTTCAAACGATTGAAGTCGAGCGAATTATGGTTTACACTGATGGAAAATTGCCCCAGGATATTCTCGTTCACTGGATGGAATCACGCGATGTCCGCCACTTCTGCCCCGCCGGGATTGCAGCAACCGCCATCTGCACCGGTGCCGAATTCACTACCCGCAGCACCGGCCGGGAGTGTCACCCTGCGTTTCCATGCCATGTCCTATCTGTTAGGCCTGGTAACGGCCCTGCTGCTGGTGGGTGGCACTCTCTTCGCGCTGCAGCGACCGCCCATGCAGCCAATCCAACTCCAACTGCCACCCACCCCTGCGCCAACGGGGACCGCCGCGCCTACGCCGACTCCAGGCCCGATCGTCGTGTTTGTCAGCGGCGCCGTGCAGAAACCAGGCATGTATACGCTGGTTGCTGGCACACGCGTGGGCGATGCAATTGTGTCGGCCGGTGGTTTGCTGGCCAGCGCCGATCCTGCGCTGGTAAACCAAGCGCAGGGTCTGTACGACGGCGCGCAGGTTCACGTTCCGGTGGCGCTGGTTGCCGATGCGATTTCCGTGCTACGCGGCAGCGCTGAGCCTATTGTCCCTGTCCTCACGCCCGCAACAACCGTGACGCAACCGCCTGCCGGTCTTTCCGGTCTGCTGCCGACGCCGACACACTTGCCCACCGGGGGCGTGCCCAGCGCCAGCGCCGATGGGCGGATCAACATCAACACGGCCAGTGTGGAACAACTGGATACTTTGCCCGGGATTGGGCCAAGCCGGGCACAGGGGATCATCGATGGCCGGCCCTATCAGACGGTAGACGATCTGGATCGCATTGCTGGCATTGGCACGGCTACGCTTGATCGCTTGCGCGACTTGGTGACGGTTGGGCCGTAGGAAAGGCTACCGACGTGTGCCACGTTCTTCTCTGATCATTCAGCCAGAATTCATCCAGAAGACTCGCAACATAGAATTTGAGCGCAAGGACAGCCGCCCATATACGCACGAAGGTTGGGGAGAAGCACCATATGCCGAAAGAAGAAAAGAAGAGCCTCCCAGATCAGGCCAAAGACGCTGTGGTTGACGTGCGCAACGAATTGATTGTGCAGAGCGCCAACCTCTATCTAATGGTGCGCAAGGTCTTGCTGGCCAGTTTAGGTGGTGTGGTGTTGACGGCCGATGAGGCCAGCGAAGTGTTCAACCGGCTGGTAGATCGCGGTGAAATTGCCGAGAGTGACGCGCAAAAAATTATCAGTGACCTGCGCGCACAGACCCACAGACAGGAAGATGAGGCAAACAAGGGTCGCGACGAGTTGACGAAAAAGGCCGGCGTTGCGCTCGAAGACAGCGTTGAGACAATTTTGACGCGACTGAACGTACCCAATAAATTCGAGATTGAAGAGCTGAGCCACAAGATTAGCATGCTTAGCGATAAGGTTTCTACCCTCGGCAATCGCAGTAGGGCACAGCAGTAGGATTATTTAGGATATGGGAAATGCGCCTCGCACCTCCGCACCTCCCACATCCTGCCTCCCACCTTCCCGTTATCGGTGTTCCAAAGCAGGTTGACTGCGGTTTCCCAGCCATTGTGTGCGCATCTTCACGATGGCGCGGCGCAGGGCAGGGATGCGCAGGATCAGCAGCAGCGCCAACGCCAAGGCGTATAACAACGGCTCGATGCGTTCGGCCGCTTTGGCTTGCCAGAAGAAATGCAATACCGCCAATCCACCTGCCGCGTAGACCGTTCGGTGCAGCCGTTTCCAATTGCGGCCGAGTCGCCGCATCCAACTGCGTGTCGATGTAATGGCCAACGGCAACAGAATCAGCAGCGCCCCTAAGCCTGCCAGGATGTACGGCTTTTTCAACACGGCGTCTTGCAGGATCAAGTTGACGTCAAAGAAATAATCGAGCCCCACAAAGTTGAACAGATGCAAACCGGCGTAGAAGAATGCCCACAACCCCAGTGCTTTGCGTACGGTCAGCGCTTTGCGGAAGCCGAATACGGTGTTGACCGGCGTGCACGCCAGACTCAAGAGCAGAATGACGATCGCCGCACGACCGGTACGGTTGTTGATGGCGTTTATCGGGTCGACGCTCAGGGTGTCCTGTGCAAAGTCCCAGATCAGCAGGATCAACGGGATACTGGAGGCGAGATTCACGGTGAGCCAAAACCAGTTTGATTTGAGATAGCCTCCGATTGTGCGTTGCTGCTGCTCCATCAGAATTCCCTGGCTAAATCCATGCCCGCATAGAGCGAAGTGACCTCCTCCGCGTACCCGTTGAACATGAGCGTCGGGCGCCGGCCTAGCTCACCGATGCGGCGCTCCGTACTCTGCGACCAGCGCGGATGGTCAACCGTTGGGTTGACGTTGGCATAGAAGCCGTATTCATTCGACGCGGCCGTGTTCCACGCAGTCGGCGGCATCGTGTCGACTAGTTCGATCTTGACAATTGACTTGGTGCTCTTGAACCCATATTTCCACGGCACGACCAGGCGGAATGGCGCACCCTGCTGGTTGGTCAGCGGTTTGCCGTACATGCCGGTGGCAAAGATCGCCAGCGGATTCATTGCCTCGTCCAGTCGCAGCCCCTCCTGATAGGGCCAATCGAGGATGGCCATACGCTGGCCGGGCATCTCGTCGGGCCGCATCACCGAGACAAATCGAACATACTTGGCAGCGTTTTGGGGCTCGACTTCTTTCAGCAATGCGGCAATGGGAAAGCCAACCCAGGGGATTACCATCGACCATCCTTCTACACAGCGCAGCCGGTAGATGCGTTCTTCTTGGGTGAATTTTTGGTAGATTTCATCCAGATCAAAGGTCTTTGGCTTGTTGACCAGTCCCCCCACCTCGATCTGCCACGGAAAGGCCGCGAATCCTTGTGCCTCTCTGGCTACGTCTTCCTTGGTAGTTGTGAATTCGTAGAAATTGTTGTAGTTTGTGATCTCTTGAAACTTGTTAAGTGAGTCGCCGATCTCGTCCTTGCCGGTACTGGCAAAGGGATCGGCATACGCGAGTGCCGCTGGTAATTTGTCGGCGGGGTAGACTTGGACGGCAGGTACCTGGTTGGCTCCAGCCCCGGCCGCGGCCTTGCCGGCCGATTGGCCTGTGCCGCAGGCTGCCATCGCCAGTGCGCCAGTCGCCAGCGCCCCAGTCACCATGAACTTGCGTCGATTCAGGTAGATGTTTTCCGGTGTGATTTCGGACCAGTGAGTTTTGACCATGACCATGCTTCCTTTGCTTGTTCCGCAACGCATTGAACTCTGTGCATCTTATTTATCTGTCTGACAGCTTACTACCCTGGACTGAACCGCGCATTAGCCAGTTGTTACGCAATCATTAACCCTGACGCATGATTTGTCTGTGAGTTCATTTACCGTATGGATGTGCTAAACCACCTTCACCCGGCCATTGTCCATTTTCCGATTGCCCTGCTTTTGGTGGGTAGTGTGGTCGCCTTGGCGCATCTTTATCATTGGACGGCAGGGGAGCTGCGACCAGTGGCGTGGTTCATGCTTGCCGTTGGGTGGTTTGGCGGGATAGCTGCGGTTTTGAGTGGCTTGGTCGCGCAGAGCGGGTTGCCGCCTGATGCGCCCTATCGCGATGTGATCAATTGGCATATCGGCACCGGGTTGGGGCAACTCGTGCTTTTTTGGTTTTTACTCTACCGCGGCTGGATTTATCGCACAACGCGGGCACGCACGGCGCGTGCCGTACGAGGACGCCATAATGTTGACCTGCTTGACGATCCATCGGCGCGGATGTGGGTTACCGTCGTTCTGCTCGCCGGTATTTTGCTGATTGTTGCCACCGGGTGGAACGGCGGCATCCTGGTATATCAGTGGGGGGTGAACGTAGCCGGTGTTTGAATCAAGGTTCAGACGATTGAAGCTCCTGTAACGCGGCGCGGGCGGCGACCAGGTTACGCTCCAATTCGGTGATAGTGGCCTGCAGGGTGGTGCGACGCTCCTCGACGGTTTGCGGCGTAGCGACAGCCAGAACGGTGGGACGCGCTTTGTCCATCTGTGTGTCGCGGCGGATGGCCAGCACGTGGACTGCCCAAAATAGCGCTGCCACGGCACAGTCGGCCAGTTGATTTGCGGTTTCTGCAGAAAAGACGGCCGCCGTCGGATCGCCCATGACCATCAACAGGAGTCGATAGACGACCTGAGCCAACTGAAACAAGAGGATCAGCGCACCGACCAGGGCAACGGCGTACAGATAGATTTTGCGGGGCAGCGCGCTCCGTTCGGCGTCGCCGGCTTCGTTGTCGAGACTGGCCCGGTGTTGCACGGCGCGCCAGTGCAGAGCCCAGATGGGTGTCCCGACGACGAGCAGGCTCAGCCCATTGGCCAGCGGTTCATGCCAGACATCGCCAAATCCATTGGACGTTGTCAGCAGGGCATCGATGACGGCGTGCAGTAATTCCACCGACCCCACCCAGGTCAGAGCCAAGCCGATGCCCGCCATCAGATAGTAATAGATACGGCGGACGGTGGCGCCTTGGTGCGATTCGCCGAACGCCTTGGCTTCATGGCGCAGCACATTCCAGTGCCACAGCCAGATCACCAACCCGACGGGCACGAAAGAGAGTGGCTGGATCAACTTGTTGAGTAATGCGGGCAACGCGCCGCCGGCGGCGCCGAACACCATGAGCAGGAGTTCGCGCAGCACAAGTGCAGCCGGGGTCAGGGTGGCCACCGCGCCAATGACTACGGCAGCATAGAGGTAGAGCCGGCGCAGCGCCGCTTGACCCTCAGCCGGACGCAGGGTGACAACCGCGTGCCACTGGGCGCGGTTGGCAAAGGCCAACCAGGCGCCAACCAGCATTTGGGCCATGGCGGATCCGAGTGCGTTTGGCCACCAGTCAAGCCCGGCGGTTGCCGTCGTTCGATCGACAAGCAAGCGCAGAAGAATTTGGAGTGCCGACGCGACGCCCCAGAGCAACAACACCAGCCCGACCAATCCAGCCACCAGCATGAACAACTGCCGAATGATGCGACCCGGCGTGGCCTCAGCGGCATAGTCACCCTCCGCTTGCAGCACGTGGTACCAATAGGCCACCAAGGCGCCGTTGGCGAGTGCCAGCAGCGACCAAGCCAACCATTGGGAGGGGAGCAATGCCGAGCGTGCCGGCGGGAAGCCAAAGGCGAGTTGGGCGATGCCCTCGATCAAGAGGTAAGCGTAGACGAGGAAGCTTGCGAGCGAGAGTGCGGACGCCGCGTAGAGAAAGAGCTTGCGCAGCAAGGACGCACGTTCTTCGATTTCGGTGTGGTGGCCTTGTGCCAATCCCCAGTGCACCAGGAAAATTGGCGCAGCGACTAGCAACAGGCCGGCACTGCTGGCTACGCTACGGCCAAAGCCGGCGCCGCCAAAAATGCCACCGCCGGTGGAACCCAGCCACAGGCGGGCCAGGGATTCCACAAGGCTGCTCATGCCCGCCAATCCGGCGGCCAGGCTCACAAAAGCGACCAGGTATAGATAGAGTCGGCGTACGGATGCCAAGCGATTCGTCGAGCGCACGGGTTGTTCTATTGCCAGGGTCATAGGGTTTGGCAATCCTTTCGATCAGGAGACGAATGATGTGGGTCGGGCGGCGCGTTACGCAGCACGGTTAATAGAAGTATTCCTGCGTGTTGATCTTCCATGTTCCGTCCTCGCGAACGACCTCGACGATGCGTTCCGTAGTCCACGTCGATCCACTGTTAAAGAGGCCGCCGGTGGCATAAGTGTCGAGGGCAACGGTGACATAGGCGCGCGCGCTGTCATTCGGATCGACGCGTGTGCTCAGCAGCCGCATCCGGCGCGCGCTGTCGCCGTAGTAGGGTTCGCCGCGCAAAGGGCCGTAGCCTTTGTCGTCTTCCGAATCCTTCAATGCCTGCGCGCTGTATTGCTGGCGTGCCGTGGCGAGATCGCCGTTTTGCAGGGCCAGGAACGCGTTGACGACAGGCGTCTCCGCGGCATCTTGCGTGCGATAACTCTCTGTGCCGCGGCCAGTGCCGCGATTGACGGTAACGACCGCCACTACCAACAGGACGGCGACCACAGCGAGCACGGCGATGGTAAATTTATCCAGGCGAAGTTTCACAGTTGTTTTCTCCTTGATTCCGTGGTGCAGTTTGCCTGATGTGGTTTCAGCATACGCCAGTTTTGCCGTCATGACAATAGCCACTTGTGTAACACTGGGCGTACCATCGAATGGTACACATGAAAAAATATGATGTCAGGCTCTTGGAGAAGTGGCCTGGCATCTTGTTGGCAGTGCGCTGGGTATTACTCGCGTGTTTACGGAGTCGAGCTGAATTGCGTCAGCGCAAACGTGGCTTTGTTGCGGCCATCGATGTATTGGATGAGTGGATACGGCGCGGTCTGGGCGACCCACGCCTTGCTCTGCGCGTTTCCAGTATCTAGCTCCACGACCCAGGTTTTGTAGGCGCCGGCCGGCACGGTGATCTCTTCTTCGCCGCTTACCTTGACGGTGACCCGATCGAGCAGGGACGCGATGGGCAGATAGCTGTTGATTTGGGTGGCGTAGCCTTGGGCCAGCGGCAGCGCGCGCACGAGCATCGGCAGGGTGGCAGTCTCGCGTGCGTCGCTGGGGATCTGCGCGCGCAGCAAGGACACATTGCTCTGCCGCGTTTTTAGCGTCATGTCAACTTGCCCGCTATTGTATTGCGCGTCTACGCTTTCGGCGCCTTCTGCGCTGGTACGTTCTAGATAGGACGACTGCGGCCGAAAGCCGGCGTCGCTGACCTTCACCGTATTGATCTCCTGGTCGCCCTGGGTGTTGACCATGCGTTCGATCACCCAAAGCGGTTCGCCGGCGTCATTCTGCCCGTCACTGATGGTATAGGTGGCAATTCCCGCCGATTTGCCGTCGATGTCGGTGACGGCGAAGGCATGCTGTTCGCCACTTTGCCAGGGCGCCGGGTTGAACAGTAGGGGTACAGGCGTTGGCTGACTACAGGCCGCCAGGCTGAGCATGGCAATGGCCGTCATTGCCAGCCCGGCGAAAAAGCGATAAGACCGTGTTTTCAATGTCACACCTCCAAACGTTTCTATTTTATCCCCGCCATTGCCGTAGTCGTATCCCCCTGCGCACATTCCCAAGCCTGGTGTGCGTCCAAGATAACCTGACGTGACTCCGGGAGCAAGCCCAGTGCGTCGAGTTGGTTGAGATCAACCCATGCGACACCGGCGGCGTCGTCGCCGGCGGCGGCATCGCCGCTCACATGGCTGGCCCAGAAATCGACGACCACATAATGATACTCGATGTGCCCGTCGCTATCCAGCGTGACCGGCTCGAAGACGCCGGCCACGCCGCCGATGGCGATTTCTACGCCACATTCCTCGCGCAATTCGCGACGTGCGCCAGCGGCCAATTTCTCACCTAGGTCCAGCAGACCGCCCGGCAGCCCCCACTGGCCGGCACGTGGCGGCCGGCCGCGTTGGACCAGCAGCACTTGCCCTGCCCCGTTGAAGACGGCGGCCGCAACACCGACGAGGGGCACATCCGGGTAACGGCGGCGTACCGTGACGGGGAGCGGCGGCGGTCCATCAGGATAGTTTACGGAAGCGGGCATGGCAGTCGTTACGACCATTCTTGAATAATGGCTGGCAGTTGCTCCATTCGGGTGATGGTGGCGTCCGGCACGATCTGTGCGGCGTACTCGGCATTGTCGTGCCTGACTTGCGCGCTCATTGCGCCGTCAACCAGCACGGTCACGGAACCCAACGCAATGCCGCCGCTGATTTCATGGGTCAAGCTGTCACCAACGACAACGACCTCATAGGGGAGGGCATCCCAGCGGTCGAGCACGATCTGAAAGAAGCGTGTGTCGGGTTTGCGGTATTCGACGCTGGCGCTACACAGACAGAGGTCAAAGTCGGCGCGCAGGCCGAGGTAGTCGACGGTGCGCTGGAAGACGCGATCGCAGTTATAGTTGGCCAGCAGCGCCAGTTTATAGCCGCCGGCGCGCAGCGCCTGCAGCATTGGGCGTGCCCCGTCGACGAGGCGCCAGGCGGTCATTTCCGGCGCATAGAAAATATCGACGGCGTGCCGCAGCACGTTGGGATCCATACGGCTGGCAGGATAGTCGAAGAACTGAAGCACAAAACTCAATGCATCGTCGGCCAGATGCTCTTCTTGTTCTTCGGCCGATTTTTCCTCGGCAAAGCGGCGCGCCTCAACGATATTTATGGCGAAGTCGTCGGGTAAGGTCATACCGGTCGAACGCATATAGGCGTCGGCGGCGTGTGCGCCCTCAGCCATCAAGTCGGCGAGTGGGCGCGCCAACTGAGCGAGCGTGTCGTCGAAATCGAAGATGATCCCGCGCACGAGCCGGGGCGGGCGTATGGCGCGAGGTCCCCCCAGTTCGGGGAAAAAGTTGGATTGCAGTTGTGAGAGCTGGTGTGCGTCCAGAGAAGCTGGCTCCATCTCCTCGACGCCGGCGTAGACGGAGGCAACTTCTGGGCGTGCGGCTGGTGGACCAAACACGGCGTACTGCTCGTCGGCGGTCAGACTGCGGCCCTGCGCCCGCGCACTGGCCAGAAAGCGTTCTTTCTCGTCGGGCGTCAAAGGCTCGATGGCGGGGCGCGGGGCAAGCGGGTCCGGCTGGTTCGCGGGATCGATGGGATCGATGGGATCATGGTTGGCTGGTTGCATGCGCGCCATTATAGCATGCGGGCGCCCGCCTTTCATTTCTTGACGATGGGGAGAAACATCCCATAGCCAAGGTTGTATTTACCGCTGACCACGGGGCCGGCAACGCGGTCAGCATCGAGCATACGGACGCGCCAGTAGTAGACCCCATTGGCGATCTTGTCGAGCGGCGTGAAGCTGGTGTTGGGCGTTTCGGTCGATGTGGCGCCCTGGAAGTTGTCATTATTAGCGATTTCGAGACGGTAGTAGGCGGCGCCCGGCACCGACTGCCAGATGAAGGGGGGCACCAAACCGGAAACGCCATTTTGTGGGGGCCACAGCAATGCGGGCAACGGATATTGTTTCACGAACTTTTGTGGAGCGCTATAGGGACCCGTTTTGCCGCTTGCCTCATAGATGGCGACACGCCAGAACCATTCACGGTCTGCCAGGCTCTTGCCTTTGGGCGGTGTATAGAGGGTCGCTTCCGTGGTGGCGTCGATAAATGGGCTAGCAAAGGTCACATCATCGGCAACTTGGATGCGATAGCGTGGCGTCGCCAGGCGTGGTGTGTCCGTTGGCGTGAGCACGACGGACCATTGGAAGGTTGGCTGCGTGGTGACAAGCGTCAGCGGATCGGTGGTCAGCGGGCCGAGTGGCGTCGGGGCCACCGAAGTTTTGACAAAGGGCAGCGGGTCAGTCCAACGTCCCAAGACCGTATCAGAACGGCGCATGGCCACGCGCCAGTAGTATTGAGTCGATGAGAGCAACGCCATGGCCGATGTTGTTTCGGGGGGTGTATAGCTAGTGGAGTCGGTGGCCTGGTTAATCAGTGGGCTACTAAACTTGGCGTCGTCATCGATCTGAATGGTGTAGCCGGCGGCGCCTTCGACGCGGTCCCACTCGAACGTAGGCGTCATGAAGACGTTGGGGCCGGTAGAGATGCGTGGATTGCCCGCCATGCGGCTGTCGAGCTTGAAGCGCATGGGCAGCGACCAAGGACCGTAGTCGGGTGCGCTCGCAAAGTCATATCGCTCGTGACGGATGCGCACGTGCCAGTAGTACGATTCATTGTCGGCGTATGCTTTCTGCGAATGGAAACTAGCGGGCAGCAGCGCAAAAAAGGAACGGCTTTGTGGCTCAAAGGCCTCCCATGAGTCATAGGGTGTCTGGCCAGAAAAATTAACATCGCGGGCCACCGCAACTTGATAGCCATCAACTGAATCAAAAATTGGCGTACGCCAGCGTAGCGCCGGCAAGTCTTCAAACCACAGGGCCGAGCCAAGGGGGGTGTCAAACGGATAGAGGGGCATCAGCATATCCGATACAAAGGCTGGATTATCGATGGTGGATGCCGGTGTTGTCGCAATGATGCTCTGGGGGGGAATGCTGTCTTGCATGGTGCCGGGATCTGTGTGACTCGTGCTGAAGACGGCAAGCGCCATACTGCCTGATGAAGCAGTGCCGTTACCACCGAGAGCTGTGTAGGGCACCAGTAACTGGATCGCTTGGGTGTCGGGTGCATACCAGGCCCACCCACCCTGTGATTTCAGGGATTGGTCATTTTGTAAAAGCCACTGCCCGTTGACCGCTTGCCAACTGTAGTATTTAGCGGCCGTGATGGTATCACCGTTGCGATCAACATAAATTGCGTATTCCGGACGATGCATATTGTCCGTGGCAATGGGGTTTTTCAAAGGATCGGCCGTGGCGCCTGAGTCGAGACGATGATCGATATCTACGTAGATGCCATAGCGGACAGGCGTGGTTGTGGCGCCGGCTACGCCGAAGGCGATCACCCAGTGCAAGGCGCCGTTCTCGTAGGTGCGATCGAGCATGACGTGCAAATCGCCCAGACTATAGTATCCGGTCTGAGCCCCTGTACTGGTGGCGACGTAGGTCACGGTTGACGAGTATTTGCCGGTGTCTGACAAGATGCTTGTCGCTAGCGGCAACGAACTGCCCGCACCCGGTGGGACGAAGTCGAAGGGGTTGCCGGTGACCAAATCATAAGAGAGATTAAAGGAACGCGGTTGGCTCCAGTCGCCGGCGGGTTGGTCGACGGCACTCTCCGCACGCACGCGCCACCAGAAGGTGCCAAAGGTCGGCACGTTGGCTAGCTTGCCTTGCCAGGGCACATAGTTAACAAACTGCGGGTGGGCTTCATCGACAATCGACGCGAAGTCGGGTGTGCGGCTGATCTGCACGTGATAGTTGCCTACTCCTGTCACGGGCAGCCAGCCAAGCACCGGCGGTGTGCCGATCGCCTCGGAAGCGGTAGCCGGATAGATCGGTTCGGGAATGCTGGTGGCGCTAAAGGGCAGATCTTGTTTGGTCGGGTCGTAGCGCATCTTCCAGATGATGTCATAGCCAAGCTGGGCGCCGTCGCGCAAGGCGCGCACCCGCCAGTAGTATTCCATACCGCTGCTGATGGCGAGGAAGGGGTGCTCGATCGTCGGCGCGGCGGCCAAGCCCAAGGTCTGAATCGTGAACTTGGGCGCCGCGAAGGCCGGTGTCTCATCGACGTCCAACTGGTAGTAGTCCGGCCCCAGTGTTATTTGGATGTTTTCACTGGTTGATGGCGGCCAGGTGACGGTTTTGTGCGCGGTATCCCAAACAAAGAGTGGCCAGGCGATGGAACCATCTTTGCGTACGGGAAGATTGGTTGCATCCGGTTTGTAATAGTAGGGCGGGTAAATCGGGCCGGACGACACCGTATAGCTGGTACGAAATGAGTATGTCGGGCTCCACGGCGTGGTGTGGTTCTGGGCATCCACGCCGCGGACACGCCAGTAATAATCGCCGTCGATGCGCAGATTCGACCAATCGTAGGTAGGGTTGGTGTAGAAAGTGGCGTTGAATACCTTAGCGGTTGCTATCGGTGAATCGGTGAATGCGTTGGCATCGTCGATTTGGATCTCGTAGTATTCGACGCCGGGGATGGGTTCCCAACTGAAAAATGGATAGCTCAACGACAACTGGTTATTTTTCGGCGTCAACAACTTGGGTGGAAAGTTCCATTGGATGCGGAAGCGACCGACGAGACTCCACGCGGTGGCGTGGTCGCCGTAATCCAGCGCTTTGACACGCCAGAAATACTCCTGGTCGTCGGCGAGCGCGTCGGTCGGCGTATAATCCGTATTGTGTGTCTGGTAGGTGGCAGATGGGTTGAAGTTCACGTCAGTGCTGACTTCTAGTTCATATTCTTTGGCGCCCTCGACGGCCGTCCACTGGAAGCGCGGTGCGAAGGCGAGTTCGACGATACTCTCCGGATCCTGGTCATTCAGTGGCGCCAGTAATCGTGGCATCGTGCTCCGGCTGATGATGAATTGGCGGGTTTCGCTAGGTTCACCGGAGACGCGACCAAAACTTGTGGACTGATGTGCAAAGGGAATCACGCGCCAATAATAGAGGTTACTGGCCAGGCGCTTGTCCGGCGTGTGTTGTGGCTTGATTGTCTCGGCGAAGTAGGCGAAATTGGTGAACAAGGGATCGCCGCTGATCTCCAGCCGGTAGGCCGCCGCCCCGGGCACAGCCGTCCAGGAAAAGTCGCTCGTTTGGAAAGTCTCACGTATAGCGCCTTCTTCCGGGCTGATCAGCGACGGTTTGATCGATTTGATGTCGCTCCAGTCTTTTGTGAAGCTGTACGTAAGCGTATAGGGTCCCCAGTTCGGGAGGGAAGTGCTGCCGTTGCCGGCCATGACCCGCCAATAGTAAGTGCCATTGGGCCAGATGTCCGTCGGCGTATAGCTTTTGGCGTTCGTCGTCTTGTCCACTAACAAAGTCGAGAAACCAGGGCTATCGCTCACTTGAAGATGGAAAAAGGGGGCGATGACCGGTACTTCCCACATAAAGGTCGGCATGCCGGCGGGCGCGTTGCTGGTCCCGGTGGTTGTGGCGCTGTCCAGCGGGGCAACAATCGTGGGCACCGGTGGCGGAGCGAGGGTGGGCGTCGGCGTGGGTGCGTCTGGAGATGGCTGTGCGGATAGCGGCGGCGCACCCGCCAAGGTCATCGTGATCAGGGCGAGCGACGCCAGAAGGCAAAGCGCCAAACCCGCAAGTGTGCGTGTGCTCATTGTTGCTCCTCTTGATTGCATGCCGCCCAATCGCGTCGCATGCCGGTATGGCCGGATGCGATCACAAACGCGAATGCAAGCAACTCCATGATAATCCGGTAAATGGCGCTGATCTTGAGACGAATGACTCAACTTTCAACGCCATATGTAGGACACGAGCAATAACAAGCGGAATGGACAGCCTAATTTTTGATGCGTTCGCTGCGCAACGCCGCCGGAAGCAAGGTGAGCGTAAGGTAAGCGACCATGAGGAAGCCGGCGAAGAGGATGGTTACACCGAGGGTGCGTGGGTAGTCGAAAGGGTTCGCCACACGTATGGCGATGTCCCGCAGCAGGCCGATCGGGTCGACGAGAATGTCCCAGCTATTCCATCGTTGAAAACGACCCAGATAAATGCCAAAGCCGGTTGCGCCAAGGGTGCCGGCCACCAAGAGCCAACTGGCCACGCGGCCAAGCCAGCCGGTCATCAGTTGTTGCACCAGCCAGAGTGACAAGAAACCCAAGATCAGGCCATTCCATGCGAAGGAGAAGATCATGATTGCGTCGAACCACAGCGGCACGCTATTTCGCGGGCTCAGGTGGATCAGGTCGCTGACAATGTAGGGGGAGTTTGGAAAAAATACGAACCAGCCGGCAAACACAGCGAGCATCATGAGTTTAGGGCGCCGAGCCCTTCGGTCCAGTCGCCACAAGAGAAGAGCCAGCCCGAGCGGAGTCCAGGCCAGCAGTAGGTTCCAGTTAAGAAATAGATACACGAATGTGTCGGAATACCAGATGCGGAACGCGGAGAGTACGGTGCTTAGGGCCGAAGAGAGGCCAAGAACCGACAACAGCAACCACCGGCGCTGCAACGGTTCGTTGTAATTGCCGGAATTTTGCATATAAACGTCCCTTTGTTCGCTGGATCGCGTCATCCTTACTCAACGCTGGTGTTGTCTTCGATGTTCCGCACTGGAGAGGTTGCGCAGGCGCGGTGGTGCCAGATACGGTTCGCGGGGCAGGCGCGTTTGCCGAAACGCACTTCTTCTCGGCATAATCGTGAAAATTATTCAGTGCCAGAGGAGGATGGTTCATGGCTTATTCGGTTAAGGTGGGCGCACTGCAATGCCATATTCTGAGCGATGGTCTGCACTATGTGGATGGCGGCGGTTTTTTCGGACTGATCCCGCGCAGCATGTGGCAGGAAGTGATCGAGCCGAACGCCAATAACCAGATTGCGTGCGACTCGCGCAGCTTGTTGATCGAGTCTGACGCTGGCCTGATTCTGGTAGATGTGGGCAACGGGGACAAATTGCCGCCCAAAGCGCGCCAGCGGCTCGGTATGGATGACCGATCCTCCCGATTGGTTGGCGAACTGCAGCGTGTAGGCTTCCGGCCGGAGGATGTGGATATTGTCCTGTTTACCCATTTTCATGGCGACCACATCGGCGGCGCCACGCGCTGGGACAGCGCAGACGGCACACCTGGGCCGGTCGTGCCCGTCTTTCCACGCGCGCGGTATATCGGCCAGCGTATCGAGCTGGCCGACGCCAGCTTTCCCAACGAGAGGACAGCGGCGACTTATGTGCCCGATAATTTCCGGCCGCTGATCGAGTGGGGAATGCTCGAAGTGGTGGATGGACCCCTGCGACTGGCGCACGGAGTCCGCACGGATATTGCGCCAGGGCACACGGCCTATGTGCAGACGATTTGGGTCGAAGACGGGGGCGAAAGTCTGCTGTTCTTGACGGATGCGGCCAGTTGGGCTGTGCACCTGGAACGGTTGGCATGGGTGCCCGCCTTTGACACGTTTCCGTTGACCAGTATGGAGACGAAACGGCGGTTGCGCCAGGCGGCGGCCGAGCGCGACGCGTTGTTGGTCTTCCAGCACGATGCGCAGGTGGTCACGGGCCGCCTGGCGCCTGGCAAGCGCGGGCTAGAGGTGCGGCCGGAGATTACCGAGCCGGCGCAGTTCGACGCCAGCCTATAGGAAAATGTGGGATGTCGAATGTACGGACATTTCTTCACATCCTACATCCCACACGGATCTACGGGCCTAGTTCGGCATACTCGTGGCCGGCTGCATTTAGGACTGCCCCGCTGTTGGCGCGGTAGAGTTTGAGGATCAGACGGTAGCCATCTTGTGCCGGCCAGGGCACGCTGATCCGGCTGGTGTGGGGCGCATCGATCCTGGGCGCGCCGTCGCGCTGGGCATAGAGCGCACCGGCGTCGTCGAGTACTTGCAGTGAATAGCGCAGGTCCGGGTCGATCCCTGCCGGCCAGGTGATGGCGGCCAACGCCGCCGCCGGCTGCCATTGCACGGTAATTGGCCCGATAGTTGTGGAAGGTAAGGCCTTCGCCGTCGTGGTCTGCGGATCGGTAAAGCGCAACGCCGGGATCAATGTCACCGGTGCCGATGGGTCAGCCAGCCGCACTTCCACCAACCGCTGGCTGCCAAACCATCGCTGATCGCCGACAAAACCGTGGGCCGCCAACCAGCGTTCGGTCGTCGACTGCGGGTTGTTCTCGGCCATATTTTGCACGTTGAGCCAGACCCGCCGGTAGCCGTCCAGCCACTGCGCAAGCCGTGCGGCTGAGTCTTCATCCATCGCCGTGCGGCGTGCCCAGCCGATCAATGGGATCGCTGGCGCCCGGTTGAGCCATAGCGCGGTGCGGCGGTGTGTATCGCTGCCCGGTGCTGCATCCAGCAGCACGACATCGTCGGGGCGGTGCGCTTCACGCACGGTGGCCAACAGAGCGGCGGTCTCTTCGCGCACCGCGCTCGCATCTTCCGTGCGCGGATCGCCCATGGCCGTTGCCACCAGCAACACGGCCAGCAGCAACGGGAGGGTGACTTGCGCTGCCGGCAGCCATTGGCGCACAGCAGCGCTTTGCGTGGGCCGGCGGGGGGGGATCAACAGCGCGACGGCTGTTGCGGCGACCAGCACCACGCTGCCCCGCTGCCACAGCGGCAGTGCGGTGAAATACGGTTGCAGCCAAAGTGGGTCGCGGGTGGGACCAAGGAGTTTTCCCCAGTAAGTCACCAGGGGTGAATGGGCCGGGTTCCACAACAACTGCGCAAAAGTAACACCTGCCTGCATGTCGATCCATTCCTGCCACTCGAAGTTGACCAGCACCCCTGGCAGTTGTACCGCCAGCGAGAGCAGCAGCACCGCCGTGACGAGTCCGCCATGCCACCCGTGACGACCCACCCAGCGCAGCGCCGGTAGCGCTAGTAGGGTGAGGGCTGGTATGGCGACGATCACCATCCGCGGTCCCCAGGCCCGCCCGCCCGACCAGTCGTACCACAGGGCATAAAAACCGATCAACGTGGCTGCACTGAAAAACGCCAACGCTGCGTCCCACCAGCGGCGCTCGCGCCGCCACCAGCCCAGCGCTGGCAGGATAAGGACGGCCGCGGGCATGTACCACAGTAGTCCTTTGCCCGATGAGACGAGTTGGCCGGCGACGCCGGTCGCCAGCGGCGTATTGAATTGCTCGTAGGGCTCCTGCGGAAAGCCAAAGAGGGTGCGAAAGCGAAGGTAGTTATAGGCCAGGGTCAGCAGCAGCCCGATTGCCGCCATCGCGCCGAAAGTCAAAGCGCGCTGCCAGCGGAGCGCCGCCGGTGTGTCCCGCCGCTCGATGAGCCAGACCGTCAGCAGATAGATGCCGACCACCGGCGCCGCCACGACATTGGAAGACTTGGCCAACACCAACAGCGAAATCCCCATTCCAGCCAGCAGCACCGGTCCCGGGTGCAACGCGGTCCCGGCGTTACGCCGCTCTGCCAATGCCCCATAGAGCGCCATCAATAATCCGAACGCCGCCAGCGGCTCGGAAAAAAGCGTGTGGGCATAGGGCAGCATCGGCGTTGCCAGCCCAAAGGTCAGCGCCCCGATCAGGGCCGTTCGGTCGCCCAATGCGAGCAGACGCCCAACGCGCAAGAAAAGCACGCCAGCAGCCGCCGTCAAGAAGGCGTTGGCCAGCAGCGCCAACTGGATGGCGCCGATCGCCTCGATTTGCTTCCCCAGTGCATAGAAAGGCAGCGCCAGCAACGAAGGGCCGAGGCTTTTCTTCGAATAAAGATCGCCGTCGACGCCGGTGATGTTTTGCGGCGGTGCGTACAGTTGATCCCACTCCATCTGCCGGGTCGACCAGCCCGTGCCGGCGACCAGACTGTCGGTGACCGAGAGCGCCGAGAGTTCATCCAAGGCATGGATCATGCCCGAGTACGTGAGCAAATAGAGAGTCAGCAGGAGGGAGAAGAGCCAAAGC
>Ga0105047_10004187_pt1 | contig 25213 bp, 25 predicted proteins | sample MAT04_FD_78384 | JGI IMG/M metagenome (GOLD analysis project Ga0105047, IMG submission 78384) | Freshwater microbial communities from Lake Fryxell liftoff mats and glacier meltwater in Antarctica - MAT-04 (megahit assembly) | ecosystem: Environmental > Aquatic > Freshwater > Ice > Liftoff...
CCGGCGGTGCCGGCTGGGGGGCCGCGCAGGTGGCTGCTCGCAACGAGGCACAGATCGACACATTGCTGACCGAATGGGACCTGGAGGCGCCGGGCTTCGAGGAGGGCCTGCGGCTGTTCGGCTACGAGGAAGGCAGCCACTTCGTCGCCGACCTGCACGCCCACCACCAGGACATCCGTGGCGCGCTCGGTCTGGAACGCGACGACGATCCACTGACGGTTGCGGTGTCGCTCGACCACTACCTCGGCTTCCTGCACCTGTTGCTGTGCGAGGCAGAGTGGGGTGTACTCGCGGTGCACGCCGGCTCGGAAGTGCGGGTGCTCGGCACCGAGGCCGGGGCGTATCGCGCACAGGTGGCCGGTGCTGCCTTTGAGGTACTGCGCGCGTTTTCCGCTCGACGCTCGGCTGCACAGATCCGCAGGCTGCGCTGGCGGGGCGACATCGACAACCTGCTCGGTCTGATGGCCACCGGCTTCACCGGCGGCTACTCGATCCCAGTCGATGATCTCGTCGAGTAGTGACGTTGGCGGCTAGCGCTGCCACCAGAGCTGATGGTGCATGGCGAGGCTGCTCACCACGATCAGGCAGAGACACTCGGCCACCTGTTCGGCAGCGCCCAGCACGTCGCCACTGATGCCGCCGATCTTGCGGCGGGCCAGCGTGCCGGTGGCCACCGCTGCTAGCAGTGCGGCTGCGGCCAGCGGGCCAACCCACCAACCGGTGACGAGTGCGGTGATGGCGAGGCCGGCAGTACTGCCGACAGCGGCGCGGGCGAACGTGGTGCCGCGGCCGTAGTCGGCGCCAAGACCGGTGTGCGCAGCCAACCGCATCATGCCCGACATGCCGACCGCGGCAACCCGACCCATCGTGTGGGCAGCTACCGCGGCGGCGAACATGGTGGCCGGGCCCGGCAGCGAGCCGAGCGCGACGATGCGCACCACGATCGAGGCGCAGATCGCGGCGACGCCGTAGGTGCCGTGGCGGCTGTCCTTGAGGATCTCGAGGCGGCGTTCGATGGTCCACCCGCCACCGAAGGCGTCGGCGATGTCGCCCAACCCGTCCTCGTGGAACGCACCCGTGAGCAGCAGCCCGACGGTGATGGCGACGGCAGCAGCGACCAATGGGGGCGTCAACTGCCACAGCCCGGCGGCGACACCGCCGACTGTCGCGCCGATCAGTGCGCCGGCAACCGGAAACCACGCGACGGTCCTGCTCAGCGACGGCTCGCGCCGCAACCGGACGGGCACCCGGGTCAGGAACTGCAGCGCGGCGAGGAGACTCATCGGTTCACTCCGGCGGGCCGGCGAAGAACTCCGTGAACGTGGGAACGTGGGTGATGCCCAGGCACGCCATGCGGACCAACGGCACCGCAGCCATTGCCCCCGAGCCCTCACCGAGGCGCATGCCCAGGTCGAGGATCGGCTGTTTGCCCAGACGGGCGACAAGCCGACGGTGGCCCGGCTCGGCGGAGCAGTGCCCGATCTGGCAATGGTCGAGCGCGCCTGTCGCGGCGAGAGCGAGTGGTAGCACCGCGGCTGTCACCACGTAGCCGTCGAGCAGTACCGGCAGGTTGCGGGCACGGGCGGCCATCACCGCGGCGGCCATCGCCACCAGTTCGGCGCCGCCGACTTCGCGCAGCACCTCCAACGGGTCGGTGATGCCGCTGATGCGGGCGACCGCGGCGGTGACCGCCGCCTGCTTGCGTGCCAGACCTTCGTCGTCCACGCCGGTGCCTCTGCCCACCCAGCCGGCGGGCTCGCCTTCGCCGAGCGCGGCGGCGACCGCGGCAGCGGCGGTGGTGTTGCCGATGCCCATCTCGCCGATGACGAGCAGGTCAGCGTCGAGCGCGGCGACCGCATCGCGGCCGGCGGTGACGCATTCCTCGAACCGCGAATGCGAGAGCGCAGCCTGGGTGCGGATGTCGCCGGTGGGGCGGCCCACACCAACATCGATGGCTTGCACCGTGGCGCCGGCAGCGGTGGCGAAGGCGGTGACGGTGCTCTGGTGAGCGCGGAACGCGGCCAGCATCGCGCCGGTGACCTCGACCGGGTACTTGCTGACGCCAGCCGCGGCCACCCCGTGGTCGGCGGCGAAGATCAGCGCTGCCGGCCGGTGGACGGTAGGCCGTGAGGTGCCCTGCCACTCGGCCATCCACGCGGCCAGTTCGTCGAGCCGGGCCAGCGCGCCGGCCGGGCGCAAGATGTCGGCGGCGCGCTCGCGCACGGCATCGCCGGCAGCGAGATCCGCGTTGGGCATGGTGCCGAGCGCATGGTTCAGCCAGCTCATCGCAGCAGCTCCCAGGGGTTGTCGAGCCGTAGTGCGCGGCCGGCGACCATCAGCAGTGATCGGTCGGCGACAGCGGTCACCAGTTGGTTGAGCCGGCCCAGGGCGTCGCGGTACTCGCGGCCCATCGGGGTTTCGGGGTGGACGCCGAGGCCCACCTCGTTGCTGACCACGACGGTGGGGCCGCCGCCGGCACGGCTGCGATCGCGCAGCGCCGTCACCATGTCATGCCCTGACTGCGTGCGCTGCTGCTCGTCGGTGACGTGGACGAAGAGATTGGCCAGCCAGACGGTGAGGCAGTCGACGATGACCAACGCCTCGGCGGGCGCGACGGCGATCGCTGTGGCAAGTTCTACGGGGACTTCGGCGGTGGTCCACGACGATGGTCGTTCGGCTCGGTGGCGCGCCACGCGGTCGCGCAGGTCGTCGTCGAAGGCTTCGGCGGTGGCGATGAAGTGAACCGGTCCGCCGTGGTGCTCGCCCATCTGGACGGCCAAGGTGCTCTTGCCGCTGCGAGCGCCGCCGACGAGGAACGTGATCATCCGCGGCTCAGTAATCGATGCCGCGCATTGCGGAGATACCGGACGTGTACGCATGCTTCACTTCGCGCATCTCGGTGACCGTGTCGGCGACGTCGATGATGGCCTGCGGTGCGTCGCGGCCGGTGATGATCAGGTTCACGTGGCGCGGGCGACCGATGATGGCAGCCACGATCTCGTCGGTGGGCACCCAACCCCAGGTGCACAGGTACGTCACCTCGTCGAGGATCACCAGGTCGTGGTTGCCAGCGGCGATGATGGCTGCAGCCTGCGCCCACGCGGTCTGCGCCATTGCGATGTCGGCCGACGGATCGCCGGAATCCCAGGTGAAGCCGCCGCCGAGTGCATGCCATTCGACGCCCAACTGCCGGCCGACCTTCTCCTCGCCGACCTTCCAGTCGCTGCCCTTGATGAACTGCACGACGGCGACGCGCCAGTCGCGCGCCACGGCCCGCGCCATCACGCCGAAGGCGGCCGAGCTCTTGCCCTTGCCGTTGCCGGTGTTAACCAGGACCAGCGAGTCGGCGCGGCGCAAGCCGTCGGGCCGCGGGTCGGCGACCAGCGGCTGCGTCGTGCTTGCATCGTCCGGAGGTGTGTCGTTGGCGTCCATGAGGGTTGGGAGCATAGGCACGGACGCGCTATGGTCGCGCCGTCCAGCCGGTACCAACGGTCGGATGCATGGTGTTCAGCGAAGTCCGGTGAGATCCCGGCACTGTCCCGCAACGGTGGTTCGTTTTCCTTCCTCGGAAGTGCACACGACGAGTCCGGTCGCCTGAAGCGGTGCGCGTAACTCACCCTCGAGGCAAGGGCGGTTCGCGGCGGCGAACAGCCGTCGGCTCCCAGCTTGTCCTCCCGAACCGGAGGCGTTCAAGCCTCCGGAGAAACGGAGGATTGATCCATGAAACGGTTCACTTCCATCGCCGCTCTGACGGCGTTCCTGCTCACCGCTGCCGCCTGTGGCGACGACTCGACCTCGTCGAGCGACACGGCTGCCCCTACTACCGGGGCCGCCGACACGACGCAGCCGATGGCGGAATTGCCGATGTCCATCATCAGCCTGTCGCCCACCCACACCGAGATGCTGTTCGCCATCGGTGCGGCCGACCAGGTGATCGCCGTCGACGACCAGAGCAACTTCCCGGCCGAGGCCCTCGCCAAGCCGCATGACCTGTCCGGCTTCGAGCCCAACATCGAGGCCATCGCTGCGCTGCAGCCGGATCTCGTGATCATCGCCGACGACACCAAGGACCTCACCGGCCAGTTCTCCAAGCTCGGCATCGAAGTGTGGGTTGGTCTGGCGCCGGCCAGTTTCGACGACGTGTACGCGCAGATCGAGCAGCTCGGCGCGGCCACCGGCCACACCGGTGAAGCCGCCGAACTGGTCGGCCAGATGCAGACCGACATCGCTGCCGCCATCGCGGCTGCCCCCAAGGCTGCCGAAGCGCCGAGCTTCTACCACGAGCTGGACCCCACGCTCTACAGCGTCACCAGCAACACCTTCATCGGCCAGGTGTACTCGCTGTTTGGTCTGGTGAACCTTGCCGACGGCGTCGAAGAGGGCAACGACTACCCGCAGCTCAACGCCGAGTACATCGTGTCGTCCAATCCGGCGCTGATCTTCCTGGCCGACAGCAAGTGCTGCGGCGAGTCGCTCGAGACGGTCTCTGCCCGTGACGGTTGGAGCACCACCGATGCGGTGAAGAACCGCAACGTCATCACCATCGACGACGACATCGCCTCCCGTTGGGGCCCGCGCCTGGTGGACTTCATCACCGCGGTCTCCAAGGCCGTCGCCAGCGTGCCGGCCGAGGCCTGACCCCGGATGCCCGAGCTGCAGGCCGATCGTCGGCCCTCCCGTAGATGGTGGTTCCCGGTGGCACTCGTGCTGCTGGCGGCTGCCGCCGCGCTGGGCGCGATGATCGGTCCTGCGGGCGGCATTTCCTCCACCAACTGGGAGATCATCTGGAACATCCGCCTGCCGAGGGTGGTCCTGGCCGGCATCGTCGGCGCCATGCTCTCGCTGGCCGGTGCCAGCTACCAGGGAGTGTTCCGCAACCCGCTGGTCGACCCGTACCTGCTCGGTGCCGCTGCCGGTGCCGGTCTCGGGGCCAGCCTCGTATTCATCTACGGCAGGGTCAGCACCGCTGGGTGGTTGGTCGACCCGCTTCCGCTGGCCGCCTTCGTCGGTGCGCTGCTGGCAGTGACCGTCACCTACACGGTGGGTGCATCGTTCGGTGGTAGCAGCCTCAGCCTGGTGCTGGCCGGTGTGGCCGTCGCCGCGCTGGCCACCGCCGTGCAGCAGTACCTCCTGCTGCGGCACAGCGAGGTGATCAAGGAGGTCTACTCCTGGATCAGCGGGCGTGTCAGCACCGCCACATGGAGCGACGTGAAACTGGTGCTGCCGTATGTGGTGGTCTGCTCCATCGTGCTGCTGCTGCACCGACGCCACCTCGACGTGCTGCGCGTGGGCGACGAAGAAGCTGCAACACTCGGCTCGGAAGTACGTCGCGTCCGTCTGGTGGTCGTCATCGCGGCCACCCTCGGCACCGCTGCGGTCGTCAGCGTCAGCGGCCTCATCGGTTTCGTCGGCATCATGGTGCCGCACCTCGTGCGGCTGCTCGCCGGCTCGTCGTACCGGCTGGTGCTGCCGCTCAGCATCGTGGTCGGTGCCGCGTTCCTGATCCTCGCCGACATCCCTGGACGAGTGCTGGAGCAGGGTGCAGAGACGCCCATCGGTGTCGTCACCGCGCTTGTCGGGGCGCCGATGTTCATCTTCGTCCTGCGTACTCGGAGGGTGCCCGCATGAGCTCCATCGGCTTCGAATGCCTCAACGTTCGCTATGGCCAGCAGGAGGCGCTGTACGCGTTCACCGACCAGGTCCGCCCGGGCGAGTGGCTGTGCCTGATCGGGCCGAACGGTGCCGGCAAGTCCAGCGTGCTGCGCGCCGTCGCCGGTCTGGTCCGTCACCGCGGCATCATCACCGTCGACGGCACACCGCTGGCGACTCGTTCGCCGCGTCGTCGTGCCGCGCTGGTGGCGTACGTGCCCCAGTCGCCGCTGATGCCCGACGACATGACCGGCCTGGAATACGTGCTGCTCGGCCGCAACCCCTACATCGGCTACTTCGGCAACGAGACCAAGCACGACCGGGCGTTGGTTGCCGATGTGCTGGCCCGCCTGGATCTGGAAGCTTTTGCTTCGCGTCGGCTGGGCGCGCTCAGCGGCGGCGAACGCCAGCGCCTGGTCATCGCACGCGCGGTCGCTCAGGAAGCACCGATCCTGCTGCTCGACGAGCCGACGAGTGCGCTCGACATCGGTCATCAGCAGCAGGCATTGGAACTGGTGGACAGGCTGCGGCGCGAGCACGGCCTCACGGTTGTCTCCGCGATGCACGACCTGACGCTTGCCGGCCTGTATGCGGACCGGCTGGCACTGTTGCACCAGGGGCACGTGGTGGCCACCGGCGATGCCGCGCACGTGCTGCGCCCCGAGACGCTCAGCGAGTTCTACGGCGTCAGCGTCAGCGTGCACCACGAGCCCGACGGCACCGTCGTCGTCGTGCCCCGCCGCTCCGCGAGCATCTGACCGGGGTGTTCAGCCTGCGGCGGCAGGCGGGAACCAACTGTCGCCGCACAGGATGCGGTCTGCCTCGGCGGGGCCCCACGAACCGCGGAAGTACGGGTGTACCGGGCCGGGCGAATCCAGCGCCGGCTGCACCACGCGCCACGTCTGCTCGACGATGTCTTCGCGGGCGAAGCGGCGTGGCAGCCCGGCGAGCGCGTCGTCGAGCAGGCGTTCGTACGCCTCGCGACGTTCGCCGAGTGCCGCCGCGAAATCGACCGCAATGTCGACGTTCTGGCTGTCGAGGTGCTGCCCGGGGGTCTTGGCCTGCAGCGTGAAGGTGACACCGTCGTGCTTGCCCAGCCGGAAGCGAACAAGGTTGCGCTCAGGCTTGGGGCCACCGGCCTCGTCGAACAACAGGCTCGGCGGCTCGCGGAACTCGACGACCACTTCGGTGGCGCTCGATGTCAGCCCCTTTCCACAGCGCACGTACCAGGGCACGCCGGCCCAGCGCCACGAATCGATCTCGAGACGGGCGGCCACGAACGTCTCCACCGTCGAGTCGGCGGCCACGCCGGGCTCGTCGCGGTAGCTGACGTACTGGCCGCGGACCAGCGCCTTGGCGTCGATGGGCCGCATCGCGGCGAAGACCTTCGCCTTCTCGTCCTGCAGGTAGCTGCTCTCCGGCCCGGCCGGCGGTTCCATCGCGACCAGCGCGAGGACTTGCAGCAGGTGGTTCTGCAACACGTCGCGGATGGTGCCAACGCCCTCGTAGAAGCTGCCGCGACCCTCGACGCCGATGGTCTCGCTCATCGTGATCTGCACGCTGCGCACGTAGTTGCGGTTCCACACCGGTTCCAGCAGCGTGTTGCTGAAGCGGAACACCAGCAGGTCTTCGACGCTCTCCTTGCCCAGGTAGTGGTCGATGCGGAAGATGCGTTCCTCGGGGAACACCGAGTGCAGCGTGGTGTTCAGCTCGCGGGCGCTGGCGAGGTCGCGGCCGAACGGCTTTTCGACGACGATGCGGCCGCGTTCATTGAGGCCGACGGACGCCAACGATTGGGCAACCGACGGAAAGATGGTGGGCGGAATGGCCATGTAGAACACGGCGTTCTCGCTCTTGTGTCGTTCGAGCGTGGCAGCCAGGCTGGTCCAGGTGGCCTCGTCGGCATAGTCGCCCTGAATGAGGTCAAGCCGGCTGAGCAGCGCGTCGATGACGGCTGCCTTCGCATCGGGGATGGAGGCGATGATCGAATCGTGCGCGTGCTGGCGGAACGCTTCGTCGGTCCAGTCGCTGCGGGCGACACCGATGACGGGCACCTTCAGGTGCCCGTGGTTCTCGAGGTGGTAGAGCGCGGGGAACAGTTTGCGCTTGCTCAGGTCGCCGGTGGCGCCGAACAGGACGAGGGCGTCGGCGACGGGTTGCTGTCCGACGCTCACTTTTCGGCCGTCACTTCGTGGTGGCCGCCGAAGCCGGCGCGCATCGCGGACAGCAACTTGTGGGCGACATCGCCGCGGTCGCGTGAGTAGAACCGGTCCCACAGCGAGGCGGCCAAGGTGGGCACAGGCACGCCTTCGTCGACTGCCGCGTGGATGGTCCAGCGGCCCTCGCCGCTGTCGCTGACCCGACCCTCGAACGCGCTGAGGGCAGGGTCGGTGTGGAGGGCTTCGGCGGTGAGGTCGAGCAGCCAACTGCTGACCACGCTGCCGCGCCGCCAGACCTCGGTGATCGCTGCCAGATCGAGGTCGTACTGGTAGTACTCGGGATGGGTGAGCGGGGCGGTCTCGGCGTCCTTGACGTGCGACTGGGCGCCGATGTTGGCCTTGGCGAGCACGTTGAGGCCCTCGGCGTAGGCGGCCATCATCCCGTACTCGATGCCGTTGTGGACCATCTTCACGAAGTGCCCGGCCCCGACCGGGCCGCAGTGCAGCCAGCCCTGCTCGGCAGTGGTGGGCTCGCCGGTGCGGCCCTGGGTGCGTGGCGCCGAAGCGATGCCGGGAGCGAGCGCGTCGAACACCGATGACAGTTGCTGCACCGACTCGGTGGGGCCGCCGACCATCAGGCAGTAGCCGCGTTCGAGGCCGAACACACCACCGCTGGTGCCGACATCGACGTAGTGGATGCCCTCGGCTGCCAGCGGGGCCGCGCGGTCGATGTCGTCGCGATACCACGAGTTGCCGCCGTCGATGATGGTGTCGCCTGGTGAGAGCAGCGGCTGGAAGTTGGCGATGGTGTCGGCCACATACGCGGCTGGCACCATCAGCCAGATGTGACGAGGTGTGCTGAGCGCATTGACGAGTTCCTGCGGAGTGCGTGCGCCACGTGCGCCCTCGCTTTCCATTGCGGCCACGGCCGCTTCGTTGACGTCGTAGGCAACGCACTCGTGACCAGCGCGCTGCAACCGACGGACCATGTTGGCGCCCATGCGGCCCAACCCGACCATTGCGATCTGCATGCCCACAAGGTAGCGAGGTTCGTCCCCGGTTGCGGTCCGCTGCCGACCGGGCCGGTACGGTGACCTGTTGTGAACGACTTCGATCGCGACGTGCGGGGCGCGACGTCAGCACACCTCCGGTTGGTTGCCGAGCTGGCAGCCCTCACCGACGACCTCGTGGCGGCACCCTCGTTGCTGCCCGGCTGGTCGGTGGCCTACGTGCTCACTCACCTTGCCCGCAACGCCGACAGCCAGGTGCTGATGCTGCAGGCCGCGGCGCGCGGTGATGTCGGTGCGCAGTACCCCGGTGGTGCGCAGCAACGACAGGCCGACATCGAGGCCGGCGCCGGTCGTGGCGCTACCGAACTGGTGGCCGATGTGGTCGCGTCGAACGCCCGCCTGGAAGCTGCGTGGGCGAGCACCAACGATGCCGGCCGTGACGGCGAGGGCCTCGGTCTCTTCGGGCCGGTTGCAATCACCGACCTACCCTTCCGGCGCTGGCGCGAAACGGTCGTGCACCACGCCGATCTGGGTCTCGGCTACGGCTGGGCCGACTGGCCTGCCGACTACGTGCGGCTCGAGCTCGCCCGCGCGGCAATGTTGTGGGCGAGCCGCAAGCCGATGGGTCTCACCCCGCTGCCCGCGGTGGCGGTGTCGTTGCCCGATCACGAACGGCTCGCCTGGCTGCTGGGCCGTACCACCGTTGCCGGTCTCGACGCGGCAGGCATCTTCTGATGGCGCGGCCCGTTCGGCGCAGGTTCGTCGGCCTCGCCGGCACCACCCTTGTTCTCGCAGTGGTCGCCGTCGTCGTGCTCGTCGGTGGTGGCTCCCGGGCCGCCTTCGCGCATGCGTCGCTGGAGTCCAGCGCACCGGCCGCCAACAGTGTGCTGGAGGCCGGGCCGGACTCGATCGTGCTCGACTTCAACGAGGGTGTCGAAGCGGAGCTGGCCAGCATCAGCCTGTTCGACGGGGATGGTTCGGTGCTGCAGGTCGGCACGCCGAAGGCCGGGGGTGACGACACCATCGTCTCGGTCATTGCTCCGCAGGTCGGTGACGGCATCTACGCCGTCGTGTGGCGCGTCACTTCCTCCGACGGCCACGTCGTCGACGGCGCGTTCAGCTTCCAGGTCGGCACCGGCGGCACCGGTGACGGGCAGCAGCTGATCGATCAGGTCCGCGATGGTGTGCGGTCACAACCAGCGGTGCGTTGGTGGTACGGCGCAGCAAGGTTCCTCTCGCTCGCCGGCGCGATCGCGCTGCTCGGCGCGGGTTGGTGGTTGCTGCAGGCACCAGCCCTGATGCTCGCCCGCCGTGGGGCGAAGGTGCTGATCGCGGTGGCGGCAGTGGCGCTGGGCGTCGGGTCGGCGGCCGCCTTCGGGCTGTTCGGCGCCGAGGCTGTTGCCGGCACGCTGGCCGATGCCGCCTCGCCCTCCGTGTGGGCCGATGTGGCCGGTACCCAGACCGGGCGCATGCTGCTCGCGCGCGTCGTGTTCGCCGTCGTCCTTGTCGGGCTGTTGGGCCTGCGCGCCCGCCGCGCATGGGGCTGGTGGCGGCTCGCGGCGGCGGCGGCGGGCATCTTCACGCTGTACACGTTTCCCGCTGCCGGTCACCCCAACGGGCAGGACCCTGCGGCGTTGTGGATCACTCTCGACCTCGCCCACCTGGTGGCCATCACCATCTGGCTCGGCGGCCTGCTCGCCCTGGCGGTCTCCAGCAGCGCGGCGTTGGCGTCGCCCGAGGGTGGCCGCCTGGTTCGCCGGTTCTCGATGGCGTCGGCCATTGCCGTTCCGGTCATCGTGGCCTCGGGCGTCGCGCAGGCCCTGAAGCTCGCCGGCGGCATTGCGGACCTGACCGAGACTGACTGGGGCCGTCTGCTGCTCACGAAGGTCACCGTCGTCGTCGCTCTGCTGGCACTTGCCGGCGTCTCGCGTTGGCTACTGCGGCACGATGGCACGGCCTCCATTCGCCGCACCGTGATCGCCGAGGCGATGCTCGGTGTGGTGGTGGTGGGCCTGGCGGCGGGCATGGTGGCGCTGCCGCCCCGGCCGCAGATCGAGGCGCGACCCTTTGCCCAGCAACTGTCGTCGCAAGGGTTGATCGCGGTCATCTCGCTCAGCCCCGGCGTGGTCGGCAGCAACGAGATGCACATCGTGATGACCCCGCCCGGCGGCTCCATCACCCCGGTGGTCAACGCCACGGCGCGTGTATCGCTGGCCTCCGCCCTGATCCCCGCCTCGCCGGTGACCCTCACCCGCGAAGGCCCCAACCACTACAGCGGGCTGATCACATTCCCCCGTGGCGGCGACTGGACGTTCGAGCTGATCGTGCAGCTGACCGAAACCCAGTCCATCCTGTTCACCTCGACGGTGCCTATTCCCTGACGTCGCCGTCGCGTGGCCGGGTCACACGATCAGCTGGTCAGTTCGGCGCAGTGCTCGGTTGCCATCGAGTTGCCCATCACCTCGCTGACGGCCAGGTCGGCTTGCGCCGCGAGCACGCCGTTGGGCCCGCCTGGCAGCGCCGCCAGCCATTCGGTCAGCTTGTCGCGCCACTCGGCCGACGGGCAGTCGGCCGAGAGATCCGGCTCGGGAACGGGGGCCAGTTCGTCAGGCAAGGTGCCGTCGTGCTGCCACGCCGTGACCATCGCGGCCAGCAGTTGGGCAGCCATCACGGTGAGCGAGGTGTCGGCGAGGAGTTGCGCGCGGTGACGCTCGCCGTCCGTGTCGCGCTGGTCGAGTAACTGGTCGGCAAGCGCGTTGCCGAACTGCTGGACGCCGAGGCCGGCGAGGATGCTGATCATCGGCGTGCCCTTCAGATACCCGGTGCTCGCGCTGAGCAACGTCCACAGCAGGGTCCAGCCGCCCTGGGTGCGACCCGCCTCGTCGTCGACGCGCTCTTCGATGACCAGTTGGTGGACGAGGGCCAGCAGCGCACCGACCTCGCGTGCACGCACGATGTCGTCGAGGTGTGCCGAGGCGGCGAACTGCGCGGCGATGATGTCGATGTCGTCGGCTAGGCGCTGCAGCGCGGCGGGGTCGTGCAAGGCGACCCGCAACAGGACCGCCTTCGTCGCCTCGGTCGCCATCCAGTCGTCGTTGGCATTGGTGAACTGCAGCAGCCAGGGCGCCACCAGGTCGCCGAGGAACGGGCCGTAATCGCCCGGGTACCCGTCGGTGACCAACAGGTGCTCGTACGGGTCCTCACGGAAGTAGCCGAGAATGGACAGCACCACAGGCTCGGCTTGCGCGGCCGTGGCGTGTGCCGGATCGGTGCCCAGCAGGATCACCCGGTAACCAATCTCGGGGTCGGCGAGCGTTTCGAACAGAACCGCCGGATGGTCGGCGGCAAGCGCGAGGAAGCGGACGCACGCGACCGGGTCGAGCGCCACAGTCGCGAGCAGCAGGTCCGCGGCGTTGGGCCCGTACGCCTCACCGAGGTCGATGGTGGCCCAGGTGCCGTGCTCGGCCTTCAGCGCGAGCCAGCCGACGAGCAGCTCGTCGGTGACGGTGGCGAGCGTCATCGGGTCCAGCCGCAGCGAACGCAGCATCAGCGCCTGCACATACGGGTCTGGGTACTGGACGCTCGGCAGTAGTGCGGCGGCCGACGCATGGGTGCCGGCGGCCAGCACCTCCGGCGGGAGGCCGACGCGCCAGATTGCCATCAGCCCGGCGAACACGGCATCGATGTCGCCGGGCGTCGGGGTCGTGGGCGCGGTGGGGTTGAACAGGGTTGCGCGCTGCTGGGCGAGCACCAACGGCAGGACGTCCCAGTCGTCGAAGTTGTCGAGGAACTGCGCGCTCAGCTGCGGGTCGCGTCCGATGATCGCGAGCTGCCCGGTCAGCCACCGCAGCTGGGCGCCGTCGCCGGCGAGCGCCTCGGGGTCGATCTCGCGCAGCCTCGCCGCAAGTGCGCGAGCTTCCTCGGGCGTGACGTGCCCGGCGTCGTCGGTGAGCCTGTCGAGCTGCACCGACCAGCCGTACCCGTTGGCCATCACCGTGACCAGCGACTGTTCCAGCGTCCCGAGCCCACCCGTTCGCTGGGCAAGGGCAGACAACGGGTCGGTGGTCAACAGGCGCTGGACCAATGGCAACCAGCCGAGCCCGAGTTGCGCTGCAGCGCTGCGCACCAGGCGCATCGCTTCCGCTGCGGCAGGGTCTGCACATGCGACGAGGCGAAGGTCGTCGATCGCTCGCACCATCGAGCCGTGCAGCCGGCCGACACGATCTGGGTCGTAGGCGAGCAGGCTCATCAGCGCGGTCCGGTCAGTGTGGCGGTGGTGTCCAGTTCATCGGCGATGCGTTCGAAGCGGCGGGCCTCGGTCCGTAACTGGTCCGCCTGTTGCAGCAGCACGTTGCGCCGCGATCGCAGGTCGTCCAGGCACGCCTGCGGCGACGGGCCGACCCATGTGTCAGGGCCCGCCGCCAGGTGCAGCGACAGCAGCTCCAGCAGTTGCAGCCGGCTGGCGAGCGAGCGCAGCACAACAGCTCGGTGGCGTAGGCGGTCGGCGGCGGGTGTGGTCGGCATCTCACCCGTACTGGGCACAGCGAGTCCGAGTGACCGGCAAATCTTCTGCTGGTTTGCTGCGAGATCGATGTGGTCAAGCGCCTCTGGGCATCATTCGTCCCGGGATCCGAGACGGATCACACCCAGGTGTCGTACGGGGTCGTTGAGCCGTTGGCCCTCTCGTCGAGGTGGCGAACCACGAGGTGGTGCGGCAGTTGCGTCGCTGCATCGACGAACCCGTCGCCCTCGACCACGAACGCGTGCCGCAGGTAGAAGCCCAAGGCCGCGTCCCGAGCGCGGGCCCAGACCAGCGGTACACCCTTTGCGGCGTAGCGAGCGCACCCGGCCTCCAGCAGCACGCCGCCCAAACCGCTGCCCTGCATGTGGCCAGTCGTGGCCATACCGCGCAGTTGGACGGCCGGAGTGCCTGCATGCTCGCGCGGCACCCAGCTGGAGGTAGCGACCAGTTCGTCGCCCAATCGCAGGCCGAGGTGCACGGCGCCCGGCCAGGTGTCCTCCGGGAACACGACGTCCTTGGTTGGCGTGTCGGCGCGCAGCACGGCGAGGCGCAGCGGGTGCGTCTCCTCGGGGGTCAGGTCGACGACGACTGGCTGCGTCATACGACGTCGACGGCGGCGCCGTCGACTGCGGCCGAGGCGTACATCGCGTCGACGATCTGGTGGGCGTTGACCGCAGTGAACAGGTCGGGGGTGGCCGCGTGGCCTTCGAGGATGGCCCGGATGAACTCGCCGTCAGGGTTGTCGCTGCCGTCGCGCACGGGTTCGACTGCGGTCACCAGTTCGTCGCCGGCGAGTGAACCTACGGTGCCGTCGGCGTCGGTCCAGCTGACCGGACCGAACCAGTCGTCACCCTTGATGACGATGTGGCGGCGCTCACAGAAAATCTCCACCCGCCGCAGGCTGGGCCGCGCGAGGTTGTCGTGCCACACGCTGGTCAACGTGCCAGTGGCGCCGTTGACGAACCGAAACGACGCGGTGGCAACGTCCTCGATGCCGTCGTGCCCGTGGAAGTTCTCGGTGTGCGCGCTGAGGCGCCGCACGTCGCCCACCAAATAGCGCAGCATGTCGATGTCGTGGATGCTGTGCTCGAGCAGCGTGCCGGCGCCCACCAGCGCCTTGTTCGCTCGCCACGTGCTGGCGTAGTGGCCCTGGATCGGGATGAACTGGTCGTCGCGGAACACGACGGTCATCACCCGCCCGGCGGCAGGCTCGTCGATCAGCTGCTTGGCCCACAGGTAGGCGGGCGAGCGGCGCAGGACCAGGCCGACCTGATGGGTAATGCCCGCGGCCTGCGCGGCCTGGGCCATGCCGAGCGCATCGGCCGTCGTGAATGCGAGTGGCTTCTCGCAGAACACGTGCTTGCCGGCGGCGACGGCCGCGGCAAGCAAACGTGGGTGTTCGTTGGTCCAGGTACAGATGTAGATCGCGTCACAGCTGGCGATGACGTCGGCCTCGCTGGTCATCACGGTGTGCCCGCTGGCCGCCGCGAACGCCTGTGCCCGCTCGGTGTCGGGGTCGTAGACGCCGGCCCGGATGACGGCGGCCCCACTGCGCTTCAGGCTCTTCGAGTGGTAGGTGGCGATCAGTCCCGCCCCCAGGAAGCCGATCCGAACCGGTGTTGCGACGGTGCTCTGCGCGCTCATTGCACGTCAGCATGCCAGACCGCGCCGCCCGGCCCTGCGGCCGACCGGGCTCGGCCCGCAATGTCGGTTCGCGTCGCGTCCCGACCGACTCACACCCAGGTGGAGCCGCGACACGTGCGATTGTGAGCCGAGGTGGCGGGGGTCAGAGGGTGATGGTGCGGTCGGCGATGGCGACGGCTTCGTCGCGGTCATGGGTGACCAGCAAAGCGGTGGTGCCGGTGGCGCGCAGCAGCGCGGCCAGTTCGCCGGCGAGCCGGTCGTGCAGGTCGCGGTCCAGCCCGGTGAGCGGCTCGTCGAGCAGCAGCACCGCCGGGCGCGGGGCCAGCGAGCGGGCGAGGGCGACGCGCTTGGCCTCCCCGCCGCTGAGCTGAGTGACAGGGCGGTTGGCGAACGCAGTCAGCCCGATCAGGTGCAGCAGTTCGTCGACGCGGGCGGCCGCCAGGGCACGGGCGATGCCCTGCATTCGCAGCCCGAACCCGATGTTGCCGGCAACGGTCAGGTGCGGGAACAGCTGCTCGTCCTGGAAGACCAGGCCGATGTTGCGCCGGTGGGCGGGAAGTGCGGTGATGTCGCGGTCGTCGAGCCACACCGAACCGCCGTCGGCCGTGAGCACCCCGGCGATCACCCGCAGCAGCGTGCTCTTGCCGGCACCCGACGGCCCGAGCAGCGCGACCACTTCACCGGTGGCGACCTGCAGCGACACGTGGTCGAGCACGGTGCGCTCGCCGAAGCGGACGGTGATGTCACGCGTCGCGAGCATCGAGCACCCCTTGACGTTCGGCCACGGCGATGATCAGTGCGGTGGTGACGAGCAGGATCGTGGCCAGCGCGAAGCCCTGCGCGCGGGGAATCTCGCCCGTGCGGCCCAGCAGGCGGGCGATGGCGATGGGCATCGTCTCACTGCCGGCGCGGGTGAGGAACGTGGTGGCTCCGAACTCGCCCAGCGAGATCGCAGCGGCCAGCCCGGCGCTGCCGGCGATCGGCCGGCGCAGGTGACGCACGTTGATGGCCCACCAAGCACGCAGCGGTGAGGCGCCGAGCGTGGCGGCCGCGGCGCGTTGGTCGGCGGGGATCGAGCGCAGTACCGGCAGCAGCGCACGCACGACGAACGGCGTGGCCACGAGCGCATGTCCCACTGGGATCAGCCACCAGCTGGCTCGCCAGTCGACCGGTGCGGTGTCGAACGTGATCAGCATGCCGAGACCGATCGTGACGGCCGACGTGCCCAACGGCAGCATCAGCCCGACGTCGAGTAGCCGGCCTCGCCGCCGCGCCGATGAGATGCCCAGCGCGGCCAGCCCGCCGACCGTCACGCTGATGCCGGCCGCGACGACGGCGAACCGCAGCGAGGTGGCGAGCGAGGCAATCGGGTCGACGCCCAGGCTGATGCCCGGGCGCACCTCGGCCGAGCCAAGGGTGCGCCATGCGCGCAGCGACCAACCATCACCCAGCCGGAACGAGCGCGAGACCAGCACCGCCAGCGGCGTCGCCATCATCACGGCGGTGACGGCGGCGACGCTGGCGACCTGTCGGCGCTGGGAACGCGAGCGGGCGCGGCGTGTGCTGTCGGCGCCATGGAACTGCACCGTTGCCCGCCGTTGCCAGCGGGCCGACCACCAGACCACGATGGCGAGCACCGCCAGTTGCAGCACCGAGAGCACCGCTGCGCCATCGACGTCGCCGAGCTGTGTGGCGCGGCGGGCGATCTCCACCTCCAGGGTGGGGTTGGCGGCGCCACCCAACAGGCGCACCGCCCCGAACGAGGTGAACGTGAACAGGAAGACCACTGTGCCTGCGGCCCACAGCCCGGGGCGCAGCAGCGGCAGCACCACGTGGCGCAGCACCTGGCGGGGAGAGGCGCCCAGGGTGCGTGCGGCCGCGGTGAGGTCGGTGGGCAGCACCGCCCACGGCGCACCCACCAGTCGCACGACCACCGCGATGTTGAAGAAGACGTGCGCGACGATGACCGCGCGTGCCGTGCCGTGCCAGGAGGCGGGCAGCAGCGCGAGGAACGCGGCGCCGACCACGACGGTGGGCAGCATGAACGGCACCGTCACCGCGGCCAGCAGCGCACGGCGGCCGGGGAACCGGTAGCGGGCGAGCACGTACGCGGGGGCGAAGCCGACCAGCAGGGTGAGCACGGTGCTGGCGACGGCCTGCCACAGCGTGAACCACAGCACACGTGCGATGCCGGGTGCACCAAGGGCCTCGGCGATGGAGCCGGGGCGGACGACGCGCGCGACCAACGTGCCCAACGGCCACAGGTAGAACACGGCAAGGCCCAGGGCCGGTGGCGCCACCAGCGCCGGCACCAGCCAACGTGGTAGCCGGTTCACCGCAGGACGATCTCGGTCCACTGGTCCTGCCACTGCTGGCGGTTGGCGGCGATGGTGTCGGGGTCGATCACGAACGGGTCGTCGGGGATGACCGCGAACTTGGTGAACACCTCGGGCAGTTCCACCGACGCGATCGCGGGATAGACGAACAGCGTGAGCGGCAGTTCCCGCTGGAACCGCTCGCTGGTCAGGAACTCCATCAGCTGTGCCGCTTCGTCGGGGTGCGGCGACCCGCGCAGCACGCCTGCGTACTCGATCTGGCGGAAGCAGGTGGCGGCGCTGACGCCGGTGGGGGCATCGGTGCGCGGTGGGTCGGCTAACACGACTTCGGCCGGCGGGCTGCTGCCATAGCTGACGACCAGCGGTTTGTCGCCCTCGCTGCCGCCGGCGCCACTGAAGCGCTCGTAGTAGGCGATGTCCCACGAGTCGACCACCTCGACGCCGTTGTCGCGCAGTGCGGTCCAGTACTGCTGCCAACCGTCCTCGCCCGAGTGTTGAATGGTGGCGAGCAGGAACGCGAGACCGGGGGAGCTGGAGGTCGGGTTCTCCACCACCAGCAGGTCGGCGTAGTCGGGCAGCAGCAGGTCGTCGAGCGTGGCCGGTGGCTCGATGCCGCGCTCGCTGAACCAGGCGATGTCGTAGTTGACGCACACGTCGCCGAAGTCGACCACCCTGGGCTCGCCGTCGAATACCTTGCCGTCGGTGGCGGCGGAGAGCAGCGTGTTGTCCACGCCCCACATCACGTCGCCCTCAGGGTTGCCGGCGGTGAGCGCGGCCTTGGTGACCATCGTGCCGGTGTCGCCGGCGGTGACGATGCTGACGGCGATGCCGGTCTCGGCGGTGAACTCGGTGAGCGCCTCGTTGAGCGGCGTGTCCTTGGTGGGGAACGAGTCGTAGGCCACCAGCGTGATGGCCGCCGGCGCGGTGTCGCCCGAGCCGCCATCGTCGCCACATGCGGCCAGCAGCATGGTGGCAGCGATGCCAGTGAACAGAATGTGCTTCATCTGGGCGACCTTCGCCGTGGGGGTCTGGAGGGTGCGTGGACGACTGGTCACGGAATCACGACCGTCAGCACTCCCGTGGCTACCTGCACCTCGGTGCGTTCGGCGGCTTCGTTGCTGACACCGCGAGCCTCGGTACCGGTGAGCGACTCGTCGGTGAGCGGCCAGCGGGCGCCCGTGACGGTGATGCCGGCGCACGGCCCGTGCAGCGCGAGCAGCGAGAACACTTGGCCCTCCTCGGTGTCGAGCACGGCGTGACGGCCGGCGTGCAGCACCGACAGCTGCGTCTCGCCGAGCACGGCCCGCACCGATGACAGCGGAGCGAGCGAGGGGTGCCCGAGCGCGAGGATCGTGGCCAACTGATGGTCGAGGCGACGTTCGCCGGCGACATCGACACCGCCAACGAGCAGCAGTTGGCGGATGTCGGGCACCGCGAGCGCACGCTGGATTGCCAGCTCGGTGTCGGTGAGGTCTTTGTCCGCGGGATGTTCGTGGATCTCGATCTCGTGGGCGTAGGCCCACATTCGGCCAGTGGCGCTGATGCTGTCCAGGTCGCCGACGAGCACCTGCGGCCGCAGGCCGGCCGCCACTGCATGGTCGAGCCCGCTGTCCGCGGCGATGATGATCGCGTCGTCGTAGATGGCCTGCCTTGCTCGCGGCGAAAGCTCACCGCCACCGATGACCACCACTGCCTGCACCATGTTCACTCCCTCCGCTGGCATTACCCAGATCAGGTTTTCGGGTCGGTGGCGGCGGCCACCCTCTCAGCCCACGTTCCGCGAGCTCCCCGTGTCGGTTGTGGCCGAGTGTAACCCGGTCCGCTGCGGCTCAGTCGCGGCTGCGCTGGGTCTGGATGGTGACCATCACCAGACCGACGATGACCAGTGCCATGCCGACGATCTGGATGCCCCGCACCGTGCTGCCCAGGAACAGCACCGACCACAGCACGGCCAGCGCCGGTTGCGAAACCTGCAGCATGCTGATCACGCCGACGGGCACCGATTGCTGAGCGAACACCATCAGGCCGTGGGCTGCGACGCCGGTGAGCCCGGCGAGCAGGACGATGAAGACCACCGACCGCCAGGTGACCTGGGTGAGGCTGCCGGGGAAGACGAACAGGCCCAAGGGCAGCGTGATGACGGTCGCGATCGGGGTGATCGAGGCCATCACGGCTGCCACGGAGCGGCCCTGGCGAAGCTGGCGGCTGGTGAGCAGGTAGGTGGACCACAGGCACAGCGCGCCGGCGATCCAGGCGACGCCGACCCACGAGAACTCGCCGGTGGCCGGCGCGAAGAACAGCACGAGCGCGAGGCCGAACACCGAGATCAGGCCGAAGGCCAGCGCGCCGAGTCGCAGCCGCTCGTGGAACAGCCATGCGCCCAGCGGCACGACCAGCAGTGGCGTGAGCGAGCCGGTGAACTCGGCCGAGGCGACGGTGGTCTTGGTGACACCGGTGAAGAAGGCCGTGATGTTGAGCCCGAAGGCGATGCCCGGCACGAGCGCCGGGCGGATGTCGGCCCATGACAGCCAGCGGTGTTCGGTTGCGCGCAGGATGCCGACCCAGATGAATGAGCACAGCAGCATGCGCCAGAAGGCGACGGTGACGCCCGGCGTCTCGGAGAGCTTGACGAGCGTCGACCCGCCGCTGAACAGCAAGATGACCAGGAACAGCGCCGAGAAGCCGAGGGCGCGGCCCTGCGGCATGCGCAACCGGCGAGGGGTGAGTTCGAGTGCGTCGACGAGCGGCTCGCCGCTCATGACGCGATCATTCGGCGGACTGCCGGCGGATGTCGGGTTCGATGTAGATGGTGGCGGCGATCGGCACGGCTGCCCGAAGGCTGGCCTCGGCACCGGTGATCGCGTCCACCAGTTCGGCCACGGTGAGCGTCGGTTCGAAGTCGAGCTTGGCGGCGACCAGCAACTGGTCGGGGCCGAGGTGCATCGTGCGCAGGTGGATGATGCCCTTGACGTTGTCGGCACCGGCGAGCGCGGCGGTGACCGCATCGAGGTCTTCGTCGGTGGCCGACTCGCCGATCAGCAGGCCCTTCATCTCCTTGGCCAGTATGAAGGCGATGACGATGAGCAGCACACCGATTGCGATGGAGCCAACGGCGTCCCAGCGGGGGTCTCCGGTGATGTCGGCGATGGTCAGGCCGATCAGCGCGACGATCAGACCGATCTCGGCGCCCACGTCTTCCAGCAGCACGACGGGCAGTTCGGGCGCCTTCGAGGTGCGGATGAACTGCCACCAGGTGCGGCCGTGGCGCACGTGGTTGGCTTCCCTGACTGCCGTGCGCAGTGAGTACGTCTCCAGTGCGATGGACAGCAGCAGGATGGTGTAGGCGACCCAGATTTTCTTGATCTCGTGCGGGTCGCTGAGCTTGTGAATGCCTTCGTAGAGGGCGAAGAGGCCACCCATGCTGAACAGCACCAGCGCGACAACGAACGACCAGAAGTAGCGCTCTGGGCCGTACCCGAACGGGTGCGCTCGATCGGCCGGGCGTCTGCCGCGCTTGCCGCCGAACATCAGCAGGCCCTGGTTGCCGGTGTCGGCCAGGCTGTGGCCGGCTTCAGCCAGCAGACCGGCCGAGCGGGTGAGGAGGAACCCGACGAACTTGGCGATGGCGATGCCGAGGTTCGCGAAGAACGCGGCGATGATGGCTTTGCGGCTTCCGTCTTGCACGGCGGCAAGGCTACCCGTCCGCTCCGACAGCGGCCGCTGTCGGTGGGGCGACGAGAATGGCGGCATGGGGAACACCAACGAACTTGCTGGCCGCGTCGCACTCGTCACCGGAGGCGGCCGTGGCATCGGCCGCGGTATCAGTGAGCTACTGGCGGCCCACGGTGCCACTGTCGCCGTCAACTATCGCCGCGATGCGGTCGCGGCCGCCGACACCGTCACCGCGATCGTGGCCGCGGGTGGCAGCGCGAAGGCGTACGCGGGCTCGGTCGACGACGCGGCCGATTGTGCAGAGCTGGTGGCCGGTGTCGTCGCCGACTTCGGCGGCATCGACATTCTCGTGTGCAACGCCGGCATCGCGTCGCGGGGCCGTTCGGTTGCCGACACCGACCCGGCCGAGATGATGCGGGTCGTCGCCACGCATGCGTTCGGGCCGCACCACCTGGCGCGGGAGGCGCTGCCCAGCATGCGCATGCGGGATCGCGGCGACATCGTGATGATTTCCTCGGTGGCCACCTCCTCGATGTCGGCCAACGGGGCCCCGTACAACATGGGCAAGGCCGCGATGGAGGCGCTCGCGTTCACGCTGGCTCGCGAGGAGCGCCGTTACGGCATCCACGTCAACGTGGTCGCTCCCGGCCTGGTCGAGACCGACATGGGCCTGCGCCTCGCCCGGGCCATCAGCGGTCAGTCGGAGATGGAGGACCTGCGATCGATGGATGCGGCAGCACCGTTCGGCCGCGTCTGTCAGCCCGCCGACATCGCGAACGTGGTGCTGTGGTTGTGCAGTTCCGGCGCCGGCTACGTCACCGGCCAGCGCATCGAGGTGGACGGCGGCGGTTCCCGCTGAGGGGTGGTGTGTGTCTGTTCTCGGCCAACAGCCCTACGGGTATCCGAGCAAGGCCGCCTGTCCGCTCGCATCGGGTGAGGCCCAGGGAAGAACGCACCAAGCGCGTTGTGATCGCCCCGATCGTGTCTGCCGATGGGATCCGTCCCGCTTTCCCGTCGACAGACACTCGTCGGTGTCACCCGGCGGCGGTTTGACCTTCGAGTCCTTTGGGATGTAACGAACCGCTCGCCTGTCGCATCGCGCCAAAAGGCGTGCCAACGGTGGTTCACTCGATCTGGTGGTCATCTAGGTTTGGGCGCAGCCGTGAGGCGCGCCCGCACCATCCCTCGAGTAGTGGAACTCACGGGTGGGAAAGTTCTGTGAGCAACTCTGGGGAGATTCACACGCACGTGATCAGTGGTCACCTGATCGTTCACTCGCTGCGGTTGAGTGCGTAAGCCACTGCGATCACTCCGAAGGCGATGAGCGCGCCAGTGGCTGAGACCAGGCTGAGGGCCGCCACTGCGACGTAGACGGGAATGCCCAGGGAAGCTTTGCGGGCGTGCGTTCGGACAGCATCGCGCTGAGCTGCTTGGATCAGATGCGGACGGCGGGCGATGTGCCACCACAATGATGTGAACGCAGCACTGACCATGATCATCGCGATCGAATACAGAAGGGCTGCCGACCGTTCGTTGCTGCCGCCCTCTCGCAGATACTCGGCGATCACCGCAGTCGGGAATGGTATGAACGAGATCGCTCCGAGTAGCGCGAGATTGAGGTACAGAAGGCCGTGATCCACTGCTACGAGTCGACGCGACAGGTTGTGGTGGTTCACCCACATGATGCCGATCGTGAGAAAGCTGACGGCGAACGCGATGTAGGAGGGCCAAAGCTCCCCCAGCTCATGCCCAAGCTGCCCGTGCTCCGCCTCGGGCACTTTGATCTCGAGGATGAGCAGCGTGATTGCGATTGCAATCACACCGTCGCTGAAGGCGGAAAGCCGCTCCGGCGACGTTCCACCTGTCTCTTCGGCTGTATTCATTGGAGCTCCATCTTGCTGGGTATTAGACGGATTGTATTATAACGAGCAGAAGCGGTCGGGCCATACACTCTTCCAATGGTTGATGTCCGAGTAACCCGCACGCGAGTTCTGGTGTTGACAGACGCAAGGGCACTGCTCGCCGAACGGGGTGCAACTGCGGTGACGTACAGCGAGCTGTCGCGCCGAACGGGCGCGACCCGGCAGACTCTGTACCGGCACTGGCCGACCATTTCCGCTCTGTTGGTCGATGCCTTGAACGCCGGCCCGCCTGTTGCCTACCCCACGTCGACGGGTGACGCGAGGGTTGACCTCATCGGATTTCTGCGGAGCCTACGTAATGGCCTCGATGAGCCGGCGACCGCCTCCGGTCTCATCGCGCTCATCTCATCGGCCGAACACGACGAGAGCGCTGCAGCGACCCTACGATCGTTGTCTGCCGGGCGCCTGCAGGCACTCAACGCACTGCTGGGCGAGACCATGCGCGTCACCGCAACTGAGTTCACCTGGCTCGCCGGCGCCGTGCTGTTTCGCCGTCTCGTGCAACGAGAAGAGGTGACGGAAAGAGACATTGTCGACACGGTGGATGCCTTCCTAGCCGTTCCCCGGCCGAAGTCGGGCTGACCGCATCAAAATCGTCCACACCATCCATATCGGATGATAAGATACGCTGTGTGTTGTATGTGGCCCCGTTTCGGGAGCTGCCTACGGCGAAAGGACCGGCGGGCCAAAATGTCCACTCTGAAGATCAACGGCGAAGTGTATGAACTTGATGTGCCGCCTGGTATGCCCCTGCGGTGGGCTATACGCGACAGGTCGACATCACCGGCCCGAAGTACGGGTGCGGCCACGGCGTCTGCGGCGGTTGCATCGTGTCCGTCGCAGGTGACGGCGTTTCATTCCGCTGCGCCGACAACTTGCTGCCAGAACCCGGCATCTGAGCGCCCGCTCGTGTGGATGCCGGATTCGTCTCCTTCACTCGACAGTAGTCACATACAGTTCGTATGAACTGTGGCATGTACAAAATCGTGGTCTACGAGCGCTATGGCGCACCAGAAGTGCTGCAGGTCATCGAAACGGATCATCCGCTAGCAGACCCGACTGGCAATGAAGTTCGGATCCGCGTCGCTGCGGCATCGGTCAACCCGACTGACGCCAAGATCCGTCGCGGCGAACTGTCCCAGATCTTCCCCGTCGACTTCCCCGCAACGCCCGGCGTCGACGTCGCCGGCACAGTGGACGCAGCCGGAAACTCCAGCCACTTTCAAGTCGGTGACAGCGTCTTCGGCTTCGCGGTCGGCGGCTCCAACGCCGAGTTCGCGATTGTCGCAGAACCCCTCTCGATCCCCGCAGGTGTCAGCTTCGAACAGGCGGCGGCCGTGCCGACCGCCGGCGAGGCAGCGTTGCGCGCCTATCGCGCCACCAACGTGTCTTCGGGCGATGTGCTCATCATTCATGGGGCTGCGGGGGCCATCGGCTCAATCGTGACCCAACTCGCGGTGGCCGACAACGTGACCGTCATTGGCACCGTCGGCACGGTGTCGGACGACGAGATGCTGCGCGCGTTCGGCGGCCAACCCGTGCGCTACGGCGGCGGGTGGATCGACCGGGTGAGAAACGCCATCGGCGAGCGCCGCGTCGACGCCGTGCTGGACACCTCTGGCCATGGAGTCGTCGCCGAGTCGATTTCGCTCGTCGATGACCCGCGTCGGGTCGTCACGCTGGCCGACATGTCCGCTCCCGCTCTCGGTGCGACGTTCACTGGCTTGGACCCGACCGAGAGGGTCCAAGCATCCGAGCTCGCCATCCTGGCCGACATGATTGCTGCTGGCACGCTGCGGCTCGATGTGTGGAAGACCTATCCGCTCGACCAAGTTCGCCAGGCGCACATCGACCTTGAGGCGGGACTCAACCACGGCAAGATCATCCTCAAACCCGGCAGCAACAAGTGAACGAACGAATCCTCGTCGTCGATGATGCCTTCGACGACCCTTCTGGAGGTCCCCGAGTGGGTCCAGCGGGCAATCGTCGACGCCACCGAAGTCCACGTCATTGCGCCACTGATGGGCAGCCGCCTCAGCGCCGCCACCGACGATCAGGCAATGTACGACCACGCCCATCAGCGTCTCGCAAGTGTCCTTGAACACACGCGCTCGACGGGTGCTACCCCCAGCGGCGCTGTTGTCGACGCCGGGCCGCTCGCCGCGATACAGACGTTCCTGCTCGACCACGACATCGACATCCTCGTCGTGGGCGTCACCGCCGATGGCCATTGGCGCGAGAAGGGCATGCTCGACAAGCTACGAGAGCACACGACAGCACACGACAGCACACGACAGCA
>Ga0105047_10004189_pt1 | contig 25200 bp, 17 predicted proteins | sample MAT04_FD_78384 | JGI IMG/M metagenome (GOLD analysis project Ga0105047, IMG submission 78384) | Freshwater microbial communities from Lake Fryxell liftoff mats and glacier meltwater in Antarctica - MAT-04 (megahit assembly) | ecosystem: Environmental > Aquatic > Freshwater > Ice > Liftoff...
CCAGGTACCGGAACCAGGTACCGGAACCACGTACCGGAACCACGTACCGGAACCAGGTACCGGAACCACGTACCGGAACCAGGTACCGGAACCAGGTACCGGAACCACGTACCGGAACCACGTACCGGAACCAGGTACCGGAATCAGGTACCGGAACCAGGTACCGGAACCAGGTACCGGAACCACGTACCGGAACCAGGTACCGGAACCCAGAACCGCGCGTATCTGAATGTCCTGATTCACTGACTGCCGAGATCTTCGCGTGTTGTGTGTGACTGTTGAAGCAGACGCGTCAGCCGATCTCGAAACGCAGAATCACCCGTCGCTGCGTTACGATGAACCCCCGTCCGAATGGCCGCGACTTCGTCGGGATCAAGTGCAGCAGCAAACAGCGCACGGTATGCGGCCGTGCGATCGTGATCGTTTGTACCCAGACTACTGTACATTTCGTGCGGAGTAATTAGAGCGTTTGACTTGCCCTCGGCATTGTAGTGATAGCTCGATCGAGAATGACCCTCCGGCCGATTGACCATCAGTGCGCGAACGGGATTGAGTTCGATGTAACGCGAACACGCGAAGAAATATTTCGACGTCTGTATGAGGGATGAATGATACGGTCCATCCCACATCGGTCCGGTGCGTCCGTAGCGACGATTGAAGTGCCGAGAATAATTCAGGCCAACGGAGTGCATCATTTTCGCCGGACCGATTTCAGATACTGGAGTGATCAGTATGTGAAAGTGATTACTCATGAACACGTAAGCGTGAATTTCACATCCAAATTCGAGGTGCGCATCCTGCAAGAAATCGGAGAAGATGCTGCAGTCTTCATCGTCGAAGAATATTGTTGAGCGATTATTTCCTCGATGCGTGATGTGCAGGGGAATTCCGGGAAGTACGACACGTCTGGGTCGCGGCATATGTCTCTGCGCTTGTGTTCAAAGTCAATTGGGTAGGGGCAGTCGCATGTGTCTGCGCCGGCCCGGGACGTGTACACATACAAGGGCAAGGCCATTTTTCGCTTACCATTTTCAAACGTACTGTAGCAATTGATCTCAGATTGCGGGGCCGATCCCTCGATACCCAAACCGGAAACCTGAACCTGGTACCTGAACCTGGTACCTGAACCTGGTTCCTGTACCTGGCACCTGTACCTGGTTCCTGTACCTGGCACCTGTACCTGGTTCCTTTACCTGGCACCGGAACCTTGTTCCTGAACCTGGTTCCTGAACCCCTGAACCTAGAAATGTTTGGACGCCGAATACACGCTGCGAAACGGCGCCATCGGTATGCGGCCCAACATGCTTGACACGTTGATAATGTGCAGGTGTTCGACGGCCTGGTCGACCACATCGGCGACAGCTTCGCGATTCGTTACATCCGCTACGATGGGCAACGCATTTCCGCCGCAGCGCGACGCGACCTCTCGCAGTTCCGCTTCACGCCGCGCGACGATGACAACGCGCATCCCGTCCTTCGCGAGACGCTCTGCCAGTGCGGCACCAATGCCGCCGCTCGCTCCGGTGATGACAACGTTCTTACTGCTCAACGGGCTCGGTGGCGTAGGATTCGAGATATCCGCAACTGTCACAGCGGAAAGTGTGAACCTTATACGATTCGCGTCCCTTCGTCTTGAGGCCGGTCCAGTAGCTTCGCTCAGGAATTCCTTCCACCCACTGCTGCACGATCCCCACGTTGTAGTCACCGCGATCGAGTACCAACCCGGTTGACATGGACCCCTTGCAACGCAAACACCCGGATGGCGCGACCGTATGATTTCCCCCAAAATCAAGTTGCGAAAAACGGGAACGCCTTGAAAGTAAGGCGGGCCCGTTCATTTCGTTACGCCAAAAGCCCCTGGGGTCTTCCGGGACAGCGCCGTCGCGTTATTCCGTGGCAGTGTTACAAGTATTTTCAACCTCCATCGCGTCGAGCATCATACGGCCGGAGGGCGCGGGCATCGTGGGAACAGACGTTTCGTCCGCCCGGAGATAACGCGTCCACATCTCGAATGAATTGTCGGTCGTATCGATGCCGGCCGTAATGGCGGCCGTCAAGTAGTTGCCGCCAGTAAACTGGCGCGTGGCCACCAAACGTCCCGGCCTTCGGAAGGACGGATCAACATCGTAACCCTTGCGAATGAGTTCCAGCTGAGCGCACTTCATGCGTGGATCGTTCAGGAGTGCCCGTTGCTTTTGATACGAAGGCGTCGTCGCACACGCGCCGAGTGCCAGTGCGGCGACCGAGGTCGCGAGGACGAATATTCGATGGTTCATAAATCACTCCTGCCGCGGGTTCTGCATATTGATCGCGGCCAAGAAATTGCGTGTGAACTACGTGAAAGGGCCAACCACGCGCGGTGCGTGACTGACCCCCTCTTATACCGTTGAATGTCCCGCGTGATCGCGTTTTGTGACGCGCAACCAACTTTGGTTCAGCCCGTTAATGGCACTGCTATTTGAACCGCATGCCGTTGGGAGCGACCGTACCCTTCGTTGGAGCAACTGGTGGCTTCGGCGCAGGCTTGGCGGCCGGCTGGGCCGCGCGATTCGACGGTGGCCGCACGCCTGGTGTGCGGAGCGCGTTGTCACGGCGGGCGCCCTCATCTCGCGGCGGGCTTCCGGCCGCGCTCGGAGTTGCTCGCGGCGCACCCGCAGCGGCCGGATCCTTGCGCATAGTCAACGCGATGCGGCCACGCGCGAGATCCACACTCTGTACCGTGACCTTGACGCGCATGCCAACGCTCACGACTTCGTTCGGATCACGAATATAGCGATCGGCAATCTGACTCACATGCACGAGGCCGTCCTGGTGCACGCCAACGTCTACAAAACAACCAAACGCAACGATGTTGGTAACGACGCCTTCCAACACCATGCCCGGAAGCAAATCCGACGGCTTCGTCAGGTCATCGCGAAACGCTGGCGGTTCGAACGCGGCGCGCGGATCACGTCCGGGTTTTTTGAGTTCGCCCAGAATATCGCGGAGCGTCGGCAAGCCAACCTCGGCGCTTACGTACTTGGTGGGTTCCAGTTTTTCCAACAACGCGTCGTTGCCAATGAGTGAGGCGACATCAACATCCAGATCACTCGCCATGCGTTGCACGAGCGCGTAGCGCTCCGGATGCACGCCGCTCGCGTCGAGCGGATGTGTGCCACCCCGTACACGTAGGAAGCCCGCGGCCTGTTCAAACGCTTTCGCACCCAAACGCGGCACGTCCTTGAGCGCGGCACGTGAAGTGAGACGCCCACGTTCGTCGCGGAGCGTGACGATGGATTGCGCGAGTCCCGGCCCGATGCCCGCGACATAACTCAACAACGCGACAGATGCTGTGTTGACCTCAACACCGACGCGGTTCACGCAACTCTCAACGATTTCATCGAGGCGACCTTTCAGACGCGTCTGTTGTACGTCGTGCTGGTACTGTCCAACACCAATCGACTTGGGATCTATCTTCACGAGTTCCGCGAGGGGGTCTTGCAAACGTCGCGCAATGGAAACCGCGCCCCGAAGCGATACGTCGAGTTCCGGAAATTCCGCGCGCGCCAAATCAGACGCGGAATACACCGATGCGCCGGCCTCATTCACGACGACCACCTGCGGAATATCACCCGTCATTTCTTTGAGCACGGATCGCGTGAGCGTTTCCGTTTCGCGGCTGGCCGTTCCATTGCCAATCGCGATGAGTTCGGGAGTGAATTTCGCGATCATCTTTCGCAGCGTGTCGGAAAACCGATCTTCCTGATGCAAGTACTGCGTGTCAGTCTGCAGCAATGCTCCCGTATTGCTCACGACCGCAATCTTGACACCCGAGCGGAATCCCGGATCCAATCCGATTACGCGCTTCTCGCCGGCGGGCGCTGACAATAACAGCTGCTCCAGATTGCGACCGAAAATCACAATCGCTTCATCGTCCGCGCGCGTCTTGAGCTCTACACGTATTTCCACTTCGATGGCCATCGCGATAATCCGCTTGTACGCGTCGGCCGCCGCAATCGTCAACTGTTGCACCGCCTTTCGATCACCAACGGTTTCACGGGCCAGGCGAGCGTTGATCTCATCAACTGGCGCTTCGATGCGCCACTGCAACTGTCCTTCGGCCTCACCTCGGCGAATCGCCAGCATGCGGTGGCTGGGAATCGTGGTGATCGCCTCGCTGTATTCGAAGTAATCCTTGAATTTCGAATCGTCAGTTGCCTTGTCTTTGATGACGACACTTTTGACCTGTCCCTTCGCTCGCGTCGTTTCTCGCACCCATCCACGCACTGCCGCATCTTCCGCTACTTGTTCGGCGATGATGTCGCGTGCGCCTTGCAATGCGGCATCGACCGACGGCACTTCCAGCGCCTCGCTCACCAACGTGGCGGCCAGCGCCACTGCAGCCGCATCATCGAGACTGCTGTCCCACATCCCTTCTGCCAACGGCCCAAGACCGCGTTCGCGCGCAATCATGGCGCGTGTGCGGCGCTTCGGTTTGAACGGCAGGTACAGATCTTCGATGCCCTGCTTGGTTTCGGCCGCGAGAATAGACGCACGGAGCGTATCCGTCATTTTGCCCTGCTCCTCGATGCTCTTGAGCACCGCGGTGCGGCGTTCTTCCATTTCGCCAATGTATTCGGCACGATCACGCACATCGCGCAACTGCACTTCGTCCAACCCTCCCGTAGCCTCCTTGCGGTAGCGAGCGATAAACGGAAGGGTGGACCCTTCGGCAAACAGGGCGAGTGTGCTGTGCACACTGGCGGGGGCAATCGCGAGCTCTTTCGCGACGCGCTGGATCAGTTCTGGCGAGTATGACATGGAGCCGCAACATCACTGGCTCCAATGTCATTTGCAAGCGCTTGACTTTGCGCTACTCGCCTGGTGCAGACCAGGCGTTCTGCCTGCGACTACTCGATGCCCGAACCCTTTCGCGTTTGCGGCAGCCCCTCCGCCATCCATTTGGGCATCGGTGCGCCTTTCAGGTAGTGATCGAAGTACTGTTTCATGCGGATCTGGAAATCTTTCTGATTTTCTTTCTTTCCCAGATGATGCGGCTCGTCTGGATACGACAGAAGAATGACCTGTTTGCCATTGCGACGCGCCGCGTTGAAGAATTCGAGTCCCTGCACCCAATCCACAGCGCCGTCAGCTGTTCCGTGCAGAATCATGAACGGCGTCTGAATTTTCGTGACGTTGTGCAATGGCGATTGACTCTCGTACAACTCGTGCGAGTTCCACGGCGTGACGTTTTCACCCATACGCACCTGGCCAATCTCCATGATGCCTTGCTGCACCGTGCCGGTCTGCTTGTACAACTCATTGTAGAAACTTACGAGATTTGTTGGCGGCGCACCGGTCACCACAGCAGCAAACATGTTGCTTTGCGTAACGATGAATGACGACTGATAGCCGCTCCAACTGTGTCCCTGCAAGCCAATGTGTTTTGGATCGGCGTACCCCATCTCGATCACTTTCCTGACTGCAGCAGTCACGCAATCGACAGCGGATGTTCCCGGTTTGCCAATCTCGTACGTCACGTCGGGCTGGAACACCAGATACCCATCGCTCGCATATGTCGACATCTGCGGACGATCGTCAAACGCGGGCATCGAGAAGCTGTTGTGCGTGTTCGACATCTTCTCGTAGAAATACACGAGCATCGGATACTTCTTGCCGGGTTCGTAATTGGCTGGCAGCGTGAGCGTGCCCTGCATCTTTTCGCCCGTGCGAATCTTGTAGTCGATCAGCACCTTCGTGCCCCACGCATATTCGCTGAGAGTCGGATTCGCGTCGGTGATTTTGCGTGGTGAGGCAAATGATTTGTTCGTCACCCACACATCTGGCGATTCGGTAAAACTCTGCTGCGTGAACATCACGCGATCGGCCTGATTGGCGGCGCTTGCAGAGCCGATGTTCTTGTCCGCCCAGATGAGCGGCTTCGGTGTTTTGCCTGCTTCAACCGTGTAGTACCCCGACTTCTTTGTCCATTCGCCGTACGCGCTGACCGTGAGCGGCTTCGTGAGATCAACACCTTCGTCTTCGGCGCCGGCTGCCGCACCACCACCGCCGCCACCACCGCCGCGTCCACCGCCGCCACCGGCACGATCAAATCGCACCAGGCGAAAACGAATCTGATCTTTCGCACCCATCCCACCGGTGAGGTTCACGCCTTTGCCACCTTCCAGCGGAACTTGCCAGATATCGAAATCATCGTACAGCAGCACTGACTTGCCGTCCTTGCTCCATCCAGCGTTGCCGTAGGTCGGTTTCTCGTACGGATGATCGTCGCCGACATCGACAAAGTTGCGACCGGCGATGAGATCAAGATTGACCCGTGCGCCGGTTTCCAGATTGTACGCCATCGTCTTTTTGTCTTTCAGATACAGGAACCAGCGGCTGTCCGGCGACGTGCCCATCGTGCGCGTCATCGCTTTGTCGATCAGCGTGCGCTCACCGGTTTCCATGTTCACGCGATAGAAATCCGACTTCGTTCCACCCCACGAAACTTCCAGGCGATACGGCGCATCGAGACGACCAATGCCCCACTTGCCGTTCGCGGTTGGCGTGACAGCGCGCATGCTGCTGTCAGCCAGGCGTACAAACTTGTTCGACGCGAGAATGAGTTCGGCCGATTGCGTTGAACGGCGCTCCTGTGCGAGACGCACGATCTGCTGGGACTGTGGTTCGGGATCTTTGTAGTGCCAGATATCAACGTTGGCTTGCGGTTCGTCCGACTTGACGGGTTCCGCTTCCTGATCCTTGATACCGAAAATGATGCGCGACGCGTCACGCGAGAAACGGGGCGCCGTGAATTCACTGAGCACCATGCCGGCGGGGAATCCAGACACTTTCGTCGGATCCATCTCGGTCATCTTTTGCGCTGGTGTGCCGACCGCGGTCCACACAACGAGTGTGTTTTCCTTCTGTTTGTTTGTCGTCTTTTTGTCGCCGCGCAGCGCGAGCAGATTCGTGCCCTTGTCGCTCCATGCGAGTTGATCGTAGTCGGCGGCGGCGCTGTTGAGCGCGCGTGTTTCGTTCGTCGCCAGATTCATCAGGTACACGCCGTTGCCCAGGCGATCTGCGGCATCTACCGTGTACGCCAACAACTGTGCAGCGTCGTCCAGCTCAAACGAGCTAACGTTGCCAATGTTGCGCGTCATTCCGGTGGCGAGTTCGCGAATGATCAAATCGGCGCCGTTGTGTTTCGCGTCGGCCACGGCTTTGTTCGTGCGCGCGAGTACCCAGCGTGAATCGGACGAGAAGCGAAACGATTGCACGTTGGTCATGGGCGTCTTTTCGCCCGTCGCGAGGTTCAGCAATTCAAACCGGCGTGCGGCACCACCGCCTGCTGCGCCACCGCGACCGCCTTGTGGTGGTGTGGTGGCGGGAGGTGTTGTAGCGGGAGGTGTGATGGCGGGTGCGGGCGTGTTGCCGCGACCGCCGCCCGCGCCGCCTGCGCGACCACCGCGACCAGCTGCAGTTGGCGGACTGACGTAATAACCCGCCCACTTCGAATCATCCGAAAACAGCGGCTGTGCTCCGACCGGAATCGTATAGAGTTTGTCGGTGTCGAGATTCTTGATGTACAGCGTGCCGTCGCCCTCGTTGGGCGTGTACGCGTACGTCATCCACACGCCGTCGTCGGAGAGTGACGTGGATCCGATGCGCGACCAGCGTCCGTAGTCCGCGAGCGAGAGCACCTTTTTCCCGCCGGACATTTTGGGGGCGGGGGACGCGGCAGACGTCGCCGTCGGACTGTTCGCGGTGTTCTGCGCGGGGAGCGCCGCGAGTGGCGCAAACAGTGTCAGCGCGACGGCGATTGGCCAGCGGGTGACGGTGGTGTTGGAGTGCATTGGAGATTCTCCTGAGTGGGGCGCGGTCTGCGGGGGCAGCTGCGAGAAAATAGGGTTCAGTCGGCTTATGCGTAACGCCCCAATCGAGCCCCGTGAGCAGGGCGACCCGCAAGTCTCGCATGCGCAAAAGCACATTACTGTTGAAATTTTCTGTTTATAGCTTTTCGTCCCGTTCACGATTGCGCGCCACGTGTCATCTCGGCGTCAGGTCGGCCTTGGGACCGGACTTACCCCTCACCCAAAGATCAACCGCCCCACCCCCGACAAGACATACTCCCCAGCTCCCGCACCACTCCGCGGCAACGCATACACATAACCCTGGCGCACGAGGTATCCCAGCGCCTGCGACACCGCCGGCTGCGATACCTTCCACAGCTTCGCGAGACTCTTTTGTGTCTGTGAACTATCCACGCCCGTGCTTGACCAACGACGCAGCTGCTCCACCCGATTGCGCTCCGGCAACGCCGCCAACTCGGCCGCATATCGCTGCTGCACTACGGGGCGAAGCTCATCAATCCTGATGGGGCGCGTTACATCACCCACCAAGCCAATCAGTGGTGTGACGCCGTCTTCCAGCGTCTTGAACAAACCGCGCAAGTCGCCCCGAAAGAGCTCGTATAATGTTTCGACGGCCAGCGCATCCACCGGTGAAACTACAGGCAACGTTTGATCGACCCGCATGTGTTCATATCGCGCCTGCAACAGGAGATGGACCTCAACAACCGCCATCGGTTCGAGCGGGACGTTCGCCACAATGCTGCGAATTTGCGCGTGCGATCCGACAATCGTGTTCACCGCGTCTGTGGTGCCATCGATCACAAAATGCAAACCACTGTGCAGTAACATGAGGTCGCGTAAATCCCGCAGAATGGCCGCCGCTGCAACTGCGTCCGATTCGCTCAGATTTTCTATGTTGTTCAGGTGCAGCAACACCCCGCGCGCATCTGATTCCTGAACCATTCGCATCAAGTCTCGCATGACTCTGGGCCCATCAATCAACAAGTCACTGGGCGTCGTCACGGTCGTTCCCCTGGTCACGCCAGCGCCAATGCCAAGCCGCGACAGGCTCACCCCACCGGTGCCCAATCGCGCTGTGCGAACGAGCACCTGCGCTTGTCGCATCGCGGGGTGATGACCGGTGGCCGGATGGTTGGCCAGGATCGTGTCGTACAGCATTCCAAGTACGCGTCCAAATAGTTTGTCCGCGGTGTCCCCCGTAAGAAGCGGCACGAGATCGTCCGTGGTCAGGTAACCCTGCTCCAGCGCCTTGGCTTTGAATTCCTTGACCAGGGTAGTTTTTCCGACGCCGGCCGCACCCGAGACCGCCTGACGTGAGGAGTTCAATCCCGCGCCATACAGTACCGACAGCAGCTGCCCCAGCTGAGGCTCCCGTCCAACAAAAAGGCTCAGTGGCCTCGGTGTCTGGTCTCCGTTCTCCAGGGATTCCTGGAAAAAAGGTGAACCCGCGAGATTGAACTGATTCCAGGCAGTTGGAATGGGGCGAGGTTTCATGCCTTATAAGGAGGGTGGCGTTTATTACTTATAAACATAAGATAGTGGCATTCTCGCTTATAAATATGCGTTAAGCAAGAGATTATAAGCAACGCGGCTTATTAACCGTACCAATAACTTAAAATCCAGCGATTGCTTATACCGCGGAAATCATGGAACCGAGGCTCAAATGCGGCAGTTCCCACTCTGCAGCGCGTGAAATCGCGGCTCATTTCAGGACGCTCACTCCCACCCAGGACTCCGCTCCCTTCCCCCGCATCACCCGCTGCATCGCCTTGCGATAGTCGGTCGCCTTCGCGTGGTAGATATCGACAAACGTCTGCGGATTCCGGTCGAACATTGGAAACCACGTACTCTGCACCTGCACCATGATGCGGTGCCCCTTCAGAAACGTGTGGTATTTGTCGCCCAACGGGATTTCAAGTTTGGTTGCCGCACCCGGCACCATCGGCTGCGGCTTGCTGAAACTGTTTCGGAATTTCGCGCGCAGAATATCACCGGCCAGCAACATCTGAAATCCACCCATGTGCACCAACGCCGGATTCGGCACCGGGTCTTTGGCGTCGCCCGGATACACGTCAATGAGCTTCACCACAAAATCCGCATCGGTGCCGGTGGTTGACGCGTTAAGGTTCGCCACGATGTGCCCCGCAATCGTGAGATCTTCCTTGAGGGGCTCCGTTTGATAGGACAACACGTCGGGGCGCGTCCACGCGAATCGCTGATCCTCCACCATGAACACATGCCCTTCTATCGTGCGCGTTTCGGCCGAATAGGGCACGGGTTTCGCCGGGTCGCTGACGTAGGAGTCAAAGGCGCCGGTTGTTTTCGGCGCATCAAACGTCAACGTGTTGTTCTCGCCAAAATACAAGCGCGTGGGTGTGGTGTTCTTGAGCGGCCATGAGTCGAGTGATCGCCAGACATTCGTGCCGGTTTCAAACATCTGCACTTTCGGGAGTGCGAGCTTGCCTCTGTCCTTGAGATAGAAATTGAAGAAGGGTAGCTCCACCTGCTCGCGATAGTAAACTCCGGTTTCCGAACCGAATTGAATGTTGCCAAGCGAGGCGCCCGATTGATTTCCATATCCGCCGTGCAACCACGGTCCGACAACGAAGTGCGTGGTGTTGTTGGGATTGTTCTGCACGAGCGCGTCGTACATGCGAAACGGTCCCCAGAAATCCTGCGCATCAAACCACGTACCAACCAGCAGCACCGGATGATTGATGCCCTTCAAGTCCTTCGGTACGTTGCGCGATTGCCAGTAGTCGTCGTACGTGCCGTGAATCATGTAGTCATTCCACGTTGGCACGTCGTCCGCAAAAAACTGCCGCGCGTTGGCGGCCGAGCCCATGCGCAGAAAGAAGTCGTAGCCGTCGGGTGTGCCGTAGTTGAACCGGCCAACTGGTGCGTCGCTGGGCGCACCACGCGCCCGCGCGTTTGTCGACATCCACTGAAAGGCATACATCAGCTGAAACGCGCCACCGGAATGATGATCATCGCCCAGAAATTGATCCTGCGGAGGTGATTGCGGCGACGACGCCTTGAGTGCGGGATGCGCGTCGATCATGCCTTGCGCCACTTCCCAACCGCCCCACGAAATGCCCCACTGCCCAACGCGCCCGTTGTTGTTGGGAATGTTTTTCAGCAGCCAATCGATGGTGTCGTAGGTATCGGTGACTTCGTTGATTTGTCCTTTGACGATTGGACGATGATGAATAAACTCGCCTTCGGATTTGAACTTGCCGCGCGAGTCCTGATACGCGACGATGTAGCCCTCTTTGGCAAACATGTTGTTCGGACCCACCGTCGCGCGATAGCTATCGGCACCATACGGTGCGATGCCGTACGCGGTGCGCGTTATCAAAATTGGATATTTCTCAGCTTGCGCGCGCGGGGCGTAGACGATCGTGAACAGCTTCACGCCGTCGCGCATGGGAATCATGACTTCCTGCTTAGAATAGTTCGCCTTGACGTCGAATATCGGCACCTGTGCCGGGCTAACCCTTGAATATCCGGCAGCGGCCGCGAGTGACACGACGAGGGCGCACGCCAGCGCATCCAGGCGCGATCGCAGCGACGAAATTCTTGATGGACTTCGCGAAGGAATTTTCATGGCACCAACCTACGACAATGCTGCGCCTCCGTCAGGGGCGACAGGCGCACGTGGTCGTTACACGACGGTCGGCTAACGGTCGTTCTGGCAGCGTCCGACTTGCGATTTACCGCCTCAACACCGACGAAACAGGCGCGAGTCGCCGCCCATCCATGGTCTCGAAAGGTTCGCTGCAGCCGCGTAACCGAATGCGTATGTTTCAGACGATCTTTCGACGCGGGCGCAATGGTACCCGCCCACTGTCCAATCACACGGACCGCACTCCACCCGAACAATGCCACTTCGCACGCGTACGTTTGCCGCGCAACTCCCCCTCCCCGCCTGCGCCGCGCTCCTCCTCACGCTGCCCGCTGTCTCTCAGGCGCAGGATCGCCTCAAGACAATGCCGGGCTACGATCAGTTCACGAAGATGCAGGCCGCCCTGCAAGGCGGTGCGCCGGTCAAGTCGGGCGCAATCACCGCGGCCTGGAGCCCGGACAGCAAGACGTTCGACTACACGTTTGACGGCCAGCGCAATCGCTTTGAGGTCGCCTCCAAAAAGATCTCGCCGGTGGGTGACGCGTCGGCAGGTGCCGGTGGGCGCGGCGGGCGCGGAGGCGGTGGCGGCGCGGGCATCGAACGTGGTCGTCAGGCAGAAAGCGCACTCTCGCCGGACAGTTCCTTCAAAGCACTGTACCGCGATCGCAACATGTTCGTGAGTGCCGCCAACGGCTCGGGCGAACAACGCATCACGAGCGACGGCAGCATCGAGAAGCGCATCAAATACGGAACCGCGAGTTGGGTGTACGGCGAAGAACTTTCGCAAACGACTGCGTTCTGGTGGGCGCCGAACAACAAATACCTGGGCTACTATCGCTTCGACGAAAGCGGCGTGCCCGACTACTTCCTGCAACTCGATCAAACGAAAATTCAAAGCGCAATTGATACTGAAGCCTATCCGAAATCGGGCGTCGTGAATCCCGCTGTCGACCTGTTTGTGTACAACGTTGCCACGAAGCAGTCAGTGAAGATGGACGTGCGCGATGGCAAGCCGCTCGACAACTCGGTGATCGGCCACTACGTGTACAAAGTGGGTTGGACGCCTGATGGCAGCGAAATCACGTTCAATCGCACTAACCGTCGTCAAAACATCATGGAATTCACCGCGTGTAATCCAGACACTGGAAAATGCCGAGTGATTGTACGGGAAGAGTGGTTGCCCAGCTGGACGGAAAATCGCCCGTTCATTCAGTATCTCAAGGATCAGAAGCGGTTTGTGTGGAGTTCAGAGCGCACGGGCTACCGTAATTTTTACCTGTACGACATGACCGGCAAACTCATCACCCCGATCACCACGCTTGGCGCCGAAGTTGCCAACGTCGTCAAGATTGATGAAGCGACGAACACGATGTGGTACACCGCGCGCGACGGCGACAATCAGCTCAAGATGCAGTTGCATCGCGTGGGTCTGGATGGCAAAGGCGACAAGCGCCTCACGGATCCCGCGTTTAATCACGCCGTATCGCTGTCACCCGATGGAAAATATTTCGTTGATGTGGCGCAGACGCACGACATTGCGCCGACGAGTCGTCTCATTGACGGCACCGGCAAAGTGGTGGCCGATCTCGCAACGAGTGACCTGAGCAAATTCGACGCACTCAAGCTCAAGAAGGTCGAGATGTTCACGTTCCTCGCCGCGGACGGCCAAACGACCCTGCGCGGGACGATTGCATTCCCGTCGAACTTCGATCCGAACAAGAAGTATCCGATTCTGATGCCGGTGTACGGCGGCCCCGCTTCTGGCAGCAACACACCGACGGAGAATTTCGCGACGCCAGGTGCAACTACAGAATACGGCTTCCTGATAGTGAATCTCGAATCACGTGCAGCACCCGGCATGGGCAAACGCACGCTCGACGCCATCTACGAGAAGCTGGGGCAAGTGGAGATGGACGACATGGCCGCCGGTATCAAGTCGCTGTGGACTCGCGCGTACGTCGACAAGGCGCACGTTGGAGTGTACGGCACGTCGTATGGCGGCTATTCGTCGGCGATGTTGTTGCTGCGGCATCCTGACGTGTTCGCGGCGGCCTCCGCGTCGTCACCGGTCACAGATTGGCGTCACTACGACACGATTTACACTGAGCGGTACATGTGGATTCCGCAGGAGAACAAGGCGGGCTACGATGCGGGTTCAGCGATGACGTACGCGGCAAATCTCAAGGGTCGGCTCATGTTGTATTACGGAACCGCCGACAACAACGTGCATCCGAACAACATGATGCAGCTCATCTCCGCGCTGCAGCGGGCTGGCAAGAGTTTCGACGTGCAAGTCGGACCCGACGCCGGACACTCCGGCATCAACAACGGCCGCATGATGGAGTTCTTTATCGAGAACCTGATGCCGCGGACGTCGGTGCTGAACTAGTCTGGAGAGCAAGGCTCATGGTGCACGCAAAAACGGCAGGAGCATGCGTGGGGTGAGCTGAGTTCTTGCGCGAATGCAGAGACTTGCTTCGCGCCGGTGCTAACGAGTGTAGTGTCGACACGAAAACTTGGTTGATGCTGGTGCTAACGAGTGTTGGGTTGGCACGAAAACTTGGTTGATGCCGGTGCTAACGAGTGTAGTGTCAGCACGAAGACTTGGTTGATGCCGGTGCTAACGAGTGCAGTGCCGACACGAAGACTGGGCTCACGCGGAACTCGCGGAGAACGGAAGGAGGCGCGGAGAACAGCAACCGCTTTTATTTTTTTCAAGAGCAGTTCGCAGTTCACCGCGCCACCTTCTTTTCTCCGCGGGATCCGCGTGAACCTTAGGAATTCGAATCCTCTAAGCCTTCTGGTGGACGCCCGTCGTCAGTAACTCGACCCACCCCCTCCGCCACTGCTGCTCCCCGACCCTCCGAAACTCGAACCACCGCCCGAACTCGACGAACCACCGCCCGACGACGAACTGCTCGATATCTGGCTCAGCACAATGCGCTGCTTTTTTGTCCGCTTGCACGATTCGCAATAGAACGTCTTCTCAGCTACACCAGTGGAAGACGTCGTCGCAGCACGAATGGTCCGGCGCGAGGTCTTCTGCGCGCGCACATGACACTCCGGACATTCGCTGTACGCCGACAACAGTTTCTTGTACGCCAATGGCAGCAGCACTTCGCCGCATTCACACTGCCACACATCGTAGTCGACACTGCCAATCTTCTCCTCGAACTTCTGCCCCGCCGACAAGAAATCGTCGTCACCAGTTTCCGTCAGGCGATGCATCTCCCGGCCGCACTTCGGGCACTTCCGTTTGCGATTGCGACGCACATAAAACACGCCGCGAATTCCGGCACCGGCTGCGCCAAGTCCACCCAGCACGATGCCAGACACGAGCCAGGGATTGCTCGATGGTCCCTGTGGAAAATTTGCGTCAATGCCCGCTTCACCGGTGAGCGTGAGCGGAATCGCCATCGCTGTTTCCGCAGCGCCGGTTCCAGGCAAACCCGCCACGCCCAGGTCGGCCGCGACGCGCGTTGTGATGGAATCAATACCCGCCATCAACGCGGACGCATAATCCCGCTCCTTCATGTGCGGCACGATGCCGTTCCGACAAATTGACGCAGCCGTTGCATCCGTAATGATGCCCTCGATGCCGCGGCCCGTCAGAATGAAACACTCACCCTTTTTCGTTGGCGAAAGCTCCTTCGGCACGAGCAAAATCAGCACACCAAGATCGCGCTGTGTGTTACCGATGTCGGCTACACGTCCAACACGCCACGTGCGATAAATCGCCAGCGCTACGTCAGACGGGGCGAAATCCCCGATCGACGGTAAGATGGCGGCACCGATATCCCCGAGCTGCGCGTCCTGCGCCGCGCGAATGCGAGAGTCAACCAACTCGTGCGACGCGGGAGCCAAAACGTTCGGCACATCGGCCACAAAACTCGCGGGGGTTGGCACCGGCGGCACAAACTTCGCCAACTTGGGCGATGCCTTGCGCAGCGAGTCCAGCGGATCCTGCCCCCACAACGTGTTACCGAAACAGGTCGCCATTACCATCGCGACCAGCACGATCACCCCGAATACAACTTTCTTTGGGTTCTTCATCAACCGATCGCGAGTGTGATTGGAGTGGTGGTTCGATTTGTGACCGTTCGACGCTTCGTTCATACACGTTCGTGATTGCGATGCGATCGCCTGTGATGCTATCGTTTGAGGCTGATCAACAACGCGCCCGCGCCAACCAACGCGATGCCCAACCACTCGCGCGGTGATGGACGCTCGCCCAGAAACGCAACCGCAAACACCGCCACCAACACGACGCTCAGTTTGTCCACGGGTGCCACACGCGACGCCTCGCCAATCTTGAGCGCTCGGAAATAGCAAAACCACGACGCACCGGTGGCCAACCCCGAGAGCGTAAGAAACAACAAACTCCGGCCCGACAAGTGCATCGGGTTCTGCCACTTGCCGGTGAGCACGACCAACGATCCCAGTGCCATGACTACCACAAATGTGCGCAGCAACATCGCGAGGTCGCTGTCGACGTTTGTTATTCCAATCTTTGCCAGAATGGCCGTCATCGCCGCGAACACCGCCGACAGCAACGCCCACGGCAACCAGCCCGTCGCGGAAATATTCATGCGTGTGCTCGCACTCAGGTGGGTACCAACCGCATTTCGTTCGTCGCGGTAAAGCCGAGAGGTTCGTACAACGGGCGTCCTTCACTGGAGGCGTGCAGCACGTGACTCTCCACCCCCTCCGACCCGGCAAACTCCATGACGTGCTGCATCAACATGTTGGCCAGCCCGCGACAGCGCCATGCGCAACAACATACACGTTCGGGTGAGCCTGAGAAAAATGTGACGGTCAAGTCCTGTGCTTTAGTCGCAGCTAGCCGTGATTATGTTTCGCGCATCACTCACCGTTGCGCAACCAACACGCCCCATGACGGACCCGACTCCCCGGCCGCTCCCCGTATTGCGAGCCATGATTGACTCGCTCGATCGTGACTTCCTGCAACTGGCCGCCAAACGTATGGCGCTGGTTGGTGAAGTGGCCCAATACAAACGGCTCCATCAGATCAAAGTGCGGGACGCGGGACGCGAGCGCGAAATTCTGGAGGACCGGGCCAGCCGCGCCGAAGAGCTCGGCCTGCCGCGCGGCGAAATGGAATCAATTTTTCGCCTGCTGCTGCGCGCCAGCCGTGATCATCAGGCCGCGTTGCGCACCGAGATGCCAATGGATGTTGAACCGCGAACGATTGCGGTCATTGGTGGCCACGGCCAAATCGGCAAACTTATGGCGCGACTGTTTGGCGATCTCGGCCATCGCGTGCTGGTGAGCGATGTGGACACCTCGCTAACTGCGGCGAATGCGGCGGCGGCGGCCGACGTGACAATTATCAGCGTCCCCATCGACAAAACGGAAGACGTTATTCGCGCGGTTGGTCCACACGTTCCCGCCGAGGGCCTGTTGATGGACGTCACCAGCGTGAAAGAAGCACCCGTGGCAGCGATGCTCGCATCAACGCAGGCCAGCGTACTGGGCACCCACCCAATGTTCGGGCCCAGCGTGCATTCACTCCAGGGACAACGCGTGGTGTTGTGTCGGGCGCGGGGCGACGCCTGGGCAAACTGGGTCGCGCAAATGCTGAGCGCGCGCGGCCTGGTCATCACCGAAGCCACCGCGCAGCAACACGATCGCGCGATGTCCATTGTGCAGGTACTCACGCACTTTCAGACGCAGGTGCTGGGCCTCACGCTCGCGCGTATGGGCATGCCGTTGGAAGACTCGCTGCAATTCACCTCACCCGCGTACAAACTCGAGTTGTACGTCACGGCGCGTCACTTCGCGCAGTCGTCGGGATTGTACGGCCCCATCGAGATGCGTAATCCTCGCACGAGTGAAGTCACGCAAGCGTTTGCCGATGCGACGCGCGAAATCACGATGGTGTTAGCCGACGGAAACCAGGCAGCCTTTGACGCGATATTTGCCGAAGTCCGCGAGTTCTTCGGTGCGTTTACTGCCGAAGCCTTGGAGCAGTCCAGCTTCTTGATTGATCGTATCGTGGAACGCGCCTGACGGTTGTGCGCGCGGTGGAGTGCGAATGCCGCAGTGCGAATGCCGCAGTGCGAATGCCGCAGTGCGAATGCCGCAGTGCAAATGCCGCAGTGCGAATGCCACGTCGTGACTATCGCACCGCGCGCGTCAGGATGCGTTGAATGATGGCCGAGTCAGCGGGTTTCGTGAGGTGGAAATCGAAACCTGCCTCGACCGATCGCCGACGATGCTCGTCGCTGCCCCAACCGGTGAGCGCTACAACAATCGTGCGCTCGAGGCGAGAATCACGACGAATGTTGGCCGCCAACTCGTAACCCGTCATATCAGGTAGTCCGATATCGAGGAACACGAAATCCGGCACGTCGTTCGCCAACAAAACAAGTGCCTGCGCCCCACTGTACGTGCTGTTCGCGTCGTGACCCATGAGACTGAGCACCATCGCGAGACTCTGGGCCGCATCGACGTTGTCATCGACGACGAGAATGCGGAGTCGCTCCGTTGCGGCTTCCGGACGTTGTTTCATGTTAGCGGCCGGGCCTTGCTCGCCCACGACTACGCGGTGTGTAGCCGACGGCCTGGCCAGCGGCAAGCGCACGGTAAAGCGACTACCCTTCGCGGGCCCTTCGCTTTCAGCCCGCACACTTCCGCCGTGCATTTCTATAAGCTGGCGTACGAGCGCGAGGCCAATACCCAGTCCGCCTTGTGATTTGCTATTCGCGTGCGCGATTTGTGTGAACATGTCGAACACGCGTGTCAGCATGTCTTCGGGAATCCCGACCCCGTTGTCCGAGACCTGGATGACCACTTCATCATCATCGCGCATGGTGTTGAGTTCGATGCGGCCGCGCTCAGGTGTGTATTTCGCCGCATTGTTCAGCAAATTGCCAATCACCTGCGCCAATCGCGTTGCGTCGGCGTCCAGCAACAACGGTTCGTCGGCCGCCGTGACCACCAACTCGTGATTCGCTGCCTGCACTACCGGGCGACTTACTTCGATGGCACCGTCGATTACCGACGACACATCGACCAATGCGCGTTTGAGTTCAACTTTACCCAGGCTGATACGCGAAATATCCAGCAAGTCGTCGATCAGGCGCGTCATCGTCACAACCTGACGCTCCATGATGTCGCGCACTTCGGTGGTTTGCATATCACCGTTGGCGGACAGGCGCAGAATTTCCAACCCGTTGCGCACGGGGGCCAACGGGTTGCGGAGCTCGTGCGCGAGCGTCGCCAGAAATTCATCCTTCCGGCGGTTGGCGTCGCGTAGTGCCATTTCGGCCAGACGTTCGGCCGTTTGGTCGCGCGTAAAGCACAGCGCAAATTCCACGCTGCCGTCGGCGCCGAGCTCTGGCACCATCAGTCCGGCGTAGAACCTTTGACCGCTCGGCGTGTCAAACGAAAAATCGACCGATTGCTCCAGTCCCGTTTCGAACAAGTGGCGCAGCGCGCTTTCCCACTGTTCGCAAAGGGCATCCGGGATGCCCAATTCGCGGTGCGTCTTGCCGAGAAAATGCTGGAGCGGAGTTCCTGTAGCGCGTTCGACAGCTTTATTCACGAAAACGTGCCGGAATTCCCGGTTGAATCGCGTGAGAATGTCGGGCGAGTTGTCCGCGAGCGTTTGTAGTTCGCGTTGACGCCGGCGCAGCATATCGGCGCGTTCGCGCTCGTCGCTCACGTCGGTGTTTGTCCCAAACCACAGCACAACGCGTCCGCTCTCATCGCGAAATGGATTGACGCGCGTGAGGAATTCGCGAAACACTCCATCCGCTCTCCGCAGCGGAAACGTCATATCAAACGGCGTGCCGGTTTCGAGGGACGACCTCCAGCGCTCGACCACGATTGGCAGCACGCTGGGCTTATGCACCTTCGTCCACCCCCACTTCGACATTTCCTCACGTGTCGTTCCCGTGTAGTGGTACCAGCGCTCGTTGTACCAGAAAATGTCACCATCCGGGTGCGCCATCCACGCGAGCTGCGGAATCGTCTCCGCAAGCTGCCGGAATCGCGCCTGGCTTTCAGCGACCGTTTTGGCGGCCAGTTGCTCCTGTGTGACGTCGCGCATTTCCACGATCATTCCGCAGCGTTCACCATCGGCGCCATAAATCACGCTGGCGTTACACACCGCCGGAAAAAACGTCCCATCCTTGCGAACGAAACTTTCCTCGTGATTGCGAATCTGATTACCCGTTGGCAGTGCACGATCCAGCGAACACTCACTCTCCGGGTAGGGTGATCCATCCGGATATATGTGGTGAATGCGCTGGTGCAACACGTGCCCAATCAACTCGTCCGCGGTGAAACCCGTCATCGCCTCGGCGGCCGGATTCGCAAACGTACACAACCGATTCGCATCCGTTCTGAAAATGGCAGTGGTGGCGTTGTCGGTAATGGTCTTCGTGACGTTGCGTTCCTGACGTAGCGACGCTTCGCTTTGCACGCGATGCGTGATGTCGACCGCCGACGGAATGATGAACTGCAGCGTCCCGTCGCGATACACGGGTTGCATGGTGAAATCGATGTTGATACGCCTGTCATTGGCCGTACTGGCTACTTCATCGTATCGCACCAGCTCACCCGCACAGGCTCGCCCAAACGCATTGCGCAAGCGCTCACGCACCGCTTCGTCGTGCATGAACCAGGCGCAATCCCAGAAGTGTCGACCAATGACAGCATGGCGTTCAAGCCCTCCCACACCCAACGCGGCCTGGTTTACTTCGAGCAACGTTCCATCCACATCCAGCATGCCGACAAATACAAACATGGAATCGATCACGGAACGCAATCGCGCTTCACTCTCCAGCAAGTCCGCTTCGTAGCCCCGGCGCTCGGTGATGTCAGTAAACGTCACCGCAATCCCTTCGCGCTCGCCTTGTGGCGTCACATATGACAATACGCGGCGCAAAAACCATGAGCCGTCCTGCATCTCGATTTCGTCTTCAATCGGTTTGCTGGCCTGATGCACCATGTCCGTCGATGGCAGTGCAGGCATCGACACGGCGCGGTGCGTGAAATGATGCAACGGGCGGCCCACATCATCCGCACGCAAATTGTAAATCGCTTCGGTCGACGGCGTAGTGCGACGAACGTTGCCGCGTTCATCGAGGAACAGCGTAGGGATACGCGTACTCACCAGCAGATTGGTGAGATCGTTGTTCGTATCTTCCATCGCACCGTTCAATCCCAGCAGGTCTTCCCTCGACGACTCGAGCTCTTCGTTCGATGACTGCAGCTCCTCGTTCATCGACAACAACTCTTCGTTGGACGACTTTAATTCTTCATTGACGGCTTCCAGATCCTGCACCGTACGCTGCAATTCTTCTCGCGCGCTCGTCAGATCAATTTCCAGGCGCTCGATGAGCGCGTTGGCCGCTTCCGTATGCTGAGGCGTTGGTGCAGCGCTGGTTGAAAGCGGTCGACCGATCAATTGAAACACCACCAGATACAGACCGGTGGTTTCCGGTGAGTCCGCCAACGGTTGCACCGTAATGGCGACCCGTTGCAACCCATCGACGGTTTGCAGGGCCGCCCCCTGATGCACCACCCGTGTGTTCAGGGCGACCGATTCACGCAGCGCTGAACGCATCGCGACACGCAGCCCATCACGCACCATACGCGTAATGCTGTTCACGAACGACCCGCCACTGACCGTCAGAAATTCTCCGAGGTTTCCAGACGCCGCGACAATCAATCCTTCGTCCGTCACCACCACGCCTTTCGGCGTGAATTGGTCGACCAGGACCTGCTGCATGACACGCAGAGTCTCAGCTTCGGCGTTCGCGTTATTGCCGGCGGCGCGCGCGTGGACGGCCGGACTGGAACGCGACGTCAGCAGCGGCGCGGCTCGCTTGCTGGTCGGCAGGCGCTCGGAAATGCGATGCTTCACATCCAGCGGTCGGAACAGATCGCTGTGCGTGCTGATGGATTCGGACGGCCCCAGAAACAGCACTCCCTTTGGGCGCAGCGCGTAGTGAAACAGTGGAATGACGCTGCGATGGAGTTCGTCGCCGAGGTAAATGAGCAGGTTGCGACAGGAAATGAGGTTGAGCTTTGAGAACGGCGGATCATTCGTGACGCTGTGTCGCGTGAAGAGCACGAGATCGCGAATATCCTTCACGACTTGATACGAGCCGCCAACGCGCGTGAAGAAACGAGCGATGCGCTCGGGTGTCACGTGTGCCAACCGACTGGCCGCGTACCGACCTCGTCGCGCGTGGTCCAGCGCGGACTCGTCCAGATCGGTGGCAAAAATCTGCACCGGCGGCAAAACACCGGCCTGCGCCTCGTATTCACGCAATAGCATCGCTATTGAGTAGGCCTCTTCGCCGGTGGCACACCCGGCCACCCAGATGCGCACTGGTTCGTCACGATTGGCGGCTCGCATGATGCGGGGAATGACGACATCACCCAACACCTTGAATGCATCAGGGTCGCGAAAGAACGACGTGACGTTGATCAACAAGTCATTGAACAGCCGCTCGGCCTCGACCGTATCAACCCGCAACTGCTGCAGATATTTCTGCGCGGATTCGCCGCGAATCAGGTGCAACCGGCGCAGGGTGCGGCGAATGAGCGTGCTTGATTTGTACCGGGCGAAATCATGTCCCGTGGCCTGCAGCAACACTTCGCACAGCGCGGGCAGGATGGCCTCGACATCTCGATACAGCTCGGTTGTCGTGCGCGGCCGCGTTTCGGCGATCAGCGGCTCGGCATGCTCCAGCACCACATGTGCGATGTCGCGCTTTGGCACGTGCGCGACATCTGGAACTGTTTGCTCAACCGCGCGCAGGACTCGACGGAAGTCGCTGTTCGCTTCGTCCTGCACCAGCACGAGACCGCCTGCTTCCGCGACCTGCCTTAGTCCAGAGGCGTGTGTATCGGCGTCGATGCGTGAACCCGCATACACAATGACACAGGCACGCTCGCCCAGGTCGTCCGCGAGCGATGTCAAGAACTCGCTGCTAACGTTGCCATCGGCCATTTGTTCGCCATCGATGCGGAGGACCAGTTCGCCGTCCAGAAGCCCTTGCGCCCGACCGCGCGCGACGAAGTAGATCGCGTTTGGTTCGACCACACCATTGCCGGTGGCTACTTCGGAGCGTAGGCGCGCCAACCCCAGCGTTCGGGTTCGCGTCTGCAGGCGATCATCAGCAGACCAGCTGTCGTCTTCGAGCAGAAGGAACGACAAACTCTGATCGGGCGCGATCGCCTCCAGCAGCGCACGGACAGCATCGGCTTCTTCACGAGCATACAGCACTGTGGCGACAACGTACGGACGCAATCGAGGGGCGGGTGGCATAGTCGCTATTTACACACGGAACGTATCCGGGCGCCACTTCTTGATTTCCATTTTCACCGCCTTCCGCGACGTCATCTTTTGGTCCAATACCCGGCGCGCGAGTTCCGGCAATTCGGCGTCTGTTGCAAAACGCAGCGCGACCAGTTGATTCACGGAAAACTCGCCGATACGCGGCTGCAGATCGGCCGGCAACACGCGCATCAGTCGCAGCTGTTCTTCGAGGCGAATGAGACGGTCCTGCACCTTGAGCGGGAATAGTCGCACCAGCGCCACAAGAACGACGAGCATGACGGCCGTGAGCAGTCCTAACACGCTGGCGCTGTTGGGCTCCGAAATGACGTGTTTGGCGTTCCAAATGAGCAATACGATCGCGAGCGGCGAGGCCACATAGTGGTAGAGCGGCACAAATTTCGTGTGGTTCGCGAAGTTCTGGTCGGCCGTATCGCTCATGGGGGATTCAAATGAAGGGGTGAGGTGTCCGGTGCCTGAACGCCGGGTCGCGCAGAATGTACCTCTCGGGCAACGGCATAAGAATTCCTGGTAAGTATATCCCGTTTAGTTGAGAATCATTCTCGTCTCGTCGCAAGTCGTGATCGGTGCGCGCTAGCCTGACTATTTTGCAGAATTCGCAAAGACCGGCGAGGGCGGCACAGCGGCGTGCCGAATTCCTGAGCGTCATTCACGAAACTTTCACCCGGGCCACATCATGTCAGGCGCCTTCGGTACTTCAGGAAATTCAGACGACGCTGCGAATACGAACGACTCGCCAACGGGCGTGAGCCGTCGGAATTTTATTCGCGACGTGGCCGCACTCACCGTGACCGGAAGTGTGCTGGGTGGATGCACGCGAAACGCCAACGCTGCCTCGGGTGGCGCCATTAGCAGTACCGCGACGAACGGAGCACGACGCGTGGCGTCGATTGCGATGAAGCCGTCGATTGATGGCATTGGGGTGCAGTTGTACACGGTCTCCGATCAACTGCGCACGGACTTCGACGGAACCATGGAGAAGGTCGCGCAAATCGGCTACAAGCAGGTCGAGTTCGCGGGGTACAACAGCAAGACGCCGGAACAAGTGCGCGCGCTGCTTGATCGACTCAAGCTCAAGTCACCCAGCACACACATTGGCATGGATGCACTGCGGAAGGATCTCGACGCGCAAATCCATTTCGCGCAGGTGGTTGGGCACGAATACCTCACCATCCCATCACTTGGCCGTACTGAAACGCCAATGAATACGGTTGATGCGTGGAAGCGCATCGCCGCCGAATGCAACACGTTGGGTGCGAAACTCAAGAGCAGTGGACTGAAGCTCGCGTTTCACAGCCACTCGGGTGAGTTCGTGGATGTTGGCGGCGGCAAAACTGGCATGGATGTGTTCATCACCGAAACCGATCCGTCGGTCTTTAATTTTCAGATGGACCTGGGATGGGCGCGTGTCGCAAGTCAGGATCCCGTTGCCTGGTTCAAGAAATATCCTGACCGTTTCTGCATGTGGCACGTCAAGGATTTTGAGAACCTCAAGGGTGCACAGGACCGCGAAGCGATTTCCTTGCGGAATGCGTCGGCGGCAACGCCACGCCCAGTCAATGCTGCGCCACCCGCGGCAGCTGGTGGTGCTGGTGGTCGCGGTGCGGCGGGGGGCGCGCCGCCCGCCCCGCAGCCTGGCCGTCCGTGTCCCGTTGGCAGCGGTGACATCGACTTCAGGCCGATTCTCGCTGAGTGGAAGGTGTCGGGCATGCGGTACTTCTTCGTCGAGCAGGATGGTGCGGCTCAGTGGCCCGGCGGTTCATTGGCCAGCATTTCCACGAGTTATCAGACGCTGCGCAAGTTGCTGGCGTGATGCTCCCGATTTTCAACAAACTCGTTTTGTCAAACCCACTAGCAACGCTGCTGCGCAACGGGATCGTGTTGTGTGCAATCGCGATCGCGCCGTCGCTAGTGCGCGCGCAAGTCACACCGCCCGATCCGGCCACGCTGAAAATTTCCGCCACGTTGAGCGGTGCACAGATCTATTCGATGACGTGCGCCGCGTGTCATCAAGCGACGGGAGCCGGTTTGCCCTCGCAGTATCCGCCGTTGGCACCCAGCGATTTCGTCACCGGCAACGAGCAGCGCCTCATCCACCTTGTGCTGCGTGGTTTGACCGGCGAAGTCGAAGTGGAGGGCGAGATGTTCAAAGGCGAGATGCCCGGTTGGGCTCCGGCGCTGAACGACGCGCAAGTAGCGTCGGTACTCACCTACATTCGCAAATCGTTTGGCAACGCTGCACCACCAGTCACTGCCGAGCGCGTAGCGGCCGTTCGCACAGCGTCCGCGTTGCGGAAGAAGCCGTACACCGCGGCGGAACTCGCAAAACTTCTTCCAAACTAACTGCACGGGACAACGGCAACTGCACCAGCCACTGCCACTGC
>Ga0105047_10004193_pt1 | contig 25194 bp, 23 predicted proteins | sample MAT04_FD_78384 | JGI IMG/M metagenome (GOLD analysis project Ga0105047, IMG submission 78384) | Freshwater microbial communities from Lake Fryxell liftoff mats and glacier meltwater in Antarctica - MAT-04 (megahit assembly) | ecosystem: Environmental > Aquatic > Freshwater > Ice > Liftoff...
CTCCGCCGTGTCCACCCTCGCCTTGCCGTGGCGGTGAGGACGATGTTGCCTTCCCCTTGTCAGTACAAGGTCGGCACACGGGAATTTTGATGTCGGAGCTCAATGGCTGGCCTGCGTCTCCACTTACCCATGCTACACCCGGAGCGTCACCGCTCCCAGCGTAGGGTTTGTGGCCAAAGTCAATGGCTGGTTGTTCTTTGTAAGACTCTTTCATTCTCATTTCCAAGCCGGTTTATCCCGGCGCTTTCACTGACCCCAGGAGACTGCGAAATCGGCGGGAGTTTCTGGTGGAGCTCAATAAAATTATGACTGAAGAAGAAATTTCCTTAGCAGTAATCAAATTCCCAGCGATACTAACCCCCGTTGTTCGCTGAGTCGCGAACAACCCACTACTTTGTATTATGTTCACGAAAACAGATTTTTTCTTTCTTGGTTCGGCGATGTTGAGTTTGCTCGCCAGTGTCTCTCTGTGGTTTCTCTACGACAAAGAGTCCGGACTCTTCGTGGGGATCTGGGTGCCATCGATTTTGGCCTTTTGGGTAGGCGTGAAAGTGTCACTGCTAACCAATTTAGTCAGGCGCGGAGGGTCTTCTCGGAAATGACTTTGGAATTCTTGGTCGAGTCTGGAGTGCTACTTTTCTTCTTTGGAGTCAGTATCACACTGGTAGTTCTAAAGGGCGTTTTGGTGGCTCAACGCGAATTTAAAGATGGTGATTTCGGGGACTCCGACTTGGAGGAACTCGAAAAACTTAAAGAGCTGGAAGAGAAGCAATAGACCCAAAAGCTTTGCTTGGCGTGAGGTGCAAACTTGAGTTCTTTGCTCGAGGGGGATCGCGCTGGAGCGGAAAAATTCAAACTCCAAAACTCAACTTTCAAGGAAGAGTTGTGCGGTGGATGGGATGAATGAGGCGGAGGCTTTGGCTGCGATGAAGGGAGGGGAAGGGGAGGCGACTGAAAGTCACCGCTACCTGCCGGAGCTTTCGATGGCGAAAATGTTGCGGCATCGGGTGAGATATTTCACGGACGGTGCGGTGATCGGGAGCCCGAACTCTCCGCTTTGCATGGGTCACTTCCAATAAGGAGAAGAGTGTTTCTGCGGCGACCCCGGTCTAAAATTCGCAACACCGTTGGTGTAGGAATCCCAAACCATATTTTCGCCTAACGAGCAGCTATGATATTCTGCCGCGCCTCATACCAGCAGCCTCCGCAGCTCTTCCTCGTTCCAGGCCGGGGCGTCCATAGGGACGATGGTTTCGTCCAGCGAGTCGGCGAGAGCTTTCTTCGTGGACTGTAGCCTGACGACTTTTTCCTCCACGGAATTCCGGGTCAGCAGCCGGAAAACCGTAACCGGCTTGGTCTGGCCGATGCGGTGGGCGCGGTCGGTGGCCTGGGCTTCCGCGGCGGGATTCCACCACGGGTCGAAATGGATCACCACGTCCGCGGCGGTTAGGTTGAGACCATAGCCGCCGGCTTTGAGCGAAATGAGGAAAACCGGCGGCCCGTCCGGGGACTGGAAATGATCGACCAGCTTCTGGCGGTCTCGGGTCTTGCCATCCAGACGAACGGACGCGATTCCGAGCGGAGTGAGAATGTTCTCGATTTCCACAAGTTGCTTCTGGAATTGCGAGAAAACCAGAATTCGGCTGCCAGACGAAATCGCCTGCTCAAGAATTTCCAACAATCGTTCCAGCTTGGCAGAGCGACGTGGGATGGGGAGCTTCGCCAGCTTTTCCGAATCCAGCAGTGCCAGATCACAGCACGCCTGGCGCAATCGCAGCAGCAGGGTAAGCGTCTGCATCCGCGCGGCAGCGGTCTGGCCGGAACCTCGGGTCGCCTCTATTTTTCCGAGTCCCTCCTTCTGAAGGTCCCGATAGATGGCGGCCTGGTCTTTGGAAAGCTCGCAGTATTCGTCGATCATTATTTTGGACGGAAGCTCCGGGGCGACCTGCTGCTTGGTGCGGCGTAGGACAAAAGGCGAGGTCTTGATTCTGAGAAGCGTGGCCGCTCGTACCGCTGTCTCCGGAGATTGAAGCGCTTGTTCATAACGTTCGCTAAAGTCCTTTCGGGTGCCCAGCCAGCCGGGTTGGATAAAGCGGAAAATCGACCAGAGATCGCGGGCGGAGTTCTCCACCGGAGTACCGGTCAAGGCGATACGGCGGGTGGCGTTCAGCTTGGCGACAGCCTTGGAATGATCCGTATCGGGGTTCCTGATCAGCGATGCCTCGTCAATCACGGCGAGCGAATACTCCTGTTTCAAATGCCAGGCGAGATCCCGGGCGAGAGTGCCGTAGGTGGTCAGAATAACGCTGTCCATAGTGACCGTCTCGCGGAGCTTGTCGCGGTTCGAACCGTGGAGAGTAACGACCCGTCGGGTGGGTGCGAAACACCGGAACTCTGCGAGCCAGTTCCCCAGCAGGGAGGTAGTCATCACGATCAACACGGGACCGGTTTGCGAAGAAGTTGTGAACAAGTGTTCGATACAGGTGATCGTCTGGAGGGTCTTTCCCAGACCCATGTCATCCGCGAGAAGCGCTCCTTTATAGCGATTCAAGCGGTCGATCATCCACTCGAAGCCCGATATCTGATAAGGGCGAAGGGTTGCGGAAATCTGAGGCAACGGGAGTTTTTGAAAATCCTGGTAACAATTTCCTAAGTCATTGGAAATAAGTTTCTTATGAAGATTATTACTGATTTCCTGGATTATAGCGGCGGAAGCGTTTTTTGCGATGAAACGACCGTTTTCTTGGCTTAAATCGAGATCCTGGAACAGAGGCTCAATCAGATTTCCGATGTCATCGGAAAGAACAAACTGCTTGCCTTGCAGTGATGTTGGAAACGAGTGTTTCGTCTGGAGGAGGCGGCGGATTTCGATCGCGGGGATGGCTGTCCCGGAGTCAGTCTCGTAACTCAGATCGAATTCTGTGGAGCGTTCGTTTGAATGAATGATGCGGATCTTCGGGGAGACAAAGACGAAGGAGGCTGCGCACTCTTTCAGTTTGGGAGAGAGAATGATTTTCCAGGAATCAGGAAACGCATGGACAGTTTTAGTGAGCAAGGTATGAATGGCCTGAGGGTCGGAAAATGTGAATTTGAGGGATAGTTCGGTAACCGGTGGGATGGCATCGGACAACTTGTTTAAAATGGACGTTCCATTCCGGATCGCTATCCGCTCGGCCTCGGAATTTCTGGTGTGAATGCGTTGGCCTTCGAGTCTCGGAAGTGATTGTGAATAACTTGTGGACAGCTCCGCAATGACCCTCGCCGGGGAGCCGATGAGGGTCAGTTCCACTTCCGGCGTGGCAGGGATGAACCGAAGCGATTCGAACCAATCCGAGGAACTGAAGTCGAGGGACGACTGGAGCGAATCAAGCTGGTCGAGAAAGCGATCCAGGGGCAGGCACACTGGTTTCCCATCCGCGAGCATTTCCAGCACACCAGCAATGCCGGGAGGTGGCGGCGAGAGCTTGGAGAGGCTGTGATCAGAAATTCTCCAAAGTGATTTTCCGATTCTGAGGAATTCCTGTGAGGCGGGAACCAGGGTGATTGTTCCATCGCTGAGTGTGCAGTCTGCCAAACTTAGTTGAATTCCGGACTCAAATGCCAGTGAACCTTCCTGGTCGTGGATTTCCGGATGTTCCCCGATGACCTCTAGGAAACCAGGAAGCGTGTCCGGGCCGAGCGCTAGTTGGATTGTGCCGGAGGAGGTGGCCTTTTGCGAGACTAGCCATGCGGTCAGGCGCCCGTCGGCAGGGACAGGATCGTGTTCGGAGGGGGCGATAGAGACCGCCATACGGCCTTTTTCTATGGATCTTCGCCATGGTCCTTGGAACAGGATTTTCCAGGCGATTTCAGGGAGAATGGTTTCCGCAGGTTTTCGAGTTGGAATCGTGGGTTTTGCCACAGGCGGATTTACCAGATGCAAGCCGATGGCGATGGCGTGGGGGCAAAAAGTGCCTTCGCGCTGGTTGGACGGACAGGGGCATTTCGCATCGAGCCAGGTCGGTGTGCGGGCAACCACGGTCACCCGGTAGCTGCGTGTCCCGATCCGGACCGATCCGCTCCAGCCGTCCTTGGTTTCCTCGGATTCCTGGACCGCGCCCGTGTTGAGAAGACCCTGCGCCTCTTTGAAATCCTGCCAGGAGGCGGCTTTTCGAATGGTGGCTTCGTCGAATCGTGGCATGGAGTAAGGATGATTGACCACGGAAGGCACGGAAAGCACGGAAACTTTTCACGGTGGGATAACTGGGGATAGGGGGAAGACGAACCACGGATAAACGCGGGTTTGCGCGGATCGGATTCTTTGGTGGAGAAGAGGGGGGTGGTTGCTGGTGTTGCTTCGAGAAGGAACAACGGACATCCCGGTGAGGAATTATTTGGAATTGCTTGTGCGGAAAGCGGATGCGGGGGCTATCCTGCGGCATGGGCAAGCTGTTGGTGATCGGGGCGGGATATATGGGGGAGGCGATCCTCAAGGTTTTTCGCGAAAACGGATGGGACGCGGTGGGTGCCTCGTTGAGTGGTGGGGAAGCTTTGCTGGCTTGCGATGTGAGCGATCCGGAGTCGGTAAAAGCGCTGCCGGATGCGGATGCGGTGGTGCACTGCGCGGCATCCGGACGGGGCGGCGAGGATGCCTACCGTCGGGTGTATGTGGAGGGTTGCCGGAATCTGGTGAAACGTTTCCCGGAGGCAAAGCTGGTTTTTACCTCCAGTAGTTCGGTCTATGCCCAGATGAATGGAGAAACGGTGACGGAAGAGTCCGAGACTTTGCCGGATCGGGAGACCGGAAGACTGCTTTTGGAGGCGGAGAATTCCATTTTGCAAGTGGGTGGGATCGTAGTCCGCCTGGCGGGAATCTACGGACCTGGAAGGAGCGTGCTAACGCGGAAATTTCTCAACGGCGAGGCGGTGATCGAGGAGGATGGCAGGCGTTTCATCAACCAGATCCACAGGGACGATGCGGCGCGGGCGGTGTTCCACCTGCTGGACCTGGAAAAATTTCCAAGCGGGGAAGTTTTCAATGTGGTGGACTCAGTGACACGGACGCAGCGGGAAGTGTATGAGGGGCTGGCGGGGATTTTCGGGAAAGATGTGCCAGCGTGCGGACCGCGGGATCTGAACCGGAAGCGGGGTTGGACGAACAAGGTCGTATCCAATCGCAAGCTCTTGGAGACGGGATGGGAACCGATGTTTCCGGATTTTCTGGAGGCGGTGGGACTGGACGGGGATGTCAGGGGGGCTGCGGATTAAAGTCCGCGCTCCTATAAGGTTCCGGACCAGGTCCAGAGGTTCTTGTCGAAGTGGCGGTGGGCGGAGTTGATGAGTCCGGCGGGTTTGGCCTTGCGCTTCAGGATTGCGAACACGGCGGAGCCGGAGCCGGTCATGAGGGCGGCTTCGACATCGCGACGGTTCTGGAGCCAGCTCTTGAACTCGGCGAGGTAGCGGTGTTTGGCGAAGACGGGTTTTTCCAGATCGTTGACCAGGGTGAGTCCCTCGTGGTTCTGTTCACCGTAGGAAATGCCCGGGATGGGTTCGGCATCAAGGCAGTTGCGGTAGGCATCCACGGTGGGGACGGAAAAGCGCGGCTTGAAGAGGGCGATTTCCAGAGGCGGCGGTGACTCGGCAGGCTCGATGATTTCGCCCCGACCGGTGCAGCGGGCGGCTCCGGGATGGAGGAAAAAGGGGATGTCGGAACCGAGCTTTGCGGCGATGGCGTGGAGATCTCCCGGCGGGAGCGGGTTCTTCAGTTTATCGTTGAGAACCAGAAGGGTGGTGGCGGCATTCGAGGAACCTCCGCCAAGACCGGCTCCGTGAGGGATGTTTTTTTCCAGATGAACGTGGAAATGTAGCACTTCACCGGATTTTTCAAAAAGGGCATTTGCGGCCTTGACGACGAGGTTGCTACTATCGGTGGGCAGAGTGGAATCCGAGCATGTGAAATGGAATTTCTCGGCGGGCGTGAGGGTGATTTCGTCCGCCAGTCCGGGGAGCTTGACCATGAAGGTGTCGAGTTCGTGGAAACCGTCGGGGCGCTTGCCGAGGATGCGGAGTGAGAGATTGAGTTTGGCCGGGGAAAACATTTTTTGAGAAAACGCTGAAATGCTGAAAACTGAAATGCTGAAACTAAGAGAGGGAGAGAAGGGCTAACATGCGGCCGGTCTGGCCTTTTTCGAGGCGGTAGGAGTAGTGGCGGGTGAGATCGGAGGCGGTGTTTTCGCAGGAATCCTGGAAGTTTCTGATGCCGAGGGCGGCGGCTTGTTCGCGGATGCTTGCGGCGAAGTCGATTTCGTAATCGGGCGGGCGGATGCAGGGGGATAGGAATCCTACGAGGTCGGAGGGCTTGGTGCCGTAAGTGCGGTCCATGGTTTCCACTGCTTTCCCGAGAATGTTCCGGACCGTGCCGTTTTTCCCGGAATGCAGAAGGGCGATGGATTTCGTGACCGGATCCGCGAGGTAGATGGCGGCGCAATCGGCGACGTAAATGGCGAGAAGCTCGCCGGGGAGATTCGTGACAAGGCCATCGACTCCGGGATGGATCACAATTTTTTCCGACGAGTGAGCGGAAATGAGGGCGATCCCATTGCCATGGATCTGCTCCGCGTGATGGCGGGTGCGGATTTCCGGAAATGTCCCGGAAATGATGCTGTCGTGACGGGGGGCTAGGTTTTTGAGCGCGAAGTCACGATCGCCGAGGACATCGACGTCAGGAAGACGCGGGATCCAGGAAGCCTGGAAGCCGGTCGGGGGGAAACTGGAATATGGGGAAAAGAACGCCTCCGTCACAGCGGGAACTGTAACGGAGGCGCTTGGGATTCGCCAAGCTGGATTATTCAGGGGGGAGACAGAAAAACCTATGCGATCGCGCGATTTTTAAGCGCACGCTGCGTGTGTTCGACTGTTTCGGCCTCTTCTTCATCCATACCTGCCAGTATGCCGGCGAGGTCCGTCGCGATCTCGGAACGCATCTTGGAGACAAGGTCAACTCCTTTGGATGTGATTCGTACCATGATTTTGCGGCGGTCATCGGCTGCATGCACTCGCTCGACGTAGGACAGTTTCTCCAACCGGTCCACGAGGCCGGTGGCGGCTGCCGTGGAATGGCCCATTTTTTTCGCGATGTCGGACATGGTCAGATACTCTTCGCTTGAAAGGTAGGTTAGGAGGAAGAACTGCGGGAATGAGACGTTCCCTTTGTTGAGTTCGGATGACAGGTTAAGGATGCAGCTTCTCTGTGTGAACAGGACGAAGTCTGCAAGACGGTCGGCATCGGCTTTCACCGAGGTGCCCGAGGCACTTGGTTGTGTGTTTTTCATTTTGGCTGGTTGTAGTGTTCATGTTTTGGGACATGTAAGGGGGCACAGCCATTGCGATTGAGAAGATACCCGGAGATCCGGATAATAATCAACCCTAAAGTTGATTTTTTTCAAAAAAGACTGCGCGATTGCTTGGGACTTTTTGAAGATACTGGAATCAGGACTGTTTAGAAAGCAATAAATTTGAGAAAAGTTAACTACTTGAGCCACAAGGAGTTGCGTGGAATCGGGAAAGGGTTGGACTGGGATTTTGCCCTCCAGGTGTCTGGAAACGGGAGAGCGGGGGTTCTACTGGAGATCTAGTAGTAATTCGGGATTTTCCGGAGGATTCATGCGGCTCTTTGCGACCGAAAGGTATTCCGGGTCGAGTTCGATACCCGTGAAGGCGGAGATTCCCGAATTTTTCGCGGCGAGAGCGGACGAGCCAATCCCAAGGAACGGATCAAGGAGGCGGGTCGTTTCACCTTTTCCGTGGATGCTGATGCAGAGTTCGACAAGTTCGACTGGGAAGGTGGCAGGGTGGGGTCGTTCGCCTTTTCGAGATTGGATCGTCTCGTAGGGGATGAACCAAGTGTTTCCCCGGCAGCGGAGATCCTGGCCGCCGGTGTGCCCCCAGCGCGCAATGTTGGATTTGAAAACGTAGGGAACACCGGCGGCCCGGCGGTCAAGTTCGACGCTGCCGGTCTTTGTGAGGTGGAAGACGTATTCGTGGCAATCGTTGACGTAGCGCTTGGAGTTGATGGGCTTGAAATGGCCTGCGGAAATCTGCTGCTCGTCGGTGGTGCGGATGGTGATTGATTTCACCCAGTGGAAGGTGTTCTGGAGAGTGAAGAGGGGATTTTCGCCATCGGTCAGGGCGAGGATGAGCTGGTGGGGGAGGAGGGGGTTTGATGGGGAGGCTCCTATGTTTAGAAAAAAGGAGGCGTCGTCGGTCATGACGCGTTTCACTTCAGCAGCCCACTGTTTGCACCAGTTGAGGAATTCATCGCGGGGTGCGGTGTCCTTGAACTGGCTGTATGCGATTCCCAGGTTGTAGGGCGGTGAGGTGACGACCAGATCGAAGGATTTCTCCGGCAGGGTGGGGAGGAGCTGGAGGCAATCGCCGTTTAAAAATTCAAAATTCAAAATTCAAAATTCAACTTTCAATAAGAGCTAGGGTAGAGGGGAAGAGGAACCACGGATGGACGCGGATGGACACGGATGGACACGGATCGGATTCTTTGTTGAGATTTGAGATTTGAGAGTTGAGATTTGAATTTTCAGCCCCGCAGGTGGTTGATTGCGGCTTCGAGGTCGGCTGGGGTGAGGGTTTCGATCACTTGGGCGTGGCCGATTTTTGAAAGGGTTACGAAGCGGATTTTGCCGGACTTGAACTTTTTGTCGCGGGTGAGTTTTTCCATGACTGTGGCGGTGGGGATGCTTTCCGGGAGGGTGAGGGGGAGGTGGAAGTGGCGGAGGACGGCGAGGATCTTTTGCGAATCGTCCGGAGAGAGGCCGGAGTGTTTTTCGGAAATGAACAGGGCGGCGCGGATGCCTAGGGCGATGGCCTCTCCGTGGAGCATTTCGCCATAGGGGAGGGATGCTTCGATGCCGTGGCCGATGGTGTGGCCGAAATTGAGGAGTGCACGGATGTCCATGGTCTCGTATTCGTCCGCCTCGACGACGCGGGCCTTGATGGCGATGTTGCGGGCGAGGAGGTCGGCGGGGACGAAGCGTTTTTCAGGATCGATGGCGAGGAGTTCGGGGAGCATCTCCGCATCGCGGATGGCGGCGTGCTTGATGGCCTCGGCGAATCCTTCATGGAACTCGCGGGGCGGGAGGGTGGCGAGGGTATCGGGATCAACGAGGACGAGCTTGGGCTGGTGGAAAGCTCCGAGCAGGTTTTTTCCTTCGGCGACATTGACTCCGGTTTTGCCACCGACCGAGGAATCGACCTGGGAGACGATGGTGGTGGGGATCTGGACGAAGGGAATGCCGCGGTAGAAAATGGATGCGACGAAGCCCGCAAGATCGCCGATAACTCCGCCACCGAGGGCGATGACTAGGGAGCGGCGATCGTGGCCGGCGCGGATCATTTCCCGGCATAGGCTTTCCGCGTGGGTGAGGGATTTCGATGCCTCACCGGCGGGGACGGTGTGGAGGGTGGGTTTGTTTTCGCTGAAGCTGGCGATGAGGGCTTCGGCGTGGTGCGAGGCGACGGTATTGTCCGAGATGATGGCCGGGCGGAGACGGGAGAGATCGTGTTTCTCTAACAGCTCCGCAGCCCGTCCGAGAATTCCGTTTTCCACGATGACGGGGTAGGAGCGGTCGGCGAGATCGACTTGGACGAGGGGCATGGAAGAAAATTTCAAATTTCAAATCTCAAACTTCAAGGAAGAAAAGACGGTGCTTGCGGATGGGTGTTGTCCCAATCTAATCGAGAGTCTGGTGGAAGTTTTCGGTGTCTTTGACGGAGAGGACGAAGGCTTCGAGAAGCCGGATGGTGGACTCGATGTCGTCAAGATGGGCGGTCTCTACAACGGAGTGCATGCAGCGCAGCGGGGTGGAGATGAGGGCGGAGGGGACGCCCTCGCGGGAGTTGAAAATCCTGTCGGTATCGGTGCCGGAGAAGCGGCTGGAGGACTCGTGCTGGATGCTGATTTTTTCCTTTTCGGAGATCTCAAGCAGGCGCTTGACGATGAGCGGGTGGTTGCAGGTGCCGTGTGTGACGGTGGGGCCTTCGCCGAGCTTCACGAGGCCGAACTTCGCCGGGTCGATTCCCGGGGTGTCGGTGGCGTGGGTGACATCCAAGCAGATGCACATGTCTGGCTTGAGGCGATAGGTGGCCATCATCGCGCCGTGGCCGCCGATTTCTTCCTGAATCGCGTTGAGGCAGACGAGGGTGACGGCTGGCTTTTTACCGGAGGCGGCGATGCGTTTCATCACCTGGGCGATAATGTAGGAGCCAAGGCGGTTATCGAGGGCGCGTGAGATGATTCGCTTGTGTGCGAGTTCGGCGGGGCCGTCCTGATTGACCATCGGGTGGCCGACCCGGAGGCCCATTACGGCGACTTCTCTCGCGTTGGATGCGCCGACATCGACCCAGAGATCGTGGACGGCAGGGGATTTTTCGCTGCCAGCTTCGTCACGGCGGAGGTGGATGGCGGTGTTGCCGATGATGCCGGAGACGGTGCCTTTGTCTCCGAGAATGTGGACGCGGCGGCCGCGGGCGGTGGCGGCATCGGATCCGCCGACCCGGTCGATGCGGAGGAAGCCCTTGTCATCGATGTGCTTGATGATGTAGCCGATCTCGTCCGCGTGGGACTCCAGCATGATGATTTTTTTGGATTTCCCTTCGAGGGTTGCCCAAGTGGAGCCGTAGGCATCGCACTCGACTTTGGTGGCGGTGCCTTTGAGATATTTCGCCCAGACATTCTGGCCGGGCATTTCGAAGCCGGTGGGTGACGGGGTTTCGAGGAGGTTGAAGAGGAAGTCTTTGTCGGCCTTTTTCATGTGGGGAGAGATTACTAACCGCAAAGACCCCTAGGAGCAAAGGTTGAGGTTGGGGAATTTTTTCAAGCGCGAATCGACGCCAATTTGCGCGAATGGAGAGGGGGCTAATCGGCGAGGCCTTGGGCGTAGATGTCCTCCGGGGAGTTGAGGATGATGAGCATGGGACGGCAGCAGACCTCGCAGTCGTAATCGTATTCGGTGGGCATTTCCGATTCCGGTGGAATGGGGATCTCGAAGGACTCGAAGCAGGTGGGACAGGTGACGGGGGTGGTGAGCATGGAAGAGGAATGGAACCGCGATTTAGAAAACGCGTCAAGCCGAGCCGGAAGTCTGGCTTTCTTCCTCCGTAAATGCCAGCCGTTGCAAAAACGATCCCGCGTTCGCAACCCTCTCGGAATACCTCGCGATCATGGATGGCCGCCTTTCCGGATTTGTGGACGGCGCGGATGATTCCTCGCGGTGAAGCCTCGGAGCGCGGTGATTTTCCTGTCAGGGATTCGTTGCCTAACAGGAATGTGCGGCTAGAGTGGATTTTCAATACAATGAGCGGGGAGAAAATTCATATGATCATCACTTTCGTGGTGCTGGCCGCGGTTTTCGTGGCCTTCGTAAGGGAATGGCTGGCGACGGATCTGGTGGCGCTGACCGGCTTGGCGGTGCTGCTGGTGCTGGGCGTGCTGGATGAAAATGATCTGGGCAGGGTGTTCAGCAACTCCGCCCCCATGACGATCGGCGCGATGTTCGTGCTCGGCGAGGCGCTGACGCGGACCGGGGTGATCGATTGGATCGCCCACCGTTTCGAAAAATGGGCGGGAAAATCGCTGCCACGGGCCATATTCATCCTGGCGCTGATCGTGATGCCGCTCTCCGCGTTTATGAACAACACCCCCGTGGTGATCGTTTTCCTCCCGGTCCTGATGAGCTTCGCGAGGAGCACCGGTCTGAAAGCGAGCAAACTGCTGATCCCGCTTTCATTCCTCAGCATACTCGGCGGCACGATCACGTTGATAGGCACCTCGACGAACCTGCTGGTATCCGGCCTTTCCAAACAGCAGGGGCAACCGGCCTTCGGCATTTTCGAAATCAGCGGTCTGGGGGTGGTCTATGCGCTGGTGGGATTCCTTTATATATTTTTCATCGGCAGGCATCTGCTTCCGGAAAGGGACACGGTCAGCAGTCTCCTCGACGCGGAGGACACGCGGAAATTCTCCAGCGCGGTGGAAGTGCCGGACCAGTCCCCTTTGATCGGGCAGCGGCTGATCGAGCATCCGCTTTTTTCAAACAGGAAACAGACCATCGTCTATGAGGTGATCCGTCAGGGGCGGCGGGTCGAGGATATTCCTCTCGATGCGATCACTCTTCACCCCAGGGACATCCTCTGGTTCCGCGCGACTTCGCAGCAGCTTGCGGAAATCCAGGGAGCGCCGGGCGTGACAATGATCCACAAGAAAACGGGAGGAGCGGATGATGGTTCGGACGCGGGCTTTGAGGTAAAAACGGTGGAAGCGATCATCGGTCCACAGAGTCTCTTGATCGGGAAAAGCGTGAAGCAGTCCAATATCCGGCGGAGGTACGGGATCGTGGTCGCCGCCGTCCATCGCAAGGGAGTCAACGTCCGCGAGGGCTACCAGGACATGCGTCTGGCCTTCGGCGATACCCTGCTGCTGGAGGGTCCGGTGAACAACCTGGTGCGTTTGAACCAGGAGGGAAGTTTCCTCAGTCTCAACGAAACGGTCATCCGCCCCAAACTGAAGTCCCGGATGGGTATCGCCGTGGCTGTGCTCGCGCTGGTGGTCCTGACGGCGGCCTTCGATCTGCTTTCCATCACCAGCGCGGCACTGATCGGCGCGGTAGTGGTGATTCTCAGCGGCTGCCTTGAGGTGAAGGACGCCTACAAATGCATCGAGTGGAACGTCCTTTTCCTGATCTACGGAATGCTCGGGCTAGGGCTGGCAATGGAAAAGAGCGGCGGCGCGGAATGGATCGCCATGGGGGTGGTGGGCACGATGGATCACCTGGGGCCGCTGGCGATCCTAGCGGCGATCTACCTGCTGGCCTCAACACTGACCGAGCTGGTCACCAACAACGCGGTCGCTATCCTGATGACACCGATCGCGATTTCCATCGCTGGATCGATGGATGTCGATCCCCGGCCCTTTCTTGTGGCGATCATGTTCGGCGCCAGCGCGAGTTTCATCACACCCATCGGATACCAGACGAATACCTACGTCTACGGAGCGGGGGGCTACAAGTTCGGGGATTTTCTGAAAATCGGCATCCCGCTGAACCTCATCCTCTGGGTGGTGGCGGTGGTGATGATCCCCCGGATCTGGCCTTTCTAATATGGTGGGAAGTCTTTCCCAGGGCAAAAAGCCCGAGATACTCGGATCGGGCTGCAAACTCCCTCCCGGCAGAGGGGAGAAATGAAAATCCCCGCACCGGCTTTGCCAGGCGGGGATGATGAACTCAGAGAGAATCAGATCACTCCCATCACCAGTAGGATGATGACGATGATGAGGATGACACCGAGGATTCCGGAAGGGCCGTAGCCCCAGCTTTTGCTGTGACCCCAGGTTGGGATTACACCGAGAAGAAGCAGAATTAGGACGATGATGAGTATGGTTCCGATGGTCATTGTGTGGTTTGGTTGTGGTTGAACTCTCCATCTCGCAGTTTCCCGGCCATATCGCTGGACTGAGAAGGTGCCTTATAGCGAAAAGGAATCGGCATATTGGATTGCGCCTGATGAATGGCGGGATGCACTGCGAATCTTGCGATTCGCACGATCTAATCACCCAAGCAGATGCCGACCGCCTTTGCGGCGATAACCACCTCCCCGTCCGCTTCCACAAGGCGGAGTTTGTTGACGGCTTCCTCGATGAGGACGGAGTCAACGTGGTATGCTTCGTAGGAAACCATGCGCCCGAATGCCTTTTCCTCGGCGAGTTTCACGGCCATGACTCCGAATCTCATCCCGATGATGCGATCGAATGAAGTCGGCGAGCCGCCACGCTGGAGGTGGCCGAGGGTGGTGGACCGGGTTTCCTTTCCGGTGAGTGTCTGTATCCGTGCTGCGACCTGTTCCCCGATTCCTCCGAGCCGGACTTCTCCGGTGACGTTGTTGTCCAGGGTGACGATGCCTCCGCCGGGAAGTTTCGCGCCCTCTGCCACGACGACGAGAGTGGAGTGTTGGCCCCGGGCATCGCGCCCATCGATATAGGAGGCGATCTTTTCCATGCTGAAAGGAATCTCCGGAATGAGGATGACGTTCGCCCCACCGGCGATTCCTCCCCATAGTGCGATCCATCCGGCGTGACGACCCATGACTTCCAGGACCATGACCCGTTTGTGGGATTCCCCAGTGGTGTGGAGACGGTCGAGCGCATCGACGACAGTGGTGACAGCGCTGTCGAAGCCGAAGGACATCGCCGTGGCGGAGAGGTCGTTGTCGATGGTTTTCGGGACACCTATGACTGGCCATCCGGCTCGGAAAAGCTGGAGGGCCGTGGTGAGGGAGCCGTCGCCGCCGACCACGATGAGCGCGCTGATCTCCATGCGGTCGAGAGTGGACTTCGCCTTGGCGACGACATCCGCCGGAACTTCCGCGACGTTTCCGAGGCCGATTTTCGCAGCGAAATGACCCTTGTTGGTGGAGCCGAGGATGGTGCCGCCCAGCTTGAGAATTCCGATGGTATCGGACGGTGTGAGGATGCGGAAATCACCGGGAGGAAGCAGACCCTCGAAGCCGTCCTTGAAACCGACCGTTTCCCAGCCGAGCTGGTGTGCCGCGCCGACGACTCCGTGGATGACGGCGTTAAGGCCGGGGCAGTCACCGCCGCTGTTCAGGATACCGATTCGCATAAAATTCAAAATTCAAAATTCAACTCTCAAGGGAGACTTGGGTTGGGTGACGGATATTATTTTGCGGCTGGAGTTGCGAGAAATTCGCGCTTTCTGTCTTTTACGGGTGCTCCGGCGGCAAGCCATGGATCGTAGAAGGCCCAGCCATCGCGGATGAGCTTGCGGGTGCGTGCGAAACGGTCGGGGCTGTTGAGCACGACGACGATCAGGCGGCGCGGGGTGACTCCCTTCGTTCCGTCCGGTTTGGTGCGGACCACAGGATCCCGGTCCATGCAGGTGGCGAGGCACTGCCCGGCGGCGGCGGTGGTGCCGGTCTTGATGCCGATGACTCCGGGATCTCCGAGGAGTTCGTTGGTGTTGGTCAGCGTGTATTTCCTCTGTCCGGGGGGACCGTTGACCGTGACCTCCCGGGTCTTTTGGCGGACGATGAATGTGATGGCGTTCCGGCGCATCGCGTGGATGGAGAAGCGGGCCATGTCCGCCGCGGTGGATAAGCCGGGCTTCGGTCCGTTTTCCAAGCCGTGGACATTCACGAAGTTCGTGTTGCTCGCGAGGATGGATTTGGCGAGCTGGTTCATTTCCCCGACAAAGGTGAGAACGGGATCCCCGTTTTTCCCCCGGTGCGCGAGGATCCGGCTTCCAACATCATTGGCGATGGTGAGTGCCGCGATGTTGTCCGAGGAAAGCAATGCCGCGTAGAGTGCGTCGCGCAGGGTGAGACTGTCTCCCGGCGCGAGCTGGAGAGGGCTGGTCACGCCGAGCTGGGTGACGAAGGCAGGCACGCGTATCATGTAGGTTGAGATGTCGGTGTTCGTCGCCGTCGCCCAATCGATAGCGACGATGGCGGTGGCCATTTTCGTGAGCGAGGCTACGGGACGCTTCCGGGTGGAATTATCCGCCGAAAGGACTTTTCCCGAGTAAGCCTCCACGACCATGTGAGCCTCCTGGGCGACGAGTGGGGTGCAGAGTGCGATGGTGAAGAGGATGAGCTTGCGCATGGGCATGATGGTAGTGGGACGGGAAAGTGATTCAAGCAATCAGAAATCTTAGCGAAAAAGCGCGGACTATGGCTGGACTTCGGCGTCTTGAGCGAATCTGGCGATAGGCGTCCCTGTCCCCTCGGAGACGGAGAAAATGGTTTTCCCATCGCGGGAAAAGGCGATGGATTCCGCTTGCGCGAGTCCATGGGAGGCAGCGTTGACGGGTTTTCTGGAAAATGCTCCGGCCCAGCTTTCCTTTGGATCGCGGGGGAAAAGGAAGACTCCGTAATAGGTGACGACCGCCGCCATGCTGCCGTCGGCGCGCAGGTCGAGGCCGGTGGGTTGGTTGCGGTGTGGCAGGAAACTCAGGGCGGGAGCAATCACCTTCGCGGTGCCGATCAGTTTCGTGGAAATGGCTTTTCCTCCCCCCGGCCGGAGAGGCAATTCGTGAATCTGGGGGATCGCATCGCGTTTGCTTAGGAGAATGATTTTTCCTGCCTTCGCATCGACCGCGACCGCCTCGCAGTCACGCGCGCCGCCCTCGAAGATAAAATTGATTGTCCACTGCGCGGGGGTTTTCCCTGAAAGGGATTTCCCTGGGGCGGGCAGGGAAGGCTCGCGGACAATGTAGAGGGTGAGCGAGTCACGGGAGGCGTTGTTGTCGCCGGTGTCGGCGATGAGGAGATAGGTTTTCCCATCGAGAGTGAAAGAGGCCATGTCCTCCCAGTCGGTGTTGTTCGCTCCCTGGACCGTCACCGCACCGCGCTGGGTGCCATCGGTAGTGACGAGGTGGATTTCCGCCGTGCCGCCGCTGTCATTGACGATCCACAGAAAATTCCCGTCGCTAGGAGAAACGGCAAGCCCGCTGGCCTCGGTGATGGCGGGCGTGTGCAGCTTGGACGGATGCGGCTGGAGAGTGAAAACCGGATCGGCGCTGCCTAGAGCGGGGAGCAGGAAGAGCAGGAGTTTCATTTCATGAGAAACGCGATGAGATCGCGGATTTGCTCCGGAGTGAGGGTCGTGAGAAGCCCCTCGGGCATCATCGAGGTTTCCATGGTTTTCCGGTCCGTGATGTCGGCGGTCGGAACGGTGGTGTCGCCGGTGGGCAGGCGGAGAGTGAGGGTCTTTTCGGTCTTCCCGGAAATCGCTCCCGCGAGGCTGCGCCCGTCCTTCATCGTGAGAATGGTCATGCGGTAATCCGCCGGAACCACCGATGATGGCGAGACGATGTTTTCCAAAAGGTAGTCGAGATTCGAACGCCCTGAGCCTGTCAGATCGGGGCCGAGATTGCCGCCATCGCCTTTCAGGGTATGGCACGTCGCGCAGGTGCTCGTGAAAATCTTGTGGCCGTTCTCGAGATCCGCTTTTGCCAGTTCCGCAGACGTTAGTTTCGCTTTCAAATCGGCGATCTCCTTTTTCTTTCCTTCCGGCGAGCCGTTGATGCTGCCCCAGTGTTCGGTAAGCCTGGCGGTGAGTTCCTTCCGGTTCATCTCCGTGATGCGACGGGCGGAGAAAGCGGGGAGGTCGGTCTTCGGGACTTTTCCGGAGGCGATGGCATCGAGCAGATCGGAAGTCCAGTCGGGCCTGCCAACGAGGATGTCGAAGAGGGCGGAGCGGTTGGCCGGGAGGAAATGCTCGTAGTTCTCAAGGATCAGCTTCGCACTGCCGCCATCCTGGCTTAGGTGCAGGCCGCGCAGGGCGTTGCCATTGAGCGTGGGCGTGGCGATGACTTTTTCGCAAAGTTCCCGCAGTCCGGGGACTTTCGCATCGATGAGGATGTCGAGTGCCTGCTGGCGTTCTCCCATAGCCGCCTTGTCATCGAGGACGGTGGCCCGGCGGGAGTCGATGGTGGAGGTGTCTCCAAAAAGGATGTTGATTTTTTGAAGAAGAACCTTCGAGGCGGGGTCTGTGACTGAGGCGGCGAAGGCATCCCAGCCTTCGGGTTTCGGTGCTGTGGAAAATCCGGCGTATGCTTCGGAAATACCTTGCAAAACCGGTTTTTTCATCCCGGACGCAAGGGGAGCGGCAAGAAGCTCCGCCAGTCCCTCTCCTTTTTTTTCAGGATCCGAAGCGAAAAATCTCGCGGTCCAGGTTACCAGATCCTCCGAAGCGGCCCGAGTCGCCAGGTAGTTCATTCGCGACGGTTCCGCGCTCCAGGCATTTGCCGCCGCGAACCAAATGAGGTAGGGCAGGGCGGGATCATCCCGGTAATCCCCGTCGGAAGCAAGCAATGGAGCGATGATCATCCTCTGTGCGGGTGCCAAGCGCTGGAGACCGCTGGCAAGCCAGAGTTTGACCAGACCGGTCTGTGGCTCGCCCGCCATGTTGAGAAGCAGCTTGTAGTTGGCTTCGGGAATTTTCCCGGCCGCGGGTGGGACTCCTCCATCCGGCCTGTCGATGATCTGTTTGTCGAGAGCGGCACGGACCGCGAAAGCTTGGATGTGCTCTTCCTTTGATTCTGCGAGCTTTGATATCGCATCGATGTCGAGGAGACCGTGCGACTGAAGAAGCGACGCCGCACGAAGTTGAACCGGAATTTTGGAGTCGTGTTTCGCGATCTCCCGGATGCGTGTGGTGAGTTCGGGAGAGAGGGGTTTTCCCTGCAAGAGCACGTTCAGCCTGCGGAAATACCACACGTTCGGGTGGCGGATGATTTTCTCAACTCCGTCCGGCGAAAGATCGTCCAGCAGCGAAAGCTCCGGACTACTAGGCTTCCCGTAGGAAATTTTGAAAATGCGCCCGGACTCGCGGTGGACACCGGTGTGGTCATGGCACTCGCCGGTGTCCGACCAGTCGAGAATGAAGACGGAGCCGTCCGGGCCCGTGGTGAGATCGATGCCACGGAACCACGGGTCGTCCGAGAAAATGATGTCCGGCTCGTGTTTTCCGGTGTAGCCGCTGCCCTGCCGTTCGAGGCGATCCACGTTCACGCGCCGGCCGTGCTGGTTGAGAGTCATGTATTTTCCCCGGTAATTCTCCGGCCACTGGTCGGCCTGGTAGATCATGCCGCCGATGTGGGAGTGTCCGCCGCCGAAATCATCTGCTTTCCCGTCCCGGGATTCCTCCCAGTTGCCAGTCTTGTCCCAGTGGTAATGATCGGCGGTCTGATCCATGCGCTCGTATGCGGCCGGATTAGGGCCCGCTCCGTACATGGATTTGAAATGGGCCCCGGGGATCATGTGCCATAGATGGCCGGTGACGGTGTTGGAGAAAAACATCTCGCCGTTTTCATCCCAATCATGTCCCCATGGATTGGTGGTGCCGGAGCAGAGGACTTCCGCAGTCCCGCGCTCCGGATGGTAGCGCCAGATGCCACCGACGGTCGGAAGGCGATCCTTATCCGCAGTTCCGGGTTTGCCGATGCGGCCCGGGCAGGCGATCCCGCTGCGCCCGTAGAGCCAGCCGTCGGAGCCGAAACGGAGTCCGTTTGCGAAATTGTGGTAACTGTCCTTGGCCACATCGAAGCCATCCAGCACCACTTCCGGCGGACCGTCCGGGATGTCATCGTGGTTCTTGTCCGGGATGAAAAGCAGTTGCGGCGGGCACATCAGGTAGACGCCGTCCGGAGCGAGTTCCACACTGGAGAGCATTTTCACCTGATCCGTGAAAACCGTCCGGGTTTCCGCGTGTCCGTCGTTGTCCTTGTCCTCCAGGATGATGACGCGGTCGTTCAACCCCAGATCGAAGCGCTTCGCAGTCTCCGCGTAGGTGTAGTTCTCCGCGACCCACAAGCGTCCCTTGTGATCCCATGCGCAGGCGATGGGATTCTGCACATCCGGCTCCGCGGCGAAAACGGTAGCCTGGAAACCCTCCGGCATCCGCAGTTTTCCGAGAGCCTCCGTCGCGGGCATTGGCTGGGGGTTGCCCGGCTCGGAATTGTAGATTTCCGGAAAGGTATCCGCGCATAGAAGCGGCGCGGCGAAGAGTGCGAGGAGGATGTTTATCATGTTGTTTTTGATGGGAGAATGTCAGGAAAATCTCACGCCCGCAAGTGCAAGATCCTCTCTGGAAAACACGTTCAATGGGACGATGACACGTTTTGTTTTTTTGTCGATGCTGGTGGCCGGGATCTGTTCCGCTGAAACTTTGAAACTGGAGGTAGGGCCGGAAAGGGAGCTGAAAACCTTTCCGGAGGCCGCAGCGAAACTTGCGGAACTCCGGGAATCCTCTCTTGGGAACGGCGTGGAAATCATCATTGACGGCGGGCGTTACGAGCTTTCCACCCCCCTGGAACTTAGACCCGGGCATGGCGGGACTGATGCGGCTCCCACTGTTTGGAAGGCGGCTGGAGGCGCGAAAGTCGAGATCAGCGGAGCGCGGGAAATACGCGGATTCGCGGTGGGAGCCGATGGCCTGTGGCGCGTCAAAGTTCCCGGGGGTATGGAATTCGAGCAGCTATGGGTCAATGGCAAACGGGCGGTCCGCGCGCGTTTCCCGAACGAGGGCAGTCTGCCTCTGCTAGCCGTTTCCGAGGAAAAAACCGGAGACGGAAAGGCTCGCCAGACCGCGAAGCTGGACCCCGGCTCCTTGAAGATTTTCTCGGAACCCCCCAAACCGGAGGGCTTGCAGGTCATCGTCTATCACAAGTGGGACAACACCCGCCGCCTTGTCGAGAGCATGGACGCGGCGACCGGCACCTTCACCACCGTGGGCAGCGAGATGAAATCGTATAACACCTGGGACGACAAATCCGGGATCTTTTTCGAGAACGCGCAGGCCCTCCTCGATGCCCCCGGCGAGTGGTTTTTCGGAAACGGGGAACTGGCCTACAAGCCCCGCGATGGAGAGAGCGCGGAGACATCGGTGGCGCTCGTCCCGATGATAGGCCGGATTCTTGAAATCTCTGGCAGCGCCGGAAACAAGGCCGCCCATATGGTCTTCGAGGGCCTTTCGTTTTGCGATACCGCATGGATCGCACCTGCCGGAGGCTTCGATCCCGAGCAGGCGGCGGCCTCCATCGGAGCGGCGGTCGAGGTGACTGATGCGCATGGGATTGTCTTCAGGAACTGCCGTATCACCCGCACCGCGAACTACGCCGCGTGGTTCCGGAAAGGCAGCAAGGGCTGTGTGGTAGAGAACTGCCGTCTGGAGGATCTGGGCGCGGGCGGCCTCCGGGCCGGGGAAAAGAAGATCCCAAAATCCGGCGAGGAATGCGGCGGCCACCGTTTCACCAACAACACCATCCTCGATGGCGGCCACGTCTTCCCCTGCGCCGTCGGTGTGTGGATAGGCCACAGCGGGGACAACGAACTCTCGCACAACGAGATCGCGCGCTTCGCCTACACCGGCGTCTCCGTCGGCTGGCTGTGGGGCTACGCCGAAAGCGCCGCAAAACGCAACCGCATCGTTTTCAACCACATCCACCACATTGGCGATGGCGAACTCAGCGACATGGGCGGCGTCTATACCCTCGGCCCCTCCGAAGGCACGGTCGTTTCCAACAACCACATCCACGACATCGTCTCCAAAACCTACGGCGGCTGGGGTCTGTACACCGACGAGGGCAGCACCGGCATCCTCATGGAAAACAACCTTGTCCACGACACGAAATCCGGCGGCTTCCACCAGCACTACGGGAAGGAAAACATTATCCGCAACAACATCTTCGCCTTCGCCAGGGACCAGCAGATTCAGTTCACCCGGCCCGAGGAGCACCTGTCCTTCGAGTTCACCCGCAACATCATTCTCTGGAACCAGGGAGAGCTTTTTGCCAGCGCAGGTTGGGAAAATGGGAAGGTCATCATGGATCACAACCTCTATTGGAAAACCGACGGCTCCGAGCCGCTTTTCATGGGGAAAACCCTCGACCAGTGGCGGCAGGAAAAGGGGCGGGACATCCAATCCATCGTGGCCGACCCCGGCTTCACCGATCCCAAGGCCGACGACTGGACCGCTGCGAACAGGGAAGCCCTGGAGAAAATCGGATTCATCCCTTTCGATCCCGCCCAGGCAGGCCCCAAGTGATTTTTCATACGGATCTGTCATTCGGAAAATGCGTTTCCCCGCCCGGATAGGCTTGCGGAAGCGTGTCGAGAGTCCTAGGTAAGGCGCGGTTCACAGTCTTTTACGAACCCAGTCAATAAAACCCATACCTCTCCATGTCCGATTTCCTGACCATTCCCCGCGAAGCCCACGACAATCTCGTCATCGCCGCCTACAAATCCCGTGGCTACTCCGAAGAAGAGGCGGTGCTCGGCACCAGACTCGCCGCCGAAGCCGCCCGCCATGGCATCCGGACCCACCACGCCCTCAAAGCCCTCCACCTCGACCATCTCTTCGGCTCCGCCATCGGCGGTTGCGTGCCAGGTGCGGAGATCGAAATCCTCCCTTCCCGTTTCCCCGCTTCCGAGATCTGGAACGCTAACAAAAAGCTCGGCCAGGCCGTGGCCTACCGCGCCATCGACCGCGCCATCGAGCTTGCCGACCAGTACGGGATCGCCCAGATCGCCGTCGATAACACCTTCCACTATCTCTGGGGCGGCGGCTATGTGATGGAGGCTGCGGAGCGCGGCTATTTCGCTTATACCAACTGCACCTCCACACTCGCTGAGGTCGTTCCTTTTGGAGGAAAATTCCCGACCCTCGGCACCAACCCGCACTCGTGGGGCATCCCGTCCCAGGAGGCCAACGGCTTCCCCATCGTCATGGACTGGGCCACCTCCACCGTCGCCATGGGTCGTGTGCAGGCACTGAAACGCGAGGGAAAACAACTCCCTCCCGGTGCGGCTGTCGATAAGAACGGCCAACCCACCACCGATCCCAACGCCGTCTCCGCACTGCTTCCATTTGGCGGCCACAAGGGCTACGGCATGTCCCTCCTGAACGAAATTTTCGGCGGCCTCATCGGCGGCTCCATCCCCACCATCCGGGGACGCCAGGTCGCCGACAAGGAGGAGAAAACCACCACCGCCTTCTACTTCCACGTCATCCATCCGGAGGCGCTTTCCGGCAGGGACTTCGCCAAAGGCCGCAGCCAGATGGAGAATCTCAAAGCAGTCCTCGATGACATCCTCGGCCACGGCAACGACGGTGCCATGCTCCCCGGGGAAATCGAAGCCAAAGCCCGCAAGGCATCCGACGCCGCCGGCGGCCTCCACTTCACCGCCGCGGAAATTTCCGAATTCAACGAGCTCGCCCGTGAGCTGGGGGTCACGGAGCTGGTCGGAAAATAAAATTCAATCTTCAAAAATCAACTTTCAAGATCCCAGCGCAGAGCTGCCGTTCACTTCACCGTCACAGTCACCTCATCGTTCGTCTCCACCTTCACTCCTTCGAGCTTGGAGAACTCCGCCTTGGCCGCTTCCTTGTCGGTCTTCGCGGTTTCTGAGATGGCTTTGAGCTTGTCCTTCTGAGCGATCATCTTGCCCACTTCCACATCGATCAGGGTGATGGCGTCGCCCTCGCGGTGGGTCGCATTCGTCTCGGCGATCCCGTCCGCGACGACCAGTTTCATCGTGACGCGCATGTCCTTGAGCATGTTGGTCATCATCTCCTCCATCTGCGGAGTCTGCTCCGCGCCATCTCCGCCTGGCATCGCCATGTCGTCGAAATCCGTCGGCGGGGTCGTGATTTTCAGCTTGCCGTCCGCATAGGAGAATTTCACCGCCTCGTCTTTCTTCTGCTCACCCTCAGGCATCTGGTCGCCGAGTTGTTCCATCGCGTCACCAGCGCTCACTTTGACCTTGTTGATATCGGCGAACTTGTATTCCACCCGGGCGCCTTTCTTACCTTCCCGCTCCACCATTTCGCTTTTCACGAACTCGACCCCCTCTCCAAGCTTGGGAGCTTTTTCCTTGGCCTTTTCCTCGGAAAACATCTCCGCGACAGGATCCGGCGCACCCGGTTGGGCGAACTGGGTCATCATTGCCAGCATCTCGGCGGTGAGGACCGTTTCCTCGACAATCGTGCCGGAGCCGTCCTTGTTAAGCGTGATCGTGGTTTCGTTCTGGAGGCAGCTTGGCAACGCGATGGCAAGCGCGACTCCGAGAGCGAATCTGACTGTTCTGATAAATGAAGTTTTCATTGTTCCCGTATTTCATCTTCCAGCGATGGCGATGCAAGCACGGAATCCATCCCCCGCAGAGAGAAATCGATCGTCCGCAGAGAGAAAACCGTCGGTCGCAGAGGGAAAACCGGAGTGTGCAGGGCGAAGTCCATCGTCTGCAGGCTTCCATCCATCGTCCGCCGCCACATCTCAAGATCGCGGTGGGGAATGTATTCGCTCTCCTTCAAAACTGGCAGGTTGTCCACCAGCTTCGTTAGGGTTTCCGCAGCTTGGTCGCAATTCCTTAAGTGAATCATCCAATAGAATTTCTCCTGAGCGTTCGGCATAACAAGCAGCAGTCCGAGCAATGCGAAAAATAGTTTCATGGATTTGGCAAGTCTTTCAATCTGTCTTCGGCGAATTCACCATCCATTTCTCCGCCCTGTCCCATTCTTGTTTGACCAAAGGCCGTGAAAATCCGTCCGTCCTCCGTTTGAGTCCGCGTCGGGATTCCCTTTGCATATCATCACATGGCCGATGCCGGGATCAGTCCCCATTTTTTCTTCCCCGCAGGTAGAGGATGATTCCCGCAAGTAAAAACAGCCCTCCGAAAATGTAGGGAAGGTCGCCTTTGGAAGTTTTCTCCGTCCTGACTGGCGTGGTTTTTCCCTGCGGGGTTTCCGCGTTGCGCTTCGGTCCCCGCTCTGTCGGAACTACCTCGCCCCGCTTGGAAGGTCCGCGCAGATCGTAGTCCACAGGATCCCCAATGAAGCCGAAAGTGCGGCGACCTTCCTTCACTTCCGCATACCATTGCTTCCAGGCGGGCAGATTCGCTTCTGTCTCTCCACTATGCGCAGATGGCGGAGTCGGTGCATTTGCGATTCCCAACCGCGAGAGGGATGCACCTGCCAACTTGTCGAGTGAGTTGTGTGGGCCAACGTATTCACTGCTACTTTCGGGGGCATAATCGTTATCCAGCATCTCCCCTAAAACCCTAACAGTCTCAATGCTCGGGAGCATTTCGAGGATCTGGAGGTTCCTCATCCTTACTTCAAAAAAATGCCCCCACCCTGGGACACCAATCCGCTCGCCGTTCTCATCAAGGCTGAACATTCCTTCGAAGGCGGCATCAATTTGCTTGCCGAAATGTTCGGCGTGCCCAGGGGTATCTAGCAGAATTCCAGTAATCCTGACCGCAACCTCAATCTGTTCGGGAGTATAGTTGGGATTATTTTCATTCCCGAGAAGGTGAGAAAGAATCTCAATCCGTGTCTCTGGAGGCATCTCATCGGAGTGGGAAGCCAGATAGCTCCAGCGTTCCATCCAGGATCTCTGGCTATCGTTGTAAATGGAGTGCCAGTCTTCCGATCTAACCGAAAGAGCTGTCAGATAGAAAAGTAAAATTGGTATTGCTGCTTTCATTGATCGATTCGCCCTTGATCCTCCTCAGCTTTCAGCCATTTCTCCGCCCTGTCCCATTCTTGCTTTACCAAGAGCCGTGAAAATCCGTCCTTCCTCCGTTTGAGTCCGCCACACATCAGGCGTTCGACATGTGCGGAGCCGGGGA
>Ga0105047_10004194_pt1 | contig 25184 bp, 23 predicted proteins | sample MAT04_FD_78384 | JGI IMG/M metagenome (GOLD analysis project Ga0105047, IMG submission 78384) | Freshwater microbial communities from Lake Fryxell liftoff mats and glacier meltwater in Antarctica - MAT-04 (megahit assembly) | ecosystem: Environmental > Aquatic > Freshwater > Ice > Liftoff...
CCTCAAGACGCGGAAAAACTGGAGACGGAGCCCCCAGAGTGTGACCGTCGAGCAGCCCCCCCCACCCTGCCCCGGAGTATTGAGGGACGGATGAAACCTGCAGCTGATCAAAAATCGCGACGGATGCTTCCGGCAGGACGGCGGCATGCAAGATGGCAAGGATGCGCAGGGATTCGGCCAGCGAATAAAGCACCTCATCCAGACGGTCTGCTTGCTCGGGGTCTTTCGCTAGTTTCCAAGGAGCGGTTTCTTCCACGTAGGTATTACATCGAACAACTAATCCTGAGGCGGCCTCAAGCGCCAAGTGGGTTTCGCATTTGTCGAAGGCTTCGGCGTGAACAAGAACGGCCTGCCGGGCAGCCACCTCAAGTGGGGAAGACGCAAGGCGTTTCAAAACACTTCCTCGGTAGCGGGCGGCCATGTTGAGTGTGCGATTGAGGAGATTCCCCAGACCGTTGGCCAGATCAGCATTGTAACGTGCGATGAGCCGCTCTTCGGAGAACTCCATGTCCTGGCCCGTGGAAGCCTCCCTCATCAAATAATACCGCAGCGCCCCGGCCCCGTAGCGTTCCACCAACTGCACGGGATCCACAACATTGCCGAGGCTTTTGCTGACTTTATTGCCTCCAAGATTGATATAGCCATGGACAAGGAGGTTGGGGATTTTATCATCAGGAACACCGAGGGCGTGCAGCATGATGGGCCAATACACCCCGTGGGCAGGAATCAGGATGTCCTTGCCAATCACATGGTGATCCGCAGGCCAGAGGGTGTTGAATCGGGCGGCGTCAGCGCCATACCCGGCGAAACTAATGTAGTTAATTAGGGCATCAAACCACACATAGGTGACAAACTCGGCGTCGAAGGGAAGCTCAATGCCCCACGAAAGCCGGGATTTTGGGCGGGAGATACACAGATCGCCAGAGATTTTTTCGACTGCATTGCGGAGTTCGACCTGCCGGAAGGCCGGGGTCACAAATCCCGGGTGGTTGTTGATAAAATCCAGGAGCCAGCCCTTGTGTTCGGCGAGGCGAAAATAATAGTTTTCCTCTTCCAGATAAACCACCTCTCCCCACTCCGGACCAAACGTCCCGTCTGAACCGCGCTCTTTATCGGTGAGAAATTGTTCCTGCCGCACGCTGTAATGACCGCCATGCGAGGCCCGCGTGATTTTTCCTTCGGAATGAAGTTTGGTGAGGATCTCACGGACGCAGGCCTTGTGCTGAGGGTCGGTCGTGGCGGCCCAGGCATCATAAGAAATACCGAGCTTCCTCCACAGCGCCAGAAACTTTTCGGTCAGAGCCTCCGCAAACTCTTTTTCGCTGATTCCGGCCTTTTCGGCGGATTGCTGGACTTTCTGCCCGTGCTGATCAACCCCCGTGAGAAAAAAAACATCCTGTCCCCGCAGACGACGGTCGCGGGCAATCACATCGGCCAGGATTTTTTCGTAGGCATGACCGATATGCGGCGGGGCATTGGTGTAATCAATCGCGGTGGTGATGTAAAAGGTCTTGGGCATGGGAAGGCTATTCAACCGGCTGAGCTTTCAGTGTTGGTGGGCGGATCGGAGAGCTGCATCTTGGTCACATCCCCACCCCAGGAAATCACTTTGGCTTTCAGTCCGGCGGCCTCTGCTTCTTTGATGTCGCCATTGCGCACGTAAAACAAGGAGAGGCTTGACCAAGCGAGTTGATCATTTGGACGGAGGGCCACGGATCGCAGACCCGCTTGGATGGCTTCAGCGGGCTGGCCGGTCTTCATGAGCGCCATGCCGAGGGCGTGCCACGCATCAAAAAAATCGGGGTCGATTTCCGTGGACTGACGATATTTTTCGACGGCGGCCTCCAATTCCCCCACGGCCAGGTCGCCGCTGGCTTCGTCAAAAAGATCCACTGCCCGGCTTGACTCGCTCATTGGCCGCGCTGACGGGGTTGCGTGATATTTGCCGCACGCCGCTGGGTATCCAACCACACGGCAAAAAACAGGTCGCGTTTGTTATCAAGGATTTGTTTGGAGATTTCTTTTTTATTCGGAAGGGCGGCTTCGTTGTCAAGGCGCTGAGTCACCGCCACCGCACTCCCACCGGATTGGTTGGGCAGAAAATTCGAGATTTGGCCGGGTTCCAGCAAGATCGATGCCCGGAAAAGGGATTGCACTTCTGGCGGCAACTGCGGGTTGGATGGATCAACCGCCTCAAGTTTTTCGGAAGTCACACCCACAGCCATTGCCGCATCGGCGGGAGTCGCCCCGGCTTGGATCCCTTCCCGGATTTTTAAGAGGGCGGCATCTGCCCGCTCGCGCAACAATTTTTCTGCCGCTACCGCCCGAACTCGCTCCTCGGCAATGGGCCGAGACTCCTCAAAGCCCAGTTCGCGCTCGGGGGAACGGTTCACCAAGCGATAAACAAAAAAATCGTCTCCGGCCTGCACAACATCACTAATGGGAATGTCCTCAGTGAGAAGAAACGCCCCCTGCGCAACAGCCGGAGGGAGACCCGCTGCGAACTGCGCCGTTGAGCGATTGAAAGGTGGTGAGGTCTCGACGTCCACTCCCGCCTCCTTGGCGGAGGAGACAAAGTTTTCTGGTTTCGCAGGCTCAGCAAACGCCGCGGCCTTGGCCGCCACTTCCTGAAGCGCCACCACTTTCTCTTTCCCTTCCAAGGCTTTTTGGTCCTCAGGCAAAGAGAAGGTTGCCGATTCGACCGTGATCGATTCGGGAGCAACAAATTGGGGGGCGTTCTGGGAATGATAGGTTCTCGCTTGCTCTTCGGTGACCTCGATTTCAGAAAGCACCGGCGCAACGGGAAATTGCAAAACCGTCAAATCCGCCTTCTGAAAAAACCGCAAGGCCCGCTGGGTTTCAGCGGCTTCCAGTGCGGCAGGGGACGCAATGAGAGCTTTGACTTTCTCGAAGCGCAGGGCATCACGGATCACTTCTTCCAAGGTGAGAGATGTCATGCCACGAGGCCCCAACTGACCAGCCGAAAAGCTTTCAAATTTTTGGGGATCGAAGTTCCCATCTGTTTGGAAGGCGGGGAGGGTTCTCACCCGCTCGGCCACTTGCTCATTGGTGGGTTCAATGCCCAGAGCAGCGGCTTCATGACGGAGCACCAACGTGTTCCAAACGTATTCGGAGAGATCGGCTTCCTCGTTGCCGCTCATGCCACCCAACCCGCTCACCAAGTCGAGTTGTCCGAGCGCAATGGCCAATTGATAGGATCTGACCTGACGATCCACATCCGCTTTAGTGAGAGATTTTCCATAGACTTTGGCGGCGATGTTTGATCCGAAGTCTGAAGGGTCGGAGGGATTGTAAAGCCAGGCAAAAGCGATGATGGTGAGGATGGCCACAACGATCATGAGGCCTTTCTGATTTTTACGGATGGTATATAACATAGGTGAAAACTTGGGAAATAGTTGATTTGGGCGAGAGTTTTGATTAAAGGAGTCTTTCCATGAATGCAAGCGTGTCCCCTTGGGCTTCGAAATATGCCCTTTGTCTCCTCCTCGTCGCAACATCCGTTTCCGGCTGGGCTCAAGATGTTTTGGTTCTCAAAAATGGTCAGCGCCGGGACGTGCAAATTCTTGGCGTCGCGGATGAACGCGTGCGCTTCAAAGCCGGACCAGCCGAGACGACCCTTCCGCTGAACCAAGTGGCCTTGGTCAGAATGCCGGCTCCCAAAGCCTTTGAGGATGCGGTGGAGGTTTGGAGAACCGGAGACGCGGCAAAAACCCTGCCCCTTTTGAAACCCTTGGTGGAAAATTTCCGGAGCTTACCTGCCGCTTGGGCTGAACGTGCTTCAGCTCTGCTCGGCAATGTGTTATTGGAATCGGGAGATCTCGCCGGAGCCGAGGTGGCCTTTGCCGAATTTCAGAAAGCCTACCCTGATGCGACAGGACTGGCGGACATTGGTCTCGCAAGGCTCGCCGTCGAAAAAAAAGATTTTGCGGGTGCCCGTAACAAATTGGCCCCCATCGTCGAAGCTGGAAAGAAGACCCTCTTGGCAGAAAGCGGCAAAAGCTCGGAATACGGGCAGGCCTTTTATCTGATGGGCAATGTGCTTGAGGATGAAGGCAAATTCCCAGAGGCTCTGGATCATTACCTCCTTGCCGTGACGGTCTTTTATGAAGACCCTGCGATTGTGGCCCGCGCTCAAGCCCGCGCCGACTCCCTCATCAATGAAAAAAATGTTTCGGTGCCGTGATGCCCGTGCTTGATCACCGAACGAATATCAGCTATTTCAAATAACCCATCGCATGAAGAACCGTAAACTCGCCCCAACATCCCTCCTCGCTGTCCTCCTTCTCATTTGCCATCTTCCGCTCGCCTCGGCCGCGGAAGGCACTGAGCACAGCATCCTTCAAATGATTTTGGACGGTGGACCGCTCATCATCTTTATCTGGATCTGTATTCTTGCAACGTCCACCATCATGGTCACGTTCATCATTCAACTTTATCTCAATCTTCGGGATGAATCCCTTGGTCCCAAAGCGCTCGTGGAGTCCCTTGGCGCGACGATCTCGGCTGGCAATTACCAAGAAGCCTGGGAAATCTGCCGCGTGAACAAAGCCTATGTGGCCCAAGTGCTGAAAGGTGCCCTCGAACGCATCGGTCGCGGCAAAGATGCTGTCGAAATTGCCTTGGTCGAGTTCGGAGTGCGTGAGGCAGGTATTTTAAAAACCAAAAACAGCTACCTCTCGGTGATCGGGGTGGTGGCTCCCATGATCGGGCTGTTAGGAACGGTTATTGGGATGATGGGTGCCTTTGCTGTGTTGGGATCTGCTGGTGTTTCAGATCCCCGCGCCTTGGCTCTTCGAATTGGTGAAGTGCTTATGGCCACGGCCAGTGGTCTGTTTATTGCTATTCCCGCCTTCATTTACTACTACTTCTTCCGCAACCGCGCCAACCTGGTGGTTGTGAATGCGGATCAAACCGTGAGCCGCTTAATCGAAGACATCCCCTTCGAGGAGTTGAGCGGAATCCGCATTGGCGACCATTTTGAGGCGGGAGCGGGCGCGCCGACCGTGGGTGCTTCCAGTTCTCACCGGGTCTCTAAAACTCTCACCACCAACTGCCCTGTGTGTAATGGGGTCATCCAACCCGGCCAGAATCCCTGCCCGCATTGTGGTGCCACGCTGGATTGGGCTTGAGTTTTTGATCGCCAGCGCCTTACCGAGCCACCACCCACTCCATGTCTCAATCCCATAACCCACGGCACAAAAATCGTCGCCTGCGTAAGGAGGATCCTGAGGTGGAGCCTGAGTTTCAGATTGCGCCGATGATCGATATTTTGTTGGTGTTGCTGGTGTTTTTCATGTCGATCAGCACCACCGAGGTGCTGCAATCCAACAAAGAAATTAACCTGCCTGTGGCCAAAGAAGCCAAAGAAGCCAAAGAAAATCCAGGCCAGATCATCATCAACGTCGCTCATAACGCCATCAACAATTCGACGGTCATCGAAGTCGAGCAGCGGCAATATCCCGGCCCGGCGGACCTGATTACGCTTCTTGATAGCAAGGTCAAAGCCAATCCCATGCTCCGGGTTGTCGTGCGGGCGGACCGGGAAGTGCGATACGAATTTCTTCGTAGCATTCTGGAATCTGTCGGCAAAGCTGGCGTTGGCAATGTGACATTTTCCGTGGTGGACAAAGACCCGAAGGCGGCCCCCCCCCCGGCGGCTTAACCCTCAACAGGAATAAAATTATGGCAAGTGCAGGATCAGAAGATGGAGATGCGGGATTTCAAATCGCGCCAATGGTCGATGTCGTGTTTGTGCTTCTGCTGTTTTTTATGGCCTCGGCTGGCTCACAAATTATCGAGAAGGAGCTCAATATCAACCTTCCCAGCGGACGGTCCGCTGACTCGCAACCGGGAACGCCCTCCACCCCAATCATCATAGATATTTTCCCGGATGGCCAAGTCCAACTCAACAATCGGGTCTATGATAACCCCGCCAACAAGGACCTTCCCGAATTGCGGGCATGGTTGAAAGATACCATCGACAAATTTGGAGACAAAGATCCGGTCATCATCCGCCCGGACCCGCAGACCAAACACGAGAGAATCATGGATGTGCTGAATGCCGCTGCCGCTGCCGGTGTCAAAAACCTCACATTCAGTTGAGGTCCCGGCTATGGAATCCTTCCATCGCAGAGTTGCACTTTGAACCATCATGAGTGATCTTCGGCCCGTGTCCGCTCCATCCACCAACAGATTTGCCATCTCATGGCCGATCCTTTTGCCATCGCTGGCTATCGCTGCGATCATTTTTTTGCTTTTTGGGTGGGTGGCTTACGCGGCAGGTTACAATGAACTGCGCGTCCCCGTTTTTCGATTTGCCTCAGACTTGTGGAAGCTCGAAGATTGGCAGCACTGTTTCCTGGTGCCCATCGCGGCGGGAGTCATCATCTATCTTGACAGAAAAAAACTGGCAGCACTGCCTGTCATGGGAACGTGGATTGGCCTTCCTGTGGTTGGCATGGGTCTTCTTCTCTATTGGTTTGGCTATCTCGCGGACATCGTTTACCTGGGCTATATCAGCGCCCAGTTGATGCTCGCCGGGCTGATTCTTCTATTTTTTGGTTGGTCTTGGATGAGAGCTTTGGCCTTCCCTTGGCTTTTTCTTGGCTTCATGTGGCCACTTCTCTTTTTGGACAACATGCTTGCGTTCCCTCTGCGTGGCGTGATGTCCAAGGCCAGCGTGATTGTGTTAAACGGCATCGGGGTGGCATGCACGCTGAGCGGCACGGCTATTCTCTCCGCTCCCGACCCCATGATTGGCCGTCCCCTCGGTAAGCTGTTTTCTGTCGATGTGGCCGACCCGTGCAGTGGCATCCGTTCTCTCTTTGCGCTGATGATGGTTTCGGCGCTCTACGGACACTTTGCTCTCAAGGGCTGGTGGAAGAAGTGGATCCTCTTTGCTGCGTCGATGCCCTTGGCTGTGCTGGGCAATCTTTTCCGAATCCTGATGCTCACCTTTGGAACAATCGCCATGGGTCCCGCGACGGCCATCGGAACCTTGGAAAATCCCAGCTTTTTTCACATGCTTTCAGGGTATCTCGTTTTTGCGGTGGCGATCGCGGGAATGCTCGGCGTGGCCAAGCTTCTGAACCTCGACTGGAGAAAGGCAGCTTCGCGCCTCCCGAAAATTCAGCCCCCTCAAACCACTCGCCGGGTTGAAACCCGTCAGGTTCCGAGCGAGGATGCGTATTAACCGACGAGATTCCTGATTCCTATGAGCACTGAAACCAAAAAACCAGCATCAACCGATCTGGAGTCGTCGACTCCTCCCCATCAGAACAAGGTCTCCAGCATGTTTTTCATCAAGCTAGCTGCCGTCGCAGCAGTCATTGGGGCAACCCTGTGGTTTTGCGCCAATGCTTCCGACTTGAACACTGTTTCCGAACCTGGCGTTGAGATGGTTCTCCCGAGGCAAGTTGGCAACTTCTATGGGACCGCGGAAGAGGCTTCCGAGGCCGAGAGAAAAATTTTGCCCGGCGATACGGAAATCGTGAGGATGCGTTACGAAAATATCAGGGGCGACTCCATCACCGCCTCGATTGTTTTGAGCGGGGGGGAAAAGCGCAGCATCCATCGCCCGGAAATCTGTTTGCCCGCGCAGGGATGGACGATTGGCTCCGGAAATATCGTTCCCATTTTGCTTACCAGCGGAAAAACCATGGATGTGATGCAACTCAATCTGTCGCGGCCCGTGGAAATCCAGCCGGGCGTTTTCCATCAGATTCGTTCCCAATTCCTCTATTGGTTTGTGGGGAAAGAGACCACCACCGCCGACCACAAGGTTCGAATCTTCAAAACCAGTTGGGACCGCGTCTTTCACAAAACCAACCATCGCTGGGCTTATGTGCTGGTATCCGCCTTGGTGGAAGACAGTATCCGCCCGGGAGGAAGAAGCTCCGATGAGACCACAAAAATGATGGAAGACTTTATTCGTGAAATTGTTCCTGCCTTTCAGAAGTCGGAAATGAAGGTGGCTGCGCTCAATTAAAGAAACGACGGGCCTGGCAATCCCTGAAAGCCCCTTGCGCCGGAGCTGGGAGACGTGCAGGATAACCACCCATGAATTTCCGAAGCCCACCATCCGAGAATCCTTCCAAGTTGGCACCGCTCAGGCCGCGGATGGCGCATCGATCAACCCGCACCTACGCCATTGTCGCCAGCCAATACAACTTGGAATTCACACAATCCCTTGTGGACCATGCCAGCCGGGAGTTGGGAATTTTGGAGCAGGGTGCAACCATCCACGTGATCTGGGCTCCGGGCTCCTTTGAAATCCCGGTGCTTGTCAAACTCATGGCCAGCCAAGGACGATTTGATGCGGTGATTGCCTTCGGAGTGCTCTTTGAAGGGGAGACTGTGCATGCGGCGCTGGTCGCACAGTCGGTGACAAATGCCTTACAGACGATTGCCATCGAAACCGGCGTTCCGATTTTGGATGCGGTCCTCCTTTTAAATTCGCCCGAACAAGCCCACTCACGTTGTGTGGATGTGGACAAAAACCGGGGCGTGGAAGCCGCCAGAGCTGCCATCTCTGTTGCCCGGAGTGTCAGAGAAATCCTCGCTAAATAACAGGAATTTATGGGAGTTCGACGAGAAGGCCGGGAGGCGGCTGCACAATACCTGTATCAGCTGGACATCAACCAGGGGAGTGACAGGGAAACGTATTACAAAATGCGGGGTATCAGCCCCAGCGCCCGCAGGTTCTCCGAGGAATTGTTGGAAGGGCTGGCCGGGCATTCGGCGGTGATTGATGAATTGATTCGGACCCATGCCCGTAATTACGAATTTCATCGGATCTCCGCCGTGGACCGAAACATCCTCCGCGTGGCTGTTTACGAAATGCTGCATTGTCAGCAGACGCCCCCCATCGTGGCTATCAATGAGGCCATTGAAATCGCCAAAAAATACAGCACGGAAGATTCCGGGCGCTTTGTGAATGGGATCCTCGATAAAATCCGTAGCGGGTTGGACCGTCCCTCCCGCACCGCACCTCAAGACACCTGATGGCTTCCGGATTTTTTCGCTCCCTTGTTGAAAAGTTTCGAGGACGGCCCGTGGATTGGGAGGAATTGGAGGAGATGTTGTTACGGGCTGATCTCGGAGTGCCAATGACGATAAAAATCCTTGAGGCTCTTCGGGAACGTCCGGGCACCTTGGATGCCGACTCGGCTGTCTCCGTCGCCAAGGAAGAAATCCTGAGAGTGTTTCCGCCTCCGCCTCCTCCGTTGAGACCATTACCTGCTCTCCCCAAAGCCATCTTGGTTGTCGGAGTCAATGGCACTGGCAAAACAACCTCCACGGCAAAATTTGCCTCATGGCTCACCAAGAAGAAATATTCCTGTCTGCTGGTTGCTGGGGATACTTTTCGCGCGGCTGCCATCGAACAATTGGAATCCTGGGGGAATCGACTCCATGTGGAAGTGGTGAAAGGCCAGTATGGCGGCGACCCGGCGGCACTTTGCTATGATGCTTGGAGCAGCGCCAAACGCAGGAACATCGAGTTTCTCCTGTGTGACACTGCCGGACGACTGCACACGAAAGACAACCTCATGCAGGAACTATCGAAGGTGAAACGGACTCTCGCCAAACATGATCCCCAGGCCCCTCATGAGTGCCTGCTCGTCGTTGATGCCACGACTGGCTCCAATGCCGTTGTTCAAGCCCGCGAGTTCCACGCCGCCGCAGGCCTCACTGGCGTGATCCTCACCAAACTTGACGGCAGTGGCAAAGGCGGAGTCGCCGTCGCCATCGCCGCCGAATTGGGCATCCCCACACGATTTGTTGGCACCGGCGAGCAAGCAGAAGATTTTCAAGAATTCCAAGCCGAACGCTTTGTGAATGAGCTGCTTTAGCCGCACAAGATTAACGCCCCTCCCCCGCTCACAGCGAACATCAAATGTTGGATGCAGCGGCCGGAGGAGTTGACTCATTGAGAATTCCATTCTTCGGCTTTAAATACCTTGAAGTGAGTGGATTCCATTCTTAACTTCGACGTTCCCCAATATGCCAAAACTTGATCTGACGCTTGCCCCCCCGTTGTTGGACCGAAGAAAGGGGATGGCTTCAACTTGTCGGGCTGATCGCAAACCATTTCACATCCCGACACCTTGGGCCGCGAGTCTTCTGTTGTGTGCGCTATTCTTGGGATTAGGCCTTGGAGAGAAACTTCACGCGCAGGCCAAAGAAACGGAGAATGCTCCGCCGAATGGCTCCCAGTCACCAGCGACCAGTCTTGAGAACTGGGAGATGGCCACCATCTTTCTCTTTGATGAGGCGCATAAAAACTTTGCCAAGGCGGCCGGGTTGAGCCAAGGCGAGGAGGCTCGTGCCAGCAGGCTCGGAGAGGGCGTGACGCTCCTGACGATTCAGCCCAGGACTCTGGGAAATCTTGCGAGGTCTCAGTCGATTTTTGAAGAACTGATTTCTCAGAATCCCAAAGACGCCACGGGCCTTGCTGCGAGGATGTATTTGGCGAGGTTTTATGAACTTCATGTGAGCCCTCAGGCGCCGGAGAAGGCCAAAGAGATTTATGAGGGCCTGCTCACCGACGGGCTGGGGGATACATTGGCAGAGCTTGCGGCCTCCCGCTTGGCACTCATCGATCTCTATTCCGCAGACTCCCCCGAAAGCCTGAATGATGCCGCCCGGAAGCTCGCGGTTCACGGCACCAAATTACGAACCAGCATTGGACGCAGGGCGCTTTATTCCAACCTCGGGCTAACCTTAAATCAATTGCGCGGAGACAAGACACTGGCGATGGAATATCTGATCGCAGCGGAAGCGGAAGGTCTCCCCATGCAACAACTCGATGCCCCCCTCTTGATTACGATTGCCGCGCTTGCGGAGGAAATGGGGGACATGGAAACAGCCAAAAAATATTATTCGCTGTTCACATCGCGCTACAAGCGGGATACCAGACGCTATTCTGTTTTGAAAAAGCTCGAAAAACTGGGTGTCACGGATGCAGGACCTGCCCCCACTCACCCCGCACCAGAGACTGCTCCCGCACCGCAAGCGCAGCCACAAAGCTGAGCCCCCCAGGAAATATGGAACGCATTCTCAACACGATTGGTCTCAGCCTGCTGGCCTTGTGTTTTGTCATCAGCTTGAGCCGTATCGCCATGCTGAATTTCGGGGAACGCACCGAGGCGGGAGACAAAGTCATTGAAATCAGAATGGCCCACTGGCAGTTGGAGGGAGGAATCCGTACAGCCATTGATGCCATGGCCAAGGAATACATGAAGCGTCATCCGGGGGTTCGGATCACACAAATACCCATCCCCGAGCGCATTTACCGCAACTGGCTGATCACGCAGCTTGTGGGAGGCACTGCGCCGGACATCATTCAAGTTGGTATGGGAAGCACCGATGAGCATATGGCACGATTTTTTGTGCCGCTCACGGATATTGCTCAAAAGCCAAATCCTTACAACAAAGGCAACGACTTTGAAAACACGCCTCTTCGCGACACCTTTTTCGATGGCATGTTGGGCGGATTCAACCAGAATTTGCTGGAATATTATGGAGTTCCCATTTCAGGCCACACCACACGCTTGTATGTCAATTTGGATTTGCTTGAGGAAATCACAGGATCCAAAAACTTGCCGAAGACATACGAGGAACTTCTCGCCCTGACCAAGCAGGTTGACGACTTCAGCCAAAACGGAGGAAGACAAATCATCCCGATTGCCGGTTCCCGGTACAACTCACCCATCTTGATGAACACGCTGTTTATCAGCCAAACCCAGAAAAAAATGCTTGAGTTAGGTCCTCCTGGCACGCTGACAGAAAATGCTGCTCGAACGACCGAGGCTCTTTTCGAAGGGGATTGGGGTTTGGATTCCCATGAGGTCCGCAGCGGTTTGGGATTGATGAGGGAAATTGCCGAAGAGATGCAACCCGGGTTCATGCAGGTGACGCGCGACGATGCCAGCTTTTATTTTGTGCAAGGACGGGCCCTCATGATTGTTACAGGCAGTTGGGACGCAACCAGCATCTCGCAACAAGCCGGCTTTCCGTTCGCAGCCACACAGATCCCGCTTCCCTCGAAACAACATCCCCATTATGGCAACAACGTGGTCGGCATTTTTACAGAAGCCGGAGGCACCGCAGGCATGTCACTTGGGCTCACCCGTGCCTCCAAACACCCTGAGGTTGCCACCGACTTTCTTCTATTCCTCGCTGGCCGAGAGACAAACCAGCTTTTCACCAACACCAGCAAGTGGCTTCCGTCTGTGTTGGGCGTTGAGCCAGATCCCCAGGCGAAGCCGTTTATGATGCAGGCCGAAGGATACAATCCCGGCTTCCCGCTGGTAGGTCCCAGCGGGCGTGCGGACACCAATCGTCTCATCGCAAATAATTTCCATCTCTTAGTGGGACCAAGCGGAAGTGTGGAGCAATTTGTGGCGGCTATTCGCCCAAACTTTATCCCTTACCTGCTTATCGATCTGGAACGGGAGGAGCGGGTGATCATCCAAGGAATTCAAAGAATGGATGTTCAGCTTGCCGCCTTGGCGGAGGTCGCCCGAAGCAAACCCGAAGATGCGATGGCACAAGCCAAATTCGATATGATCAGCGCCGCCACGTCGGCAAGAGACCGCACGGCATACTTTCAACAACATCTGATCCGAAAAGCCAAAGATCGGGTTCAGCAAGACTCAAAATAATGCCTCTACCAATCAGCGCCAAAAAAGCCCTTCTGGAGTGGAAGCTCTATCTGTTCATCGTACCCTCTTTATTTGCTGTCGGGCTGTTCTCCTACTTTCCCGCCGCAAGCGCCATCTATCACAGCTTCTTCCGCTGGTCGGGTGGTGATGTCAAAGAGTTTATTGGATTCGACAACTTCACGGCCATTTTGCAGGACCATGTCTTTTGGAATTCCTTCATCACCATTGGCATCCTGGTTGTCGCCAATGTGTTCAAAATGATCCCATCAATCTTTTTGGCCGTCTTGATTCACCGCCTCACAAGCGATCGTTGGCAGTATTGGTATCGCGTGCTTGTGGTGCTCCCAATGATTGTGCCCGGCCTGGTCACATTGTTCATCTGGAAATTTTTCTTTGATCCGAACTTTGGCGTTCTCAACAACGTCCTTGATGCCACCGGGATCAAAACCTTGCTCGTGTCTATTGATGGCCTTTTCAACTGGGGCATTTTTCAGGCGGGAATCCCTATCGCGTGGTTGGGAGAGCCATCGCTGATTGTTCCCTCTTTGATTATCTGGGGCTTTCCTTGGATTGGGGCCGTTGGCGTTTTGATTTTCCTTGCCGGACTTCAGTCAATCGGGACCGAGGTCTATGAAGCCGCCGACTTGGATGGCGTCACCCCGTTCCAGAAATTTCTTCATATTGAGCTGCCGCTGATCATGACGCAGGTCCGACTGATGTTTGTGCTGATGATCATCGGAACTTTGCAAGGTTACGGGCTGCAGTTTCTGCTTCTTGGTGAGGAAGGCGGCCCCGGCGGCAAAGGCATGGTGCCAGGGTTGTGGATGTTTAATCGCGCGTTTTTGGCGGGTGAATTCGGCTACGCGTGCGCCCTCGGCCTCTTTCTCTTCGTCTTTATTCTGATACTCACCATGATCAACAACAAATACGTGAGGGTTGATAAATGAGCGGCACAAAGATGACCAAAAGCGTGGGCGGACGTCAGGGGCGGGATTGGCCCAAGCACATTCTGATCATCCTGATTCTGGCCGTAGAACTTCTGCCGTTTTATATGATGCTTCAAATAAGCGTCAAAAACAACGCGGGGTTTCTGGCCAGCCCATGGCTACCAAGCAATCCTCTGGCCTGGATTTGGCAAAATTATGTGGAGGCTGTGCAACTCGTCCTCCCCTATGTGGCTAATACGGTGGTTGTCGCCGTCACTGCCACGGTGGGCAGCCTGATCTTGGCGCTCTTGGGTGCCTACTTCTTTGCCCGCTACAAAATGCCCTTCAGCGGGTTTCTCTGGGCAGCGTTCCTCTTACTCATGCTTCTGCCCGGCGTGGCGAATATTGTCCCGCTGTTTGCCCTCCTGAAAAACCTCAATCTTTTGAACACCCTCTACGCGCTCATCATTCTTGGGATCGCAGGAGGTCAGGTCTTTTGCATCTTTGTGCTTCGCAATTTTATTGAAGAAATCCCAAAGGATCTTTTTGAAGCGGCAGAGATGGATGGAGCCAGTCACTTGGCGCAACTGCGCAATGTGGTGATCCCCCTGAGCGGCCCGATTCTTGGCACGCTGGCCATTTTACTATTCCTCGGCTCTTGGAATGATTTTTTGATGCCGCTCATCATTCTTCGGGATCCCCAGCTTTTTACCATTGGTGTCGGTCTGATCTATCTGGATGGGGAATACGTCAAGCAGTGGGGAAAAATCATGGCCGCGTTCTTCATCGCAAGCCTCCCCCTCATCGTGATCTTCCTGTTTACCATGAAGCTTTTTGTGCGGGGGCTCAGCAGTGGTGCCTTGAAGGGTTGAGATTGACAGTGCCAAAGCCTTCGAGACAATTGACATATGCCCATCAGGTCTTTAAAAACAAGGGCTTGATATCTATCCCATGAAGTTTGCCGTAACCAAAGATACCCTCCTGGATGGACTCCAGCGTATTCAAAATGTTGTTAGCAACCGCGCAACACTGCCCGTATTAACCAACGTTCTTCTGGAGACCACCGAGACAGGCCTGCGACTGACCACCACCGATCTGGAAGTGGCAATCCGCTGCGAAATCCCTGCCCAGATTGAAAAACCGGGGGCCTCGACGATTCCGGCAAAACGTCTGGCTGCCATCATCCGCGAGTTGCCCTCCTCGGAGATTGTAATGGAGACCGATGCAAAAAATATCACAAGCATCAGCTGTGGAAGCAGCTTCTTCAAAGTTTATGGGCTGCCGAAAGAGGACTTCCCGCCCTTCCCTTCCTTCCAAGACGCCAAGACCTACACCCTGAAACAATCGGAGTTGAAGGGTGGTGTTCGTAAAACGGGTTATGCAATTTCCGTGGACGAAACCCGCTACGTTTTGAACGGGATTTTGTTTTCTTTCACCGAAAACAAGCTGACCCTTGTGGCCACCGATGGCCGCCGATTGGCTCTTTTTGACAGCGACATTGAGTTTCCAAAAAGTCAGGAGCGGGATTTTATTGTGCCGACCAAAGCGGTCGCGGAGTTGCAGCGCATCCTCGGCGATGATGGGGATGTGCAGATTATTGCCGGGGAAAATCTGGTCATCTTCCGTGTCGCCGGTGCGGAACTGGCCTCAAAGCTGGTGGAGGGCAACTATCCGAACTACCGCCAGGTCATCCCAGGCGAAGCCAAGGAGCGTGTGACTCTCGAACGAGAGGCTTTTTACAACAGTGTCCGGCGGGTTTCTATTCTGAGCACCGACAAATCCAGTTCCGTGCGATTGGCCTTTTCAAAAAACAACCTCGATATCTCGGCGAACACGCCGGAGGTCGGGGAAGCCCGGGAATCCATTGCCATCGCCTACCGTGGCAAAGATTTTTCCATCGCTTTCAACCCGGAATTCCTTCTAGATCCCCTCAGAAACCTCACCGAGGATGAAGTTCACTTGGAGTTGATTGATGAGATCAGCCCGGGGGTTGTGAAAATCAATACGCCATTCCTGTATGTGCTAATGCCCATGCGGGTCTCGGTCTGATTCGCGTTCCTTTATGCATGTTTGGGGGGTTGACCTCGGAGGCACGAAAATTGAAGGCGCTGTCCTCGATCCAGCCTCTCCGAAAAGTCCCGTCGCGAGGCTTCGACTGCCCACCGACTCCGCAAAGGGATATGATCATATTCTGAACCAAATCGCCAAGGTCATCGTGGCCCTCGAAGCCGAAAGCGGCTCTCCGCGGCCATCGTGGATCGGCATCGGAACCCCCGGAGCCATCGAACCCTCCACGGGAAAACTGAAAAATTCCAATACTCAGTGCCTGAATGGCATGCCGCTTCGAGACGACTTGGAAAAGCTTCTTGGAACCCGCATTCGCTGCGCCAACGATGCCAATTGTTTTGCCCTTGCGGAATCCACGCTGGGCGCAGCACGGGGCGAAGGCGTTGTCGTGGGTTTAATTTTGGGCACCGGCGTCGGCGGGGGGATTGTAATTGGTGGGCACCTCATTCATGGAATCCATGGCATCGCCGGAGAGTGGGGCCACAACCCTATCAGGGAAGAAGAGACGCCATGTTATTGCGGACGCAAGGGCTGTGTGGAAACCGTCCTTGCCGGACCATCTCTGGAGCGTTTTTTCCATCATGAGTCTGGACGATCTCTTCCGCTGAAAGAGATCGCCAAACTTGAGGGAGACCCTCACGCAACCGCCACCCTGCAACGGCTCCAACAAAAATTTGGAGAGGCCTTGGCGGTGCTGATCAACATTCTGGATCCTGATGCCATTGTGATCGGAGGAGGTGTTGGAAATTTGCCGCTGCTTTATGACGAGCAAACCCGCAAAGAAATTCTCAAGCACACTTTTAATGCGGAGCTTAAAACAAAAATCCTGAAGCCTATCTTGGGAGACAGCGCCGGTGTTTTTGGAGCAGCGATGCTCACGCTCGAAAGCCACTAATAGCGTTTCCAAAGGGCAGGAATAAACAAGGCCAGCACGCCAAAAAACTCCAACCGTCCAAGAATCATCACCATCCCCAGCAGCACATGCGAAGTGGGTGAGAAAAAGCCAAAGTTTCTTGTAGCCCCGACCTCGCCAAGACCGGGACCAATGTTAAACAGCGAGGCAACCACTGCGGTGAAACTGCTGACCAGATCAAGTTGGGGCTCCAGAAGGGTGATCACCAGTGTTGCCAGAGCCACCACAAAGGCCGTGAGCGAGATAAAAAACATGGCTTTGGAGATTTGATCCAACTCCAACGTCTCTCCATTCATACGAACGGGAATATGATGGTTCGGCCTAAAGGAGTTTTTTAGCTGTTGGCCGGCCGTCTTAAAAAATATAGCCACGCGACTGACCTTGATGCCGCCAGAGGTGGACCCTGAACATCCGCCCACAAACATAAGTGTCACAAGAAGTGCTTTGGAAAGCGTCGGCCAGGCATCAAAGTTTGCGGTGGTGAAGCCTGTGGTTGTCATGATGGAGATCACTTGGAAAGAGGCAATCTGCAAGCCACGGAGGATGTTTTCATCCATTCGCACGGCCAGGTCGATGGTGATGACAAAGCTGGTCACGATCAGAAAGGCGAGATACAGGCGCAACTCTTCATCTTTACGAACATTCTTGAATCCCCCCCGCACAAGCCACGCCAGCAGGGGAAAGCTCATGCCACCAAGCACCATAAAAACACAAAGCCAGGCATCGATGGCTGCACTATCATAATACGCCACACTTTCATTTCGGGAGCTGAACCCTCCCGTGGAAATCGCCGCAAAGGCATGAATCACCGAATCGAAGGGGGTCATTCCAAGAATGATTAAGCCCAAAACACATAGACCAGTCAGGGCGGCATAGATTTGCCAGAGCCGCATGGCGATCTGGCGGGTGCGGGTATGAAATCCGAATCCACTTTGCGCGGAAGACTCATGCTGGAGCAGGGATTTGCTTCCGACACCCAATGTGGAAAGCAGCGCGACAAAAAGGACCAGGATGCCCATTCCGCCAAGCCATTGGGTGGTTGACCTCCAAAGCAGGATTTGGGGGGAGCAAAGGTTAAGATCGGCAATCACTGTGGATCCAGTGGTCGTAAAGCCTGAGGCTGATTCAAAAAAAGCGGCGGCGGGGGAAAGGGCTGGCGAGGCAAAAAGAAACGGCAGCGAGCCCACCATCGTGGAAATCAACCAGCCCAGCCCAACAATCGCAATGGCTTCTTTTCTTAAAATTTGATCCCCCCCTCCCCTTCCCCAATACAGCAAAGCCGCGCCAAAGATGGTCGCGACCACAAAAGATTTTAAGAGAGCAAAATCATGCGTCATGAGGTCTCGTGTGCGCTCGTCCAGAAGCAAAGCCACTTCACAAACCAACATCGCGGCCCCCACAAGCAGCACCAACAGACCAAGAACTTTGATCAGGAGCCGGTAGTTCATGGGTCGTGTGTCACCCCTCTCTTACAGCAAGAGCAGGCCAACCTGACAACAACAGATTTAGGATTCCTTCTTGGCCCTGTGGGTGGTGAGGAGCACCCCGCGCAAAGCATCAATCGCCCGTGAGAGTTGGGGGTCCATCTCAATATCCGACGGGGCCTTGATGGCGAGAGATCGGTCTCGCCGCGCCCGAAGCAACGCGACCTCCTGTTCCGTCGTCATCCCCGCGCGGATCGTGGGTGTGACCCCATGTTCATGAATCACCTGTTTGGCCGGGGTATAATACTTGGCCGTCGTGAAGCGAACGGCCGAACCGTCCGGCAAGCCAGCCACACTCTGGACGGAGCCTTTCCCGAAGGTGGTATCTCCCACGATAATGGCCCGGCCAAGGTCCTTAAGGGCTCCAGCAACAATCTCCGAACCACTCGCGCTGGCATAATTCACAAGGACAACAACCGGATATGTCCTCGGCTTGTTTCCCTTTGCGGCGGACGTGTATTCACGTCCTGGCGTACGCCCCTCCGTCGAAACAATCCTGGTCCCCGGAGGCACAAACAATCCACAGACGTCCACCGCGCTGCCAAGCAGCCCTCCCGGATTGTAGCGCAGGTCGAGCACAAGCCCCTCGATGCCCTCTTTGTCGAGCTTGTCGAGAGCCTTGGTCAATTCCGCAGCCGTTGGCTCGTTGAATTGGGTGATGCGGACATATCCGATTTTTGAACCACCCTCCTCCATCGGCAAAACCTGCGCATCTTTCACACTGGAGACCTTGATCACTTGTCGGGTCAGTTCATAATCTTTGATGTCTTTGGTGCGGGGACGCTGAATGGTGAGCACCACTTTTTCTCCCACATCCCCGCGCAGCTTCTCCACCGCGTCGGGAAGAGTCAGCTTTTCTGTGGTTTGGCCATTGATTTGCAGGATTTGATCCCCGGGCTCAAGCCCCGCCTCAAAGCCGGGACTGTCCTCCATCGGAGAAACAATTGTCAAAACGCCGCCGTCCATGGTCACCACCACGCCCAGCCCCCCAAACTCGCTTTTCGTTTCTTCCTGCATCCCTTCAAAGGCCGACGGCTCCATGAATTGGCTGTGCGGATCCAACTCGGCCAACATGCCCCGCAAAGCCCCATAAGTGAGATCCCGATAAGAAATTTTTTTGTCATCCACAAAATCCTGACGGATCAACTGCATCGCACGGGCAAGCACTTGAATGTGTTCATACGGGGAATCTTCCTCGGGGGTCCCCTCCGTCTTTGGAGCAGGCTGAGCGTGAGCCATAGAAACCATCGTGGCGGCAAGCAGAAAGAATTTCATTTGGGACATACTCCAATGTAAGCAGAGCCGCAGATCTTGCAAACCGCATGTTGACTCGTAATCGAGCGGGGAAGCGCTATTTGAGCACTCCGCCGAAGGGTATAGAAATTTCTGTTCGGCATAACGGGAGAACTCTCTGGAAAAAAAACATCCAAAATCTTGGGGTTGTGATGTAATTTGCACAACCCGTGAAAACTTATCGATCCTTTTGCTTCTTGGTCATTTCCATCATGCTCCTTCCCATCACAACCCAAGCCTCACTGGCCAGCGAGGCCACGAATGCGCTTGGTTCGGAACTGCTCACTCAGGCCCTGCCTCCGAACACCAATGCCCTCATTTCGCCCTATTCGATTCAATCCGCCCTTGTGATGGCCTACGCCGGGGCTGCGGGAGTCACCAAGGAGCAGATGGCGGCCACCTTGTTTTATCCTCCGGCGGGAACGCTGGAATCCTTTGCCGCCATGCGGCCCACCATGGCGGCGCTGGGAGGAGAAGACAGCCCGATCACTCTGACCATTGCCGACCGGCTTTTTGGTCAGGTGGGTTATCCCTTCCTTTCTGACTACCTTTCCCTTCTCAACGAGAAATTTGCGGCCCCACTGGAGCTTGCTGATTTTATTAAAAGTCCCCGCTCGGCCGAAAAACGAATCAATGCGTGGGTGGAGGAACAAACCCGGGACCGCATCAAGAACCTGATTCCCGGCGGAGCCCTCACGGAAGACACCCGGTTGGTGCTGGTGAATGCCATCTACCTGAAAGCGCCATGGGCCATGTCATTTTCGAAACCGGCGACGGCCGACATGCCCTTTCAACTCACCGATGGAACCCGTGTGGACACACCTGCCATGAATCAAACCGAAACCCTCGGGTATTTGCGCGGGGACGGTTATGTCGCTGTGGCCCTGCCTTACAAGAACCCTGACCTTCAATTTGTGGTCCTCCTGCCTGACAAGGACCTGAAATCCTTGGAAGAAAAAATCACGGCCTCCTTTCTCGCCGGGCTCACCGATTTACCAAAGGAACGGGTTGCTCTCACCTTGCCAAAATTCAAGTTAGAGCCGCCGCTTCTATCGCTCTCCAAAGCTCTCATCAAACTCGGCATGCCCAGCGCTTTTAATGAGCCTCGTGGTAGTGCGGATTTTTCAGGCATCGCTCCCCGCCAACCCAATGACTATCTCTACATCTCAGAAGTTTTCCACAAAACCTTCATCGAAATCGATGAGGACGGCACCGAAGCCGCAGCGGCCACGGCGGTGGTCATGATGCGGGCCTTGTCCATGCCGGCGGATCCCTTCAAAGTGCTCATTGACCGTCCCTTCCTCTTCGCCATCCAACACCGCCCTTCCGGCACCTGCCTCTTTTTGGGCCGGGTCGTCGATCCAAGCAAACCGTAATGCCCCACCATAAAAAAGGACGACCATGAGCCCTGATGAAATTGCCATTCTCCAAAATCTGAGAGCCGAGGGGCTGGTGCAATCCGATGACGCACGAATGACAGCCTTTGGTGGCGGTGTTTCGAGTGATGTGTGGAGGGTGGATGATGGCGGGAAATCGTTTGTGGTAAAACGCTCGGTGGCCAAGCTGAGAGTGGCGGCTGATTGGTATGCGGACCCGGCCCGGCTGATTTACGAGTTCCGCTATCTTGAGACCGTTTCGAGGTTGGTGCCGGGGGTGGTGCCTCAAGTGCTCAACTCTGATATCTCGGGTGGTTACATCGCAATGGAATTTCTTGGTGAAGGATACACCAACTGGAAGCAGGACATGCTTGATGGTTCTGCTGACCCCGTGGTGGCAGATCGGGCGGCCACGGCGCTGGCAAAGATCCACAACACCACCCGAAACGACGCCACGATCCGATCTCAATTCGATAGCTTGCCATTTTTCACTCAGCTCCGGATCGATGCCTACTTGCGGGCAACAGCCCTCAAACACCCCAACCTCGCGGGTCAAATCGAGGAAGAAGCACTGCGGCTGACCCGCAGTTCCGAGTGCCTCGTCCATGGCGATTACAGCCCGAAGAATATGCTGGTTTCAAAAGATCGCTTTGTGGTGCTCGATTGCGAAACCGCATGGTTTGGTGATCCCGCTTTTGATTTGGCATTCCTCCTGAATCATCTGCACCTCAAGGCCCTTCATCATGCCCCCACGGACATCGGTATGGCCGCTCTCGTGCAGACAGCCATCCATTCCTATTTCGCAACGTCCGATCTGAAGGCGGCGGATGACATGAACCTTCGCACCGCCCGCCTTCTTCTCATGCTGATGCTGGCCCGTGTGGACGGAAAGTCGCCCGTCGAGTATCTGAATAACCAGCCGGATAAACAAAACCATATTCGCGAATTTGTGACCCATCGCCTGGGCAAAATCCTTTCGCTTCAAGACATTTCCCAGGCATGGTTTGGAAGCGTGGAGGCTTCCTGATTCCTGCCCTGTGAAAATCTCTGATATTGACGCGTTCCAAATCTTTGACTCCCGCGGAAACCCGACCGTGGAGGCCGTTGTCACCCTCGAAAACGGCGTCACGGGACATGGGCTTGTGCCCAGCGGCGCCTCAACAGGCCAATTTGAAGCCTTGGAGCTTCGGGATGGAGATCCGACTCACTTTCGCGGAAAATCCGTACGGCAAGCGATCCAACACATCCGCACAGAAATTGCGGACATTGCCAAAGGCCGGAATGTCGAAGACCAGCGGGGTCTTGATGACGCTTTGATTGAGGCCGATGGAACGCCCAATAAGTCCCGTCTTGGGGCCAATGCGATCCTTGGTGTGTCGATGGCCGCCGCCAATGCCGCTGCCAATGCCAAGGGAGTTCCCCTCTACGCCTCGCTGGGTGATGGGACATTGCTGCCTCTTCCCGAAATCCAAATTTTTGGCGGAGGAGCGCATGCTAACTGGAGGACTGATGTGCAGGATTTTCTTGTGATCGCCACGGGTGCAGAGACGTATGAGCAAACCCTGGAGATCACTTTTAATGTGTTTCATGCGGCAGGTGAGATCATGCGCGAGCGCGGACACAATTTTGGTGCAGCGGATGAGGGCGGCTACTGGCCTGAGTTCTCGACTAACGAGCAGGCTCTCCAAACTTTTCAGGAAGCCTTGCGCCGAGTGGGTTACACTCCGGGGCAGGAGGCGGCCCTTTCTTTGGATATCGCGGCCAGCGACCTCTATGACGAGTCCACCGGGCACTATCGTTTCGGATTGGAGAAGCGGCAGTTCACGTCCTCAGAATTTGCAGACCTAATGACGGAATGGTGTGAGAAGTATTGCGTGGTCTCGATTGAGGACCCCATGGCGGATTCCGATTGGGAGGGATGGGAGCGTGTCCATGCCTCCCTCGGAAAACATGTCCAGATCATCGGCGATGATCTCTTCACCACCAACCCGGAGCGCATCAAAGAGGGGATCCGTCGGGGTGTTGCCAATTCCGTTCTGATCAAGCTCAATCAAATTGGCACCGTCTCCGAAACCATGGATGCCATTCGGCTCACGCAATCAGCGGGCTGGGCTCCTGTGGTCTCTGCCCGCTCCGGCGAAACCGAGGACACCTTTATTTCCCACTTGGCCGTCGCGACGAATGCGGGTCAGCTCAAAGTCGGCTCCTTCTGTCGCAGCGAACGCATGGCAAAATGGAATGAGGTTCTTCGTATTGGCAGGCACTTGGGATCAAAGGCCAGGTTCACCGGAAAATCGGTTCTGGCTCAGCATCTGATCCACCACTGAGTTCAAACTGCGAACTCAATGCTGACAGCAATTCTCATTTTGAGTGGGCGGGGTGGCGCCTATACGGAGCGGCGAATTTATTCGCAGGACCAAAAGAGTGCCGGGCGAAGCCCGGGAAGCCTAAGAACGGCGAATAAATTCGCCGCTCCCAGTGGGGCAGTGCGCAAGCTCGTAATTTTTACAAAATGAGAATTCCTGCGATGCTGGTGTCAGTTTTTAGAATCTGGCAGCCATTCTTTCCCATGCAGAACAAACTGCCAACGATCCCGATAGATCCCCAGCTCTCCATAGAAAGCAATTTTCTGATTTGACGCGACGGTTTCCCGAATGCGGGCACGAAGATCTTGATTGTGAGTGAACATCTCATATTCCTCGCCTCCGACGGTCACTCGCACCACTTTTCGCTCATCCATGGTGGCTGGGGCATCCACAAAAAAGACCCGCCCGTTGAAGTTGCCATCGCGCATGTTGGACCCGGCAGGAAGCTTGTCAAACGTGAGCGCGGTTTCAAAAAGATCCACCACAGAATAATCCACCGGGATTGCTTCGCCGCCACCAGTGTCCATAACCCCCGGTTTGTTGAGTCCAATCCACCGGGATTTGTCATTTCCCTCAGCCACACGAAACTTGGCTATGAGTGGGAAGTGGTCGGAGAAACCCGCAGGGATTGACCCCCGCGACCACCGGATTGGCCGTCCGAAAATATCAGCATTCAAACCAGGGATTTTTAGCACTGTGAAGCTGTTATCCACGTATTGAACCCCTTGTTGATCGTAAAGTCCGCGTGAGAGAATCAGGTGCATGAGCGTCCCCCATTCGTTCTTGTAGATGTCGCTTCCTCGCTGATTGGAGGGAAGCTCGAACCACAGGTTGTAAAGGTCAGGCCCGCCTTTCTGACGCAGGGCCAACTCATTTCCCTGAGATCCCAAAATATCATTGATGGCTGTTTTCCGCATCTCGCGGTAGCGGCGGTTTTGGTTATAGTGGGAGTTCATGTCACCAGCCACAATCACGTCGGCATTGGCATCAGCGGCAAAGATGGCATCAAGCCGCTTGCGGACATCTTTAGCGTTCTCCTGACGCTGCTTTTCACTTTCAAGATCCCCCGCCCCGGATTTCCAGTGGTTTCCAAGAATCGTGAGCGGGTAGCCGTCCACATCCACGGTCACATCAAGGATAGCGCGGGCTGCCGGGGTCGGATGACTCACGGCGGAGGTGATAGGAAACTTGGAGAAGATAACATTCCGAATGGCGATTCCCCGGCCGTCATTGTAGGCACCCGGTTTTTCATCCGTGATGGCCACGTGATAGCCCTTCAGTCCGGCATCTTCGCAGGCTTTGAGCAGCCAGGCTTCCGAAGGAATTCCCGCCAAATGATCCGGCAATGGCGATTCCGCTAAGAGCTCCGCGACCGTTTTACCCTCAACAGAAGCGAGCCATGCTCCATAATCTTCCACGGCGGAGTCAGGTGTCTGATCCAACTCAATCTCGTTAAAAATGATAATGTCCGGGCCTTGTCCCTCGTTCACCCGAGACAGAACTTTCGCAATATTTTGCAACTTCACCGCGAGATGCTCCGGCGTGTAGGTAGATGGTTGGTAATCCTCATAGACCGCCACCCCATCCGCATCAAAAAGGTTCTCCACATTGTAAGTCGCAACAGAAAAATCCCGGCCAAAACAGGCACCCGAAAGAAACGCCCCACCCAAAACAATGAACGAAATAAGCAAACGCACGGAAAAAGATGGACCACGTCTCTTCACATAGAAAGCAAAAAGGTTCTGATGACGGGAAAATACCCAGAACACTTTCATCTGGTTTTTACAAAATGGCGGCTATTTCTGGTCAAGCTTGCTGAGACGATCTCCATTGGCCAGATCATCCACCTCATTGGCGGCCCCGGCTCCTCTGGGATGCTTGCGCCAGACCAGTCATAAGCGCTGCGCCTTCCCAGCCAAGGCAGGCCGGCAGAATGCCAGCGGTCCCAGGCCGGGCAATCTCACCGCCTTTCAATCACCCCCGGTTCCATTTTCGGTCCACATAAAATTCTTCCCTCAAAAAGAATTTAAGAATAGCGTTTGCCACTGCGTTTTTTTAACCAACTAAGGAATA
>Ga0105047_10004196_pt1 | contig 25172 bp, 20 predicted proteins | sample MAT04_FD_78384 | JGI IMG/M metagenome (GOLD analysis project Ga0105047, IMG submission 78384) | Freshwater microbial communities from Lake Fryxell liftoff mats and glacier meltwater in Antarctica - MAT-04 (megahit assembly) | ecosystem: Environmental > Aquatic > Freshwater > Ice > Liftoff...
CCTCACATGGATGTGAGGACAAAATAGCGACGTAAGTCGTTATTTTGCGAGCCTCGCGAAGCTTTGCTTTGCGCCGGGCGAGGTTGAAAAACGCCATGACGGCGTTTTTCAACAGGCAGCTAGCACCTGCACAAAGTGCGCGCGGCGAACCACGCCAGCAGACCTACAACGCCACCTACGGCATGCGCCAGCGGTAGCGGGGTGAAGTTGGCGGCGGCCGAATTGACGAACAGTGTCGTCCCGGTGGTCAGCTCCCAGGTCAGCTTGCCGATGAAACCACCTGCCACGGCCAACAAGGCGACGGTGGTGAGCGATTGCTTGGATCGCCATGCATCCGCCAGCAGCATCGCCACGGCATACGTAAACAGAGCCGAATCAATACCGCTCAATCCGCGATACTGCGCAATCTGCGGCTGCACAAACCAGATCGCCGCGGAAATGGCGCCCGCCGAGACCAACACGGTTGCCAAAAAGCACCCGCGGCAACGACGCTCGATCATCGCACCCAGCACGGCAAACATCGCCAGATCCCACGTCAGATGGTCGCTTCCCCAATGTGCCAGGTGACCCGTCAGCAGCCGCCAGTACTCGCCAGCGGCGATGGCCGTTCGGTCGAACGTCAACAGATCACCCAAGCCGGCGCCCAAGTGCGCCGCAAGCGCCACCGCCGATAGTAAACCGGTGACAATCGCCGCGCTCTCGACGAGCGATCGCCAGTCCTTCACCGCGTTGGCCGTCGCGCCCCAAACGCGCGCCGGTTGGATGTCTTGAGCTGTGCAGGTTTCCATTTCCCAGACCTTTGTGATCGTAAACCACTGGTAAGTCGCGGCAACGGCAGACTCTCAATCATTGAAACCCAAAAAACCGCGCGGGCTACCAACCACATGGCAGCCCGCGCGGCCAGAACTAGATCCTTCACGCGGTCTTCACGTCTTTGGGGCCTCCTTTCCGACGTCGGATCGCCCAGCCGAGTCCGGCCAGCGAAGCCGCGGCCAACGCGCTCAACGGGTCGAAGGCGCCACCACCGCCGCCACCAGCGTCGTTGCGACGATCCGCGAACACAGGACCGACCTTGCGATTCGGGTTCACGTTCAAATCACCCGGCTGCGGCGCCGAGTTCGGCAGATCCTGGCGAGCCAACTCCGTGGGCGCCGGCCGTGGTTGGCCATTTGGCTTGTCGTTTGTGTTGGCCACTTTATCGGTTGGCCGCGGACCGGTTTGCTGGGCCGTTTCGCGACGCAACTCTTCCAGCTGCTCGCGCACCGCCTGTTGGGCTCGGCGATCGCGTTGGATCCGCGTGGCGTTGCGACGCTCGATCTTCCAGCGTTGGTATTCGCCATCGTTCTCCAGCACGATGAACGACGCGTACGGGCTGACGATCGAGTAGCCTTCGCACAGCCGCACAACTTCGTCAAGCTGTCCCTTCGAACCATCAACGCGGCCCTCGCTCAAGATCCGCTGGACGCGGTGCATCGCCCACATCCGTTCGATCTCCGGGTTCTTGTCGTCGCTGGCAGGCAGATTGACCTCGAGCTTCTGTTCGAGCGGGCTGCCGAGGACTTCGGCCTTTACCTGGACTGTCACAGGCCCACTCTTTTTGTAACGACCGTACATGCGGATTGGCTGGCCGTGGTACAAGTTGGCCAACTTCTCCGGCTCCACGTCATACACGTCGGCGCCATCGAGCGTGATCCTGACGTTCGTGGCCGCGGGCCGAGTCAGCTTGCGACGGAAGGCCTGTGCCTGTTGCTCAAAGTTGTCCTCTCGCGACAAGAACGCCGCCAGGCCGCCCGTTTCGCTGGCCAACTGCGAGAGCAGCGGGCGATTCACCTCGTTGCCAATACCGATGCAGAACACGCTTACGCCACTAGGACGCCGGGCAATTAGTTGCAGCAACTCTCGCTGCTCCCCTTGCTCGGTCATCCCGTCCGACAGCACAACGACGTTAAGCTGGCGATCGTTGTCGCGGTAGCGATAGGCGGCTTCGATCGCCGTGTTCAGCACGGTCCCTCCCATCGCTCGTTGCGAACGCAGGAATTCCGCCGCTTGCTTTTTCGTTGTTTCATTGACCGGCGAGGCCGAATTGAACAACGGCTGGGCAGCGATATTGAACGCGATCAACTCGAATCGATCCTCTTCGCTCAGCGACTGCACAAAAGCATTGACTGAATCTTGCGACAGCATCAGCTTGCCATCGTTCCGCATACTGCCGGAGACGTCGACCACGAACACATAGTCGCTCCCCTTGAGTTGGCTCTCAAGCTCCTTGCCGGCCGTCATAGTGAGCTGGAAATAACCATCCTCGTTGCCGTTCTTCGACGTAATCAGGTCGATGCCGGTGTGAGGGCGTTCGACTGCGTAGTCAATCACCAGGTCACGGCTCAAGTCGCCAGCGTTCGTCTCAAAGCTGGTTTGCCAATAGTGCGACTCCGCATGCTTGACCATGACGAACTGTTCCGGGTGCGAAGGACTCTTCATCTCGACGATGGGAACTTCGCTTTTTACGTCTAGCGAAAAAGCGAACTTGCCCGTGGTCTTCTGGTCGGCGTTCTTTTGTGTGTTCGTCGCTAGCGGATAAACGTAGTTGGCCCGGTCGTGGTCAAAATCGAGTTCCTGATAGTACGTGATGCGCACGCGCTGCTCGGCCCCGGCGGCGATTGGGAATATACGCATCTCGAATCGCTTGTAGTCGACCTGCTCCAGCAGGCCCGGATCGCGTTTCGTTTGCTTATAGCTTTCATAGATCTCGCGGGCGCGTTGCTTCTCGACCACCTCGCCGAGCATCTCCTTTCCATTGATCCACATGCTGAAGTTCGACACCGAAGCCTGCTTGGGCACCGGAAAGGTGTACAGGGCCTCGACCACTCGCTGCTCCGTGTTCACAAACACCTGTTCGACTTCGGTCACGGCGACGCCATTGTTGATGGTGACGTGGACGTCCTGCTCCTTGATCGTCAACACGCCGCCGAAGCCACCATCGGCCACCAGCAAACCGGCGGCCTGCGTCGGGGCCGGCGCGATTGCCGTTCCTACAGCCGCCAGCGTCACGGCACACGCCAGGTGTTTCCACCATTTCCTCAGGGACCGAACCATTTCCTAGACCTCCTAAAAAGAGAAGCGTTTCACCAAGACCTGCTCCTCCTTAATTCACTTCTCGTGCCACGAACGCTGAATTGCCACAACCATTTACATCACAACCACTTGAGTCCATGCACACTAAAAGGCTGCGATGATTTAGCGGATCACTCAGTACATTGAATGTCCGGTCGCAGTACATTAAATGCACAAGTGATCTGAGATTCGCGAATGGCGTCTCATCCGGATTTCCATCAGCAAGGCGTCCCAGCAAATGGCCTTATTCAATGCCGCGGAAACGCGATTCCTGGAATCGCTCGAGGAGATGGCCCACTGCAACCCGTTCAGACCGGAACGAATTGAGTGCGAGCGCGCGGTGCTGGGCGAAGCGTTCGACGCGCACCGGGCCGATTGGAACGTTCGCTTTGAAGACGAGAGCGACCATCCGAATCTGACGCGATTGCTGGCCCGCTGCGAGGCGCTGCTGGAACGCGCGCGTGCGAACATCGCGCGACGTTCCGGCGATTTGAACGAGCGAGACGTGAGCCTCTACAACGGGCTGTTGCTGACCACGCTCTACCATCGGCATCGCAAGGCGCTGGACGAGCTGATCCGCGCCGGCGCCAACCGCACGACGGGCACCCGATCTGCCGCGCTCTACAAGCTGCTGGTCAACGACACTGATCACTATTTATGCTTCAGCGATCGAACGATTCCGCTTGCCGAAGATTTGCCGCATCTGTTCGCTGGGTTCTTTCAGATCCGTCTCGCGTTCGACAACATCTTTCGACTGATCCTGGGCGTCTCTCAGCCCGCCATGCAACTGCGGGCGGCCGTGTGGGAGTCGATCTTTACGCACGATATGCGCCGCTATCGCCGGTCGCTGTATGCTCGCATGGCTGAATTCACGACGCTGGTCACCGGCCCTTCAGGGACTGGCAAGGAGCTGGTCGCCCAGGCGATTGGGATGTCGCGCTACATCCCTTTCGATCCCAACAAGGGCCGCTTCCGCGAGGAGTTTGCCGGCTCCTTTTTTCCGGTCAACCTCTCCGCGCTGAGCCCCACGCTGATTGAATCCGAACTGTTTGGCCACAAGCGCGGCTCGTTCACCGGAGCCGTCATCGACCGGCAAGGTTGGCTCGAGGTCTGCCCATCGCTCGGCACGGTATTCCTCGATGAAATCGGCGAAGTTGAAATCAGCATTCAGGTCAAACTGCTGCGCGTGCTGCAATCGCGCGAGTTCACACGGCTGGGAGAAACCACGACGCAGCAATTCCGTGGCAAGATCATCGCCGCCACCAACCGCGATCTGGCCGAGGAGATGCGGCAGGGCCGATTTCGGCATGATTTCTACTACCGTCTCTGCTCGGACATCGTGGACGTGCCAGCGTTGAAGGAGCGAATCGCCGATCACCCCGATGAGCTGCCGCAACTGGTCGCTTACTTGGCGCAGCGCGCCGTCGGCGCCGAGGCCGAGTCGCTGGCCGACGAAGTAGTCGCGTGGATTGAAGTCCATTTGGGCCGCGATTACGCCTGGCCTGGCAATATTCGCGAGCTCGAGCAGTGCTTGCGCAACGTCCTGATCCGTCGCGCGTACACTCCCGCACAGTCCGCGTCTCCCCGAGGGCCCGTCGATGCGCACGAGGAGTTAGCCCACGCGATGCGCGAGGGCCGGCTGACGGCCGACGAGTTGCTGCGTCGTTATTGCCAACTCGTCTTCGCCACCACGGGCAGTTATGAAGCCACGGCCCGAAAACTAAAGCTAGACCGCCGCACGGTACGGGCAAAAGTTGGACCCGCTTAAAACGCAACGATCCGTCCGCATTCGAACGGGCCTCTGCGTTACAATGCACTGTGACGCGGAGCCCGCAAGCACCAGGCGTTATGTTCAACTCGTCATCGAGCCAAGCCATGCGACTTCATCGCTATGCCAAGCGTGGACTCTGGGGATGCGTTCTGTTGGGCACGGCGCTGTTGTCATCCAGCACCGGCCTATTCCAGTGGTCGCCCATCAATTGCTGGCACTATGACGTCGACATCCTATCTGGGCGGGTCCGATATTTACGCTACCTTGCGTTCGTGCCAGTTTATGAGCAGACGAGGAGTTCTGTTGTCAGCGACGCATTCGATGTGGGCGGCGATGCTGAAGGCGGTGCGACAGCGACTCATTCTGAATGGAAGCGCGTCCTGACGCTATCGCCGGGAGTAGGTTACTCGCCGAATTACCATTTCGGCCGCGCGCTCACTCAGATGCGAACGCTGGAGCATATCTGGGACGACGGACGGTTCACGCCAGACGCCAAACGAGCAAGCGCCCGCCGACTACTTGAGCTTTGGCAGCGCGGCGACGGGTGCATGGCAGCGCAAACCTACGTCGACGCAAGCTGGGAACTTGCATCGCGGAATCAGGATCGAGGGAAAGCGACTGATGCCCAAGACTTGCCGACGATAGAATGATTTGTCGTCGGTCGCGGGCGTCTGATCCAAAATGTAGATCTATTCCGAGTTCGAAGCGCACAATCTAGGTTGCCAGCCGTGCCAATGGCAGCGCTTCATCAAATTCACCTCCGACTGCGATTGACGGCGTAAGATAGATTTCCACGAGCCCCTGGCGCTTTTGCCTTTGGAATTCCTTCAAGATAATCTCCGCGGCCTCGCGCGCGACCATTTGATGTTGGTCAAATTCAAAGTCCCTATCGGGTGGGTTGGGCGTTTCAGGAATCAATCCGAACTCAACGTAGGCCCCACATGTCCGATGGTCGAGGACAAGCACACCGTCAATCGAGTGTAGTTTAATCGAGAGCGCGACGTGCTCACGAAAAGTCTTCGCCCAATACTTCAAGTGCGTATAATGCTTCACAGTTGCCAGCGAAGCGCCTGCCAGAACGAGATGATCGTAAATCTGGCCTTGATAGTGCGTTTCCATGAACTCGTGGATCGCATGTGGATAGCGGCAGTCGATACAGTTCACCAGAAGCCAGTCGGCCTTCACGCTCGCCGCGACGAGCGACGGCTGTTTCGGTAGGCCCGCCAAAAATCCTTCCATCATCGTCTTCAGGTGCTGGGTCATCATTCGCTCCCAAGCGTATGAATATTCGAACCGAGTAACATATCGTTCATCGAACACCAATCTAACGTAGTTCGTGTTACTTATTCAACAAATAACGCAGTGCATGGCGCGGATCGTACGAGCTTGGAAAATCCGTCTGCGGAGCGTGGCGCTGGCGAATGATTACCTCGCTTTGGTAACATGGGGCACCCACGAATAAACGCGTAGTACTTCCGTCGAGGAAGGCCCGGCGGACGGCCCTCGCGTAATTTCCCCTTGAACACACCGCTACCGCATGGATTTTAAAGAGCCGACCGTCGTCTACATTCCCTCCAACAATATGGAGGCGCACTTGGTTGTGGACCTGCTGATGTCGCAAGGGATACCGGCGATGGCGGTTGAGGATCAATCGGGCGCCAGCCTGTGGGCTTTCGGGACGATTAGCCAGTTCCACAAGCCCAAGGTCTGGGTTGACGCGTCAACGGCCGAGGCGGCCCGCGCTCTGATCGTCGGCTACGAGCAAGAACTACAGCAGCGCCGCCTGCCGGCTTCCGGCCCTGCGTTGATTTATGTGGTCTGCGAAGAATGCGGCAAGACGACGCTCTTTCCGGAATCGCAGAACGGCACGCTGCAGGAATGTCCAGAGTGCTACGCTTACGTCGACGTCGGCAGTCTTGATTGGGAGGAAGATTTCGGCCAGCCGGAAGAGGATGCAGAGCCGGCAGAGGACGCCGACGAATTGGCCGAACACGAAGATGGGAAAGACGCGTCCGACGAGAGCGACTAGAGTTCCAAGATCACTCAGCTACGCCGAGCTTTGCGAAGCGAAGGATGAAGCCAAGAGTCAAAAGAACACTAATTGACGCTGATCTTCGCTAATCAGGAAGATGAGCGGAGACTGACCTCAGGCCTTCGGCAGGCCCAGCCATGCTCCTTGGTAGAGCATCAGGTAGACGATCACGCCGGTGACCGAGACGAATAGCCAGATCGGAAACGTCCAGCGCGCCAGTCGGCGGTGCCGCGCTCGTTGGTCCGTCAGGCCGAAGTAGATCGTCGTGAGCGCCAGCGGCGGCACGGTCACGGCCAGCACGATGTGCGGAAACAGGATCGAAAGATAGATCGCGCGGATCGCCGACGGCCCGACAAAATCCGTCCGGCCCGCCTGAAAGTGATACGTCAGGTAGCTCGTCAAAAACATCGCGCTGACCACCAGCGCCGCGATCATCGTCCGCTTATGCGCCTGCTCATGCCCTCGCTTGATCAGGTAATAGCCCACCAGCAACATCAGCGTGGCCGTGGCGTTCAACAGCGCGTTGAGCGTTGGCAGATCCTTGAGCGTGAGCGCGATGGGCCCTTGGCTGAACAGATCGATCACGGCTTGGTCTCTTCGGTTGCGCTTGCCGCTTGGGACTCTTCCGACGGTTTGGTTTCCGCAGGCGCCGTTTCGTCGGCGGGTTTTTCTTCTGTTGGCTTCTCTTCTGTCGACTCGTCTCCGGCAGGCTTGTCTCCGGAACGCTCAACGTCGGGCGCTTCGTCCGTTTTCGCGGCGTCGGTTGCAGCCGCTTCCGTCGCGTGCTCCGAGGTGGCGGACGATGGCGGGGTTTCGATGGCGTCTTCCTCGGCCGCTGGCGCCGTGTTGTCGAGCAGGCTCTTCAATTTGCGACGCAGGGCAATCAACTGCGCCTGATCGTCCAGCAGGTACATGCCGCGGACCTTCATCGTTCGATCGACCAGCAACACGCGCTGGCTGTGTTCTTTTTGTCGGACGGCGATCTTGAAAACGTCTTCGCCCAGATGCTGCACCGTGGCCAAAGATCCGGTCAAAAAGATCCACCGCTTCGGTTCTGCCTGAAAGGTCTTGGCGTACGCGGCCAGCACCTTGGGCGTGTCGTTATCCGGATCGCAAGTGATGCTGACGAACTTCAGATCCTTGTTGGGGAACTCCTTTTGCAAGCCGGCGATCGAGCGATTCATCTGCGCACAGGGGCCGGGGCAAGTGGTGAAGAAAAAGCTCGCGAGCCAAACGTCCCCTTTCAAAGAATCGAGCGAGAAGTGCCGATCATTGCTATCCGTCAGCTTGGAGTCGGCCAGCGAACCCGTTGGCCGGGCAATTTCTGCCTTGTCTTCGGCCGACGCGACAGCGCGCGAACGATCGACCTGCCGCCAAATGGAATACCCACCGTATGCCGTCAGCGACGCCAACAGAACCGATATCCAAACTTTAACCGCGGTTGTCATAACAGGTCTCCCGCCGTGCGCTGTCTGGCGATCCAACATGCGACCGCAAACATTACCACGGCGAATAAGAAAGTAACGATAAGCGAAACGCCGAGCGAAGGAATGGCGTCCATCCAATCCGCTTCGGCCATGGAACTCCCCTGCCCCAAATATAGCAGCCGCCGCAGTCCGGCGACGCCGTACGACAGGGGGTTCGCCCATAAGATCCAGCGGAGCCAGCCTGCGTCTTCCGGAAAAAAAGCGCCGGACAGCAACCACATCGGCAGCAGAAAGACGCTCATGATCGCATGAAAGCCTTGCGTCGAATCCATTCGCCAGGCGATCACAAATCCGAGCGCCACCAGCGCAAACGCCACCAGAAACGAAAACAGCGCCGCGGCGATCACGCCTGTGATCGAAAATTGCAGACCGACGGTCATGCCCAACAGCAAAAACAACAACCCTTGCCCGCCGGCCAGCAGCGTGCCGCCGGCGATCTTGCCGAGGACCATCGACCAGCGCGGAATGGGCGCCACCAGCACCGCTTGCATGAAACCTTCACGTCGATCTTCAATGATCGAGATCGTGGAAAAAATCGCCGTGAATAATAAAATCAGCGCCAGCGTGCCGGGAAAGAAATATTCGCCGTAGCTGACGTCGCCGCCGGCCATTTGAAACGCCGGACCGAGCCCCGCGCTAAACAACAGCCAGAACAGCACCGGCTGGCCGATGGCGCCGACAATTCGATTCCGCTGCCGCACAAAGCGGATCAGTTCGCGCCAGCAAAGCGACCAGACCGCGGCGCCGGCGCGACCAGCGCTGGGCGAGGCGACGCCACGCGCCGCGCGCGGAGCAGCGTTATCGCCTGGAGGTAAAGCAAGCCTGGCGGTGGAAGGAAGCTCATCCAACGGGCGCCTCCTCCGCTTGCCAGAAGCGGTGCCCGGTGCGCGCGATGAACACGTCCTCCAGGCTGGGCTTGCCCATGGTGATGGATTGAATGCGCCCCGGAAATTCTTCGACCAACCGCGCCACCAGGCGGTGCCCCTCAGGCTGTTCGATCCGCACGCGGCCATCCACTACCGCGGCCGCAATCTGTAAGCGCGCGGTGATTTCAGCGGCCAGCGCCGCAGGCTCCGCGGTTTCGATCGTCACGCTATCGCCACCGACCGTGGCCCGCAGGTCGTCGGGCGTGTCGAGCGCAACCAGAGCGCCACCGCTAAGGATCGCCAGCCGGTCCGCTTTGTCTGCTTCTTCCAGCAGGTGCGTCGTCACAACGACAGTCACGCCCTCTTCCGCCCTGACTTGTCGCAGATATTCCCACATGTCGCTCCGCGCCGCTGGATCCAGCCCGGTGCTGGGTTCGTCCAGCAGCAGCAACTGAGGGCGATGGAGCAATCCATTGGCCAGTTCAACGCGGCGGCGTAATCCGCCAGATAGTGTTTCGACCCGATCCCCGGCGCGGTCTGTCAGTTGAAAGCGCGCCAGCATCTCCGCTCGGCGCTGGCGAAAGGCGTTGCCAGAAAGACCGTAAAGCTGCGCGTGCTGCCAGAGATTTTCCGCCACGGTGAGCTTGCGATCTAAACTGGGCGCCTGAAAGACGACGCCAATCCGCTCGCGAACCGCGCCGGCCTGCCGCGCAACGTCGAGACCAAAAATCTCGATCGCGCCGGATTGAATGGGAATTAGCGTGGAAAGCAGGCGAAACAGAGTTGTCTTGCCGCCGCCGTTGGGGCCGACGATGGCGAAGATCTCGCCCGCGGCAATCGATAGATCGAGGCCTGCCAAGGCTAGGCGATTGCCGTACCGGTGCTGCACCTGAGCGACTCGAACGGCCGGATGAACCATGTGGGCGACTCGATGAAAACGCCAACTGCGAATCGCGCCGCCGTCAGGGCTTAATGCCCTTCGGTGGGGCCAACTTCAGCCAGCACTTCCGCTTGCAACTTATCGTACTGCGCCTTGGGCTGCGCTGCGTGATCTCGGCGTTCGGCCGAATAGCGTCGCACACGCATGCCAACATCCGGCACCAACGCCATGATCAACAAGAGCGACATGATCGAAGCCGGGATGGTCAGCACGTACTTCCAATCGGCCTCGTACTTCAAATGCATGAAAAACAAGATCACCAACATCGCCTTGGTGCAGGAGACCATCATCATGAAGACGCGGCCGACCTGGGGATGCTCATGGTACGGCCAAAAGTCCGAATACGTGAAGAACGACGCGCCGGTCAGGATGCACAGCGCCACGAAGACGTAAATGTACTTGGCAATGCCGTGGTCATCATGGTGCGAATCCCCAACGGGGGCGTGACCGCTGGGCGAATGTCCGGCGTCGTGCATAAGAAAGCTCCGCGAAAAATGTCCCGCTCAATCCACCAGGCGATTGTTCCGCCGAGCGAGCCGAGTCGTATTGCTTTAGTAGTTTATGAGTGATTCAGCCGCTGGCCCATTTAGAACAGATACAGCAGCGGAAACAGGAAGATCCAGACCAAGTCGACAAAATGCCAGTAGAGACCGACGTTTTCGATCATTACGGCCCGGCTGGTGTCGAGCGTCATGAACAGCATCAGCACAAAGACGAACAAGCCCACGATCACGTGGATGGCATGGAATCCGGTCAGAGTAAAGTACGTGCTGGCCCACATGTTTCCGCCTGGAATGACAAACGGCAGTTTGCAGGAATCGAGCACCTGGCGGACGTAAGCAACCTTATCGCCCCCCTCCGGAAAATGGAGCGGCAAGCTCAACCAGCGGTGGTCCGGGCCAATGATCTCCGCGTGGCCGCCATGGGCGCCGCCAAACGAGGCCGGTGGCATGATCTCGTCCGCTAGTCGCTGCAGCGTCACGGGATTCGTGCCGCTGAATTCCTTCCGCAATTCAAGACTCAGAGCCAGTTGATCTGCTTGCAGCGGGTTTTCGTTCAGGTCTTCCGCCGGCATCTTGGCCAGCGGAGCAATCACGGCGTTCAGCCTGAGCCTGGCGCCCGAGCCGTAGCCCAGATCCGCGCGCTCGTAGATCCTGCGTTTGAGTTCCGAAGCCGGATAAATACCGTGCGAGAACTTGGCGTTGTACTCGTACATCTTCACGCCCAAGAAGACGGAGCCCAACAGCAGCGTCAACAAGATCCAGAACTTGGCGGAACCGGCTTTGTTGCTCTTTGCACATTCCAGCGCCAGCACGATCGAGACGCTGGAGCAAATCAGCACGAACGTGTTGAAGGCGCCAATCGGCTCCGAAAGATGAACGTCGTGCGTGCTGGGCCAATTGATGGCGCCAAACCGGATCACAATGTAAACGCCGATCAACGCGGCGAAAAACATGATTTCCGTCGACAAAAACAGCCACATAAACAGCTTGCCATTCGGCAGCGGCAACGCGGGCTGGTACTGCAGCTTCAAATGAGAAGCATGCCCATGATCAATTTCTGCGGCAATGGCCATGACTGGTCGCTTGCGCCTTTCTAAATGAACTACAAACCGTCGGGTTCCAAGTCGCTAAGACCGGATGGGACCAAACGTCAACAGCACTAACACGCACGGTAAATATACGAGCGACGCGCGGAGCAACGTCCGCGCGGAGGTTTCATCCAAACGATAGGCAAACCACGCGGCACAAGCCGCCTGCCAGGCCCCAAGCACCAACACCGCGGCAAAGTAGTCCAGTCCGCCCAGCCCCAGCAGCGCCGGCAGCACACTCACCGGAATCAGCGCCAAGGCCGAGACCACGGCCAACCGGCCAGACCGGCGACCCGAGGGGTCTACGACCGAAAGCATCTGCAAGCCGGCCGCGCCGTAATCGTGCCGATACATCCAGGCGATCGCCATGAAGTGTGGAAACTGCCAGACAAAGAGAATCAAAAATAGCGTCGCCACGCGCAGGTCCAAGTGGCCTCCCATGGCGGTCCAACCCATCAAGATTGGCACCGCTCCGGCGACGGCGCCAGCGCCCGTGTTATGCAGCGTGCGCGACTTCATCGGCGTATAAACGCAGACGTACAAGAACCACGTCAGCAGTCCCAACGCGGCCGTCAACAGGTTTACGGTAACGGCCAGCCAGATAACGCCGGCGGTGGTCGTCACGGCGCCGAACCAGATTGCCTCTTGCACGGACATCCGGCCCGAAGGCAACGGGCGATCCGCGGTCCGCGGCATCTTGGCGTCCGAATCTCTTTCGATCCATTGATTGAGCGCGCTCGCTCCGGCGGCGACGAGCGCCGTTCCGAGTAGCGCCGCCAACAAGCGATAGACATCCGGTTCGCCCCAGGTCACTACGAAAGCGGCCACCGCCACGGCGACCAATTCCATGATCGCAATGCGCGGCTTGGTGAGTTCGATGTAGTCCAGCAGTCGCACGAGTGCCCGCGAACGGGTGGACGCGCCTGTCATCCGGGCAGACGCCGCTGGTATCTGAGCGGGCGCCACATGCACGACGGGCGAAGTCTCTGTTACAGCGCTGGCGGTGACAATGCTCATGCCAACACCCCCGCGTTCACGATCCGCGAAGCGGGCCGCGCGCTTGGAGCGGCCGGCAGCAATAGCGCTCGCAAGGCGATCAATAGCGATGTCACCAGTATCAAGGAACCGGTCGCAACGTGCCCCGTGGTCACCAAGGCCTGCATCCGACTCTCTTGGCTGACGACAAAATCCTGCGCCCAGGCGTACTGGCTGAACCATCTGGCCGGGAAGCCGTACTTCACCACCCAAGATCCGGCGCCCAGGCAAATTTGTGCGATCAATAACACGAAAAGCAATCCGGTCGGACGCGTGACATCGGCCGAGGCGCCACGAAAGCGCGACACCCGCATCGCCAGCGAAACGACATGCGCGGCCAAGGCGACCGCGACCAGCAAGTGCAGCATTAACGCCGCGTGGAATACGCTCATGTCCTGCCCGACGCGCACGTGTCGCAATTGCGAGCCCAGCACCAACTGCACGTACGCCAAAGCGGCCGTTAGAAACGCCAGGCGGCGGAACTTACCAGCGGCGCGGGCTGTTGCGACCTCGGTGGGCGAAGCGTTCGATGCGACGCTCGCGACGGCGCCGTTTTTCCATCGCGCCGAAGTCCAAACCGCCATTGCCACGGTCAGCGCGAAAAACGCCGGCGCCACGCAGCCGTGAATTTGGGCCAGCAAGCGCTCATCGAGCCGAACTCGCATTCCGCCCAGCACCCCCTGACCGATCACCAGCGCCAACGCGCCAATGCTGGCCGCGCGGACCCAGCCGCGACGGTCATATCGAAAGACAGCGAAGACCAGTCCGATGGTCAGCATTCCGACCACCGCGCCGAACAAGCGATGCCCATGCTCAATGAACAGATCCCACGGTCCATAGACCCAGGTCTGCCACGGATAGAGGAACATGTTGTAGCCGAAGGTCGTCGGCCAATCGGGCACGGCCATGCTGGCCTTATACGTAGTGACCAACCCGCCGACCCAGATCAACGGAAACGTGGCGCAGACCAACAGCACCGCCGCGCGATGCGGCCAAGGGCTATCCAGTGCGGTCTGCGGTGTTGTCATCGGTAATCAGTAACTTCGGCAAGCGTCTTACGTTCTTTTTTGAAGCAGGTCTGAGCTCCAAACGAACTCGAACAAACCTAGTGGTGGCTGCTGACGGCCACGGCGTTTTCCGGAGGCGGCTGAGTCTGCGGATAGTAATCCGTATCGACTTCGGGCGAACCGTATTCGTAGGCGCCACGGTAAACGATTGGCTGCACGTCAAAGTTGCCGTGACCCGGAGGGCTGGGCGCCATCCATTCCAGGCTGTTGGCGTGCCATGGATTGCGTCCGCATTTTGGACCAAAGAACAAGCTGTAGATGAAGTTGGCCGCAAAGATCAACTGCGAGGCGCCCATCCCCAACGCGCAGATCGTGATGAACTGATTCATCGTCTGCAAATGCTTGAACGTCTCATAGTGGTAAGGGTCCGCCAGGCGTCGCGGGAAACCGCCGGCGCCCAGGATGTGCATCGTGTAGAAGGTGCCGTTGAAGAAGATGAACGACAGGAAGAAGTGGACCTTCCCCCAGAACTCGTTCATCATCCGGCCAAACATCTTGGGGAACCAGAAGTAGATTCCGCCAAACACGCCAAACGCCGTTCCGCCGAACAACACATAGTGAATGTGGGCGACGATGAAGTACGTATCGTGAATGAAAATGTCGACCGGCGTGGCCGCCATGAAGATCCCGGACAAACCGCCGATGATAAACATCGCCACGAACGACAACGCAAATAGCATGGGCGTGGTGAACTGGATCTTTCCGCCCCAGATCGTCCCCAGCCAGTTGAACACCTTCACGGCGCTGGGGAGAGCGATCATCATCGTCGAGACCATGAACGTCATGCCCAGGTACGGGTTCATGCCGGACATGAACATATGGTGGCCCCAGACAACAAAGCCCAATGCGGCGATACCGCTGATGGAATAGACCATCGGCTTGTAGCCGAAGAGTGGCTTGCGGGCAAAGCAAGAGATAATGTCCGACACCATGCCCATCGCCGGCAGAATCATGATGTACACGGCCGGATGCGAATAGAACCAGAACAAGTGCTGCCAGAGCAAGACCTGTCCGCCGCCGGCGCCGGCCGAGACGTTATTGACGATCAAACCTTCCGGAATAAAAAAGCCCGTGTAGAGCGTCCGGTCGAGCAACTGCATGAACAGCGCGGCGGTCAACACCGGCAAGGCGAAGGCTTGCAGCACGGCGGTGATGAACATCCCCCAGATTGTCATTGGCAGACGGAACATCGTCATGCCTGGCGCGCGCATCTGGATGATGGTGGTCATGTAATTGACGGAGCCCATCATGGATGACACGCCGACAAATATCAGTCCTATCAACCACAGCGTCTGCCCCATCTCGCTACCCGGCGCAGCGGCAGACACGGCCGAGAGCGTGGGGTAAGCGGTCCATCCGGCCGAGGCGGCGCCACCGGTGACAAAGAAGCTGGCTGTCATCATGAAAAACGCCGGCCACATAAACCAGTAGCTGAGCATGTTCAGCACAGGAAACGCCATGTCGTCGGCGCCAATCATCAACGGAATCAAGAAGTTGCCAAACGCGCCCGCCAGAATCGGGATGATCACAAAAAAGATCATCACCGAGGCGTGCATCGTGAACAACATCGTGTAGAACTCGGGCGAGATCTGGCCTCCTTCAGCGGAGAACAGCATCCGGCCCACCACGGGCATGTCCGACCACGGCCAGGCCAATTGCCAGCGCACGGCCAAAGCCAGCAGTCCCCCCACCACAAACCACAGCAGCGTGGAGAAGAGGAACTGGATGCCGATCACTTTATGATCGAGCGAAAAGACGTACGTCCTCACGAACCCCGAAAAGCCCAGCGGGTGCGCGTGGCCATGGGCGTGATCGCCTTCGTGCGAGTGAGAACCAATAACAGACGTGCTCATTTGGTCGCCTCTTGGGCAGCAAACATTTCTTCGAGCCACTCCTCGTAATCCTGCTTGGATTGAACGGTGAGTCGGCCCTTCATCTTGTAATGTCCCCAACCGCACAACTCTGCGCAGACGAGGTCGTAAATTCCTACTTCCTTGGCCTTGAACCAGACCGGAATCGCCATGCCTGGGACAGCGTCTTGCTTCACCCGCAGGTTCGGCAAGAAGAAGTCGTGCAGCACGTCCGAACTCTTCAAGGAAACCAGAATCTCTTCGTTGACCGGAATGTGCATATCATTGACATGGTAAATGTCGTCCGGCGTCCCCAGCACTCCGTCCTTGCCCGGGTAGCGCAACCGCCACTCGAACTGCCGACCGGTCAACTCCACTGTGACCGGCATGCCGTTCGCGCCCGGATTGCGAATCTTGACTTCGGCCCAGGCGTTCATCTGATAGATCGCAATGAACAGCAGCGTGGCTGCGGGGAGGATCGTCCAGATGACTTCCAGGTTGTGGCTACCGTGCGTGTACTTGACCGGGTCCGCGTTCTTGGTGGCGTCATAGCGCCACAGAAACCAGAACAACAGAACTTCGGTGGCGACGAACACCAAACCCGTCAGGATCAGGATGAACGTCCACAAGTGATCGATCTGATGACCATGTTCTGAGACGTCGTGCGGCATCCAATAGCCGGCGCCGGGCGCCCAACAGAACAAGCCAACGCCGCCGATCGGCACCAGCAGAAACAATATGCTCCAAAACCTACCCACCGCTAATCCTCCACTGCATTCCGGGATGGAACGCAAATTTCCGACCGTGTGTATTCACTGCGTGAACTCAATGCAGGCCAACAGTGTGCTTTCGACGCGACGCGATTCGACAGTCCGGCTACGGTTGCACGCCGGCTAAATGACCTCTGCCCACCGCCGGTTCGCTGGCCTTTTCATAAGGGAGCGAACGGACGTAATAAACCAGTTGCCAGATTTCTTCCGGCTTCAGACCGCTGGGGTTATCGGCCGTGGCGCCCATCGTTCCCATCGGCGTGCCGTTGATGCCGGCGGCGATGCGTCGATAGAGGTCCGCCGGGCGACGCCCAAAGCGATACGTTCCCAATCGCAAATTACGCGGCTGCACCAGTTGCGCCGGCAGCAACCAGCTTCGATTTTCAACTTCGAGTTTCTCGTACAGCTTTGCCAATTCCGCCTTGCGCTCCGTGGCGTCTTCCGTCTTTTCGGCAACGGCAATGTCCTTGGCGATCTGCTCGAACTGCTTAACCTTGTTCCAATCGTCGTACAGGTTTTCCTCGCTGCCGTCTCCCAATGCCGTGGGACCGTGACACTTGGCGCACTGCACTTTTTCGTTCTGGAAGAGGATGGCGCCCTTGGCGACGAAGGCGGCTTTTTCCGCGTCGTCTTTAAATTCGGGCGGATCTTCCGGATTAATCACCAGCGATTCCGCCTGTTGCCAAGGCTCGGCGACGGGCGTCAGATACTCGCTGACCAACTCGGCCGACAACGCCGAGGCCTTCTCAGGCGTCGACATATCAATCGTTTCGTCGTTCTTCAGCAGCATTTCGTCCAGCAGCAGCTCTGTCTGGCCGCGCATTGAGAGGTACTTGACGTATTCCGCCAGCGAATCGATCTCGTCCTGCGGCAACAGCATGAACGATGGCATGGCCGTGCCGGCGATCCCATCGGTCAAAATGCGGCGCAAATCGGCCGTCGTCGGACGCGCGGATCGTTCCGTGCTCTTGAACTTGAACCAGCCCTGGCGGTAATCGCGAGGGTACGGATTCAAGAAGGCCGCGGTCGGGCCGGCGCCGTCGCCAGTGATGCCGTGGCAATGGGCGCAGTGCTGACGATACAGCCCGCGCTGTTTGCCCGAGGCGTCGCCACCGCTGGGCCCGGCTGACAATTGAATCTTGCGCAGATCCAGGCCGCTTTCAGGAATCACGTACGGCTCGTTCGGCGTGCCGAACCAGGCGTAGAGGATCGTCGAAATTTGATCGAGCGAATCCGCCTTTTGCTTCTTCGAAATGTATTGCTCGTCACTTTCGCTGCCGGGAACGCGGAAATCGTCCGGGTTCATCCCCTGCGTGTTGATGCGAAACTGCGGAGGATCGGTCTTGCCGCAACCGGGCAGGACAAGCGAGCAGACCAGCAGCGCGGCGGCCAGCAAGGCGGGTCGCGCGGCGCGAATGCTTGGAAAGGTGTGGTTCATAAGAACAGTCTCATTGTCTGACTCGAAGAGGGGCGAACCGCCTCTTCACTCAATGGTTTGTTAGCTCGTTTTGTTTTTTGATCTAAGTCTTAGCGGAACGCGGCGGGCGGGACGGCGATCTCGCCCAGGTCTTCGACTCCATCGGCCGGAACTTTGACCTTGAAACGGCCCTTGGACCAGCCGGGTTTGGCTTCGAGCCCGGTTGGCGCCTTTTCGTGCCAGACGCGGAATTCCAACTCCTCGCCCGCTGGCACGTTCTTGATCTCAAACGTGCCGTCTCCCTTGGTCACTGCATAGTACGGATCGTCGCGAGCGATGATGTAACCCTTCATCCAGGGATGGATGCTGCACGTGACTTCGGCCGGAGTGGCAATGGCTTGTTGCCACTTGTAGGTCGCTTCGCCTTCAGGGGGCAATTGCGGGTTGGTCGAGTTGTTGCGACCACCAGGATTGAAGCTGGTGTTGTGCGCGACCGAATCGCTGTTCTTGATCTTGAGAACGTCACTGGTCTGCATTGCCATGACGTGCGTCAAGAAGATGCAGCCCTTCTGATCGAACAATGGAATCGTGGTCTCCTCGGCCGGCGCGTCCCCCTCAGGCTTGAAAACTCGCGGCGCCTTGTTGACATACAGGACGATGTTCTCAATCCCCTTGTCCGAGCCAACGACCAGCGACTGATTCGGCGAGTTCGCGCCGCAGACCGTGGGGTCCTTGCCGCCAGTCGAAAGTGGCGCGAGCACAGGCGGATCACCAGCGTAGACAAACCGGCCCTTGATCGTTCCCCAACCTGTCCCGGTGGAAACGGGCGCCTCTTCTGCGCTGCCACCCGCTGCGCCGCTACCGGCGCCTGAGCGCAGAGTCGCGGCGAGCTCCTTATTGGGCTCGGGCCGCACGGCCGTCGATTCGCTGCAACCGACAGCCGACGACAGCGTCAGCCCCAAGCAGATCAACATGCCAATCGAAAAAGCGCGGGTCACGGGTATCGCCTTATAAAAGATCGCTCGAAAAAACTGGGCGCCGAAGTCCGTAATCTCTATTTGAACACAGTGGACTTCAGTTTGATCTTGCCGAGGTCGTTGTCGCCTGGCTTGATGGTGTACTCGAACTTGCCGTTGGTCCAACCGTTGCTCTTGTCGTCCTTGAAGGTTCCGGCCTTCTCTTGCCAGACCTGAAACTCAAGCTTCTTGCCGACCGGCAGGTCCTTGATCTCGAACGTGCCGTCTGCCTTCGACACGGCGAAGTATGGGTTGCTGCGCGGTAGCACCAGCGCCTTCATCCACGGATGAATGTTGCACTCCACCGGCACCGGGAAGTTGGATTCCTTGCCGTAGTTGTATTTGGCTTCCGCGGCCGGAACGATGATTGGGTTTGCGCCCCCTTTACCACCGAGCTCCGTGATGCGGCTGTTGTGCGAGAACGGATCCGAGTTCTTAACGACTAACGTCTGGGTTACCAGCATCGGCAGAATGTGCGGCTCAAAGCGGCAGTCCTTATTGTCCAGAACAACATTTCCTTTGGCGTCCTTGAGCAACTCTGGATTTACTTTGACGTCTTTGGTGCGGCAGAAGACGATGACGTCCTTGATCCCGCCATCGGCGCCGACGACCAGCTTCTCTTCCTTAATGTCGTGCGCCTTGCAAAGCGGTTCTTTGGTCGTGTCGACCTTCATGGCCTTGGGCGCCGTTCCGTCGAATAGGAATTGGCCTTTCAGCGTGCCCCATTCGTCCGCGGCCGAAGCCACCGAAACGCCGACGATCAAAAATGCACAGGCCAAACTGCCGGTGATGATTCTGCTGCTGGTCATTGGACGGAACATGTTACGTCTCCTCTATTTCTTTCCGGCTTGTTGGCCGGATGGGCGAAAGCGACTCGAAACATCTCTACGCGGCTACTCTTGGAATGAACTCAATTGCCGGCGGGCTGCTCTCCCGCGGGCTGGTCGCCGGCCGGTTGGTCACCAGCGGGCTCAGGCTCGGTCGGTTTGACAAGATCTTGGATCGAAGTCCTGTTCTTCATGTAGGTGTCGTAGTTCAACAGGAAGTCTTCAACCCCCTCCAGTTGTTCCAAAGAAGTCCCATGGAACAAATCCTGCGGCGCCGGTTTGCCGGGGAGGAAATTCTCCGGCATGCCGGTGTACGGCAACTGTCGCTTGGGCTTGGCCAACCAAATCTGCAGCCAATCACCACGCAACCGCTGGTAAACCCTGTCCAGGTTCGGCGCGAGCGCCGTGGAGGTTCCCTGCGGTGTGTAGTTGCCCAGCAAATGGCACTGCACGCAGTACTTGTTGCTGGACACTAACTGCATCGCGTCCGTAAAACGTTTTGGATTCTTCGCGTCTTGCTCCGCAAGGTACGCGCTGTTCGTACGGTGATCTTCATGATACGGGTAAGCAACGTTGTCGACCGCGGCGAAGTAATTCGCCAACGTGGACGCCTCGGCGCTCGACATATTAAACCGCGGCATACGCAGCACGGTCGCCGGCCGAATGGGGTACGGATTCAGCAGGAAGTTATGCAGCCAATCCGTCTGGACTTTGCCACCTTCGCCAATCAGCGGCGGCGGCACCCAACCCCAAGCGTCGCTCTCCTTGGCGTTGGGATTTGGCCCGGATCGCTCGCGATCCAGCACAATCGGATGGAGCAATCGCGCGAACTCGCCACCGACGGGTGGACGCTTCGACGTGATCTGGCTCTGCAAGATCGGCACTTCCGGCCCTCCCACCAGCCAAGGCTGGCCATTGATGGGGACGGACTTCCAGAGTCCAAAGTAAAACTCCGGATCTTCGTCCTCGCCGCCAACCTGCGGATTGACCATGCCGGTGACCGAGGCATGGCCCCAGCCGCGACGGTCCAGCTTCTTCGATTCCGCAAGTTCCGCCGGCGTGAAGTGAGGCTGCTCAAACGGGTAACCTTCGAACGGCGGCGGATCCTGGAACGCCTTGGGATCAAAAGTGAAGTCCCAAGTCTCCATCGCCAACGTATGGCAGCCGTTGCAGTTGAACTTGTTGATCAGCTTTTCGCCTTCGATCACCGCTTTGCGGCGAGGCTCAGGCGTGTAGACGTACTGCGCCGCCGGCGGTTCCGCCACCAGACCCAGTACAAAGGTGATTACCGCTTCGCGCTGCGCGTCCGTGAAGTTGAACTTGGGCATCCGCAAACGATCGATGTATGCCTTGTTCTCCGTCATGCGGTAGTCATAGCTACGCGGCGCCCGGAGCTTCTGCCAGATGAAGCCTTCGCGCTCGTGGGCCAAGACCTTCTCGACGAAGAAACCTTCATCGTCCGGCATGCCGTGCGGATCGAGCGCCTGCTCGATGTTATGAATGTGTCCTTCGCCATGCACAAAGTTCTGCTGGGCGATGTACTGCACGACCTGTTCAAACGCCAGCTTGGACGGCTCCTTGCGTCCCCAATCGGCCAGACCGGTGCCGATGGGCTTGCTGTCCTCAAAGCCGGGGATGTCATGGCAGCCGGCGCAACCCAGCCGGCCAATCGTGCGGCGACCGACATACAGCAACTTGTGCTGCAAGTTTTCTTCCGCGGTCATGTTCGGCGTCTGCACCAACAACTTCTCGTCGACCTTCAACTGGTCGCGGAGCTTCTCAGGGATACCGTTCTTGAGATAGTCCGCCGACTTGCTGTTCGTGAAGCTGGCCTGCAAGTACTGCATTGCCAGTTCGTCGAGATCTTTTTCGTTGAGCGCCTCGGACTCTTCTGGCTTCCAATCGTCCTTGGAGCCCAACAGGAAGGCTGTGACGTCGGCGGCCGGATCGGAGACCTTGCCATCCTTGTCCTTGATCGGATCGAGGAACAAGTTGGGCATCACGGTCCGTCCGTGGTAATGCGTTGGCTCGCGGACCCAGGTGTAGAGCCACTTGGCGCCTTCCGGCGAAGTCAGCTTGTCCCCAATGCGCGACAGGTTCGGACCCTGCGTCGATTTGGCGTTAGGGAAATCCGCGTGCGTGTGACAGGCCAGGCAGCCGCGAACCTCGAAGACAATCTTACCGCGCTCTGCCGAAGCTTCTTCCGTTACGTCCTTGGGTTTTTCCAAGTACTTAAACGGCTGGCTGGCGCTGAGCAGATAATCGGCCGCCGCGCGAACTTCGATCGGCTCGAACTTCTCCGAAATCTCCAAGCCCTTGCTCGGCTCGTAGACGGGTTCCATGATCGTCTCGACCTCGCCCGGAACGGGCTGGCCGTTGGCGTCAACCAATGGTCGAGTCATCTCTTTGCCATGCTCGTCGAGCTTGGGCTTCATCTCGGGTCGGCCATCCGCGTCGCGACGGATCTCGTGCAGGTGGTCCGTCAGCCCGAAGAACCGGGGCATCTTGGTCGTCGGACGGAAGTTGAACGGATTGGCGACCCAGCTCCGGATGAAGTCGCTGGAGAGCTTGCTCTTTACATAACGCAGGCTGGGGCCCGGCTTGCGGTACTCGCCTGGCGTCAGATCGTCCGCGCCTAGCAAACCGACCATGCCGTGCGTGGCCGCGTCGAGTCGTGGCTCAGGTTTCGCCTCGGCGCCCTCTTCCCCGGCCGGCTTGGCGGCCGCGTTCTTCTTCTGGAAGTCCTCCAGCAACAATTCCGACAACAGCTTGCGAGCTTGCGTCCGGTCCGGATGGGCCGCGACTTCTTCCGCCAAGGCCTTCTCTTGCTCATTGATCGCCGGATCGGCCAACACTTGCAGCGCCGCTGCGCCATAAGGAGGCTCCACCCGGATGTCCGGGCCGCGGCGTCGCGTTGGTCCGTCGAAGCCGTTGATCTCGTGGCAACCAAAGCAGCCGTACGAATGGATGATGTCAAAACCTTCCATCAGCTTCGGCGCCGGTGGGTCTGGGAACTTCTCGCTCGGCTCAAGCTCCGCCAGATTCTGATGGCACTTCAAGCAGGAGCTCTCGACGAAGCGGTCCGGCTTCATCGGGTAGATCCAGTGATGATTATTGAACCAACCGTGTTCGTCCTTCCACTCGCTCGCCTGGTGAGGCGAATTGGGAGTGTGAGACGACCATTGGAATGTGGTGGCGCTCCCCTGCCCTTCGTGGCAGATGGTGCAACCCATGTTCTGCATCTTGTGAGGGCTGAGCGAACCCAGGTATAGGTCCAACCGCGGATGCGAGCTGAACGGGTGCGGCAGACCTCGCTCGATCTTCAACGTCAGCGGCTTGCCCCAATCAATTCCGCTGAGCAACCCACGATAAGCGGCCTCGTGATCCGAAATGATCACGCCGTTGATCTCTTTGATGACGTCGCCCACCTGCAGGCCGGCGTCGGCCGCTGGCGTGACATTGCGCGCAACGCTGATCGTTACGTCGGTGGCCTTCATCAACCCGCGATCCGCCAATTGCAGGCCGTACAAGGTCTCAACCCAGCGGGCGCGTTCCTTGGCTTCCGTCGGAGGCGAGGCAATCAGCGCGGCGGGGGCCTCGGCCGGAGTCTTGAGCGGGATCGTCAACAGATTCTCTGGGCGAGCCGGATACGCCGGCAGACCACCTGGAGCCGTCTTGTCGATCGCCTGGTGACAGGTCACGCAGCGATCAAAACGCGCCACGTCCTTGAAGTTGTTGTTCAGCGTCAGTTGCGGCAACCAGATTTGGTCGATCTTCAACGGGCCGTTGAAGCCTTCGATCACCGGCAGCGTGAGGATGTCCTTAACGGGCGTGAGCGTCTGGTCCTGCTTGGCCTTTTCCAATTGTTGGAGCTTGGCCAGATGATCGGCGAGTTCCTTCTTGGCGGTCAGCTCGTCGGCCGTGGCGTCGACCAGAATCGCCTCAAGCGCCAGACGGTGCGTCTTGGCTTCTTGATACTTGCCGGTCATCTCGTCGACTTCCGCCTTGACCTTGTCGACCGCTTTCAGGCGGTGTTGCAACTCGTCTTCTGGCAGTCCTTCGTTAACACCCAGGTTGTAGCTGCTGCGCACGACGTCCAAATCCGCGCGGCGGAATTTCAACAGGCTGAAGACTTTGTCTTCGTCGAACTGCGCCTTGCGCAGAATGGCGTTCATCGATTCCAGCAGCGACTTGCGCGAAGCGGCCACCTCAGCGGAAACCTTGGCCAGCGCAGCGCTCGATTCGGCCACGGCCGAAGTTGGCTCGGCCGGCGATGCGGGGAGCGTCTTGACCGCGGCAATCAGATTGTCCACGTCGGCAGTCGGCGGGGATTGTGTCCTGGCGACCTCGGTCAGATCGGCAATCGCCTTGAGGACCGCGGCGCGATTCGCCTTGGTCTCTTCCGGGTCTGACGCGCCGCCGGCCGAAACCGCGCCGCCGAGCGCCGTGAGCGCCTCGACCAACTTAACTTCCGCCTCGTGCAGTTCGGTGACTTTACCTTGCAGCGCTTCGTTGCTGGCTTGCAGGGCGTCCAGATTGTAGCCGAGCTCGGTAGCGCGCTTGCGGGCTTCGTTCATGAAGTCGTCGCCGACTGTTGCCGGCAGCGGCTGAGCCTGCGTCACGGCCAGAGCTTGCTGAAGCTGGCGCGTCTTTTGTTCGTACTGAGGATCGTCCTGTTCGCTGATCCGAGCCTGGGTGTACCAGGCCTCGATATCGCGGAACTTACGTTGGACTGGCTTCCACTCACGATCGTGATCCTTGGCCAACATCCAGATCGTGGCCAGCAACATCAAAATCGACGAGACGCCGAAAACGATGTGCATCCACTTCTGGTTGCGCCAGGTTTGTTCTGTAGCAGGCATTGCAGGACGCCCTTAAGCGGCAAAAAGCACTTTGATGGTCCGAAATGGTCGACAGGCCCTGACGATCCCCGCGCGGGATCGCGTCAGTTCTGTGCGACGCCAATAGCAGTTGCAGACACGCTCTTAAAAATTCAGGAAGTATTCAGGGATGCTGATGAAGTACTTCAAATTCCAGGTCCAGCGAGCCACCATCTTCAGCGGCAGCGAGAACATCATCAGCAGCAAGTTGGACATCAGCATGTAGCGAATGAAGCCCATCTTGACGAAGAACTTGCGAAATATCGTGGCCGCCATGATCGGCGGAAGCAGTATGAAATAAATCGCCACCAGGATGATGCCCGGCGCCTCGCGATAGAGGATATAGCCGAACTCCGTCAGGCTGGACGAACCGGTCGGCGCCTTGGGAAGCGCCTCGTTCAGTCCTTTGATCCAGAAGAATTCGGAGAGGTTGATATTGTTCTGGGCCAGCACCTTGTGGGCATCCCAGGTTTCGAACGGGCCAAAGAAATTCCAGTTCGGTCCGCGCAGAA
>Ga0105047_10004197_pt1 | contig 25158 bp, 19 predicted proteins | sample MAT04_FD_78384 | JGI IMG/M metagenome (GOLD analysis project Ga0105047, IMG submission 78384) | Freshwater microbial communities from Lake Fryxell liftoff mats and glacier meltwater in Antarctica - MAT-04 (megahit assembly) | ecosystem: Environmental > Aquatic > Freshwater > Ice > Liftoff...
AATAGCGGCTGAATTTCATCGAGTCTTTTTTGATCGAGCGGATAAAATTTAAGGATGACAACGACCAATAATTTACTTGCGGCTGGTATAAAACTCATGATGATGACCAAGCCTTCAAGGGTCCGAGGGGTTTGCTCGACATTTGCAACATAACCAATGTAGGCCAGTAGAAACCCCGCGATTGCGCCACCAATGCCGAGCCCAAATTTGTGTGAAAACGCAATCGAGCTTGTCGATAGACCCACCATGCGCCGACTGGAGCGGAATTCCGCATCGTCAGCGGTATCGGCCACCATCGACCAAAGTATCGGCACGCTAATGCCGTTAAATACTTGAATGACGTAGCCCAACGTATAGACGGCGGTAATGTTTTTAGGATCAAGAAAATAAAAGCTCGCGTACAGTACCGCCGCGCTTAAAGCGGAGCCAATCATGACTTTGCGCTTGCAATATTTTTTAGTGAGTGCAACCGAAATCAAGATACCGGTCAGCAAGCCGAGGCCCACGACAAACAAATAGAGGGACGCCTTCGATACATCGCCCACCACATATTTGAAATAGTAAATGACGGTGCCACTGGTGATAGATAGTGCGGTATAGACGCAAATGCCCATCAGCGCCATCATCCACCAAGCGCGACCGGCCAGCAATATTTTGAAATCTTGCATGACTTCTTTATCTTGGACGACCGGTGCGATGCGCTCTTTGGTAAATAGAAAAGATCCCCAAAATATCAACATGCCGATGATGGCCATCAGCGTAACGGTGTACTGATAACCGAGCTGGTTATTTCCACCGCCGAGCACCGCCACTAATTTCAAGGTGAGAATACCCACCACCATCGAGCCCGAAATCGCACAAAACATACGCACCGCCGCCAACTTCGTGCGGTCGCGTGCATCGTCTGTCATTAATGCGGGCATCGCGCTGTACGGAATATTGACCAAGCTATAGGTGCACATCAGTAGCGTGTAGGTGATGTAGGCGTAGGCCAGCTTGTAGCTGTCAGAGCCTGTCGGCACAGTGAACGTGGCGATAACGCTCACCGCCAACAGGGGGGAGGCAAATAAAATGTACGGGCGACACTGCCCCCAGCGGGTTTTGGTGCGATCAATGATGGTGCCTAGGTATAAATCCCACACCGCATCAATAAATCGTGCAACAAAAAGTAGCGTGCCCACTACTACCGCTTCTAGGCCATAGATATCGGTGTAGTAGTACATGAGAAACGTGCTGACGGTGGCAAATATTAGATTGCTGGCGAAGTCGCCCATGCCGTAGGCAAATTTTTCTGAAAATTTGAGCGTCATCTCGGGGGGGGTATTTCAGTCATTATTGCTGCACGGGTCGGTTCTTTTATACGCCGATCAAATTCAGGGTCTCGTTTATTTATGGTGGCTTCAAAGGCGCGCGCAGCTGCCGCTAGCCGGGCAGCTGTCTCAGGCTCGGTTTTGAATACATCATACTTTTCACTGGGGTCGCGTCCAAGGTGATACAGAGTTGGCGGATCTAATTTTTTGGTTTGGTAAGTGCGTCCATTTGATTCGAAAAAATTAATCTTCCACTCGCTATCACGCCAAGCCATGAGTTGACCATTAAGGTAATACGGCATGTTGGTGCGCGGGCTCGCTACATTCTGTTTAAGTGTCTGACTCAGGTCGTAGCCGTCCAGGGAGGCGTTTGGTAGCGTTGCGTGACTCAGTGCCGCAAATGTAGGTAGAAATTCTAAGGTTGAGGCGATCCCGTCAACTATTGCCGGCCTAATTGTGTTGGGCTGCCAAAAAATAGCAGGGACGCGCACGCCTCCTTCATAGGTAGAAAATTTTGCGTCACGTAATATACCGGCCGAGCCGCCGAATTCTTCAAATAAATACCAAGGTCCGTTATCGCTGGTGAATACGACCAGGGTGTTTCTATCTTTTCCAGATGAGCGAAGCCTGTCGAGAATGCGTCCGACCTCGTGATCAAGCTCCAACATTACATCGCCGAATGCACCAGCGACGCTTTTGCCTGCAAAGGCCTTGCTCGGTACATGCGGCAAATGCGGTTTTTCTAATGCAACATATGCAAAAAAAGGTGTGCCTTGATCAGCGCTTATATATCGCAGCACTTCGTCGGTAAGTCTCGCGCTGTAAGTATCCTGTTTGAACGGTTGTTCTAGCTTTTCATCGCTAAATTCGTTTGTAGCGATGCGTCTACTTTTTTGCAGCGGCATATTCCACAAATCATTGCGGGGATTTGTGAATGCAGCGCGCGCCTCACTCCGGAAAATGTTCGAAACATCCGCGCGCGAAACACCAGAGGCCAACATTTTGCGCAGCTCAGCTGTAGGTGTACCACCAACAAAATGAGAATCGTTTGATGCTGCTAGTCCCCACCAGTAATCAAACCCATGACGCGTTGGATAGGCGTGTGGCGCGTCACCCAAGTGCCATTTTCCGAATAGGGCTGTACGATAGCCTGCGGTTTTTAATACCGAGGCGATCGATGTTTCACGATTCGGAAAACCATGCGGATCGTTTTCCCCGACGACACTGTAAGCTTTCCCATAAAGCCCTGTGCGTGCTTCAACGCGCCCTGTTAGCATTGCCGCCCGACTCGGCGAACAGATCGGTGCGGTCACATAAAAATTTGTCCAGCGCTGCCCCTCGGCAGCCATCCGATCAAGATTAGGTGTGCGAATAACCGGATGACCATAAACAGATAAATCCCCCCAGCCAAGGTCGTCGGCAACAATTAGGATAATGTTAGGCTGAGAAGTCAGGCTGGTCGAAGCGCTCGCGACTAATTTCGTTTTGTTTTTTTGCTGCATCTGCTTGCCAAATTTTTCTTCGCGCTTATCAGCTGCAATTACCTGCGAGTACGGCAACAACAAAGTAGTTATTAACGTGCAATAGGTTGACGCGACAAGTGACGATATTTTTTTGCGATTGGCTTATTCACCATTAGTCCTTTGTTGCTAGTTACGGACGACACAACGTAAACCTACGTGGCTGGTTGCCGTATCAATTGGTTGTGCTATTCGTGCGGAAGGCCGATAGCGGCTACAATAATTTGGTGCACAAAGGTGTGAGCCGCCCTTCAACACTTTTCGGGGAATTGGAATATCTGGCATCAACGGGTCTATGCTTGCTTGAGCTAGTGCACCGCGCGGATTTTTAGGCACACAGCAGCTATGCGTTGCCTTGGAAGCGTGTGTGGGCTGATAAAAATCGTCTGTCCACTCCCATACATTGCCAATCATGTCGTACAAACCAAACTGATTGGCTGGGTACGTGCCAACGGGCGAAGTGCCCGTCGCGGAATGCTCACTTAGGTTTTGCCACGGGAATTCCCCTAGCCATATATTCGCGTGTGGCTTGCTAATCATCAATGCAGCGCCCATAGGATATTGAGGCTCACACTCACCACCAGTCGCCGCATATTCCCATTCGGCTTCTGTTGGCAATTGTTTCCCCGCCCATTGAACGTATGCGCATGCATCGGCATAGGCAATGTGTACGACAGGGTGATTGGCTATCGTGTGCAACTGACAATCAACGCCGCGTGGGTGTCGCCAAAAAGCGTTAGGCATAAATCGCCACCATTGTTGCGCATTATTTAAGTCCACCGCCCGTGTGGTGGCGCTAAATACAATGCTGCCTGCTAAACATGTTTCTGGATCAGCGCCAGGGTAGCTTTCTATGTGCGGCGCTTTTTCTGCTTCGGTGATGTAACCAGTGGCCTCAATAAAGCATGCAAATGCCGCATTGGTCACTGGTGAAGCGTCAATCCAAAAACCGTCTACTTGTACGTTGTGTCTTGGCGACTCCTCTGGATAGTGGTCATTAGACCCCATGCTAAATGAGCCCCCCGGAATCCACACCATGCTTGCGGTGACGTTCAGGGTGGGCACATTTATCATGTGAGTTGTAAGAGCTAGTTTGTGAACGGCGTCAGATTTAGGCTATTCAGCAAATCATCACTTGCGTTAAAACTTAAAGCCAACTCGTGCGCCGAAGGTGCGCGGTGGCGCAAGGAAAGCATTCGGTGCCACTAAGCCGCCAATGCCCGCAATAACGTTGGTATTCTCCAGATTTTTGACATAAGCCTGCATAAACCACGCCTCTTTAGCCGCCGTGTAAGTCAGCGCGAGATCAGTGCGGGTGTATGAGGACTGCGTGGTGAGAGCAACGTTTTCAGGCGTCAGGTAGTATTTGTCTGAGTAGAAAACTGCCGCGCGCGCGGTAACGTCGCCGCTGCCTAAATACCAGCTGTATTGATAGGCCAAGTTACCACTGACCCGTGGCGATTTGATCAGCGTTTTGCCGCTGTTGTTGACACGCGGGCTGCGGTTGGTCGGGTCAAATTGATCATACTTCGCGTCAAGCATCGCGAGCGACAAATCAAATCGACCGATGGGGGACAACCAGCGGGTCTCAAGTTCCGCACCGGTAATGCTGGCCTTCGCCGCATTTTGAGTCAGCGTAATCACTGCTACGCCGCCAGATGATGAGATGCCGCGATATGACACCTGCAAGTCTTTGTATTCGCTATTAAATATTGCGATGTTAGTTTGTAAGGTGCCATCAAGTGCGCGCATTTTTGCACCAAGCTCTACCGTGGTGACATTTTCTGGTTTGAAGGTATTGTCAAATGTGGCGGTCCTTACACCATCAAAAAATCCGCCGGCTTTATAACCGGTGGCCGCACTCGCATAGAAAAGCGTATTTTTATCCATGCTGTAATCAGCACCTAAGCGCCAATTAAATTTTGATGACGACACGCTTGCATCATTGGTCGAGAACGTAGTTGCGGCGACAGGTGCGCCGCTGGCAAGTGTTACTGTCTGCGAGTTACGTCCGGTGCGCGACATTTCATCGCGTGTAGAGCGAGCGCCTGCGGTAAGTCTTAGCTTGTCGGTTACCGCAAAACTGGCTTGACCAAAAAATGCATTTGCTTTGGCTTTCACCGAAGGTTGCGAAAATGTCTGCCTAACGCGCAATGCAGGCGAGGGCAATGCTGGGCTGGAAATTAAATCCGCCAAGAGCTCGACGCTATTGGTTTCTTCAAACATATATGCGCCCAACACCCATGTTAACGGGCCAGCACTTGCAGAGGCTAGGCGTAGTTCGTGTGAGGTCTGCTCAGGCGAGCTTGTAAAAAATGTACGCGCGGTATTGCCTGCTGAATAATTGGTTTCATTACGCGTTGATTCGCGTGTTGAGCCAAGATAGGTGACGGTAGCAGGACCAAATGTCCAGTTCACTTCTGCTGTCAAGCTTTGATAATCATTATCAGTGCTAGCCTGTATTGAGGGCACAGAAATACGTCCGCCATCGCCTTTATCAGTGAGCAATGGTAGTGGGGTGGTGCCATAACCATAACCACCAACAGTCATGCTTTCCGCTGTAACAAGTATTGAAAAATCTTTGTTAGGTTTATATAGCGCGTGCAAACGGGCGGACCTAGTGTCAGCGTCGTCGGTATTTTTTTCTGCGCCAACCGCGAGATTTTTAGAATTCATATAACCAGTGCGTTTCTCGGAGGCGAAAGCGGCACGGATCGCAAAAACATCATTCACCGGCGCGTTAATCATCGCCTGTACCGTTGTTGAATTAAAGTTGCCAATGCCGAAGGCGAGCGCACCTTCCAGTTTATTTTTAGGCTTATTGCTGATAACGTTAATCGCGCCAGCCGTCGCATTACGACCCCACAGCGTACCCTGCGGTCCACGCAGTACCTCAATACGTTCTACATCCAAAAACGCTAAACCTGCTTGATCAGGGCGACCCAGATACACGCCATCGAGATGAAAGCCTACGGCTGGGTTGCCGATTTCGGTGTTGTTGGTGCTGGTGATACCGCGAATGGTGAATTCAGTCGCGGCAGCATTGGTGTTAATAACTACGTTCGGAATCAAGCCATTCAAATCACGTGCATTGCGAATGCCTTGCTCGGCGATGTCTTCACCGCTCAAGCTGGTGATGGCGAGTGGGGTTTTTTGTTGATCTTCCGGGCGCTTTTGCGCGGTGACGGTGATGGTTTCAATTTGCGGTTTTTTTGAGGCCTCGGGCGCGGCTGTTGTTTGTGCGGCGGCGTTAAAGGCGCTGAAGCTGCTACTCGCGGCCAGCGTAGTGAGCACGGCAACTGTGACGGCTTTCAAGCGTTGTGGGGTTAGGTTCGCTTTCATGAATTCTCCGGATGGTAGGTGATGTAGTTTAAGTTTTATTGGTTGAAATGTAATTGATTTACAAAACTCGCACAAGCGTTATTGGCGAATGATGTATTTTTACAAATAGCGTCGCAATTTTTCGCGTGCTGAATTGTTGCGCCGCAATATAGCGTGTTGATTTTATGAGGAATAGCTGGATAATAGGGTTGATGTAATCTGATTACATAACCTCTTTCATTATTCTTCTTTTGTAATAGAATTACATTCTATGCGGCACAGCGCCGCTTACTTCCTACAATCATGATGAAAATAGCGTCCCTACTTGCCGACATTGGTGGCACTAATGCGCGTTTTGCGTTGCTAGCGACTACTGGCGAGTGGTGGCAGCCAATGACCTTGCCGGTGGCCGACTTTCCGCGTTTTGAGGATGCCATTCGCGCTTATCTGGCGATGGTTGAAAATGTTCAAAATGCTGAAAAGGTGAACGTCAACGTTCGCCATACCGCGATTGCCATTGCCAACCCCGTTGACGGCGATTGGGTGCAGATGACGAACCATCATTGGTCATTCTCAATTGAAGAATTACGTTTGTCGTTGGGACTCGATACGTTATTGGTGGTCAATGATTTCACCGCGTTGGCAATGGCTCTGCCACGGTTAGAGGCCGGCCACTTGCTTCAAGTCGGCGGCGGTCGTGCGCGCACTCGCGCCATGATTGGACTGGTGGGGCCCGGTACAGGCTTGGGCGTTTCCGGTTTATTGCCGCTCGAAGAGCGCTGGGTCGCACTTGGTAGTGAGGGTGGACATGTGAGTTTTGCACCAGCCAATACACAAGAGCGCGATATTCATGCTGCGGTGGAGCGTCAATACGGCCATGTTTCTGCGGAGCGGCTGTTATCAGGCGCAGGGCTTGAGTTAATTTATAAGTTTTTGTCGGCGTCAAGATTGCCGCTCACAGCCGCCGAGATTACGCGCGCCGCGGAGCTTGGTGAGGACGGCATTGCAGCTGATGCAGTCGATATGTTTCTCGCCATGCTTGGTGGCTTTGCGGGCAATGTCGCACTAACCTATGGCGCACTCGGCGGCGTCTACATCGGCGGCGGCATCGTGCCACGGCTGGCGTGGCGAATTGCAGACTCACCGTTTCGAGAACGCTTCGAGGCAAAAGGCCGCTTCCAGCACTATTTAAGCGAGATACCCACTTATTTAATAACGGCGGAGAATCCCACGCTGTTTGGTGTGCGCTCCATTCTTGACGAAGCCCTAAACCGCCGACCCGCGAGTGATTTGCTGGCCGAGATTCGCGACAGGTTGCCCGAGCTTGCCAAGGCGTTTCGATTGGTGGCGGAGGATTTACTCGCCGCACCCAGCGCCTTTGTCGAAAGCGCCACAAGTCAATTGGCCAAGCGGGCTGGCGTATCTGACCCGACCATCATGCGGTTTTGTCGCGCCTTTGGCTACGACGGTATTCCTGAATTCAAACGTGCCTTGGCGCTAGCCTTAACGGGCACTATTCCGATTCGTCACAGCACGGTCGAGCGTAGCGATAGTGCGTTGGAGCTTGGCAAGAAAGTGCTCGATAACACCGCATCGGCCGTACTACAAATGCGCCAACAATTACAAGGTGAAGCACTCACCAAAGCAAGTGAATTAGTACGCGCGGCAAAGCGTTTGCGATTGTTTGGCGTCGGCCATTCGGGGGTAACTTGTCGCGATGCAGAAACACGCTTTGTCAGGCTTGGCTACGACGCGCAAGCCATTACCGATACCGCACTGATGGCGCCCTACGCGAATTTGATTCACCGTGAGGACGGCATTATTTTAATTTCCAACTCAGGCACGATCCCGGAGCTTATCCAGATCGCTGAAGCGGCAAAAAGAAAAGGTGCTGCCGTACTTGGCATCACACACCACCGCGCTCAATTGGCTAAATACTGCGATGTCGTGCTGGCCGTGGATCACAATGAAAATGACGGTGAACATGTCTCGATGATTTCGCGCATCTTGCAATTACTGATGGTCGATATCATTACCGTTGGGCGCGAAAATGCAGGCGCGTTGAACGAAGAGTCAGGAGCAGGAGCAGCAGCACCAAATACGGAGACCCAAGTCGCGAGTAAGCTTACCGAAGCACGTCCGGCTAAAACGCGTATTTCGCATCTTCGCTAATAAGGGCGGGCGTTCCCAAAATAAAACGCGGCTGGAGGTTCCTGTGGAATGGCGAGTTTGTAAATAAACTCGAGCCCCTTTATTCGCATGTGGATTTTCGTTTGCAAAAACAGCGCCGCAATTAGCTGTGCAACGACTTGAGCGCAAGTTTTGGTTCCGTTGAAACGATCTTCAGCAGAGCCGCCGCGGGCCCGGTGGGCTCGCGGCGATGTTGTTTCCAGTTTTGCAGCGTCTTGATGCTTACACGGGTGAGTTTTGCGAACTCTTCCTGCGTCAACCCGACGCGCTCACGGACCGCCTTCACGTCCGTGGCTTCGACCTTGAACTCGAAAGATGCCTTGGCCGTGCCTTGGGAAATCGCCATCGCTTCCTTCAGGCTTTGGAGCAGGTCATCAAACAGTCGTTTTTCCATTTCACAGCTCCTTCACGTAGTCGTGCAGGATGGCGGCTTCGATATCGGTCGGCGTATCCTTTTTCGACTTCGGATAAATTACCAGCGAGCGTCAAAGGGGTCGGTCAAAGGGGTCGGTCCGTCAAAGGGGTCGGCGCCATTTGTTTTGAGCGTCCGGCAAAACAAATAACCCTGCCCCTTTTATTCCCTGTCGCAATTCGGAGAGTAGAGCCCTTTTATTCCTTTCCTTTTATTCCTTCTATTCCTTTTATTCAGACCCCTTTTATTTCAGTCAAATTGACTCAGCCGCTCGATGCCTGAATCGATATAGTTTTCTGCATGTCCCGTCAAAGGAGTCCTGCTCAGTCTCGCTGATGGATGAACCGATGCACTAATCAAAGGATCCGCGTCATTTGTTTTTCAAAGCAATTCACGCTGAGCCCTTTGATTCATTCTTTGATTCATTTTCCAAAAACAACCGTGACCTGTGCCGGATTGTTCCTTGATTCCTCATTTGCATTGCTTAATTCAACGCCGCCTTCGCCAATGCCAAGGCCTGATCTTCGGTCACGCCGGTATTCACAGTCAGGTAAAGCGGATGGCCGGATTTGTCCTTGAACCATAGTGTATCCAACGGGCCGAAACCATTGCCCTGCCGGTCGCCCACCAGCACGCCGTCGCGCTCGGTTACCTTGCCTTTGCCCTTGCCTTCGATTTCTTTTCGCCAGCTGGCGTCCTTCTTTCCCAGCGCATAACTGCCGAGCGAGAAATAACGAACCGTCATTGAGCTCTTTTCCTTACCGTCACCATATTTGCATTCCTGGAACAGTTCCTCTCCCTTTTCCCGACGCTGATAATGCTTGCCCATGATTTTCTGTACCTTCTCAAGGCTCAGCTTCGCGCAAAGCTGGGCAACGGACAGCCGGTACGCGCTCGATGCGCGAATCGGAGCCTTGGATGAATCTGCGGTGGCGGATTGCGCGAAGGCGGCGGATGAAAACGCCGCAGCAAAAAGAATGATTGCGAGCCAGATAGTCAAAGGGAAAATCCTTTCGATTGCCGCAGCGATTGCCACAGGGGTTAGAGTCAACTTTTTTTCCATCGCATCCCGCTTCTCACTCACCTCAGCACTCCTCACAACTATTCGACTCTTACCGTTGGTGCTGACACTTGGTGCTGACGCTGACCCTGTGTGCTGACGTCAAACCCGATATCGCGAAAAACATTGTCGACGCTTTTTGTAATTTTCAATAATAGAGAATAATAAAGGAACCGTGGTGGATTTTTCACGCCGCTTCGCCTAGTTGCGTAGAGAACGCTTCGAAGCCCCCGACGCCACAATCTGGATATACCTAACTTGGCTTGCAGAATCAAAGCGGTCAACGTCATTTGTCTAGCTGTCACGCCGTTTTCTTCACCGACATCGTCACGCGCATTCCCGCATTCGCGAGCATGTTCACCAACGCATCGAGGCTAAAGAGTTGAATCTTGCCTTTCAACAATTGATTCAACCTTGGCTGCTTGACGCCGAAGACGGTCGCAGCGTCTGCTTGCGTCATTTCTGATTCCCGCACCATTTTGATAACCTTTATCATCAACGTAGGTCGCAGTTTCAGGTTCTCGGCTTCGGCTTCATCAAAGCCGAGATCACGAAAAACGTTGTCGAAGCCTTTTGTAATTTTCATGTGGATTGTCATTTGCAAAGACACCGCCGCGATTAGCCGTGCAGCGACTTGAGCGCAAGTTTTGGTTCCGTCGAAACGATCTTCAGCAGAGCCGCCGCGGGCCCGGTGGGCTCGCGGCGATGTTGTTCCCAGTTTTGCAGCGTCTTGATGCTTACACGGATGAGTTTTGCGAACGCTTCTTGCGTCAATCCGACGCGCTCACGGACCGCCTTCACGTCTGTGGCTGCGACCTTGAACTCGCGAGATGCCTTGGCCGTGCCTTGAGAAATCGCCTTCGCTTGTTTCAAGCTTTGCAACAGGTCATCAAACAATTGTTTTTCCATTTTCACAGCTCCTTCACGTAGTCGTGCAGGATGGCGGCTTCGATATCGGTCGGCGTATCCTTTTTCGTCTTCGGATAAATTGCCAGCGAGCGTCAAAAGGGGGCGGCGTCATTTGTTTTGAGCGTCCAGCAAAACGAATGACGCCGACCCCTTTGATTGCTCGGCAAAACAAATGACCCCTTTGATTGATGCTTTAATTCGACATTTTAAAATGGGAACAGCCGTGCGAACGCAGCGCTCCAAAATGGGGATTCTGTCTTCGGAAAAGCGTAGGTAATGCCTCCGGCAGAAACCACTCCACCTTCAGGCTCGATCATGGACTGACCGCTGACGAACGCTACCCCCACTACGTGGTCCTGGCCAAGTCTCGACAGAAAATCACTTACCTTGACGCGCAGCGCAGAAGGCGTTTTGCCGATTGAATTGTCGTCCTCCGCCAACGACTGAAGAGCTGGCGGTGTAATTCCATATAAGCCAACCATGAAAAATGCAGCTTTGTCAGGCACAAGTTGGTTTTTCGCCGAGTCAATCAGTGTGCTAAACACGCTATCCAAGAAGGAATCATCACCCCGACTTTGCAGAGTTATCGCCAATACACCTCCCGCGGCGCCACCGATGACTAACGAACTGCGGTTTTCTGTGTTCGAAATGCGGTCGACGGTGGCGCGCATGACTTGCGGAGAACCATCAACCATTTTGACCCCCAATTCATGTGGGCTGAATTCGTTGACCCTAAAACCCACACCTTCCATATCATCGCTCACGCGGCCGCTAAGCAAGTAACTATGGACCTCGTTGGCGAGGCGCTGCCGATCCGAAAATTGCTTAGGCAATCGTCCGTCTAGTGTCACTACTACGCTTACTCCCACTTTAAGCGTCTTCGAAATTTTGAGCATCTTTGGCTCGAGCAAGTGATAGAACTCGAGGGCCTCTCGCTCATGGATCTTCCTGCCTTTGTCATTGGAGACCGACTTGCATTCAACGTTTAAGCCAGTTGGACCGATTGCTGGAACCCAAATATCGTTGCTTGCGGTTTTCGTCATTTCGGGCCACTCGATCTCGAATCCTCTCTTTACAAAATGCGTTGCCATTGACAGCTCTAGCTGAAGCGCGCGCATGTCCGGCGGATTTCGAAAAGCGCCGTGCAACCGACGTATGAATCGAAGCCCTTCTTCAGCAGGTACTGAGTCAATAATTGAGAGTGACTGCCCCACTAATGTAAGCGCCTCATACATGCTGGGATCTGATATTTCACCGTCGGGAAAGATGCCGTAGCGCAAAAGGAGCTGATCGGATTTTTCGAGGCCAAACGCGACTGAATTCTCGCGAGCCAACAGCTCGCGAAGCAACCTGTTGCCTCGCATCTCGCTCTTTACGTTCGCGATTCTTTTCGTCCAGTGCCTCTTTCCAACCATTCCCTCAAATCGTTTGAAAAGAAGTGGAATCTCGCTCGTGTTGATCTCGGTCCGCACGCCCATTGGGGGCACGCCCTGTAAGCGCCTCGAAATCTCAAGTCCCACGGCAGTACTCAACCGCCTGCTCCACCCGCTCAACAACAATAATCTCCATCCCATCAATCTTGTGCTTCGGCTTATTCGCCTTCGGCACGATGGCGTGGGTGAAGCCGAGTTTGGCGGCTTCTTTCAATCGTTCTTGGCCGCGCTGCACGGGGCGCACTTCACCGGCTAGGCCCACTTCACCGAAGACGACGTGCTTTGCCGGCAGCGGTTTGTTTTTGAAGCTCGATACGATCGCGAGTAACACGGCTAAGTCAGCGCCGGGCTCATCAATTCGCACGCCACCAACAGCGTTGATGAAGACATCCTGATCAAACACCGCGAGCCCCGCGTGACGGTGCAGGATGGCTAGCAGCATGGCGAGGCGGTTTTGTTCGAGGCCGACCGAGAGGCGCTTGGGGTTCATGCCGTGCGATTCATCGACCAGCGCTTGTATCTCGACCAACAGGGGTCTACTGCCCTCTTGCGTCACCATCACACAACTGCCGGCCACGTTCGAATCGTGTTGCGACAGAAAAATGGCCGACGGGTTGGTGACTTCCTTCAAGCCTTTTTCGGTCATGGCGAAGACGCCGATTTCATTCACGGCACCAAAGCGGTTCTTGACCGCACGGACGAGGCGGAATGACGAGTGTGTGTCGCCTTCGAAATAGAGCACGGTATCGACCATGTGTTCCAGCACGCGGGGGCCGGCGAGTGCGCCCTCTTTCGTGACGTGGCCGACCAGGATCAACGTGGTGCCGCTCGATTTCGCCATGCGCGTCAAGTGTGCGGCGCATTCGCGCACCTGCGCGACCGAGCCGGGGGCGGAGGTGAGCGCGGCGGAGTAAACGGTTTGGATGGAATCGATCACGGCGACTTGCGGCTTTTCAGCGACCAGCACCGAGAGAATTTTTTCCAGTTCAATTTCGGCGAGCAGTTTAACGTCGTGTGTATCGAGCATCAAGCGCTTGGCGCGCATGGCGATTTGCTGCGGGCTTTCTTCGCCGCTCACATACAGCACGCTCGATGCGCCGGAGATGGCGGAGAGCGCTTGCAGGAGCAATGTGGATTTGCCAATGCCGGGGTCGCCACCGATGAGGATCACGCCACCTTCGACCAAGCCACCACCGAGTACGCGATCAAATTCACCGATGCCGGTGGGCTTGCGCGGCACATCTTCGGCGCGCACCTTGGCGAGTGATTGCACCTTGCCACGCTCGGTCGCGACACCGGCGAGTGTGGCGAAGCGGTTGGTGGTCGGCGCCTCGGCGACGGATTCGACGAGGGTGTTCCACGCATCGCAATGCGGGCACTGACCCTGCCACTTCGGCGATTGGCCGCCGCATTCGCTGCAGGAGTAGATGGTTTTGGTTTTGGCCATTAAGTTCGTCCCTGCGCTACCTTGCGCTCAAGTCTGGCTAGACAGGATTCAAGCGTCTCGAGAGGCGGCACTCTAGGTTCGAGATACCAGAGGACCGCTGCGCGCATTGCCGCAGCTTGCGTCTTAAACCCGCCAAGGCGCGTCACTTTGCGGACGAGACTTTTGCCGATGTTGTAGGGAAGTGCCATGGCTAAATTATACTGTTTTTATATACAGCAATTTGGTCTTGCGATTCAAGTTTGAAGACGAAACTTGGCTCCCGACCTTCGTCGGGATGACAGATTAGGGTCGGTGACTATTGATACTAAGTGATGCGCCACCCAAAATTAAAGTGTCATCCCGGCCTCCGACTAAAACACTCGAGAGCAGGCTGCGGCCGGAATCCAAGTTTGCTGTCATTCAGGCCACCGCGCGCGTCATTGCAGCAAGAGCTGCAGCACTTCCCCCGCCGACTTGGCCTGTGGAAAGGCGAAATTGCAAAATAGCGCGAACGCCATCGCGGCGGCGGCCATGAGCGCAAACGCTTTCCATGTCTTACGAAATAACACGGCCATCCAGTCAGCCGAATCGAGCGCCCGTGCGCCGCGCGCGAGTGGTGAGCCGAGCAGTACTTCAAAGACGACTTCTGCCAAGATGGCGGGTGCTTGGTAGACGACGTATGCGGTAGCGCCAAACACCGCAATGAGCCCGATCGCCAACAAGACACCGGCAATCACGAGCAGACACCCGCCTTCGTCCGCGCCACCGAGCACGTCCGCCGCATCACCAGCGCCGTCGAACAAACCTGAATCCGGTCTGCCTACCGATAGCGAACCATCTGGCACATCCCAACTACCACTGGCGCCGCCGCCATCAAAACTGCCGCCGCCTGCGACCGCTACATCTGGCAGCGAGCCACCGGCGCCGACGTTGATGTTGCCCGGCACGTCCAAGCCCGCGTCGCCGTTCCAATCGCGCCGCCGCCCCCAGCCTGCACGTAGATGGCGGCCATACTCGGAGAGATGCAGCCAGACCCACACGCCGATGAAGAATGTCGCGTAGGCGAACGCCAATGCCAAGGCGTAGCGCACCCACATTTCCGTGGCGCCCAACCCAAGCAGCCCATGTGTGATCAGTAGCGCGACGGCGATCGATGTCGCAACGATCAAGAACATGTGAAAGCGTGTCGCGTAGTTCTGCTGCAATTTGAACATTAGCGAGTGCGGGGTTGGGTCTGGCAGGCCGCCGCCGGTGGGCGCTTTCACACGCGACTTCGTCACTCCACCTCCACCACCGGTACCCTCGCCGCGATGCCGCAGAAGAGCTCGTACGCCACCGTCCCCGCCGCTTGCGCCACTTCATCGGCAGACACGCCTTCACCCCACAGACACACCGGCGCACCGACTTTGGCGTGGGGGATATCGGTAAGATCGACGCCCAGCATATCCATCGAAACGCGGCCGATGGTTCGGGAACGTTTGCCGCTCACAATCACCGGGGTGCCGTGTTCATTGGTGCCGGGTGCGCTGCGCGGGTAGCCGTCGGCGTATCCGCACGCGACGATACCGATGCGCATTTTCTTTTGCGCGATAAAGGTCGCACCGTAGCCGACCGTGTCGCCCTTTTCGAGATTCTGCACACCGATGATCTCGGAGCGCAGCGTCATCACGGGCTCAAGACCGATGTCATCAGCGCTGCGATCAGCAAATGGCGACGAGCCGTACAGCATGATGCCGGGGCGCACCCAGTCGCGATGGGTTTTTTGGAATCGTAACAGCGCGGCAGAGTTGGCGACACTTTGGGTGAAGCCCTTGTGGGCGAGGATCGGTTTGGCGTTATTCACAATCTCTTCAAAACGCTTCATCTGTGACGCAACACCCTGCACGCCGTCAGCCGTGGCGAAGTGCGTCATCAGCGTGACGCGACCGAAGTTCTTGTGTTGTGCCGCCAATCCGATCGCAAAACCCGACATCGGCCCCGACAAACCGAGCCGGTTCATGCCGGTGTTGAATTTTAGAAAGACATCGAGCGGCGCTTGAATGTCGGCATCAGCCAATTGCTTGGCGGCGTCAACGTCGCGAATGGCGGTGGTCAGGTTGTAGTTGGCGAAGACTTCAATTTCTTGTTCGCCGAAGAAGCCTTCGAGCATCAAAATCGGCGCTTCGAGTCCGAGCTTACGCAGCTGGATGGCCGAATCGAGCTCCAAGGTAGCGAAGCCATCGGCGTGCTTCAAGGCTTTGGCCACACGCGTGAGGCCGTGGCCGTAGGCGTTGGCTTTGACGACGGCAAAGACTTTGGACTTCGGCGCCGTGCGCTTGGCCAGCGCGTAGTTGTGCTGGAGTGCGGAAAGCGAGACTTCGGCGCGGAGGGGACGGGTCATCGTCGTCGTTTGGTCAGGCTGGCCGCTTACGGCTTTGTGCCGACGTCGGGGACCAATCGATCAAAGGTGTCATTCCCGCGGAGGCGGGAATCCATTCGACCCGCACAGCAAGGCACACGTGTGGTGGATCCCCGCGTTCGCGGAGATGACAGGGCCACATGAGCCAAGTGACAGGTGAAATGCACGCCGCTAATAACTACCCCCGCCACCGCCCTTGGCGTGGTTTTCAAAGCGGGTATTCTGGCCGACGAAGGTCAGCCTCACCGTGCCGATCGGTCCGTTACGCTGCTTGCCGACGATGATCTCGGCGGTGCCCTTGTCGGGTGATTCGGGGTTGTAGACTTCATCGCGGTAGATAAAGATGATGACGTCGGCGTCTTGCTCAATGGCACCCGATTCGCGCAGATCAGACATGACCGGGCGCTTGTTGGGGCGTTGTTCAAGCGAGCGGTTCAACTGCGAGAGCGCAACGACGGGCACTTTCAATTCCTTCGCCAACGCTTTCAACGAGCGTGAGATCTCTGAGATTTCTGTGGCGCGGTTCTCTCCTGATCCGGTGGAGGACATCAACTGCAGGTAGTCGACCACGATCAAACCGAGGCCCTCGTACATACGCCACATACGGCGCGCACGCGCACGAAGCTCAAGTGCATTCAACGCCGGTGATTCGTCGATGTGAATCGGCGCAGTGTTGAGCTTGACCATCGCTTGATTCAAGCGATCCCAATCGCGGGCGTCGAGCTGGCCGGTGCGCAGACGTTGCTGATCGACCTTGGAGATCGACGACAGAAAACGGTTGGCGATCTGCGTGCCACCCATTTCCATGGAGTAGATCAGCACCGGCAATCCGAGATTGACGCCGACGTGTTCGGCGAGGTTCAAACTCAGGGCCGTTTTTCCCATCGATGGTCTGCCCGCAACAATAATGAGATCACCATCCTGCATTCCGGACGTCAGATTGTCGAGGTCGATAAAGCCGGTTTCTTTACCGACCACCGATGATGGGTTTTTGGAGAGTTCGTCGAGGCGCGTCATCACCTCGCCGAGCAAACTCTCCATCGATTGAAAGCCTTGCGAATTTCTGCGGCCCATTTCGGCGATGTCGAAAATTTTCTTCTCGGCATCATCGAGCAGCTGGCGTGCTTCACGTCCGTTCGGCGCATACGATCCATCGGCGATCTCTTCACCGGCGCGCGCGAGCGCGCGCATGATCGAGCGTTCGCGCACGATCTCTGCATAGAGGCGGATGTTGGCGGCCGAGGGCGTGCCTTCGGACAGGTTTTGCAGGTAGCCGATGCCGCCGATGTTTTGCAGTTCCCCCGAGAGCTGCAACGACTCGGCGACTGTCAACACGTCGGCCGGCTTGTTGTGCTCAATCAGTTTGGAGATGTGCCGGTAGATTTTGCGATGGTCATCGCGGTAGAAATCAACGTCGGCGACCATATCGCCGATGCGATCCCACGCCTCGTTGTTCAACAGCAACCCACCCAGCACCGATTGCTCGGCTTCGATGGAATGTGGCGGGAGTTTGAGGGAGGTAACGACACTGTCGGTACCGTAGTGCGGCTGTTGCGGGGAGGAGGAAAACACGGAGGCCATTGTTTTTATGGGATATTTTGGCGAACTTGACCAGAAAAATGAGTGGGGATGCGGTGCAATCTATGTTTGCTATTGTGCGCCCAGCGTTATCCACATTCAATGCACAAGTCGGTGTATTTTTAGCGGATAAGCTGTGGATAAGTCACTTTCTGCCGCGCCGGCGGAACGCACTAAATTGCCGGTCAATTAGCGGCGACCCTTACAAAAACGCCGCCTTTAGGCGGCCGCTCAAACACAAACGCCGCCCTAAAGCGGCCGCTCAAACACAAACGCCGCCCTAAAGCGGCCGCTCAAACACAGACGCCGCCCACAGCCGGCCGCTCAAACACAAACGCCGCCCACAGGCGGCGTTTGGCCAAACAAACTGCAATGTACTTTAGACGTGCTCGCCGAGTACCGACACGGTGATATGTGCCTTCACGTCGGTGTGCAGGTTCAGAATAAGCGGGAAGTCACCTATGGTCTTCAGGGGACCGTTTGGCATGATGACTTCGCCCTTCTTGACGTCAAAGCCCTGCTTGGTCAGCGCTTCGGCGATGTCCGAGTTCGTGACCGAACCGAACAGACGGCCGTCAACACCAGCCTTTTGCGTCACTTGCACCATGTAGCCTTCGAGCTTTTCACCGCGCGCGACTGCGGCGTTGTGAATTTCGAGTGCTTTGGCTTCGAGGTCGGCGCGCTTGGCTTCGAACTCTGCCTTGGCAGATTCGGTTGCACGCTTGGCCTTGCCTTGCGGGATCAAGAAGTTACGGGCAAAGCCGTTCTTGACCGTGACGACGTCACCGAGCGAACCCAGGTTGACGACTTTTTCCATCAGAATAATTTGCATGTTTTTCTCCTAGTCCGTTCTGCCGGGTCTGTGTATTAACGATTCGGGTGCAGATCGGTGTAATGCAGCAACGCGAGGAAGCGTGCGCGCTTGATCGCCACGTCCAGCTGACGCTGGAACTTGGCCTTGGTGCCGGTGATACGGGCCGGGATGATTTTGCCGTTTTCGTTGACGAAATCTTTCAGGACACCGATGTCCTTGTAGTCGATTTGTACAACTTTCTCAGCGGTGAAACGGCAGAACTTCTTACGACGGAACAATCCACGATTTGGATTGCGCTTGTCGTCTTTCTTATTATCCTTACCGCGACGGGGACCGGGACGTGGCATGTTTAACCTCTTAAATTAAATGTGTTGTGAACAAAAAGCGCGCGTGTAGTGTTGAAACTACGCAGCGACGGCTTCTTTCGGAGCATCTTTGACATCAACCGACTTCGACTTCTCTTCTTTCATCATCGGTGATGGGCCAACTTGCGCTGCATCCATCGACACGATGAGGTGGCGAAGAACGGCGTCGTTGAACTTGAATGCGTGCTCGAGCTCGTCCAGCGTCGGCTGGGCAATCTCGATGTTCATCAGCACGTAGTGGGCCTTGAATATTTTGGCGATCGGGTATGCCATCTGGCGACGGCCCCAATCTTCAATGCGATGGACTTTGCCATTGCCTTGCGAGACCAGTGCTTTGTAACGCTCGATCATGGCGGGAACTTGCTCGCTCTGATCAGGATGCACAATAAAAACGATTTCATAATGGCGCATAAAATCTCCTTGTGGATTTAACCCTTTCGGGTCAAGTACTTACGTGATATTTCCACGCTGTACCGGTTAAGCCTGCGACGATGCGCACCGCCGTAAGGCAAGGGGTTTCTGGTTGTTCTTGGTCGAAATCGTTTGCATGAGTCCAGCCAAGCCCGCGATTATGACCGGAAATACCAAACAAATCAAACACTTCGTTCGCCCTCGGCAATCCCTGGCAGGCCGACTTTCGACGTCAAAGCGCCCGCCCGGCCGAGGTCTACGGCGGGACGGGCGCAGGTGCGTGCGGTTTTCAGCGGTTAGCTGTCGGTGCTGTGGCAGGCGGCGGCGGATTGCTTGGTGGCGGTGTCGCAGCAGCCTTTGGCAGAGCTGGATGATGCTTTCGCTTCGCTAAGTTTGCTCTGGTCATGAGAGGCGGCCGCTTTGGTGTGATGCTCGGCGCACGCCATCTGGTCGCTGGCTGCCTTCATGTGGGAGGCGGCGGAAGCTGCATTGCTATTGGACATGTTGAATTCCTCTAGAGATGGTTAATACGGATGGACCGGCTTCGGAATTGCGCGCGGCAGAAATAGTACTGGTGCCTGGTGCGAAATTCACCCAGATCGAAATATGCGAGTTAACGAAACTCAACGCTGTTCGCTGACGAACACTGCTTTCGAAATAGGCACTTCAAATAGGCACTTCATTACACCGAGCATGACGATGCAGAACGCAAGCTGCATCAGCATGCCGAACCTCCACTACTCGATCCCAATCGCCACTACCAATTTGTGATTGCACCATGCATCAGCCGGCCCCAGGTTGGATTTCATGATGCCGAGACAGTCGGGACCGATGTGCATCGGTGTCTCACCGCACAGAGGCGCATACAAGGGTCGCGCAAACTCGACGGGAACATGAAGCGCGCCAACGGAGAGGCATGGATGACTCACGACCACGTATCAGCGCAGCCGCAGAGCCGCCCCATCTGCGATGCCAAATGGACGCCCGGGAAAGTCACGCCCAGCGTGCTCGGTGCCTTCGTCGGCCGCCACCTGCTGCGCGAGACTTGTCAGCACATGCTTGGGGCCTTCAGGGCTTTGAGGCTTTGAGGCCTTGAGGCCTCACGCTGCCCGCTTCCCAAATGCGTAACCTGTTTGTCAATCCGCCGAGCCGGCTGAAACGCTCACTTTCGGTATTCGCGCTAGTGCTTGTCGCGGCAGCGGCACTCTGGTGGTCACTGGCCGATTTCGAGAAGGTCAGGGCCTACACTGGCCCAACGCCGCCACGCCTGGCGGCGGCGGATAGCGCGCATGACGCGCGCACAACAGCGCGGATGGCGCTGGTACTGGGCGGTGGCGGCCCGCGCGGCTTCGCGCATGTTGGCGTGCTTAAGGCATTGGAGGCCGCCGGCATAGTACCGGACATCATCGTCGGATCGAGCATGGGCGCGCTGATCGGCGCGCTATACGCCGCGAAGCCGGATGCCGCCGCACTCGAAGCACTCATCCTCAGTGCCGATATTAGTCCGTCGATCAGCGATCTGACCCTGACGACGCGCCCGTGGCTGAGGGGAACCCGGATTGAGCAACTGCTGCGCGATCAACTCGGGCCGCAACAATTGCAGGCGTTACGCATCCCGATGGTGGTGGTCGCCACCGATGTTGGCAGCGGTGTCCCGGTTGCGTTTTCCAGCGGCGACGCGGTGACCGCTGTGTTTGCATCATCAGCGGTCCCCGGTACGTTCAAACGTATCCTCATTGAAGGGCGCGAGTATTTCGATGGCGACGTTACCGCGCCCGTGCCGGTCAGCCTAACGCGCGCGCTGGGTGCGGGTGTCATCATCGCCGTCGATGTCATGTGCCATCCGGCAGAGATGCTCGAAGTCATGCGCGACTCGCCTGATCTCATCATGTCGGACTTTTACCGCCACGCCATCAACCTGCGTGAACTGCCCGGCGCAGATATCGTGATTTCGCCAAGGCTGGGCTACTACGCAGGATTTTCGCGCGATGAGCGCGTGCGCTTTATTGCCATCGGCGAGGCGGCCGCCAAAAAAGCCATCCCCGCAATCCGCCAACAACTCGGGACAAACCGACCATGAACAAGAAGACAGAATCGCCGGATCTGCATCAAGCGCACCACGAGCAACTGCCACACAATCACACCACCGAAGCCGACGCCACTCACGACCATGCGGCGCCCAGTGCGCCTCCGGTGCCGCCCGCACCGCCCACTCCGACCGCATCGACCGCTGCGAGCTCATCGACCGCGACGATCTACACCTGCCCGATGCACCCGCAGATTCGCCAACCGGCACCCGGCAGCTGCCCCATCTGCGGCATGGCGCTCGAACCGGTGATGCCGACACTCGATGACGACGAAAATCCGGAACTGATCGACTTCCAACGGCGCTTCTGGTGGACTCTGCCGTTGACCGCCGTCGTCACCGCGCTCGCCATGCTGGGCCACCGGTTGGAACTCTTCCAAGGTGCCACCCAAAACTGGGTGGAGCTGGCGCTCGCCACACCGGTGGTGCTGTGGGCAGGATGGCCGTTTTTCGTGCGCTGCGTGCGATCGATTGTCACCCGCCAGCCGAATATGTGGACGCTGATCGGCCTCGGCACCGGTGCCGCTTACACTTACAGCGTTGTCGCGACGCTGACACCGGGCGTGTTCCCCGCCAACTTTGTCGCAATGGATCGCGTGCAGGTGTATTTCGAGGCGGCGGCGGTGATCGTCTCTCTGACGCTGCTGGGCCAGATCCTGGAACTGAAGGCACGCTCGCAGACTTCCGCTGCCATCAAGTCGCTACTACGCTTGGCGCCGAAAACCGCGCGTCGTATCCGCGACGATGAGACCGAAGAAGAAGTGCCGCTAACACATATTCATTTGGGCGACCGGTTGCGCGTACGACCGGGTGAAAAAGTGCCGGTGGATGGCGCGGTGGTGGAAGGCAGCAGCGCGGTTGACGAATCCATGCTCACCGGCGAGCCGATGCCGGTGATGAAAGCGGCCGGCGCGCAACTCATCGGTGCCACCATGAATACCAGCGGCAGCCTCATCATGCGCGCCGAGAAAGTGGGCGCGGATACGGTGCTCGCGCAAATCGTGCAAATGGTCGCCACTGCACAGCGCTCGAAAGCGCCGCTGCAACGTCTTGCCGATACCGTCGCCGGTTACTTCGTTGTGGTGGTGGTGCTGATCTCAATTGCGACGTTTTTCGTTTGGGGTGTCTTTGGCCCGGAACCGAGCTGGGTGTTCGGTTTGATCAACGCGGTGGCCGTCCTGATCATTGCCTGCCCGTGCGCGCTCGGCCTCGCCACGCCGATGTCGATCATGGTTGCGACCGGCAAGGCGGCGACCTCCGGAATTCTATTTCGCGACGCGGCGGCGATTGAAAACTTCCGGCGCATCGATACGCTCATCGTCGATAAAACCGGCACGCTCACGGAAGGCCGGCCGGTGTTCAAACAAGTCATCGCCGCCGCTGGCTTTGCGCCGGACGATGTGCTGCGATTTGCCGCAAGCCTCGATCAGGGTAGTGAACATCCGCTCGCGCAAGCCATTGTCGCTGCGGCACATGCGCAATCGCTGCCGTTGTCAGCGGCGGCTGAATTTGAATCAAGTTCAGGCATCGGCGTAAGCGGCACCGTTGATGGCCGCAAGCTCGCCTTGGGCAACGCGACGCTGATGACCGATGCCGCGATCGACATCGCCCTGCTGTCGCCACAAGCGGACGCGTTGCGCGCCGAAGGTGCCAGCGTGATGTTTCTGGCCATCGATGGCAAGTTGGCGGGAATACTCGCCGTCGCCGACCCGATCAAGGCGAGCACACCTGAAGCGTTGAAACAATTGGCGGATGCCGGAATTCGCGTGGTAATGGCGACCGGCGACGGCTTGATCACCGCCAAAGCCGTGGCCGCGCAGCTCGGCATCAACGAGTACCACGGCGAGGTGAAACCACAAGACAAGTTGACGCTGGTGGCGAAGCTGCAGGCAGAAGGCAAGGTGGTGGCGATGGCCGGGGATGGCATCAACGATGCGCCCGCGTTGGCCAAGGCTGACATCGGGGTGGCGATGGGCACCGGCACCGATGTCGCCATGAACAGCGCACAGGTCACCTTGGTCAAAGGCGATTTACGCGGCATTGCACGTGCGCGAAACATCTCCACCGCCACCATTCACAACATGTGGCAGAACCTTGGCTTTGCGCTGATCTACAACGCGCTCGGCGTACCGCTCGCCGCCGGGGTGCTGTATCCGTTCACCGGCTGGTTGCTGTCACCGATGATCGCGGCGCTGGCAATGAGCCTCAGTTCTGCGTCGGTGGTGTTCAACGCGCTGCGGCTGAATCGAACTGCTGGAAATTGAAATCCGATATTCGGCGGGCACTTTCAGGCCAAAATGCTCGGAAATGCCCGTCCTTGTTGGTCTCTCAAGAGTTGTCTCGACAGCCTTCATCCTTCGTGTTTAAGCGCCGACCAAGCGCGTTGCCCCGTCTTAAATGCGGCCTCGAGCGCGGCTGCACGCGACGGTTTTCTACTCTAAACAAAAAAGCCCGCACAAATGCGGGCTCTTTTGTTGGGACTGGGATCGGCTACTTCTTAACTTCTTTGCCTTCGGCCGCCATCTTCGCCGCCTTGGCAAAATCACCCGCCTTGATGATGGTGATCTTGGTCAGGTCGATGTGCTTGCGGAAAGCGGCGTTAACGTCATCGGCTTTGAGCGCTTCGATCTTGGCTTCGATTGCTGCGCTGAAGGCGTAAGTGCGGCCAAGGTAGGCGTTGTTGCCGAGACCGCCGGCCAAGCTGCCGTCTTGTGCCCGACTCTGTAAACGCAGCTGGAGCACCCCGGACTTGGCGGCCACCACCTCGACGAGTGTAAATCCATCCTTGAGCGCCTTGGCGAGTTCGTCCTTGAACGCGGCCTCGACCTTCTCGGCGTTCTGCGGTGCAGAGATGGCGTATCCGATCCACGAGCCGCCACGGCCAGTCGAACCGACATTGAGTTGGGACCCTGCGCCATAGCTCAATCCGTCCTTGACGCGAATGCGTGCGGTCAGGCGTGCGTCGAATCCAGATTGGCCCATGATGTAGTCGGCGATCAACAAGGCAGGATAGTCGGGGTCGGTATCCTGCATATTGACGTTCACGCGCGCCAAGAACATCGCGTTCTCTTTGTCGGGCGTCTCGATTGAGCGGGTCGCCGGTGCAACATCTTTGTAGGGGACGGTGGCGCGAACATATGGCACACCACCCTTCCAATCACCGAACGCCTCACGAATCGCCTTCATGACCTCGGCTTCGTCAAAATCACCAACCACGGAGATCTCGCCCTTGGCTGCGGCGTAGAACTTCTTGTGAAACTCGCGAACTTGATCGAGCGTCACGGCTTTGGTATCGGCGTCAAGCTCTTCCAGCGAACGTGCGTAACGCAGATCGCCCTTCGGGAAGATGTTGAAGTGCTTTCCGAGCGCAACAGAAGCCAGCGCTTGCGGATCGCTTTTCTGCGACTCGATGCCGGTCAATGTTTGCTTCTTAAGTTGTTCGAATTCGCTCTCTGCGAACGACGGCTCGCGCATGACGTGTCCTGCAAGTCGGATTGCGGCAACCAGATTCGGCTTGGTCGTTTGTCCGCTCGCTGACAGTCCGTTGATACCGCCGACAATCTTGAGTTTTTCAACTTCATCCGCGAGCTGGGCGCGCGTGAATTTCGTTGTGCCGCGCATCATCATGCTGCTCGTCATCGAGGACACCGAGCTTAGTCCGAACAGCGACTTCTCGTCGCCGGAACGGAAGCGCACGTTGAAGTTCACCTGTTCGCCGCGATTCTTTTTCTGCAGCAGCGACACCTTGATGCCGCCGACGTCGACGACCTTGGTGCGTTTGTCGATATTGACGTTGGATGGATCAAACGCCTCTGCATCTGAAACCGTTTGTTTGCCTTTGAAGTCTTTGAGCACGTCCGCTGCCTTTGGCGGCACCGGAACGTCGGCGCGCTGCGGCGCATCTTCCGGCTGGAAAATGCCGACG